>Ga0102924_1000612_pt1 | contig 44085 bp, 42 predicted proteins | sample PaiPotPPM11metaG_FD_80116 | JGI IMG/M metagenome (GOLD analysis project Ga0102924, IMG submission 80116) | Iron sulfur acid spring bacterial and archeal communities from Banff, Canada, to study Microbial Dark Matter (Phase II) - Paint Pots PPM... ...
CCGCCCGCGGGCGGTGCCAGCCAGCGGCGGAACCGGTTCACGAGCGACGCCACGCCGGGATCGGCCGCCAGCTCATAGCCGCCCATGTTCGCGAACAACCGCTGGCCCACCGTGCGGGCACGGGCCACGGCGGGGCCACTTCTCGCGGCCGAGTCGAGGAGTGCGGTCAGCGTGCTGGCCACGGTCTCCGCGTCCGGTTCCACGGCGCTGATCAGTTCGCCGAGATGGACTCCGGGTGTCTGTTCGGCGGCCTCGATCACGCCGGCCAGCGTCCACGGAGACCGGTCCGGCGATTCCTTGTCGTGACGGAGGCCTTGCGGCACCGACAGCATGAGGTCGTCCAGCGCGCGGCTCATGCCGGCCAGCCGGCCGAGGAGCGCGGCGGCGAGCCAGTGCGCCTCCTGCTCCGCGCGCGGGCCGCCGGTGTTGCGCAGGTAAATGAAGAGGCGCTGGTGCGCGGCCGCGATCGGGTCGGGAATCGTCCTGGTGTAGGTCAAGCGCAGCGCACCGCGCGCGAACCGCGCCGCTTCCTCCGGTTGATTCAGTTCCGCTTCCAGGTCCGCGCGCCCGGTGAACACGTGGGAGAGATTGCCGGTGTCGGCCTCTTCCTCGAATACCTCTTGGCAGTCCACGAGCAGCCGGGCCGCTTCCGTCAGGCGATGCAGCCGGATCAGCGGATAGGAGTCGAAAAAGCGCGTGATGGCCAATTCGTGACGAGACGCGCCGCGCCGGCGCTCACTGTCCTGGATCTCGGCGCCGGTGTCGAGGGCCTCCCGCCATTTCCCGAACGCCAGCAGGCAAGCGCGGCCGGAGTCCAGGATGCCTTCGCGAACTGCCCAGGGGACGATGCAGGGAAGCTCTCCGCTCGTGTTGTCGTCGGCCAGCGGGCGCATGCGGTCCCTTGCGCCGGCGAATTCGGTGAGCAGCTGCTCGTTCCGTCCCATGCGGGCCAGGACGGTCAGGCGGCGGCCCTGCCCGGCGAGCCTGCTCCACGGCCCAAGGCCGGCCGCCTGCGCGTACCGCTCCTGCCGCGCGGTGACGTCGAGTGCCTGATCCAGGTGGCCGGCGTCGCGCAGCGCATCAGCCAGGTGCCCCGCGATCAGCCAGGCGAGTGAGTAGTCGCCCTGGGCAACGGCGCTGCCGAGGCTGTCTTCCAGCAGGCGGACGGCCTCGGCCTGGTCGGCGGGGAGCATCGCGAGCGCCAGCGCGGTGGCCGCCGCGGGCGACGCGGTCGCGGCGGCGATCCGCCGCAACTCGGGCAGGCGGCCGTCTTCGTCGCCTTTCGGCAGGTCGCCGCGCCGTAGCGCGTCATCGAGCACTGCCGCCGCGCCGTCCCAGTCCTGGCGGTGCGTCAGGTACGGCAGGGCGGCGAGTGTCCGCCAGTAGGCCGCGAGTTCGCTGTCGGCGGCTTCGCGTACGTCGGCCGGGGTCTCGCGGCGGATCGCGGCCGCGATGACCGGGTGCATGAGCGGGTTCTGGTCGTCCGCGGGCCCGGTCAGCATGGCGGCGGACAGCGCGTCGAGGAGCGGCCACGGACCGGGCGGCCCGGGTTTGCCGAGCCGCCGCCTCAGTCCCGGCCAAGTCTCGTCGATGACGGGCCCGCGGCGATCGCGGGGTTCAAGCCCGGCGACGAAGCACGCCATGAGCCTCGCGTCGGGCGGCAGGGCCGTCAGCGTGGCGGCGGCCCACTCGGCTATGGCGCTCTCGGCCCGCTCGGATGCCGCGTCGCCCGCAGGATCCGCGGCGTCGAGTTCCAGCAAGCCGGGATGCCCGTCGAGGCGGTCGAGCACTTCTCCGACCCGCATCCAGCCCCCCGCGTACCAGAAGTTCGGGCTGAGCGCCGGGGGCTGACCGCGGTATATCAGCGCGCGCAAGGCGGGCAGTTGTCTGGCCAGGACGACCGACTCTTCCCAGGGCAACGTGCCGACGGGCAGCGGGAGGAAGGTCCCCGCCTGCGCGAACGCCTTCGGTACGCTGCGGGAGGCTGCTACCAGCCGGGATTCGCCGCCGTGGGCGGCCAGCGCGTCGAGCACCGCGTCCCAGCGTGGATCACGACAGCGGCCGTCCTGGTGGAGGAGTTCCTCCAGGTTGTCGAGGACGACGAGGACACGGGCGGTTCGCATGCTTTCGCGCAACCGCTGCGCGTACGTGTCCCACCGCCGGCGCCAGCGCGGCGGCGGGGCGAACCCGGCCCCCGGTGGGCCCAGCTGCCGGTACAGCGCGTCGGCGAGGCTCTCAAGGACAAGGTCGGGATCGCCTGACGCGGGCGGGCGCCAGAACGCGGCGGCGCCGAACTGATCCTGACATAGATAGGCGAGTTCCAGCGCGCACGCGGTCTTGCCGATGCCGGGCATGCCGTGCAGCAGCACCGTGGTCGTGCCGCTGCCCGCCAGGAGCGCGGCGCTCGCCGCGGTCATGATCGCTTCGCGGCCAACGAACCGTTCGGGCTGGCCGGCGAAGCCCGCCAGCCGGGCGGTGGCCGTGTCCGTCTCCGCTCCGCCGGGACGCGGGTCCGCGGGAGCGGCCAGCACCAGGCCAGCCGCGCTCGCACCGAACACTCCGACCGTGGCGGCGGGCAAGCCAGGGGGAGTGGCCGGCGCTTCGGCCAGCACGGCCGCGAGCGCCCGGCCGACCGCTAGCCCGGCCGGATCTCGGCTACTCAGCAGCCGCTCGTAAAAGACCTGGTTGAACGCGGTCGAGAACTCCACGGTGACCGGGTACCTGGTCGCGATCACGGCACAGCCCAGTTCCTCGGTCAGCCCGCGCGCCAGCCCGCGGATGTGCCCGGCGACGGCCTCTGGCTCATTCTCCGGCAGTCCGAGCAGGCGCAGCGTGTCCGTCTTGGCCTCCGCCGCCGACCGGCAGGAGGAAAGCACGGCGAGCTTCAGCCTCCCAAGCGTGGGACGAAGCAGGTCGGCCAGGTCGGCGGTGCCGACGTAATCCAGCGAACCGTCGGGTCGCTCCAGCGCGAATCCGGCCCGGCTGCCGTGCCCGGACAGGTGCACCAGGTCCCAGCCGCCGCCGGAGCCGACGACCTCGCTCAGCCGCTCCCGGGTCACGCCGTACTGCAGCAAGCGCAGTTCGATCTCCGCCCCGTCGCGGTCCGCGATCCGGCGGATCAGCGCCGCCAGCTCGTACCGCTCACGGCGCAGCCCGATGGCCCCGGTCCCCGCCGGCGAGGAGAACGCCGCGAGCATGCGCACCGGACGCCCCGGGTTAGCCGAAGCCGGGTTGGCCGGGCCCGTGTTGCCAGGAGCCGCAGTGGAGTTACCCATGCGGTACACGAAGCTGACGTCTCCCCGAGCGGCCAGCGGTGCGCCATCCGCGAACGCGAGTTCAAGCGGCCACAGCAGAGCCTGGTCGGCCGGCGCGGGAGCGGACACCAGGACCGTCGCCGGCGCCGCCGCGGTGATCGCGGCGGTGATCGCGTCACCGAGCACCGCGTGGCTCGCCCACGTTCCGGTCTCCCTGACGATCCGCGGCTCATCGTCACGCCAGAGCGGATCGGCGTGCCAGCGCACGTACTCGTACAAGTCACCGAGCGCGGTCACCTGGTCGGAATCCGCAGCGTCGTCAAGCGACACGCGGTGCTCGGCGATCACCTGGCCGGTCGCCGCGTCCCGTAGTTCCCAGCGCCACCGCCCGGGCCCGGTTACGTCGGCCGCCGCGAGTAGCAGGTCCACGCAACCGATGATGCCCCGGCCAGCAGCCGCGGCGCCAGCCGCTCCTCCGTTGTTGCCAACTTAGGTTGACAATGCTCCATCTGCCAACCTAAGTTGACGGTATGAACACTGAGGCCGTTGACCTGGCCGCCGCCGCGGGTGACGGCGATCCCCGGACGGGGCTGCGCGCCGTCGCCGCGCTGCGGAAGCTGGTGGACCAGCTCGAGCGGGCACAGGTGCGCTCCGCGCGTGAGCGCGGGTGGTCGTGGGCGGAGATCGCGAAGGAGCTCGGCGTCACCCGCCAGGCTGCCTTCAAGAAGCATCACGGAGGTTGAGCTGTGGCCGGAAGGTTCGATTCTTCGGCAGGGGCGGTCATCGCGGACGCCCTGGTGCGGGCCCGGGCCGAGGGCACCGGCAGGATCGGCGAGGAGCACTTGTTCGCCGCGCTGCTCGCCAACCCCGACAGCCGCCCGCTGCTCGGGGGGCTCGGCCCCGGTCAGGCCGAGGCAGTGTGGGCCGAGGTGCGGGCGGCGCGCCGTAAGGGCGGGCTGACGGCCGGCGAGGAACAGGCACTCGCCGGGCTCGGCATCGACCTGGATGAGGTAGTCGCCCGGGTGGAAGCGCAACTGGGCGCGGGTGCCCTGGACGGCAGCGCGGCCCCGGCCAGGCGCAGCCGCCGGGCGTCGATGTCACCGGAGGCCGTGGCGATAATGAACGCCGCGCAGGATCAGAAAACCGCACTCGGTGACCGGCAGACGACCGCCCGGCACCTGCTGCTCGGGCTGCTCTCGCGCCCCGGCCTGTTCGCCGACGCGCTCGCGGCCCGCGGCATCACGCTGGCCAGCGTCATGGAAGCGATGAACGCCGGCGGCGCGCGATGACCGGCGGCGACGACATCGGCGTCGCGGAGCTGTGCATGCGCTACCGCACCAAGGACGTGCTGCGTGACGTGTCGTTCCGCGTGCGCCGGGCCGAGGTTGTCGCGCTGCTCGGACCCAACGGGGCGGGGAAGACGACGACCGTCGAGATACTGGAAGGCTTCAGGCGGCCGTCGGCGGGGCACGTCCGCGTGCTCGGTGCGAGCCCGCTCGGCGGTGACCGCCGCTGGCGGGCCAGGACCGGCATCGTCCTGCAGTCCTGGCGGGACCACGGCCGGTGGCGGGCCGCGGAGTTCCTCGCGTACCAGGCCTCCTACTACCGCCCCTACGCGGGGCAGGAGCTTAGGGCCACCCGCGACCTGCTCGCCGCGGTGGGCCTGGCCGGGCAGGCGGGGACGAGGATCCAGCGGCTGTCCGGCGGCCAGCGGCGCCGCCTTGACCTGGCGATCGCCATGGCGGGGCGCCCGGAACTGCTGTTCCTCGACGAACCGACGGCGGGCCTCGACCCGCTGGCGCGCCGCGAGTTCCACGACCTCCTCGGCGGCATCCGCCGCGAACTCGGCACGACGGTCCTGATGACCACCCACGACCTCGAAGAGGCGGGCAAGCTCGCCGACCGGATCATCGTCCTCGCCGGCGGGCGGATCGTCGCGCAGGGTACCGCCGGGGAGCTGCGGGACCAGATCGCGGGGGAGGACGAGGTCCGCTGGGCACGCGCCGGGCAGCACTTCCGTCACCTCACCCCCGACTCGACCTCGTTCGTGCGCAGCCTGTTCGCGGCGGACGGCAAAGACATCAGCGAACTCGAGGTCCGCCGCGCCTCGCTCGAAGACACCTACCTGGCCCTGGTCCGCCGGGCGGAGCAGGCCGGCTCGCCTGGGGAGGCCGCATGACATCCGCTCGCCTCGCGCCGCTGCGTTCCGGCCTGGCCGGCGGGCTCATCGAGCTCCGCCAGGCGTTTTCCGGTGCCGCGCTGGCCGGCCAGCTGCTCTGGCCGGCCGCTACCGTCGTCGCCCTGTTCCTCTTGCGGCACCGCGAACTGCCGGGCCGCTCGTTCACGATCGGCGCGCTGATGATGCCGGGCACGCTCGGCATGTTCGTCGCGTTCGGGATGATGCTGATGGTCCAGTACCTGCCGGCCGACCGCGAGGACGGCAGCCTGCTGCGCGCCAGAGCGACCCCGGGCGGGATCGGCGGTTACCTGACGGGGAAGCTGGTCACCTCATCGCTAAGCGTGCTGGTCTACCTCGCCATGATCGGCGTTCCCGGTGCGTTCATCACCGGCGTCCCGCATCTCGCCGACGTTTCATGGACCAGGCTCGCCTGGGTGCTGATCCTCGGCCTGGCAGCGACCCAGCTGCTCGGCGCCGCCCTCGGTGCCCTTGTCCCGAGCCCGCGCGGCGCGGGGTACGTCGCCTTGCCGCTGCTCGGACTGACGGCGGTCTCCGGCATCTTCTACCCGATCACCGCCATGCCCGGCTGGCTGCAGCAGGCCGCGCAGGCCTTGCCCGTGTACTGGCTCGGCCTCGGCATGCGGTCGGCGCTATTGCCGCCGGCCGCGGCCAGCGTCGAGATCGCGGGATCGTGGCGCACGGCGCAGACCGCCGCGGTCCTCGGCGCCTGGGTGCTCGCCGGCCTGGTCGTCGCGCCGCTGGTGCTGCGCAGGATGGCTATGCGCGAGTCGGGCTCGCGGGTCGCGCGGCGGCGCGAACGAGCGCTGCAACTGTGAGCGCGGGAGACAGGATAGTGTGACGCCGGTGCGGAGATTTGCCGACGAAGAGAGCCTGCGCCCGGTGATCCGCGCCGCGCTCGGCCGGGGCCGGGACGTGAGCGAGGTAGAGCGGCTCCCCGGTGGTTCCAAGAAGGGCGCGTACCGCGTAGTCGCGGACGACGGCGTCACGGTGCTCGTCTACGTATGGAACCCCGCCGAGGATTTCTGGCTGGAGGTGCTGCCGGACGGCGCCGACGACCACCTGGATCCCTTCTCCCACGCTTCCGGCCTGGACTTGTTCGAGGCCGCGGCCGGCCGGCTGGCCGCGGCCGGCCGGCTGGCCGCGGCCGGGGTGCGGTGCCCCCGCGTGCTCCTGGCGGACCGAAGCCACTCGCTGTATCCCGCGGACATCGCCGTGGTCGAATACGTACCCGGCGGCAGCCTCGAAGCGCTGCTCGAGAAGGACCCGGCCGCGGCGAGCCGGCCCCTGGGGATCCTGGCGGACTGGCTAGCCTCGATGGAAGCATGCCAGGCCACTGGGTTCGGCAAGGTCGCGGTCGTGGACGCGGGGCTGACCGCGCGCGGCGGCTCCTGCGGGCAGGTCGTACTCGACCGGGCGCTGCGCAATGTCGACGAGATCGGCGCGCGCAAGGCCCGGGTCGCCCCGGAGCGCGAGCGGCTGAAGGAACTGCTGCATACGCTGGCGGAGCAGCTCAAGCCGCGCGCCTCGGCGGGCCTCGTGCACGGGGAACTGGGACCCGACCACATCCTGCTTGACCGCGACGGCGATCCGGTGCTGATCGACATCGAAGGCTTGATGTACTTCGACGCCGAATGGGAGCACGCGTTCCTGCGGCTGCGGTTCGGCGATCACTACCCGCGGCTGGCGAGGCCGGTGCTTGACCAGGACCGGCTCCGCTTCTACCAGCTGGCACAGCACCTGAACCTGGTCGCGGGCCCGCTGCGGATCGCCGACTCGGGACATCCGGACCGTCATTGGTTCCTGGAACTGGCCGACTACCACCTGGGCCACGCCCTGCGCTTCGAGCGATAGCGCACGGTGTCAGCCAACCGAGCCGACGAACGTCACCTCGACACTCACCCGAGGAAGTTCACCACCGCGTCGGTGAACTCAGTCGCGAGGAAAGCTGTTCCGTGGTCACCGGGAACGATCACCACCTGCCCGTTCGGCAGCAGGTCGGCGAGTTCGCCTGCCGAGGCACCGCGCGTGTCCCCGTCGCCGACCACCACCAGCGTCGGCACCGGGACCAGGCCAAGCGCCTCACGAGGCGTCGCGACGAAGGTGTTGAGCACGCTGCCGACCGCCACCGGGTCCGCGCCGCTCTGCGTGATCCAGGCGGCGAATGACTCATCGGGAGAACCAGGCGCGAAGGAGTCACCGTTGGCCACGGCGGCGAGCACACGCCGGTGACCGTCCGTGCGGTCGCTTTCCGCGTTGAGCGCGTCGAGGCCCTGCCCGGCGACGACCGCGCGGCCCGGCCGGGCGCCGCGGGCGAGGAGTCGCAGCACGAGCTTGCCGCCGAGGGAGTACCCGGCGAGGGAGTAGCCGTCGAGCCCGAGGTGATCGATCAGCGCCAGCAGGTCGTCGGCGAGGATGTCCTGCGGGTAGGAGGCGGGATCGTGCGGCCGCCCGCTGTCACCGTGACCGCGCAGGTCAGGCAGGATGACCCGGTGGCCGCGGCCGGCGATCGCGACGGCCAGGCCGCTGTCGGCCATGAGTGCCCCGGTGCCCAGCAGCCCGTGCAGCAGCACCACGGGCGGCCCGTCGCCGATCTCCCGCCACGCCAGTTCGACCCCGTCACGACTCCGGAACCGCTGCACCGTCAGATCACTCATAAGAACAATTATCCCGAACGAATTCGTGTCTTCGCCCGTCCGGCCGACCAACTTCCCCGGGCGGAGAAGCACCCTAGCTCAGCGGCGTCCCCTGGGACGCGCCAAACGAGTCGGGGATCGTGCTGTACCCGCCGCCGCTGTACAGCGAGATTTCCGAAGCCAGGCTCGAATCGTCCATCAGGCCGGCCCCCGCCTTCAGCTCGGCGAGGATCTGGGTGTAGTTGCCGCGGTTCAGGTACTGCGCGATCGCCTCGACGCCGTCCGCGACGGTGGGGTAGGACTGCAGGAAGGTGACGCCGTCGCCGTCGGACTGGATCGGCACGCCGCCGCAGCAGGGCTGGCTGACGTTGATGGGGTTGTTGGCGCCGACGATGCCGCCGCTGGCCGGGGTGCCCGCCTCGTTCTGCATCCAGTAGCCGATCGACACGATGTTCGCGCCGGTCAGCGGGGCGCCCAGCGCGTTGAGGATGGCCTCGGACCATGCCTTCTGGTTCTCGCCCGTCGGGGTCTGGTACTCCGCGGTGGCCTGCGGCGTCAGCCCGCCGGAGTCGACGGTCTGGCTGGCGGACGGTGTCGTGGAAGGCGCCGTCGAGGTGGGAGCCTGCGTCGGCGTGGCCGACTTGGGCGGCGTGGGCTTATGCGTGGCATCGTGCGGCGACGCGGGCATCCGCGCGGTCGCGAAGCCGATCGGGCTCACGCTGGCCTGCAGCAGCCGGTTGCCCGCCGTCGACGGGACCGCGGCCAGGGTATCGGCGTCGAGGGGCCTCGCCGAGCTCGCGGTCAGCGGCGTCGGCACCGCGCCGACCGCGACCGCCACGCCGAGGCCGGCCAGAGCCGCGGCGAAGCCGGCCCCCGCGACCAGGCCGCCGCGCCGCGGCTTCGCCTGGCGGTGCGACATCGGCGGCCGGTTCAGCGTATCCGGGCCCCCGGGCAAGCGCTCCAAGCTAACTCCCCATCAGACCTGCCGACTGATATCGGTTTTGCATATTAACGGAAATGCCCAGGCCTCGTGGGCAGAATGCCCATAACTCGGGGTGTCAGCCCTCGTATCCGGAGTACCCGTCTTCTTAGTGCCCGTGATCCGGATGCCCGTGATCCGGATGCCCGTGGTCCGGGTGACAGTGCGCGGCAGGCGCGGGCACGTCGAGCGTGGGGTTGCGGTCGAAGAAGCCGGTCGGCCTGAGCATGAACCCGGTCCTGGCGACCGGCATGACCGGCCAGTCCTCCGTCCGTACGACGTGCGTCGGACCGAACGTGTGCCACACGACGATGTCCTGCCCGTCGATGTCCCGGTCGGCCGCGGCGTACGCGGGGAGCCCGCCGCCCGGGCTCTGGTTCACGAAGTCGCCCGCCGGGTACCGCTGCGCGGGGTCGTAGCGGGTCACCCACAGGGCGCGGGAGGCGAACCCCGCCCGCGCGGCGAGCGGCGAGTCAGACGCGGCGAGCAGGGACGGCGCAGGCTGAGGGTGCAGCGTGAACGCGGCCGGCTGGCCGAAGCGGTTCCTCGACTCGGTGCTCAGCACCCGCCACACCCGCCCCCGGGAGGCGTCGCCGGAGCGCGCCGCGCCCGCCTCCGAGGTCAGCCGCGTCACCGTCTGCGCGATCGCGTTGCCGTACGGGTTGTCCGGCCCGACCGGCAGCCCGTGCACGTCGACCTCCTCGACCGCGTTCGCCAGCCCGTCGACGGACATGTCGAGCCGGGCGCTGAACAGGTGCTGGTGCACCGGGGCGCCGAGTCCAGGCGCCACCTCGGTCGAGTACGGGTAGTCGCCGCCCGGATGGCCGGCGGTGAACACGATGCCGGTCATCTTGACCTCGCACTCGATCGTGCCGTCGAGGTAGAAGTACCAGTAGAAGCCGTAGTCGTAGTTGCCGACGGTGGTGAAGTACGACACGACGAGCCGCCGCTGCCGCCGCGACTGCGCCGAGCCGTTGAAGATGTCGGTGTGCTTCCAGAGGATGCCGAAGTCCTCCTCGTGGATGCAGATCGCGTTGCGCACCTCCCGCGGCTCGCCGGTCTCGCCGCACACGACCGCGTCCAGGTAGGTGATCTCGCCGAGGCAGTCGCAGCCCCGCTCGAGCGAGTTGACCCACTTGCCGACCAGGTACTCGCCGGTGTCGAAGTACGCCTGCCAGTAGCGGAACCGCGGATCGCCGTACGGCACCACCATCTCTGGCACCGAAGCACGGTAGATCACGGGGCGCCCGGCGAGCTCGATCTGGTGCAGGGTGAGTCCCTCGCGCTCGTCGAAGCCGACCCGCAGCGACCAGTCCTGCCAGCGCAGCAGGCTGCCCTCGACGGTGAAGCTCGGGCCCTCGGGCTGGGTGATCTCGATGGGCCGCAGCCCGGTGCGCTCGGGACCGCGCACGGCCGGGTCGTCGTAGTCGCCCGACTCCGCGGGCACGGGAAGCTCGAACTCGTCGACGACCCGCAGCACCTTCTTCTCGGTCAGGTCCACGTGCGCGGTGACGCCGTCGACCGGGTGCGCCCAGGCCAGGTCGTGCTCGCCTGCCTGCAAGAAGGCGAGCACGCGGACCATGCGGCGCTGGTCGTCCTCGGCGGGCGCGCGGAAGGCGCCCGCCGTGATCGGCGCGATCCTGATCTTGGTCATGTCGGTGAGGCCGCGCCGCGCCAGGGCCGCCCGCCAGTCCGGGTCGGCGGCCATGATCTCCTCGACGAGCGCGTACTCGGAGTCGATGATCGGCAGCTGCCCCTCCGCCGCGGTGTCGACCGTGCGCGCGCTGACGACGCTGCGCCCGGTGAGCGACACCACCACGTCGGTGGACTCGCCGGTCTTCAGGTTGAGCAGGAAGGCCCGCAGCCGCCGGTCCGCGGGCCCGTTTGGTGAGGCACTGCCCCGGAGCACCTCGTCCTTGGCCGGCTCCTCGAGCCCGTAGTAGGCGAACCTGACCGGGTCCGCGAGCAGCCCGGCGGCCGCCATGATCTCTCGCCCGGCGAGATACTCGGCGGCGGTGGCCGGGTCGAGCGGGTGCGGATTCTCGGTCATCGGCTGCCTTCCGATTGTGAGGTACGGAACGGATTGAGGTGACTCTCGGCGCGCTGCCGTTACTCGCCCGTGTCTACTTGCCCGTGTTTACTCATCGGCGACGATCGAGCCGACCCGGTCGCCGAGCCCGGGATCCCGGCGGCTCGCCCAGACGGCGTAGGCGACCGATACCACGATCACGCCGAGCGCGGCGTAGGGGAACCAGTTGAGCGGCGCGGCCTGGCCGGGCTTGACCAGGTAGTACACCGGCACGCCGACGGCGATCATGCCGAGGATCGGCAGCACCGCGTGCTTGATCACGTTGAACTCCTGCGGCCGGTACTTGCGGTAGTAGAACGGCAGCGCCAGGTTGGCCAGGAAGTAGACGACGAGCAGGAGGATCGTGCCCATCGTGGAGGAGTCCACGAAGAAGTTCAGCGCGTTCATCTGACCGCTTTGCTTGGCCCCGCCGACCAGGTGCAGCAGCGCCCAGACCAAGATGATCACGGCCGCGATGGCGACGAACGTAAACATCGCGTTGACCGGCGTCCGCCGCGTCGGGTGCACCTTGCCGATCCAGCGGGGCAGCAGCCCTTCCCGGCCGGCGTTGAAGATCAGCCGGGCCTGCGAGTTCACCGCGGAGATCAGGACGCCGAGGGTGGAGGTCAGGCCCGCGATCCAGGCGAACCCCGCTAGCCACGCGGCGATGTCGTGGGACACGTTGATGAACGGGATGGTCGCGCTGTTGAGCCCGGTGACGCTGTACTTGAACCCGGTCGCGGTGGCGTACGCGTACAGGATGTAGCCGACCGACATCAGCGCCACTGACATGTAGACCGCCCGCGGCACGTTGCGCCGGGGATTATCGGTCTCCTCCGCGAGGGCCGCGGAGTTCTCCCAGCCGATGAACAGGTAGACGGCGAGGGGGAACCCGGCCGCCAGCCCGCTGAAGCCGTTGGTGATGTGGCTGGGCTCGAACGGCATCGCGGACAGGTGGCCGCCGTTCTTGATGAGCGCGGCGACGGACACCACAACGAGCACCAGCAGCTCGAAGCCGAAGAACAACCCGGCCAGCTTGGTGGACACGGCCACGCCGCGGTACATCATGGCCATCGCGGCGGCGGTGAAGACCACCGAGAAGAGGACCCAGGGTATGTCCACGTTGAAGTAGTACTGGAGCATCATCGACAGGTAGCCGCCGCAGATGGCGAGCACCGAGGAGATCGCGATGATGTAGCCGGCGCCGCACAGTAGCGCGGTGGTCACGGCGCTCGAGCCGCCGAACGTCTTGCCGACGAACGTGATGAACCCGCCGGTCGACGGCTGGGCGCGGGAGAACTGGGACAGCGTGTTGCCGAGCAGCGCGATGGCGACGCCGGCCACGATGATCGTCAACGGCGCCGCAATCCCCGCGGTGAGGAAGAGAAAGCCCGCGCTGAAGTAGAAGCTGTACGCCGGGCCGATGTTCGCCATCGTCGAGGCGGAGATGTCGACAAGACTGAGCGCGCCCTTGTTCAGTCGGTCAGGCGATTCGGGCGCCTTGGTTTCCGAGAACGGAACCGATGCCGCTTCGCTCATGATGCACTCCCGGAGAGTCCTCACTCCCGGTGCGCTCGTCATCGTTGGCAAGCGCTTTCCGGTTTCCGTGAAAATATCGAATCTCGCGGCCGACGGCAAGGGTCAGGTTCGATGAAGCCAGCTCAGCGGGTGCCCGGGGGGTGCGGCAGGGTGCTGTCCCTGAGCACGACCTCGCCGGGGACGGGAACGACCCGCGGCTGTGACGGCGCGTCGTCGGCGAGGACCAGCCGGGCGGCGATCTCGCCGAGCCGCTTGAGCGGCAGCCGCACGGTGGTGAGCGGCGGGTAGACGTCGCGCAGCGTCGATATGTCGTCGAACCCCGCGAGCGCGATGTCGCCGGGAACGTCGATGCCCGCGGCGCGCAGCCGCGCGAGCGCGCCGACCGCCATGATGTCGCTCACCGCGAACACGCAGTCGGGCAGCGGGTCGCCCGCCGCGAGGATCTCGCTCATGCCCTGGTAGCCGCCGTCCCGCGACAGGTCGCCGTGCACCACCCGCGCCGGATCGAGCGGCACCGACCAGGCGTCAAGGCCGTCACGGAACCCGTTGGCCCGGTCCTGCCCGGTCAGCAGCGAGCGCGGCCCCGCGAGCACGGCGAACCGACGGTGCCCGAGCGCGGCGAGCGCCCGGGCGAGCGCCTCCGCTCCCGCCCGGTTTTCCGGCAGCACCGTGTCCACGCCGAGCAGGTCCTGCCCGATGCAGGCCGCGCGGCCGCCCGACCTGGTGAACGCGTCCAGCTCCGCGCGCAGCGCCGCGCGCGCGGGCGGGCTGTCCGACCTGCTGCCGACCAGGACCACGGCCCGCGCCCGCTGCGCGCGCATCAGGGCGACGTACTCGCGCTCCGCCTCCTCGTGCGCGGCCGTGCTGGTCATGCACACCAGGAGCCGCCTGCTGTCGGCGACCTCGATGAGCCCGGCCGCGATCGAGGAGAAGTACGGGTCGGAGATGTCGCGCAGCGCCACCCCGATCATCGTGCTCTGGCCCGTCGCCACCGCCCGGGCCTGGAGGTTGGCCGTATAGCCGAGGTCGGCGACCGCCCGGTGCACGCGGTCGGCCAGTTCCTGGCCGACCTTGCGCGAGCCGTCGTTCACCACCCGGGACGCCGTGGTCAGCGACACCCCGGCCTGGTCGGCGACATCCTGCAGCGTCACGCGCTGCCACTCGTCGGGACGCACGTCCGTCACGGGACCTCCTCTTCGCTTGCCTCGGCCGCCTGCGCTGGCTGCTTGACCGGCCGTGCCGCCAAGCCTATTCTCGGGAAAGCCCTTTCCCAAACAACCGCATAACGACGCCACCTCACTCGCGGAAGGCCGGTCTATGGCGCGCAAGGTCATTCACGTCGCACTCAACGGGGTCACCGGCCGGATGGGATACCGGCAGCACCTCGTGCGGTCGCTGCTCGCCATCCGCGAGCAGGGCGGGATCCCGCTCGACGACGGGCCCGGGCCGAGCGGAGACCCAGTGCCTGCCGGAGACCCCGTGCTTGGGAACCCCGTGCTTGGGAACCCCGTGCTTGGAGACACCGTGCTCTACCCGGAGCCGATCCTCGTCGGCCGCAGCGAGGCGCGGCTGCGCGCCGTCGCCGAGCGGCACGGCCTGTCCCGGTGGACCACCAGCCTGGACGAGGTGCTCGGCGACCCGGAGGTCGACGTCTACTTCGACACCCAGGTCACCAGCGCCCGCGAGGACGCCCTCGCTCGCGCCATCGCCGCGGGCAAGCACGTCTACACGGAAAAGCCCCTGGCCGCCTCGGCCGCGGCCGCCTTCGCGCTGGCCGAGGCAGCGCGGGAGGCGGGCATCGTGCACGGCGTCGTGCAGGACAAGCTGTTCCTGCCCGGGGTGATCAAGCTGCGCAGGCTGGTCCGCGAGGGCTTTTTCGGCCGGGTCCTCTCGGTCCGGCTCGAGTTCGGCTACTGGGTCTTCGAAGGCGACGGCTTCCCCGCGCAGCGGCCCTCGTGGAACTACCGCGCGGAAGACGGCGGCGGCATCGTCCTTGACATGTTCCCGCACTGGCAGTACCTGCTCGAGGACCTGTTCGGCCCGGTCAGCGCGGTGTACGCCCGGCGGGCGGTCCACCTGCCGCGCCGCTGGGACGAGGCGGGCGAGCCCTACGACGTGACCGCGGACGACGCCGCCTACGGGGTGGTCGAGTTCGCTGGCGGCGCCGTGGCCTCGGTGAACTCTTCCTGGGCAGTCCGGGTCAACCGGCGTGAGCTGCTCGAGATCCAGGTGGACGGCACGCACGGCAGCGCGGTCGCCGGGCTGCGGAACTGCGCCGTGCAGCACAAGGTGTCCACCCCGATGCCGGTGTGGAATCCCGACCTGCCCGACCCGCTCAACTACCAGGCGATGTGGACCGACGTGCCCGACAACATGGACATGGGCAACGGGTTCAAGACGCAGTGGGAACTGTTCCTGCGGGCCGCCGCGCAGGGCAAGCCGTTCGCGTGGGACCTGTTCGCGGGCGCGCGGGGCGTACAACTCGCCGAGCTGGCGATGCTCTCCTCCGACGAGGGCCGCCGCGTCGAGGTACCCGCTCCGGTTCACGGAGCCTGACGTGGCCGCCCGCATCACGCTGCCCGGCCGGGCGGAGCCCCTCGAAATCCCTCCGCCCGGCTGGGCGCCTGGTTACCCGCCGCCGACGACGCGCCGCGTATACGCCGCCGCCCACGTCGCCCCCGTCGCCCGTACTTCAGAAACCCGTGCTTCAGAAACCCGTGGCGACATCATCGACTGGGAGGCCACCCTCGCCTTCCGCGACCACCTGTGGGCGCACGGCTTCGCGGTCGCGGAGGCGATGGACACCGCGCAGCGCGGCATGGGCCTGTCCTGGTGGCAGGCGAGGGAACTGATCGCGAGCTCGGCGGAGCGGGCGGCCGCCCGCCGCGCCGCTGGCCGCTTCGCGGACATCGCCTGCGGCGCGGGCACCGATCATCTCGCCGCGGGCGAGGCGCACACCATCGCCGCGATCGCCGACGCCTACAGCGTGCAGCTGGAGTTCGTCGAGTCGGCGGGGGCCGGAGTGATCCTCATGGCGAGCCGGGCGCTCGCCGCGGCGGCCCGCGGCCCGCGTGACTACCTGGACGTCTACGGCGCGCTGCTGAAGCAGGCGAGCCGGCCGGTCATCCTGCACTGGCTGGGGGAGGCGTTCGACCCGGCGCTGCACGGCTACTGGGGCGGTACCGACTTCGAGTCCGCCGCGGCGACCGTGCTCGAGCTGGTCGACCAGGCGGGCGACAAGGTCGACGGCGTCAAGCTGTCGGTGCTCGACGCGGACAAGGAGGTCGCGCTGCGCCGCAGGCTTCCCGCGGGGGTCCGGCTCTACACCGGCGATGACTTCGGCTACGCCGACCTCATCCGGGGCGACAACACCGGTCACAGCGACGCGCTGCTCGGCGCGTTCGCCGCGGTCACCGCGCCGGCCGCCGCGGCGCTGCACAGGCTCGACGCTGGCGACCTCGGCGGCTACGAGGCCGCGATCGGTCCGACGGTCCCGCTCAGCCGCCTCATCTTCGAAGAGCCGACGTACTACTACAAGACGGGCGTCGCCTTCCTCGCCTGGCTTAACGGCTTCCAGCCGCGCTTCCTGATGCTCGACGGGTTTGAGAGCAAGCGGCCGGCGGGCCACCTGGTGCGGGTCTTCGAGCTCGCGGCCGCCGCCGGCGCCCTCACCGACCCGGACCTGGCGGTCGGCCGGATGACCGCGTTCATGAAGGAGCACGGATGAGCGAGCGGGGAGCCGCCGCGGTGCTTGACCGGCTGTCGCTCAACCAGGCCACCGTCAAGAAGCTGGGCGTGCCCGAGGCCGTCGACCTGTGCGTCAGGCACGGCATCCAGGCGATCGGCCTGTGGCGCGAGCCCGTGGCCGAGTTCGGGCTCGAGTCCGCCGCCGCCGCCGTCCGTGCGGCGGGGCTGCGGGTCTCCAGCCTGTGCCGCGGCGGGTTCTTCACCCACGCCGACCCGGTCGCGCGGCAGGCGGCGATCGCGGACAACAAGGCGGCGATCGCCGAGGCCGCCGCGCTCGGCACCGGCACGCTGGTGCTCGTCTCGGGCGGCCTGGTTCCCGGCCGCCGCGACATCGGCCTGGCCCGGCGCATGATCGCCGACGCGCTTGGCGAGCTCGTCCCCGTCGCGCAGTCGCACGGCGTGCGGCTCGGCGTTGAGGCACTGCACCCGATGTTCGCGGCCGACCGCTGCGTGATCACCCGCCTCGGCGAGGCGCTTGACCTGGCGGCCGAATTCCCCGCCGACGCCGTCGGCGTCGTGGTGGACACCTACCACGTCTGGTGGGACGCGGCGCTGCTCGGCGACATCGCCCGGGCGGGGGAGCGGATCGCCAGCTACCAGGTGTGCGACTGGCTCGCGCCGGTACCCGCGGACAACCTCCTCGGCCGCGGTCACGTCGGCGACGGCCACATCGACTTCCCGCCGGTCACGGCGGCGGTGACCGCCGCGGGCTACGCCGGGGACATCGAGGTCGAGATCTTCAACGAGGCCGTCTGGGCCGCTGCGCCGGACGAGACGGCGGCCACGGTCCTCAAGCGCTTCCCGACGGTGTTCTGAGCCCACTGCCGCCGCGCCTCATCGGCAAAGATGCCGGCCCGCTTGACGGCTGGCGGCCGGGTCCGTCATGATCGGCGGCGTTCATCCAGAGGATCCGAGGGACCTGGCCCGGTGACGGTCCGGCAACCTGCACGGCAAGGTGCCAACGCCAGGAGCGATGAGGAGACGCCATGCACCCCTGGCCCGACGTACCCGTGCTCGAAGGCTCGCTGGTCCGGCTTGAGCCGCTGTCCGTCCGCCACGCGGAGGACTTGGCCGCGGCCGCCGAGGAGGACCGCGGCAGCTACGATTTCACCCTGGTGCCGCGCGGCAGCGAGATGCTTGGCTACCTCGACGCGCAATTCAGGCGCACGGCGCAGGGACTCGTGCCGTTCGCCCAGGTAAGGCGGTCGGACGGCCGCGCCGTTGGATGCACGGCGTACTGGGACCCGCGTTACTGGCCCGGCCGGGACGATCTTCGCGCCATCGAAGTCGGCTTTACCTGGCTGGCCGCGTCCGCGCAGGGCTCAGGGATCAACACCGAGTCGAAGCTGCTGCTGATGAGCAACGCCTTCGAGAACCTCCGGGTCGCGCGCGTCGACTTCAAGACCGACGCGCGCAACGCGCGGTCACGGCGGGCCCTGGCCGCGCTTGGCGCGACCTTCGAAGGAGTGCTGCGCAACTGGTCGATGTCCTGGGCGCCGGGGGAGGAAGGGCAGCTGCGCGACTCGGCGATGTACTCCGTGATCGTCGAGGAGTGGGACGCGGTCAAGAGCCGGCTGGCCGCGCGGCTGAGGTCACGCTGCGTCTAGATTGACGTTGACCGACAAGCCTGGAGGTGAGTGGTGCGCGGACGTTCCGGCCTGGAGATCCCCGCGACATCGCCACCATCGCGCCGCTCCTGGAAACAGGCGAAGCCCGCACCTAACCGCTTGTCAGCCCATTCGTTCCGGATGGTCGGCGGCATTCCGCAGCCGGGAACCGCTGTACTCCACGGTCGAGGCCGTCACCCGCCGCCAGAACGGCCAGACGGAGGGGGCGACGCGAAGCTCGATCCCGGCAGCGGCGTGCCGGGCGAGCGGGTCGTCGACCGTCACCCGCTCGATTGCCTCGACTGGCCGGTCCGCCACCCAGTAACCGCCTACCTCGTGGGGCGAGAACGCGTCTGCGGGCAGCCGGTAGGCGTAGAGCCGGCAGGCTCGGACCCGGTCCAGCCAGCCGCCCTCGATCACGTGAACGCGGTTCGCGCCGCCCTGGCCGAAGAACCGTTCACGGTCAGCGGCTGTGGTGGTCGACACGGGCCAGATGCAGCCGCGCGGGCAGTCTCTCGGGAACCAGAACGTGGGCGCGTGGCGCGTGTCGACGGCCCAGACCAGCGGCCTGTCCGGGGCGGACACCGACGGCCGCGGCTGGAAAAAGCCGAGGCAGGGATCTTCGCTGAAGTGCCACAGGGCGAAGGGACCCTCTCCCACGTACGGCGGCGCCGGCTCGCGGGCAAGCAGGTGCTCTGGATAACCGGACGTCATGCCCGCGCCCGTGTGAGCGCCCGTTGCTGCAGCACGGAGCCAGCATAGGCCGGTGCGCAGGGACCGCCCGCACGGCAGGTGCGGTGCGGGCGGTCCGGCGGTCACGTCAAGGCGCTGCCGTCGTATCGGGTGGTGATCGCCTCCAGGTGGTGGCCGGCCGGGTCATCGAAGTAGACGCCGCGCCCGCCGTGATTGGTGTTGATCTGCCCGGAAAGCCGCTGCTGCGGATCGGCCCAGTGCACGACGCCATCGCGCCGGATGCGCCCCATGATCGCGTCGAACGTCTCGTCGTCGACAAGGAACGCGTAATGGTGACCGGGAAAGTCAACGCCGGGCTCCGCGAAGTCAAGTAGCCTTCCGTCACTCAGCCTGACCTGCAGGAAGAACCCCGCCTCCGTGGGCTCGTCCAGCCCGAAGATGCGGGTGAAGAACTCCGCGGAGCGGCGCTTGTCCCGCGCCGGGATGATCGTGTGATCGAACCGGACATTCGCTCGGTGCTCGCTCATGTGCTTGTGTTCACCTCCTTTCTCTTCTCGCACCACGACTGGGCGTTGAAAGGAGATGCGGCGGGCCCCTGGCCCGCGGGGCGGTCACCCGCGCACCGGGATAACCCCTCGATCACGGCACACGGCCGACCCGGAAGTCACGCCCCGAACCTATCAGTTCCCGTCCCGGTCAGCCGGCCTGGAGCGACCAGCCGAACAGCCCGTCAAGCTCGCCGCCCGGCGTGCGGCCTGACAGCGTGAACGACGTGGTGTCGGTGAGCTGGGTTGGCGAGGCGCCGACGCTCACCGAATACGATCCCGGAGCGATCGTCCACTGCCCGGGCGGCTGGGCGGTGCCGCCGCGGCCCGGAGTCGAAGGGGACGTGGTGCCCGGGGTGGTGCCGGCCGCCGGGCCCGAGTTCCAGTAAGCGAACGAGCTCGGCCGGAACGTCAGCGTCACCAGCCGGGTCTGCCCGGGTTGCAGCGTGACCTTCGTGAAGGCGCGGAGCTGGTCCGACGGCTCGCCCGTGGCGGCGGGGTCACCGACATAGCCTTCGACCACGTCGGCCCCTGCCCGGGCACCGGCGTTCGTGTCGGCCACGACGACCGACACGTTCCCGTCGAGAGAGGCCTTGGCGGAGACGATCTTCTGACGGAACGACGTGTACGAAAGGCCGAACCCGAACGGGAACAGCGGCGTCTCGCCGTGGGACTGGTAGTACCGGTAGCCGACGTCGATGCCCTCGTCGTAGGACTCCTGCTCCAGTTGCTCGTACGGGTCGGACGTGCCGGCCGCCGGGTTCGTGAGGCCGGGGTACTCGGCGGTGGTCGCGCCAGGACCCTGGCCGGGGCTGGCGGGGAACGTGATGGGCAGCTTGCCGGACGGGTCAGCGTCGCCGTAGAGCAGCGCCGCGACGGCGGTGCCGAACGTCGCACCTGGCTCCCACATCTCGAGTACGCCGGCGACGTCGCGCAGCCACGGCATCGCGACGGGACCGCCGGTGAGCACTACGATCGTGTGCGGGTTGGCCCTGGCCACCGCCTCGATCAGCTGGTTCTGGTCCCCCGGGAGGTCGAGGCTCTCGATGTCGTGCCCCTCGCCGGTCTCACGGCCGGCGAACACGACGGCGACGCTGGCCTTCCTCGCGGCCGCCACCGCCGACGCGAGCAGCGATGGCCCGGTCGCCGCGGGCGCCGACACGCCCAGGTGCACCTCGTCGCCGAGGAACGTGTTGAAGATGGAGTTGAAGATCGGGGCGGTCGTCGGCACGCCGGCAGCGGCCGCCATCGGTGAGTAGTCAAGCACGATGGACACCGGATGCCCGGCGGTGAGCCGGACGGAGACCTGGTCGGCGTAGCCGAAGTCGTCGCGTTCCCGCTGCTCGACGAGCCGGCCGCCAATGTAAAGCCGCGTCGTCCCCGACTCGGTCACCGACATGTCATAGGTCCCGGTGACCCCCGGGGTGTAGGTGCCGTGGTAGGCCACGGACCACGCGTTGTCCTGGTACTTGACGGGAATCGCCACCGCCGGGCTGCCGCCCGGCACCGCGGGGATAGAACTCGGGCCCGCCGCGCCGCCCTGCGAGTTGTACTGGATCGAGGGGACGACCTGGGTGCCGAGCACCGGGTCGGCCGGGCGGGTCGGGTCGTCGCCGCCGTAGTAGGTCGCGAGGAACCCCGCCTTGCTGCCGTCCGGCGTGGTGACAGACCCGGGGCCGGACGTGCTGCCGTCCGCGGCGAGCGCGGGCTGCTCGGCCAGGCCCGCCGTGCCCGGCTGGAAGGTGACCGACTGCCCGTCCATGGCGGCCCGGGCGGCGATGCCGCTCAGCGCGGTCGAGTAGCCGAACTTCTGCCCCGTGGCGGTGTCTGTGAACGCGTTGGCCGGATTGACATAAGGTGACCCGTCGTTCTCGACCTGCGGGAACTGCGTGCTTACCGGCCCGAGTGCGGTGTCGCTGTTCGGCCCCGCCTGGGTGCCGATCACCGCGACGGAACCGGCCCGCGGGCTGACCGGCAGGACGCCTCGCGAGTCCTTGAGCAGCACCGCCCCGGCTTCCTCGATCGCGGCGGAGGTGGCCTCGTCCTTGGCGACGCCGTCGTCGATGCCGGCGTTCGTCGGCGGGTTGGCGTACAGCTCGTTGGTGACTGACTGGAGTACGATCCTGCGCACCTCGTCGACGAGCCGGGCCGTCGAGATGACGTTCTGGCTGCCGTCGGCGTTGACCTGCCCGTCGCCGCTGCCGTCGCCGACGATCCCCGCGAGCTGCGCCGGGGTGAGGGACACGTCGCCGCCGTCAGCGCCGTTCTCGAAGTTGAGCACGCTTGAGTCGCGCATCGCCGTGGCGGCGTCCGGAGTGAACGTGCCCTGGAAGCCGTACTGGCCCTTGATGAGGTCGTTGAGTATGAACTGGTTGCCGCACGAGTCGGCGCCGGTATACGGCGGGGTGCCCGACGCGTTGACGATCGCGTACCCGCACATGACCGACATCGCGTCGCCCTGGTCCGGCGCGACCGCCGCCTGCCAGGCCGGGCCGTAGATCTCCTCAAGTGCCCGCTCGGAGACGAGCTCGTTCTCGCCGGTGTTCGCGACGGGCGTCGAGGCCAGCGTGAGCGCCTGCCCGGCCCGCCCCTGGTCTTGGGTATACGCGCAGCAGTGCTTAACGGTGGTCATCACGCCCTGCGCCTGGATGGCGCGGACCTCGGGCCCGACCATGGACCCGGTCAGGTAAGGGTCCTCGCCGAAGTTCTCGTTTTCCCGCCCGGTGTGCCAGGTGCGGTCGATGTCGATCACCGGCCCGAGCACGCCGCTCTCCCCAGTGCGGTGGAACTCGCTGCCGAGCATGGTCCCGTAAGCGGTCGCGAGGGAGGTGTCCCACGTCGCACCGAGCGCGAGCGCGGAAGGGAACGCCAGGCCGCTGGCCCGCTCCCCGGTCGCGCCGTCGTCGGTGCTCCCGCTGACGGTCAGGTGGTACAGGGCGAGCAGGCTCGTCCCGGAACCGTCGGCGGCGAGGAGGCTGTTGCCGGTCGCGATCGCGGCCTCGAGGCGCTGCAGCGTGGTCTGCGCCGGGACGCCGCCGGCCTGCTTGTAGAGTGCCGAATTCGGGTTCTCGAGGTCGTCAATCACGTACTGGGCCTGGCAGGCCGCGCCGTACGAGGCGTCAAGCCACGGTGAAGGGCGGCTCGGCGCGGGGCAGTGCGGCGCTGTCAGCAGCGCCGGCGCGTAGCTGAGCAGGCCCCCCGGTCCCGGTCCCGGCGCGCCGCCGGAGGCCCGCGCGGCGCCGCCGCCCGCCGCGAGCATGGGCACCCCGGCGAGCACCCCGGCGGCCAGGACGAGCGTCATCCGGCTGAGCCCGCGTCGTCTGAGTGTGCGCGGAATCGGGTTTGGCGAGGGCATCATGGGGCGCTCCAGGCGGCGGCGTTGACACTTCACGCGAAACGTACGCCGCGGCCGGAGCGCTGTCGATACTTAAATCATCAGGAATCCTGCCAGAATCGCCGGCCGGGCAACGGCACGCTAGCCTGTCTGCCTGCCGGACATGTAAGCTTGCGCGTGGCAGTGTCCGGCTGCCTCTGGGTCCGCGGGCAGAGCTTTAAGCTCACCGGCTGTGCATCATCATCTGACGGCAGATCTTCCGGCCCGATGTCGCGGACCCGCGGGCGCCAGGAAGGACTGCCATGTCTGACCAGACGCGTGAGCTGCCCGAGCAGCCGAACCTCCGCTTCCTGAAGCTGGAAGCAAAGCGCCGCCTGGCCGTCGGCGAATTCGCTACTTTGCACGACGCCCAGCTAGCCGTCGCCCGCGAGCACGGGCTGTCGAGCTGGACCGTGCTGAAGGAAACCGTCGCCGCGGACCAAGATGAGCAGAACCCCGCACTCGCCCAGGTGCGGTGGGTGATCTCCCGGTTCAGGGACGCGGACGGCGCGACCTGGGCCCAGCCGAGCGACGAAGAGATGCGCGAGCACTTCGCCGAGGTATTCCTGTCGCTGGTGCCGCCCGGCGCGATCATCGGCACGCTCGCCAAGGCCGCCGCGATGTTCCGCGGTGACCTGGTCGTCCTCGAGGAAACCGGGAGTCAGAGCGTGCGGACTCAGGTCGGCGGACTGCGGCTGGACGCGGCCGTCGAGGCCGACCCGCCGCACTGGCTGACCATGGCGCAGGTCTACCGGCTCAATGAGCACGTCACCGACGACCGGGTAGCGGCGCCGCCCACCGTGACCGCGGGCCGGGTCCCGGCCGAGGCGATGGCGTTCGCACGGGAGTCGTTCGCCGAACTTGGGCTGCCCGGCCTGGAAATAGCGGGCGCGACCACAGCCGCGGTAACCGGCGATCCCGCCGGGGACTCGGCGTGGAGCCTGTCGCTCGGCTGGGCCGACCTCGACCGGCCCGAGCCGCTTCGGACCGGAGACCGGTTCCCGGCCTTCGCGATCACCCAGGTCATCACCGCCACCACCGCGCTGCGCCTGGTCGCCGACGGGCTCATCGAGCTTGACGCACCGGCCAACCGCTACCTGCGCACGGTCCGGCTGGCCGACGACGAGGTCACCGTCCGTGAACTGCTCAGCCACACGGGCGGGGTCGACAACCCGGAGACCCTGTTCGGGAGCACGATTACCGACCTGGTCTCCCTGGTCGGCCCGGTCATGGCCTGCTCCGGGCCGCGCGGCACCGTCGGCTACAGCGTCGGCGGCTACGCGGCCCTCGGGCAGCTGATCGCCGACGTCACCGGGAGACGGTACCAGGACGCAGCCGAGTCCCTGGTGCTCAGGCCGCTCGGCATGACCGGGTCCTCCTTCCCCGCCAGCTGGCCGGAGCGCGACGCCGTCACCGGCTACCAACTCGACGACGCCGGGCGCTTCGAGCCGGCCCCCGCGGAGGTCTGCGTCAATCCCGCCATGGGCGGCCTGTGGGCGACGGCAGCCGACCTGGCGCGGTTCGGCGCCGCGTGGGGCTCGCTGCTGCCCGCCGACCTGGCCGCCGAGGCGATCCGGCCCCAGGCGCCGCAGGGTAACCCAGGTCCCCTCTTCGGCCTTGGCTGGCCGTTGCATCCCGGCGGTGACCTGGCCGGTGCCGTCGGCGGTGCTCCGGGCACGTGCACGTCGCTGCTCATCGTGCCTGGCACCGGCCGCGCCAGCGTCGTCGCGACCACCCGGCTGATCCCAACCGCGATCGAACAAGTCAACGTCCGCCTGCTGCGCCAGAACGCCTGAGGGCGACGCCGCAGCCTGACCGGCCGCCGGCCGCGCGCTATTGTGACGCATGTCCTTTAGCGCGCTGCCGGCGGCGGCGGCCTGGCAGCACCGTGACGCCCGGCTGGGGTTCGAGGTCGCGTTCTTTCAGCCCGCAAGTCATGGCTGCGACATTCTCGGCTGGACCACCGCGGTCGAGGAAGGGCAGGCCTGGGTCGTCGGTTACACGATCGAACTAGACAAGGCCTGGACCACGCGCAGTGCCCAGATCACGGGGCGGACGGCGGCCGGTACCCGGCAGGTCCGGCTCGAGGCCGACGGCCAGGGCCGGTGGCAGGTGGACGGCGAGCCCGCCCCCAGCCTCGACGGCTGCCTTGACATCGACCTGGAATCCTCGGCGCTGACCAATGCCCTGCCCGTCCACCGGATAGGCCTGGAGGTCGGCGTCCGGGCATCCGCGCCGGCAGCCTACGTACGGGCCACGAGCCTGCGGGTTGAGCGGCTGGAACAGGACTACGCGCGCACCGCCGACGAGAACGGCGGCCAGAGCTACGACTACGCCGCCCCCGTCTTCGACTTCACCTGCCGCCTCCGCTACGACGCCGCGGGCCTCGTGCTCGACTACCCGGGCATCGCCGTCCGCGCTGCCTGACCGGCCGCACGGCGCGGCGCTGCAGGATAGCACCGGCGCGATCCGCCCGTGATCCACCCGTCGTGGGTGACGCGCGAGCACCGTGGACGCGCGACTGTTGGAAGTTGGACAGCTCAGGGCATCGCCCGATACTGATCGTGATCGATGAGGCGCGTAACGTCTGCCGCGCTGAGCCTTCGGGTCAGCTTGTCGCGATGGCGCTCCCCGACCTGACCCGGATGTGAGGCAGCCATGACCGCAGAACAGCCCGTACCCACGGTGAGCCCGCTCAGCCCGCTCGCCCGCTACGAGAAGAACCTCATCGAGCGCGTCACCGACTTCAACGACCCGCACCAGGAATGGCGGCGCCTGGTCTCCGAACTGCTCGGCACCTTCTTCCTCGTGCTGGCGGCCGCCGGAGGAGGCATGATGGGCCACGCCTTCCCCGGAGTGATCAGCCACAGCGCCGCCGTCGTGGCCCCCGCCCTGACGGTCATGGCCGTCATCTTGTTCATGGGCAAGATCTCCGGCGCCCACCTGAACCCGGCCGTCAGCGTCGCCTTCGCGCTGCGCCGCGACTTTCCGTGGAAGCGGGTCCCCGGCTACGTGGTGGTGCAGTTGGCCGGCGCCACCCTCGCCGCGCTGTTCCTGCACGCCGTCATCAATGTCTCCGCCACCTACGGGTCCAACTACCCAGCCCACGGCTACTCGGCCTTGGCCGCCTTCTGGATGGAGCTGATGCTGACCACGGGCCTGGTCAGCGTGATCCTGGGCACGGCCTCAGGCGCCCAGAACGTCGGCATCATCGGCGCGTTCGGGGTCAGCGGCTACGTCGCCCTGGCAGGCCTGTGGGGCAGCCCCATCTCCGGCGCCTCGATGAATCCGGCCCGCACCTTCGGGCCCGACTTGGCGAGCATCAACTTCGGCAGCTACTGGGTCTACATCGCGGGGCCGGTCGCTGGCGCGGTGCTCGCCGTCGGCATCGCGTTCGTCCTGCGCGGGCGGGGCGGGGGAAAGTCCGGCGCCGGAGCCGCCCAAGGTGACATGTTCACCGAGGTCTACGAGTCCGGCAGGTCCTGAGGACCGGCACTAACGGGCGCTTATCTCACCCGCAGTGGGTGAAGTTGGACCCCCTGACCAGAGACAACGCGTTCGTCGAACCTCTGGAAAATGGCTGCCACCGGTACCACTCGCTTCCTGTTGGACGCCGTGGCGGTTGACCCTGACACTGTGTGAGGCTGTAAACCGGGACATGTGATGTTCACCATCGGGGAGTTCGCGCAGCACGGCCGCGTATCGGTCCGGATGCTCCGGCACTACGACGCGATCGGGCTGCTCCGTCCCGCCTGCGTGGATCCGGTCACCGGATACCGGTCGTACAAGGTGAGCCAGCTTGCCGAACTTAACCGGCTGCTCGCGCTCAAGGACCTTGGATTCACCCTGCAGCAGGTCCAGGCGATCATGGCGGAGCAGGTCAGCGCGGCGGAGCTGCGCGGGATGCTCAGGCTGCGCCGGGCCGAGATCCAGGCCAGGATCGAGGACGAGACGACCCGGCTGGCCCGGGTAGAGGCGCGGCTCGCCGCGATCGAGAACGAGTACGCGGCCTGGGTACCCACCGGCGAAGTGGTCATTAAGGGACTACCGCCGGTGCGGGTGGCGGAGCTGACCGGCACGGCGGCGGGATACGAGCCAGAGGCCATCACGCCGGTCATCCAGCCGCTGTACTGCGACCTGTGGCGGCGGCTGGACCGCGCGGGCATTGCCGTGGCGGGCCCGGCGCTGGCCTATTACGAGAGCAGTACGGCCGACGACGGCTCCGTCGTGGTGCACGCCGCCGTGCCGGTGGCCGACGCGGCCGACGGCGGCCACGGCCTCGCCGTCGTGGACCTGCCGCGGGCCGACAGCGCCGCGGCCATCATCCACCGCGGCCCGATGGACGATGTGCTGCCCGTGGTTCAGGGGCTCACGCGGTGGATCGACGCCAACGGTTACTGCGCCGGGTCTTACGCGCGCGAAGTGACCCTGGAATGGTCGGAGGACCCTAACCAGTGGGTGACCGAACTGCAGCAGCCCATCTACAAGAGCGGAGGATGAAACCGATGACTGCAACTCCGGAAATCGAGACACGCGCCGAGACGCCCTACGCGGCGGTGCGGACCCAGGTGACCTGGGCCGAGGTCGCCGGGCTCGGCCGCTACTTCGAGCAGGTGTTCGGCTGGCTCGGCGCCCGCGGCCTCGAGCCCGCGGGCGCGCCCTTCTTCCGGTACAACGTCATTGACATGGCGCGGGAACTCCAGATCGACGTAGGCGTGCCGGTCGCGGAGGCCGCTCTCGGCGATGACCGCGTAGTGACCGGGGTGCTCCCGGCCGGGCGGTACGCGACGCTCATGCACGTGGGTCACCCCTCGGAACTCGCCGGGGTTAACAAGACACTGTTGGACTGGGCGGCCGGACAGGGGCTGACCTGGGACATGTCGCCAGGCGAAGGCGGCGAGCACTGGGGTGGCCGGGTGGAGTTCTACCCGACCAACCCGGCAGAGGAGCCCGACATGAACAAGTGGGTGACCCAGCTCGCGTTCCGGCTCGCGGACTAGCCCTCTAGGATTTGCCGCTCGTCAGGCTGCTTCCTGGCGGGGCAGCCTGACTTCCACGCGTCGTAGCGGTCCCGGCAGCAGACGGCGCACGGACGGTAGCCCGCCGCGAGGGCGGTCGCCTCATCCGCGAAGAAGACGCGGTGCCGCGCGTACCCACCGCGGGCGATCGCGCGCAGCGCGGACGGGCAGTCGAGGCGGCCGTAGATCCTGGTGCCCCGGTGACCGCCCCACCGCCCCCTCTCTTCCGACGCGTACGGCTGGCCGTCGGCGCCGAGCAGGATGTACTTCACGGCGCGTCGTGGAAGACGAGGCCGAGTGTGTGCCGCTCGCCGGCGCGGATCACGGAGACGCCGTGCCTGACCGGAGCCGCGGACCAGCCGCGCGCGGAGCGGACGGGCCGGTCGCGGGTGGTGAACAGGTACCCGTGGCAGAACGGGAGCAGCGTGGCCGTGCCGCGGGACTGCGCGCGGGGCCGCTGCTCCATCAGCAGGAACTCCCCGCCGTCGTGGTCGACTCCCGGCTCATTCAGGTTGATGACGACCTGCAGCGGGAACACGAGGTCGCCGTAGAGGTCGCGGTGCAGCGCGTTCCAGTCACCGGCCCGGTAGCGGAGGAGGATCGCGGTCGGCTTTACCTGCCCGGCCTCGTGGCACATCCGCAGCCACTCATCGAGCGTATCCGGCCACGGTGCGGCGCGGCCGAGCCTGGCCGACCAGTCGCGCGCGATCGGCAGCAGTCGCGGATAGAGCGCCTGCTTGAGCCGCTCGACCGGCTCCGGGTACGGGGTGGCGAAGTACCGGTACTCGCCCTCGCCGAACCGGTGCCTGCCCATGTTGACCGTGCTGCGGAAGCGGCGCGGCTGGTCGTAGAGACCGCGGAGCTGCTTGGCTTCCCCGGGGGTGAGCAACGGCGGCAGCAGCGCGCCGCCGTGCTCGTCCAGTTCGGCCGCGATGGCGGCCCAGTCGCCCGCGTTCACTCGCTGCCGCCACGGGTCCAGGCCAAGTCCGGCGTCGGCGCTGGTCACGCTGCCTCCAGGGAGAGGAGGGTAACCTTCGCTTCGCGGCCGCCGACGTAGCGGCCGGGTGTCCCGTCCGCCGGCAGTACCCGGTGGCAGGGCACGACGAGGGGCAGCGGGTTGGTGGCGCAGGCGGTGCCGACCGCCCTGGCCGCCTTCGGGTTCCCGACGAGCTCCGCGACCTGCCCGTACGTGCGGGTCTGCCCGTAGCCGATCTCGGGCAGGTGCCGCTGCACGAGCTGGCGGAAGCCCTTGGAGAGAGACAGGTCAAGCGGTAGGTCGAACATCTGGCGCCGTCGGCCGAAGTACTCGTCCAGTTCCCGTGCGGCCGCGTCGAGCCGCTTCGGTGCCCGCAGCACGCGCTGGCTGAGCCGCTGCGCGAGGGTGTCGAGCACGTGGTCGTGGTCCTCGATGCCGTAGGCCACGCGCACGAGGCCTTTCGGTGTCGCTGCGAGCAGGAGAGTCCCGACCGGGGAGTCGACCGTGGTGTAGGCGACGTCCAGCAGGCCCTCGGCCGCGGCGGCACGCTCAAGCCTGAGCCGAAGCCTCGCGAGAGTGCCGTCGTCGTCGGAGGGAGTAATCAAGAAGTCGTTCATGACGGCGCTCCTTCCGTGGTTGCGCCTTGATAGCTTTTCCGCAGGTTCTTGATGCCATCGGCGGCGGCCCGGCGGGCCGCGTCGGTGCTGCCGCCGAGGATGCCGGCGATCTCGGCGTAGGGCAGGCCGGCCACGTAGTGATACGCCACCGCCTGCCGCTGCTTGTCCGGCAGCCCGGCGACCGCATGCCAGAGGTCGGCGTCGTCGCCGCCGGGGATGCCGAGCGCGGTCGGCGCCTCGGGGACTTCCTCGACGGGCGCCGGCTGCCGCTTGCGGGCGCGGAGCACGTCGATGGCCTTGCGGCGCGCGATCGTCACCAGCCACGCCTCGGTGTTGGCCGTGTCCGGCAGGTCCGGGTAGCCGCGCAGCGCGGCGAGAAAGGTCTCGGACCACGCGTCCTCGGCGTCGTGCGATCCCAGCATCACCCGGCACACGCGCAGCACGGTGCCCGCGTGCTGCTCCACGAGCTTCTCGAACGGTTCCCTCATGCTTCGGCCTATGTTAGAGAACGGTCTAGAAGAGCCGCGGCGAGCGCCCGGCCACGTTCTGCTCGAGGTCGAGCAGCGTCCGCTTGCGGTTCAGCCCGCCGGCGTAGCCGGTAAGTCCGCCGCTCGCGCCCACCACCCGGTGGCAGGGGATGATGATGCTCACCGGATTGCGGCCCACCGCGGCGCCCACCTCCTGGGCCGTGACCCCGCCGAGCTCTTTGGCCAGCTCGCCGTAGCTTGTGGTCGTCCCGTAGGGGATCCGCGCGATCAGCCGCCAGACGTCTTCTTGAAACGGACTGCCCGCCGTCTCGACCGGCAGGTCGAATTCACGCCGCTCCCCGCCTAGGTACTCGCCGAGCTGCCCCCGTACGTGATCGAAGCCGTCATCCTGGTACTGGCCCCAACCGGCCCGGTCCGGCATGTGCCAGTGGTGCGGGAAGTAAACCCCGGTCACCGTCCCGCCCCTGGCCACCACCGTCAGGTCGCCCAGGCTCGACCGGATTGTCGTGTGCGTGGCCGCGCCCGCGGACACCGTCGCCTCACTCATCGTCGCCATGATCATCTCCTCATGATCTGTCTTCACCGAGTAGACGCCAGCGGCGGCCGGAACGTGAGATCGCGCGATCGAGGCCTCGACAGTTGGAATAGTGCCGTCGGCTCTCGCGTTGACCACCCACGTCGGTGCGTTAGTGTCCCCCGGGCTCAACCCACTGCCTTCATGGAATACCGTCCGGCTGGAGCCATGTTGCGCCTTTCGCCGTGAGGCGACCATCGCACCGGCCACGGCACGCCCTCGTGAGCGCACGCTCCCGGGGGCGCTGTCATATCCGGCGCGGAAGCCGAAGGGTCATGGCTCCACGCCGATCAGTCATGCTCGATCCGTGACGCTCTCCCTTGACTCGTGTGATAGCACATGTTTATCGTAGTGATATCAGTTTTATTCGCCGGCAATCGCGGGCGTGCCGCGGGCAATCGGCGCATCTGAGGGGCAGCGCACGGAAGGGCAGGCGGTCAAAGTGGCGTTCCTGGCTACGAGTGCGGACGGCTGGGCGATCGATGTGCTGCACCTTCGCAAGGGCTACGGGGATACGGTCGCGGTCGACGACGTGTCGTTCTCGGTCGCTGAGGGGGAGATCTTCGGCATCCTCGGGCCGAACGGGGCGGGCAAGACCACCATCCTCGAGTGCGCCCTCGGGCTCCGGCGGCCGGATTCGGGGTCAATCCGCGTGATGGGCTTCGATCCGGGTGAAGACCGGGAACGGCTGCACCCGATCGTAGGAGCCCAGCTTCAAGCGGGCGCGCTGCCTGGCTTGCTCAGGGTCGGCGAGATACTCGGCCTCTACAAGTCCTTCTACCGGCAGCCGGCCGATGTGGCGGAACTTGTCCGGGTCCTGGGGCTGGCCGGGAAGCTCAAGAACTTGTACATGTCCTTGTCAGGCGGGCAGAAGCAGCGGCTCTCGGTCGCCCTGGCCCTCATCGGGCGGCCGAAGATTGCCCTACTCGACGAGATGACGACCGGGCTCGACCCTCAGGTCCGGCGCGACACCTGGGATCTCATTGAGGATGTGCGTGACCGCGGGGCAACGATTGTCCTAGTCACGCACAACATGGAGGAGGCCGAGCGCCTCTGTGACCGGGTCGCGCTGATCGACCGGGGCCGGATCGTCGCACTCGGTAGCCCGGCCCGGGTGGCGGAGCGTGCAGGCACGAGCCAGCGGGTGCAGTTCGTTCCGTCGGGACCGTTCGGTGACCGGCTGCTGACCGGTCTCCCCGAAGTGAAGAGGGTCGAGCGTCACGGCAGGCACGTGGCCGTGAGCGGGTCGGGAGATCTGGTCAGCGTCCTGATACTGGCGCTGGCGTCGGCCGGGCTGACCGCCAGGGACGTCCAGGTAGAGTCCGCGACCCTCGAGGATGCGTTCGTGCTGCTCACCGGGCGTCACTTGGACGACGGAGGAGGGTGATCCGGCCATGAGCATCCGCTCGTCGCTGCTGCCCGCCGGCACGCCCCTGGCGGCCTTCGGGATGATCGTCCTCAACGAGTCCAGGATCGCCCGTCGGCTGCCCCTGGGGCTTCTCGTAGGGGTCGTCCTGCCCACCGTGCTGCTGGTGATCATCGGCAGCGTCCGGCACGATCGCCAGCATCTGCAGGCCCTGGGCGGCCTCACCACCTTCAACGTGTACGTTCCGGTCTTCCTCGCGATGGTCATCGCCGCGCTCGCCTTCTACGGCCTGCCGATCCCGCTGGCCATCTATCGCGACCAGGGCGTTCTGCGCCACTTGGCGGTCACCCCGGTCCCGCCGGCCTGGGTGCTCGCCGCGCAACTGGTCCTCAATGTGGCCTTCGCGGGGATCGAACTGATCTTTCTGCTGGTCGTGGCCATGGTCGGCTTCGGCGTCGCCACCCCGAAGAGCGCCGACGGGCTGGTGCTGGCACTGTGTGTGTCGATAGCCGGAGTGTTCGCCATCGGACTGTGGGTGTCTGCCATTGCCCGGCCGCGAACCGTCGGGATTCTCGCCGCGGCGTGCTTCTTCCCGTTGATGTTCTTCGCCGGGTTGTTTTTCCCGCGCGCGGAAATGCCGCGGGCGCTGCTTGACGTCAGCAACCTCACCCCGCTCGGCGCTGCGGTGCAGGCTATACAGAGCGCCATGTTGAGCGGGTTCCCCTCGATCACACCGCTGCTCGTGCTGCCCGCGTACGCCGTCATCTTCAGTGTGCTGGCGGTGCGGTTCTTCCGCTGGGAGTAGTCGGCTAGAAGGGAAATAGGCTGTGGTGGATTCGCTGGACGAGAAGATCGCGATCGTCACCGGCGGAGGTTCAGGGATCGGCGAGGCCATCACCAGGGAACTCGCGCGTGGTGGCGCGCGGGTCGTCGTCGCCGATCTCGACGAGAAGGAGGCCGAACGTGTGGCCAGGGCGGTCACGGAGCATGGGGGACAGGCCACGGCCTGCCGCGTCGACGTGTCCCGCGAGCACGAGGTCAGGCACCTGGTGAAGGATACAGCCTCGGCCTATGGCCGCCTCGACTACCAGTTCAACAACGCGGGCATCGCGATCGGTGGCGACGCCCGCGACCTGACCCTCGACCAGTGGCGCCGGGTCCTGGACACTGACCTGTACGGCATCCTGTACGGCACGCTCGCCGCCTATGGGGTCATGGTGAACCAGGGCTTCGGCCACATCGTGAACACATCGTCGGGCGCTGGCCTGGTGCCGACGCCGCTCAACACTCCGTACAGCACCGCCAAGCACGGCGTCGTAGGGCTGTCTCGCTCGCTGCGCCTGGAAGGCGCCGATCTCGGGGTCAAGGTTAGCGTGGTCTGTCCCGGGTACGTGCGGACCAAGATCTTCGACACCGCGGTCGTGGTCGGCATGCCCAAAGAGCTCGTGCACCGCCCCCCGGGCCGGATCAGGATGATGGAGGCTGCGCAGGCGGCACGGGTAATCCTGGACGGCGTGGCGCGGAACCAGGCCGTAATCGCCTTCCCCGGTTACACCCGCTGGGCCTGGCGAGTATCTTGTCTTTTCCCTGGCATCCTCGACCGGGCCGCTCCCCGGCAGATCCGGGTAATACGGAGATACCGCACAGCCCAGGACCGGACATGATCCTCCCGTGGCTTTGGCTGCGATGGCGTTCGGTCAACCGTGGCGGGATGACGAGAATCGGCAGGGCACGGGCAGGCGCGGTGGCAAGTGCGGCGCTGCTCACGGGCGCTTCAGGAACCTCAGGTAGAAGGCCGCGAACACCACGACGATGCCGATGTTGGTGATCAGCCGCTCCCAGAACAGGTGCCTGAGGAACAGGACGTCCACGCCGACCACGATGCCCACCATGGCGAGCACGTACAGTGCGACGGCTAGTCTTCTCACCGCTTCGTTCTACTATGCGCTCCGGCCTGGGGCAAGCGCGGTCAGCGGTCGAGCAGCGCGCGGAGATCTGACGCCTGACGGTGCAGGTCGGCCTCGGGGACGGGATCGGGTGAGAAGATGTCCTGCCACGCGATCGGCCCTCCCGGGGCGGGATCGCCGTGGTAGCGGGGGACCACGTGCGTGTGCAGGTGCGGGACGGTGTTCCCCAGGGTCATGTAGTTCATCTTGACCGGGCTGAACCGCGCCCGTACCGCTCGTCCCGCCGCCACGACCTCGGCCCAGTAGCGGCTCGCCTGCCCGGGGTCGAGGTCGTCCGGCTCGGCCACGTGCCCGAGCCTCCATACGACGATGCAGTAACCAGGCAGGCGGCTGCGGCGTTCCAGGCGCACCTCCGCGACGTCGCCGGTGAAGACCGCGACCGAGTAGTCGTTGTCGCCCCCGCCGAGGACGCCGCACAGCGGGCAGCCGACACCGTCCATGCGGTCGGCCCAGTCTTCGGGCCAGGTTCGTTCGGTCATGGGCGCATTGAACCATTTGTGCGCCCGCGGCGGCAGGCCCAGCGGCGGCGGCGCGTCGGCCGCGGTCAAGTAGTCGCCTGGAGGAGCTCCTGGATTCGCGCGGCGACTAGTTGCGGCTGCTCGGCCTGGACGAGGTGCGCCGAGTCGGCGACTTCGTAGCGCCCGTCGGGCAGGGTGTCGGCGTACCGGCGCTGGTACTCGCGGATCGAGGCGTGCTGGCGCTCCCGTCCCTTCTCAGCGCGGGCCACCGACACCACGAGCGTCGGGCATTTGGGGAGCTGGGGCGGTCGCTGGCGGAACTGCGGGATGGCCGCGGCCACCGCCCGGGTCTCCTTTCGGGTCTGGGCGGTACCCGCGGGGGTGAAGTCCTCGACGAGCATGGCCTCGTAGGTGTCGGCGGAGTACAGGCGCCGGATGTTGGCGGAGAACAGCCGGGCGAGAGGACGGAAACGGCTGAGTGCCTGCGATACCGCCAGCATGCGGTCAATCTTCTCCGTGGTCTGGTCCCAGGTGTCGTAGACCGGGGAGGTCTCCGGCAGGGTGTCGGCCATCAGCAGCCCCCGCAGCCGGGAGCCCAGGCGCTCAGCGGCGCGGCGGGCGACAAGCCCGCCCATGCTGTGCGCGACGAGGACGAACTCGCCGGGAACGACGGCCTCGATCATCGCGGTCAGGTCGGCGGCCATGTCATCGATGCTGAGCGGCCCGGCGGTGCGGCCGCTGAGTGCTCGCCCGGCGCGATCATAGGCCACGAGTCGCGCCTGGCCGGCCAGCAGCGGCATCACCGGGTCCCAGCAGGTGCGGCCGCAGCCTCCGCCCGCCTCGAAGACGACCCAGCTCTTCCCTTGGCCGGACTGCTCGACGTAGACGGTCCGGCTGTTCACGGGCACCTGCTGCCCTTGGACGTCGCGCATGGCTTCTCCTCGCGTCCTCGCAGCGAACGATATCAACTTTGATAAAGGTACCATATATGAGATAATTGACGACGTGAACACCGTGGACCTCCTCCTGCATCCCGTGCGCCTGCGCATCGTGCACGCCCTCTCCGGCGGGCGCGAGCTCACCACCACGGAACTGTGCGCTGGCCTGCCCGACGTGCCGAGGGTGACGGTGTACCGGCAGGTCGCCCTGCTCGCCGAGGGAGGATTCCTTGAGGTGGCCGGCGAGCAGCGGGTGCGCGGGGCCGTAGAGCGCCGGTACCGGCTGCGCCAGGACCGGCCCGTGATCGACGCCGAGGCGGCCGCCGCGATGACGCGGGAGGACCACCGCCGCGGTTTCGCGGCCGCCATGGCCGTTCTGATCGCTGAGTTCAACGCCTACCTGGACCGGGACGGGGCCGACCCGGCCGCCGACGGCGTGTCCTACCGGCAGGGCACGCTCTGGCTCAGCCCAGAGGAACTGGCCGAACTGGCCGGCAAGTTGCTCGTCGACCTGCGGAAGGCGGCGGCCAACAAGCCCGCACCCGGCCGGGCGCCCTACCTGCTCAGCCCGATCCTCTTCCCGGCCGCGCCGCCGCTCCCGCCCGAAACCGGGCCATAGCGGCTATCGGGCGGCAGCGATCTACGCAAGGATCTCCCGGCCGCGGCCCCGCTTCGAATGGGTCGGCTCCCCGGCCAAGGCGCTACCGCTCGTCGCGGGCTGGCCGACCCTCGCGGAGCTTTACGCGAGGGACAGGAATCCTCACCCGCGAGGGAAACCGCCGCTCGTCAGCGACCTGGCCATGGCCACGTCCCGGATGCGCAACGCAGTCGGGGCGGGTCTCGTCCACGCCGACCCCGAACTGACGCCCGCGCGGAAGGGCAAGACCAAAGAGCCCTGGCCGGAACTGCCGCCGTTGCGGGCCCCTGCAGGAGGGCGTTCCGCTCGGCGTCGTGCTTCACCGCGGCATCCGCGTGGCGCTGTATCGCGACCACATACGCTACGGACGGGAGTGGCCGGTGATTCAGGGCCAATCCGCCCTCACATCGATGGGCCATTTCGGGAGTGACGATTAACCAACGCAAAGGTGCAATGCTGCTAAGTTAACGTCGGCCCGCGGACGCGGCGACCGTTCCGTTTGCCTGATTTGTCCCGCATCCCGGCAGCTCAGGTCCATGATCGCGAAGGATTTTCATCTCATTCAATGAAAATCCTTCGCGAAAGGAAAATCCTTCGCGATCATGGCGCGGGCCAGTCGGCATGCGCCGGCATCAGGCGGCACGCGGCCATCACCCGCACCGAATATCCACTAACTTAACGGCATTGACGCAAAGGTGTACTTAGTTTGGGTTCCGCAAATCCGCACGATCCGGGCGGGATTACGACCCAAACTAAGTACACCTCTCGGCGCTGCGCCGGGCGTTTATGAGGTCGAATCGACGTACCAGTTCCCGTTGACCTTGATGAACGGGGTGAGCGAGTACGTCGTGTTCGAGGTCGTTATCGCGTTCTTCCACAGCGCGTTGAAGGTGTGCAGGGTCGTGAAGAGCGCGGCGGGATCGGTGTTCGTGGTGCACTCTGACCCGCCGAGCGCGCAGAGCGTTCCCGTGATGCCCGCGACCGCCTTGCTGCCTTCGATGACGATGTAACCGGGGACGGCGCTGCTCTTGACAGCAGGCAGATCACTGTCCGGCAGCTTGGCGAGCACCGACTTGCACTGTGCCTGCATGCTCGGCTCGCTGTACCCGCAGAACGCGGAACGGTTCTTGTCCTTGATCGACTGGAGGAGGCCGACCAGGGCCGAGGCGGGCGACCCGTGACCCGGTGCCGCGCTGCCCGGGGGGATCACGGTTGCCGCGGAGCCGAGCGCCGCCGCCCAGGAGGGCGCGGCGGACGCCGACGTGCTTGCCGTGGCCGACGCGCCGGGGCTGCTCGCCGTGCTCGCCGAGCTTCCGGCCGACGAACACCCCGTCACGGCGATCAGCGAGGCCGCCCCGAAGGCCAGCAGCGCGGGGCCGAAAGCCGTCCGCGCCGATTTCACATTTGCAAACATGAATCGCTCCGATTTTTGTGGGAATTCAGGCCCATCCCCCCGGAGCGGTAATCGTAGCGGCGAACGACCCCACGCGCCGCGAATGCGATAAATACCGCTATATCCTCGCTATACGCCGCCGAACTCGGCCCGGATGGCGTCGGTGTGCTCCCCGAGCGACGGCACCGCCCCCATCACCGGAGCGACCCCGGACATCTCGACCGGGGGCAGCAGCGCGTCGATCGGCCCGCCGGGCGTGCCGACCGTGCGCCACCGCTCCCGCGCCCGGAGCTGCGGGTGCTCGGCCAGGTCCCCCGGGGCGCGCAGCCGCGCGTTGGCGATGCCGGAAGTCTCGAGCGCCTTGCTCACGTCGTCGGCCGTCCTGTCCGCGAACGAGGACTCGATGATCGCGGTCAGCTCGTCGTGGTGGGCCACCCGGTCCGGGTTGCTCGCGAAGCGAGGGTCCGCCGCCAGGTCTGCCTGCCCGAGGATGTCGCGGCAGAGGGCGAGCCACTCCCTCTCGTTCTGGATACTGAAGAAGACCGAGCCGTCGGATGCCTGAAACGGTCCGTACGGCGAGATCGACGGGTGCCTGGCGCCGGTCCGCAGCGGCGGCGAGCCGCCGTAGCGGGAGAAGTAGGCAGGCTGCATCATGAGCTCGCCGAGCGCGTCGAGCAGCGAGACGCGCAGCGTCGACCCGCTGCCCGTCCGTTCCCGGTCGTACAGGGCGGCGAGGATGCCGCTGTACGCGTACACGCCCGTGGCGAGGTCGGCGACGGAGAAGCCGGCCTTCGCCGGGGTCTCCGGCGTGCCCGTGGAGAGCACGAGCCCGGTCTCGCACTGGATGAGCAGGTCGTACGCCTTCTTGGCCGCGTAAGGACCGTCCTCGCCGTAGCCGGAGATCGAGCAGTGGATCAGCGAAGGGCGGGCCGAGCGCAGCGTCTCGGCGTCCAGACCGAGCCGGCCAGCCGCCCCCGGAATGAGGTTTTGCACGAAAACGTCGGCCCGGTCGATCATCGCGCCGAGCAGCGCGCGGTCGGCCGGGTCCTTGATGTCGAGGACGACCGACTCCTTGCCCCGGTTCAGCCACACGAAGTACGACGACTGCCCGCGCACCGTCCTGTCGTAGCCCCGCGCGAAGTCGCCGTCGGCCCGCTCGATCTTGATGACCCGCGCGCCCAGGTCGGCGAGCTGCCTGGTCGCGAACGGTGCGGCGACGGCCTGCTCAAGCGCGACGACGGTGATTCCCGCAAGCGGCAGATGATTCATGCCGCCATCTTCGCCGCGAACATGGACAAACGTGAAATCGGCCCGCCTGCACGGCCCTGACCTGCGCGGTTGCTAAGTTGATCATGGGGACGGCAACGGGGGAGGCGCCGCCATGGCAAGGGCAGCTGGAGCATACGTCGTCCGGGACGACGGCGCGGGGACGACGCCGCCGAACGTCGACAAGCTCTATCCGTACACGCTCAAGGGGCTGACCGACGCCCTCGAGGAGGCGCGGTTCCGCAGTTTCGCGGGGCCGCCCCAGATCGTCGCGGTCATGGCGGAGAGCGGCATGAAGGTCATCCGCCGCTACGAGAACGGACGGGAAACCGCCCAGAAAGGCCGATCTCCGTAGCCCGCTGACCCCGCTCACAGTCAAAACATCAGTCGCCAGAACGGATGCGGCTGACTCCGACGCCCGCCCATATCCCCAAAAGGGCCTAACGGGCCTTATCGTTGTGGTGGGTCAGGAGGGGAGATCAAGGCGTGATCGAAGAGATCGTGCCGAAGTCTGCGGCGTCCGCGGAAACTTTCGGCGGGTCGCTCGGCACCGGGCTGTTCCCGGAAGAAGCCGTCCTGGTGGCACGGGCCACAGAAAAGCGCCGCCGGGAGTTCACGACGGGGCGGGAGTGCGCGCGCGCCGCGCTGGGCGGACTCGGCGTGGCCGCGGCGCCCATTCTGCGCGGGTACCGGGGCGCACCGCAGTGGCCGGACGGCGTCGTGGGCAGCATCACGCACTGCGACGGCTACGTCGCCGCCGCGGTCGCGCGCACGCAGGAGCTGCTCACGATCGGACTGGACGCGGAGCCGGAAGACGCCCTTCCCGGCGGCGTCCTCGAGCTGATCTCCCTGCCCGCCGAGCGCGCCCGGCTGCGCGCGCTGACGGCCGCGGCGCCGGAGATGAGCTGGGACCGCCTGCTGTTCTGCGCCAAGGAGGCGGTGTACAAGGCCTGGTTCCCGCTGACCGGCCAGTGGCTCGGCTTCGCGGACGCGGACATCACGATCGACGCCGGGGAACGCGCCTTCACCGCCCGTCTCACCGTTCCCGCTCCGGTCGTCAACGGCGCGCCGCTGACCGGCTTCACCGGCTGCTGGCGGGCGAGCGACGGCCTCATACTCGCGGCGATTGCGGTCCCCGTGTGAAGGCACCTCTTCTCCCTGTTGGCAAGCAGGGGGAGAATGGGGTTATCGGCTGATCTATGCACAGGCCAGGTTACTGGTCGCGGATCGCTCGGTAGGGGCAGGCGTGGCGGACATAGTTATTGACCCGGCGGTTCCTGATCCGGCGCGGCGCGAGCTTGAACAAGCGTCGCTGAGCGCCCTGGTCGGCTTCAGCGACCCCTTGCCAGGGGAGGAGCCGTCGGCCGGGCGGAGCGAGGCGAGCGCGTCCAGGCTGGTGCGGCCGCAGGGCGTGCGGGTCGCGGTCGGCTTCATCGTGTCGGTGATGGCGACGCTGCTCGGCGTCGGCTTGTCAAGTACGAGCCCGTTCGGCGGCGACCTGGCGTTCATGTCCGGGCTCGTCATCTTCCTGTGCCTCGCGGTCGGCGGACTGTCCGCGGTGGACAGGCGCGCGCCCGAGCTGCACGGCAAGCCGCGGCGGCGGCGGGGCGCGGCCCTGGCGTACCGCCGCCGGTACGTGGTGCCCGACCTTGACCTGCACGGTGACGCGCTCGCGCGGTGGCGGCGCGCCAGCGCCGCGGCCAAGGCGATCCGCGCCTCCGAGGCGGTGCGCCTCGGGCTCATCAACTCGGTCGAGGTAGCCGCCGTGCTGCCCTATCACCTGTGGGACGTCGCGGAACGGCTCGCGCTGCTTTCCGGTCCCGAGCGGCGCCAGGCCTCGATCCTGCGCGAGCTGGATGCGAGCGACCCCGACGTGCAGGTCGTCCTCGGTCCGCAGCGGAAGGCGCATGAGCTGGCGCTCGCCGACGTCGACCGGCGCATCGGCCGCCTCGAGGAGTTCGCCGATCTCGCGTCCAAGGCGGACGCCGCGCGCAAGCGCCGCCGGGCCCTCGAGGAACTCGCCCGCCTCAACGCTGACTACCAGGAACTGCTCGTGCGCCTCGGTGACGAGGACGACGCGCTCACCGGGGCGGGACGTCCCGCGGGCGAGCTGCGCGCCATGGCCGCCGAGGCGGACGACGCCGTCCAGCGCGCGAACGAAGCGGGCCGGGCCCTGATCCTGCCGCCGGCCGGCGACGACTGACGGCCAGGCCGGCTCCTCACGAGCCGCCTGGCCGTCAGTCGGTCACCTGGTCAGCGGGTCAGATGTCGAACCGGTCCGCGTTCATGACCTTCGTCCACGCCGCGACGAAGTCGTTGACGAACTTCTCCTTCGCGTCGTCCGTCGCGTACACCTCGGCCACGGCGCGCAGCTCGGAGTTCGAGCCGAAGACCAGGTCGACCCGGCTGCCGGTCCACTTGACCTGGCCGTCGGCGGTCCGGCCCTCGAAGGACGAGCCGTCCTCCGCGACCGGCGTCCACGTCGTGTCGTAGTCGAGCAGGTTGGCGAAGAAGTCGTTGGTCAGCACCCCGGGCGTCTCCGTGAGCACGCCGAGCTTGGACCCGTCGTAGTTGGCACCGAGCACCCGGAGCCCGCCGACGAGGACGGTCATCTGCGGCGCGGAGAGCGTCAGCAGGTTGGCCTTGTCGATGAGCAGGTACTCGGCGGGCAGGCGGAGGCCCTTGCCGAGGTAGTTGCGGAACCCGTCCGCCCTCGGCTCGAGGTTGACGAACGACTCCACGTCGGTCTGCTCGTCGCTCGCGTCGGTGCGCCCCGGCGTGAACGGCACCGTGACGTTGACGCCGCCGTCGGCGGCCGCCTTCTCGACGGCCGCGTTGCCCGCGAGCACGATCAGGTCGGCCAGCGAGATCTTCTTACCGTCGGGCGCAGACGCGTTGAAGGAGTCCTTGATCCCGTCGAGCGTGGTCAGCACGGTGGCGAGCTGCTGGGGGTTGTTGACCTCCCAGTCGTTCTGCGGCTCGAGGCGGACCCGCGCGCCGTTGGCGCCGCCGCGCTTGTCGCTGCCGCGGAACGTCGAGGCCGACGCCCACGCGGCGGACACGAGCTGCGAGACCGTCAGGCCGGAGGCGAGGACCTCGCGCTTGAGCCCGGCGACGTCGTCGGCGTCGACCAGTTCGTGGTCCACCGCCGGCACCGGGTCCTGCCAGATGAGCACCTCGGACGGGACCTCGGGGCCGAGGTAGCGCACGCGCGGGCCCATGTCGCGGTGGACAAGCTTGAACCACGCGCGGGCGAACGCGTCGGCGAATGCCTCCTGGTCGTCGGCGAAGCGGCGGGCGATCGGCTCGTAGATCGGGTCGACGCGCAGCGCGAGGTCGCTGGTCAGCATCCGCGGCTCGCGGTGGCCGTCGCCGAACGCCTCGGGCACCATGTCGGAGCCCGCGCCGCCCTTGGGCCGCCACTGGTTCGCGCCCGCCGGGCTCTGGAAGAGCTCCCACTCGTAGGCGAACAGGATGTGCAGGAACTCGTTGTCCCAGCGGGTCGGGTGGTAGGTCCAGGTGACCTCGATCCCGCTGGTGATCGCGTCCTTGCCGACGCCGGTGCCGTAGGTCGACTTCCAGCCGAGGCCCTGCTCCTCGAGCGGCGCGGCCTCGGGGTCGGGGCCGACGTTCTCTCCGGGGCCGGCGCCGTGGGTCTTGCCGAAGGTGTGGCCGCCGGCGATCAGCGCCACGGTCTCCTCGTCGTTCATGGCCATGCGGCGGAACGTCTCGCGGATGTCGCGGGCGGAGGCGAGCGGGTCGGGGTTGCCGTTCGGTCCCTCGGGGTTGACGTAGATGAGGCCCATCTGCACCGCACCGAGGGGGTCCTCGAGCTCGCGGTCGCCGGTGTAGCGCTTGTCGTCGAGCCACTCCGTCTCCGGGCCCCAGTACACGTCGGCCTCGGGCTCCCAGGTGTCGACGCGGCCGCCGCCGTAGCCGAAGGTCTTGAAGCCCATCGTCTCAAGGGCGACGTTGCCGGTGAGGATCAGCAGGTCGGCCCAGGAGATCTTCTTGCCGTACTTCTTCTTGACCGGCCAGAGCAGGCGGCGGGCCTTGTCCAGGCTCACGTTGTCCGGCCAGCTGTTGAGCGGCGCGAACCGCTGCTGCCCGGCGCCGGCGCCGCCGCGGCCGTCGCTGATGCGGTAGGTGCCCGCGCTGTGCCACGCCATCCGGATCATCAGCGGCCCGTAGTTGCCGAAGTCGGCCGGCCACCAGTCCTTGGAATCGGTCAGCACGGCGGCGATGTCGGCCTTCACCGCGGCGAGGTCAAGGGTGTTGAACTCCGCGGCGTAGTCGAAGTCCGCGCCCTGCGGGTTGATCTGGGGTGCGTTCTTGTTGAGGATCTTCAGGTTGAGCCGGTTCGGCCACCACTGGCTGTTCGCGTCGCCCTGGGTGGGCTGGACGCGGCCGTGAACGACCGGGCAGCCCTCGGCGCTCGCACCCGCGGACACTTCCGCGGCCTCAGGGGCCTGACCGTCGGCGATTACTGGGTCATGGTTCTCGGCCATGGAATCCTCCCGAACTAGACAGATGACGCTGCTTACGTACTGCGGGTTATGTACTGCGGTTAGGTACTGCGGGCGGAGCAATCAGCGCACTGGCCCCAGTAGATCACTTCGGCCTCACTGAGAGTGAAGCCGAGGTCATCGGACGGGGTCAGGCAGGGGGCCTCGCCGACCGCGCAGTCGACGTCGGCGACGACGCCGCACGACCGGCACACGATGTGGTGGTGGTTGTCCCCGACGCGTCCCTCGAAGCGGGGCGGGCCGCCGGCCGGCTCGATGCGGCGGATGAGTCCCACCGCGGTGAGCGCGTGCAGCGCCTCGTAGACCGCCTGCAGCGACACGTGGCCGACGCGGTCCCGCACCCCAGCGGCGACACCCTCCACGTGCAGGTGGTCGCCGTTGCGGACGGTCTCGAGCAGCGCGACGCGGACGGCCGTCACCCGCAGGCCGACCCGGCGCAGGTCGTCGGCCGGGGGCAGTTCCTCCGCAGCGGTGGGGGGCTCGGACGCGGTCACTAGGCCAACCTACTCCGCCTAACACGATGAGTTCAAGTTAACGAATGTCTCAGGTTAAGACAGCTGACCGGCGGCGCCGGTGCGGCGCCGACGTTGTCGCGTCAATCACTGGCATACTCTCAGTAATCATTCGATCACTTCATGCGCAGGTGACGCGTGCCCGGCCACTGTTGCCTTTCGTGCTGCCGGTCGTGCTTCCGGCGGGCATCCGGCTGCTGAGAGAAAGCGAGTTGTTCTATGGGGTCTTGGAGGCTGCGGGTTCTCGCGGGCCGTGCCGTCGCCGCCGGGGTGGCGGCGCTGGCGGCCGCCTGCGGCCACGCGGCACCGGTCCCGTCGGCGGCCGTCGCGCTGGTCAGTCCGACCGCCACGGCCACTCCGACCGTGTCGGCGTCCACGGTGTCGGCGCTCGGCGTGATGACCTACGGCGCGTTCCCCGCGACGAGCGACGGGCTCGCCGCGCTGGCGCTGTGCGAGCAGTGGGCGGCCCTGCGCGCCCAGTACGTCCCCCGCGTCCTGGCGGACACCCCGTATCAGCTGGAACAGTGGTTCTCGAGCGCCGCCTGGCACAACGCCTTCGTCGACAGCAAGCCGCTGCGCACCGACCCCAGCTACGTCGACATCAGCGTGGCCTTCGGTCTGGCAAGCACCGGGGAAGCCGCGAGCATCGCAAACGCCAGGATGCTCGACCGGGCATGCGCGGCGGCGGACTAGGGACGGGCGGGCTTGGGC
>Ga0102924_1000617_pt1 | contig 43994 bp, 43 predicted proteins | sample PaiPotPPM11metaG_FD_80116 | JGI IMG/M metagenome (GOLD analysis project Ga0102924, IMG submission 80116) | Iron sulfur acid spring bacterial and archeal communities from Banff, Canada, to study Microbial Dark Matter (Phase II) - Paint Pots PPM... ...
CAACTGACGGCGCGCGGCGTAGCGACAAGGAAATCGATGTAATCGGTCTCGGTGCAGCGCGGTGCATTCATGCCAACTACTCTACCCGCTCCCACCCGCTTCGCTCAACTGCGTAAGTCCTAATGATACGGTACAACACCGACAGACGGTATGTTGACAAGTCGCGAGCCGAACCGTATAGTGCGACTACGGTCAGGTTATCAAGTGAATTGCTCAATTGGTCCAGGTCTTCGTCTACCCTGTGATAGAGGTGATATGCAGGCATTGGCATCAACAGAGATTCATGCCGATATGGCCGCCGCGCGTCCTCACCTTCCTGCATCGCGCATGGGCTTGGTCGAGTCCGTTGCGCAGCAGATCCTCGCACTGATCGCCCAGGAGCGCTTGAAACCCGGAGACCGCTTGCCGTCTACACGGATGTTGGCGCAGCGCTTTCAGGTCGCGACGCCAACGATCCGTGAGGTCCTTCGTCGCCTCCAGGCTACCGGCGTCGTTGACATCCGCCATGGGTCGGGGATTTATGTTCGAAAAGGACATCTGCGGATAATGCTTGCCAACCCGAATGTGAGTGTGCTCAATCCGCACGTCACCATTGATCTCCTCAACGCGCGCCTCCTGGTAGAGCCGCAGTTGGCGGAACTGGCCGCCAAAATCGTCAACGAAAACGAGAGTGCGGCCCTCCAGGAGATCCTTGCCGAGGCCGAACAGTATCTCGTTGATAACGATCAGATGCTCCACCAGGTAAACATGTCCTTCCATCTCGCCATCGCCCATTGCACAGGAAATGTCGCGCTCACGCAAATCATGGAATCGTTGATCGAACTCTACTCCTTTGAGCAGTTCGCGGTTATTTCCCTGTTCAATGCCCGATTCCAGGATCACGAGGAGCACAAAGCGATCTGCGGTGCGATATGCGATCGAGCCCCAGAGCGCGCTCGTTCCTTGATGGAGCAACACCTCATACATGTCAAATCGGTAGTCGAGGCGCGACTGCGAAAGCGTATGGAGGATGAAGGGGAACGCGACAGTCAGGAGGCGCCGCAATGGTGAAGGCGTGCATCGTACACGGTCTCTGTGGCGACAAGATTTGGCAAGTAGCGTAAGGAGCGTGGCAGATGACAATGCAGGGGCACACCGTTTCTCGTAACCGCCCGTTCACGCGGCGTGACCTGATGCGCTTCGGCGTCGGTGCGGCGAGTACGACGGTATTGGGTGCAATCCTCGCGGCGTGTGGCGGCAGCAAAGCGACCGACACGCCGAAGCCCGCGACCGGCGCGACCGCCGCCCCGGCGGGAACGACGGCCCCGGCAGCAGGCGCGGCAACCGCCCCCGCCAGTACCCCTGCGACCGTCGCGGCGACCAATGGCACCGCCGCACCCGCCGCGACGACTGCCCCCGCGAGCAACGCGGACGCCGGCTCGATCACGATGATCTCGACGCAGTTCGCGCCCATTGACCAGGCCGAGAAGTTCCGCAAGACGATCCTCGCCAACTTCAAGGGCAAGGTGGACTTCCTGCCACAGGAAGCCGGGCCGTTCAATGATCGCGTTCGCGCCGAGGAGCAGGCCAATAAAGTGACGGTGAGCATCATCGGCGGCTTGCACGGTGATTTCGTCCCCTTCGCGAAGGACGGCCTGCTGGAGGACCTCACGCCCGTCCTGGCCAAACTCGGGGATCGTGGCTTCCCGAAAGCCTTCCTCGACCTCGCCAAGATCGGTACGACGGATAAGACCTTCTACATCCCCTGGATGCAGGCGACGTACATCATGGCGGCAAACAAGAAGGCGCTACAATATCTGCCGCAGGGGGCGAAGATCGAGACGCTCACCTACGCTCAACTGAAGGATTGGGGCGCGGCGATGCAGAAGGGGTCCGGCCAGCGGCGCATCGGCTTCCCCGCCGGCCCGACCGGGCTCATCCACCGCTTCTTCCAGGGCTACCTCTATCCGTCGTACACGGGTTCTACCGTCGTCGCGTTCAAGACGCCCGAGGCGGTGCAGATGTGGACCGCCTTCAAGGACATCTGGCAGTACACCAACCCCGCCTCCACCAACTACGGGGGCTCTGGTGAGCCGCTCTTATCCGAGGAAATCTGGGTGGGCTGGGATCACATCGCCACTCTCCTTCCCGCGCTTACGGGTAGGCCGAACGACTTCGTCACCTTCCCGGCGCCCTCGGGGCCGAAGGGGCGCGGGTTTATGCCGGTGCTCGCCGGATTCGCCATCCCCAAGGGCGCGCCGAACCGGCCGGGCGCGGAATTGCTGATTGATTATCTGACGCAAGCGCCGCAGCAGATTAGCACCGCGAAGGAGAATGGCTTCTTCCCGGTGACGAACGCCACCGTGCCAGCCGATCTCTCCGCGGGCGTCAAGCTGGAGGCGGACGCGATCAAGGCGCAGTCCTCGTCTTCGGACGCGGTGACGACGCTCCTGCCCGTCGGGATCGGCTCGAAGGGCGGCGACTTCAACAAGGTCTACGTTGATTCCTTCACCCGCATCATCGTCAAGGGCGAGTCGGTGCAGACGGTGCTGGAGGATGAGGCGAAGATCATGCAGAGTATTCTCAACGATACGAAGGCGCCGTGCTGGGCGCCCGATCCGGCGAGCACGGGCGCATGCGTGATCAAGTAGCCGCGGGCGAGCGGGCGATAGCCGCTCCGGCGCGGCGGGCCCGCCGCGCCAGGAAGGGCGGCACGACCACGGCGCCATACCTGCTGCTCGTGCCCGCCGCGCTCTTCCTCGCCATCTTTTTCGTCTGGCCGATGGTGCAGGCGCTCTTGCTCTCCGTTCGCGGGGAGCACGGCGGCTTCACGACGGCGAATTTCCACCGGATGACGGGGGATACCTACTTCTGGCCGGCGGTCCGGTACACGCTTCTCTTCATCGTCGTCATCCTGCCGTGCCAGTTGGCGCTCGCGCTGGCGATGGCGCTCCTGTTGCAGGCGGACCTGAAAGGCAAGGGATTCTTTCTCTATATCTGGGCGATCCCGCTGGCGATCTCGGATCTCGCCTCCGGAATCGTCTGGCTGGCGATCTTCTCCCCGAATGGATTCCTCAACTCGATCCTGCATGGGCTGGGATTGGAGGAAAATCCGTTCCCGTTCCTCACCCTCGAGCACCCGGTCAGCCGGTTTCTCTGCATCGTGATCGCGGAGACGTGGCGCGCGACGTCGCTTGTCATGATCATCCTCCTCGCCGGTATCCAGGTGATCCCGAAGGATTATGCCGAGGCGGCGGAGGTCTTCGGCGCGACGGCTTGGCAGCGGCTGCGCTATGTGACCCTGCCACTCTTACGCCCCAGCCTCCAGGTGGCGCTCATCTTGCGCACGCTCGCCGCCTTCCAGGTGTTCGCCATTATCCTGGCGCTCGTTGGCCGTACCGTGCCAGTGCTGGCCGAAGAGGCGTATAACTGGTCCGCCGTCTTGACCAACAACTATATCGCCGCCGCATACGCCGTCGTGATCCTCGTCGTCTCGATCGCTGTGACGATTGTTTACCTGCGCGCCCTGCGGGTGCGCGACGAGCAGCAGGGGCTATGAACCGGCTTAACCCCCGGCCCCCTTCCTTTTTGGGAAGGGGGAGCATGCTACTGAAATGCCATGGTGTTCGGGCGAACGCCGCACGCGCCCATATCGAGTCCCCCTCCTTTTCGGGAGGGGGCAGGGGGTAGGTATGAATACCGCGACCGTCACGAAACCGGCTGAAACGGGAGCGCCCGTCGTGCGCCGCCGGGCGCGCTCGCGGCGACACATGCTGGGGCGGATCGGGCTCTATGCGCTGGCGATCCTCATCACGCTCTTCATGCTCCTGCCGATCTACCTTATCGCGGTCAGCGCCTTCAGCCCCCAGGCGAAGATTTATACCTTCCCGAAGGCATTAATCCCGCATCGGAGCGATCTCTCGACCGCGACGTTCTCGTTCTTTATCCACTCCACGGGCGTGCCCCAGTCGGTGCGCAACAGCATCGTCGTCGGACTCGGGACGCTGCTGCTCTCCACGCTGATCGGCGCGCCCGCCGGGCTGGCGCTCGCTCGTTTTTTCTTCCGTGGCCGCGGGGCGTTTCAGCTCTTCATCCTCTCCACGCGGGCGTTTCCGGGGGTGATCCTCGCCATCCCGCTCGTCGTAACCTTCATCAGGTGGAACCTCTATGACAAACTGCTCGGGGTCATCCTCGTACACACCGCGTTCACCTTGCCGACGACGATCCTCGTCATGAGCAGCATCTTCGTCAGCATTCCGCGCGATCTGGAGGAGGCGGCGCTGACACTCGGCTGCACGCCGTTCGCCGCCTTCTGGCGCATCATGCTGCCGCTCTCGCTGCCGGGGATGGCGGCGGTAGCCATCTTCACCTTCGTCGCATCCTGGAATGAGGTCTTCGCGGCGACGATCCTGACAGTGAAAAACCGCACGCTGCCCGCGCAGGTGCTCGCCTCGCTCAACAGCTCGCAGCTTCCGTACAAGTTCGCGGGCGGTTTCGCGCTTGTCATTCCCTCGCTCGTCTTCATCTTCTTCATGCGCCGCTATCTGTTCAACATGTGGGGGCGCGTGGTGCGATAGCCGGAAATAGCGAGAACGAGTAGAAAGGAGAAACCAGGAAGTACTCGGATGCCGTCATCCCTTACCCTCGCTACTCATTACTCATTACTCGCTACTCATTCGAGGTGACTATGGCCGAGATCAACATCCAGACGGTGCGGAAGACGTTTATCGGCAGCAAGCAGCCGGCGGTAAACGACATTGACCTGACGGTGGCCAATTCGGAGTTCATGGTACTGCTCGGTCCGTCGGGCTGCGGCAAGACGACGCTCCTTCGGATGATCGCGGGGCTGGAATATCCGGACAGCGGCAGCATCCTGATCGGCGGGCGGGATGTGACCGACCTGCCGCCGCGTAGCCGGGGCATCGCAATGGTCTTCCAGAGCTACGCCGTCTTCCCGCACATGACCGTCTACGACAATATCGCCTTCGGCCTGCGGATGCATCATGCGTCGAAAAGCGAGATCAGCCGCAAGGTCGAGCGCGCCGCCGACCTCCTACAACTGACGCCGTACCTCAAGCGCTTCTCCGCGCAGTTGTCTGGTGGGCAGCGGCAGCGCGTCGCTGTCGCGCGGGCGATCGTGATGGAGCCATCCGTGCTGCTGATGGACGAACCGCTTTCCAATCTGGACGCGCTCCTCCGGCTCAATTTCCGCAGCGAGTTGAAGAAACTCGTCCAGGAGATTAAGACGACGACGATCTACGTCACGCACGATCAGGTCGAGGCGCTCTCGCTCGGCGATCGCATCGCCGTGATGCGCGACGGCGAGATTGTCCAGTGTGGTACGCCGATGGAAATTTACAGCAATCCCGCGACGGAGTTCATCGGTGGCTTCATCGGCAACCCGCCAATGAACTTCCTGCACGGCCTGCTTCAGCGCCAGAACGGGCGGGCGCGCGTGACCGTCGGCGATCATGTGCTGGAGGCGCCAACGACACTGGCGGCGCATGATGGTGCGACGGTCATCGTCGGCATCCGCGCCGAGAACATTCAGGCTGCTCTCCAATCCGTGCCGGACGCGCTCGCCGCCCGGGCCGAGGTGATCGAGCCGGTTGGGTCGCACATGCTCATTACGGCGGTCGTTGGCGACCAGCGCGTGAAGGTACTGACGCGCGCGGACTTTCCGGTCGAAACCAATGGATCGCTCTGGCTCCAACCCGAGTGGGACAAACTGCGTTGGTTCGATCCAGAAACGCATCGGGAGATTGCCGCCAAATGACGACTGCAAGAGATCAGCCAGGCAATCTCACGCCGGAAGAGATGGTGACGCAAGCCGTAGCGGTGCTGCGGGAAAACGACCTCGGCGGCTGGACGAAAGCCGCCCCCCGCCTCTATCCGCACCAGTGGAGTTGGGACAGCGCCTTTATCGCCATCGGCCTCGCGCATCTCGATACGCGCCGCGCCGCGCAAGAGTTGCAGACGCTCTTTGCTGCGCAGTGGGCGACGGGGATGGTGCCGCACATCGTCTTCAACCCGGCAGCAAGCGGCTATTTCCCCAATCTCGAACGCTGGGGAACCGGGACCGCGCCGACCGCGCCCGCTGGCGTGCAGACGAGCGGCATGTGCCAGCCGCCCGTCCATGCGATTGCCGCGCGATACATCTGGGAGATCGCGCGTGGCACGGCGGCGGCGGGTGATGCGGACGCCTTTCTGCGCGACCTCTACCCGCGCCTGCTCGCGTGGCACCGCTACCTCGCGACCGACCGTGATCCGGAAGGATCGGGCCTCGTCACCATCTACCACCCGTGGGAGGGCGGCTCGGACAATTCGCCTGCATGGGATTCGCCGATGGCGGCAATCATTGTCGGAGATCTCCCGCCTTACGAGCGACACGATCTGAAGCACGCAGACCCTTCTATGCGACCGACGATGGCAGAGTACGACCGCTACCTCTGGATCGTCGAGGTGATGAAACACGCGCGCTATGACGAAGCCACGGTCTATCGGACCAACCCGTTTCTGGTGAAAGGGGTCTTCTTCAGCGGCATCTTCGTCGCCGCGAACGACGCCCTACTGGAAATTGCGGCAATCGTTGGCGCGCCGGACACGGATCGAGCGGCGATCACCGAATGGCGCGACCGTGGCCTGCGCGGCCTGAACGAACGCTGGGACCCGACCCTGAACCTCTGCCTTGACTATGATCTGCGCGCCGGAGCGCCGATCCCGGTGCGGGTGATGGGTGGCTTCGCGCCGCTCATTGCCGGACATCTTACCCCGGAGCGGCAAACGGCGATCCTGGCGACGCTCGATTCACCGGCGTGGCTCGGTCACCCGCGCCTCCGCTGGCCGGTACCGCCGAGCACCAGCCCGGACGGTCCCGGATTCGATCCTCGCCGGTACTGGCGCGGCCCGACATGGCCGGTGATGAACTGGCTCTTCTGGTGGGCGCTCGTGCAGATCGGTGAGACCGAGCGCGCCGTCGCGCTCCGCCGCGCGTCGCTGGACCAACTCGCCAGTGGCGGCTTCGGCGAGTATTACGAGCCATTCACGGGCGAACTACTCGGCTCCCCCGACCAATCCTGGACCGCCGCCGTCGCCCTCGACTGGCTCAACACGCAGCAATGAGCAATAAGGGAGGCTCGCTTCTATCCTTATTGATCCCCATGCGCGTTTCGCTGCGTGTCATGCCAATCAGCGGGTATGATAGATGCTGATATGGCAATGAACCGGATACCAACGCAAGGAGGACCGCGGCATGAGCGACCCGATTACTCTCAAAGATGCACGCATTCTCGTCACTGGCGCGTCCACCGGCGTCGGGCGAGCGACGGCGGAACGGCTCGTTCAGGAGGGCGCGTCCGTCGTGGCGACGGTGCGGAAAGAAGCGGACGGCGTACCCCTGCGTGCGATGGGGTGTGAGGTCGCACTGCTCGATGTGACCGACCACGCGGCGGGCGCGGCGCTGGTCGAGCAGGTAGGGCCGCTCGACGTGCTGATTAACAACGCGGCGTACTCGTACCGCAGTTCGTTCGAGCACGGGGATGATGCCGAGGTTCGGAAGATGTTCGATGTCAACTTCTTCGGTGCGTGCGCGCTCACCCGCGCCGCGCTCCCCGCGATGCGCGAGCGGCGGAAGGGCGCGATCATCAATGTCTCGTCCGTCTCTGGGCGCGTCGCGGTGGCGCTGAACGGCTACTACCCCGCGACGAAGTTCGCGCTGGAAGCAGTATCGGAGTCGCTGGCATACGAGGTGCGCCCGTTCAACATCCGCGTCGCCATCGTCGAGCCGGGTGGGATCAAGACCGCCTTCATCCCCAATATGCGTCTGGAGTCGCGCACCTACAACGACCGGAGCAATCCCTACGCCGACCTCGCGGACCGGCTGCGCCCGACCGCGCCGGGCGGTTCCGAGCCATCGGTCGTCGCGGAGGCAATCGTTCGCGCGCTGACCGCACCCGCGCCCGGCAAACTGCGCTGGCCCGGCACGCCGGACGCCGAGCAGGGCCTCCATCTACGCGACACGATGGACGACGACGCCTTCATGGCGATGCAGGCGGAGCGCGCCGGCATCCCTTGGTAAACCTCGCCCCTCTCCCCTCTTCATCGCGATGGAAGGGGAGAATTTTCGGCGCCTGGCACGTCGCTCTCCTGCGCCATGGATCGTGAAACGCGGTACAATAAAAGAGGAAATTGTTGTGTCCGAAGGGTGACCGGGCACGCGGACTCACGGGGAAGGAACGCAACCGATGGCGACGCTCGCGCCTGTTGAGGAGACACATCAACCGCTGGAGCATCTGATACGCGGTTTCACGGATCATGACGCGCCGGAGCAATCCATCATCAATGCGTGCGTCCACTGCGGCCTCTGCCTCTCCTCCTGCCCGACATACGTCGAGACGGGACACGAGGCGTCGTCGCCGCGCGGGCGTATCTATCTCATCAAGATGGTCAGCGAGGGGAACCTGGACATCGAGGACGATGTCTTCACGGGTCAGATGAGCCAGTGCCTGAATTGCCGCGCCTGCGAGGCGGTCTGCCCCTCCGGCGTGCAGTACGGGCGGCTTGTGGAGGCGGCGCGCGATCAGATTCAGCAGGTGGAGGGCGACGAGCAGCCCGCGCCGGTGCGGGTGACGCGCGGCGCGGTCTTTGGGCTGCTCTTCCCGCACATGCCGCTTTTTCGCGCTTTCTCGTGGATGATGCGGCTCTACCAGCGGAGCGGCGTGCAGGCGCTCGCGCGGCGTAGCGGCATCCTCAAACTGCTCAAACTCCAGGAGCAGGAAATGCTCCTGCCGCAGATGAACGACAAGTTCTTCGTCCCGCGTGGCAATGTCTTGCCCGCCACGAATGGCGCGGCGGAACACACGGTCGGCATCTTCGCCGGGTGCATCCAGTCCACCGCGTTCGCGGACGTGACGCGGGCGACGGCGCGCGTGCTTGCGGCGAACGGCAACGATGTCTGCGCCTTCGCCGGGCAGGGGTGCTGCGGCGCCCTGCATGCCCACGCGGGCGATCTCGACGGCGCGCGCGCGCTGGCGAGAAAGAATATTGATGCCTTCGAGCAGAGCGGTGCGGAGGCGCTGATCGTCAACGCGGCGGGCTGCGGCGCGCAGTTGAAGGATTACACACATCTGATGGAGCACGACCCTGAGTACGCGGATCGCGCGGCGGCCTTCGGCGCGAAGGTCAATGACGCGACGGAATGGCTGGCGAAGCACCCGATCAACACGGCGGCTATGGGCGCGGTCAACGTCACGGTAACGTATCAGGAGCCGTGCCATCTCTGTCACGCGCAGCGCATCTCCAGGCAGCCGCGCACACTGATGAACGCGATTCCCGGCCTGAAACTTGTCGAGATGAATGAATCGAGCCTTTGCTGCGGCTCCGCCGGTATCTACAACATCACGCAGCCGGAGATGGCGACGCGCCTCGGCGAACGGAAAGTTGCCAACGCCGAGGCGACGAACGCCGACATCGTCATCTCCGCGAATCCCGGCTGCATGATTCAGGTCGGTGGCATCCTCCGCCAGCATGGCAGCGATATGGAAGTCGCGCACATTATGTCGCTCCTGGATCGGGCGTATCAGGCAGGGAAGAGTAACGAGTGACGAGTGACGAGTCGAGAGTAACAGGTAGGATGCATCGCAACTCCTTGGTACGTTTAACTTTCGACTTTTGACTTGTTCCCGCTTCGTTGACAAAACGTGCGGCATATCGTTAGGATGCGGGTGCATCTTCGTCGTACGTATCTTTTTCGCGCTTTTGAGGTGCCGCCGCACATGGTCGCCCGTACCGGTTCGTATTCGCCGCTCTCACTGGCAACACGCCTCGTGCAAGCAGTGGACGCACCTGATCCGACCGAGGCGGCGCTCTTCGCGGTCAGTGAGACGCTCAACAGCGGCGTGGCTGCCTTTTATGCCTTCAACCCGGCGGACAGCACGATTGTCATGACGCACGCGACGGTTGGCGCCGCGCTCGCGCGCGATGCGATTGCCCTCCATCGCCTCGATGACGCGAGCGCGGCGGCGCGCTCGCTCCGCGACCAGGAGCCGGTGGTTCTCGCGGAGTACGTGCCACCTGAAGGAGCCGCCGCCGCGCTCGCGGAGCTCGGGCTTGTGCCGCCCTTTAATCTCGTCTCCGTGCCGGTCACGATCGGTGATTTCCGCTTCGGTGTTATCCAGGCGGTGCATGTCGCGCCGCGCTATGTCGGATCGAACGCACGGGCTGCGCTCAATGAGATTGGCGTGCTCTTTGGCGCGACACTTGCGAGCGCGCGGCGACGTACTGAACTGACAACTCTCGGGAATATGATCGCGCAGGTCAACCGCTCCCTCCATCTGAGGGAGACGCTGGATGCAGTCCTGCAAGGGCTCATGGCGCTCATGCCCTGCCGTTCATCCGCGATTTACCTCGATGGCCATGCGCCAGACGCGCTCGTGCAGATGGCCTTGCGTACCGAAGGAGAAGGGGCGCATTTTCCAACGACGCAATCCCGCCCGCTCGATGGTAGCCTGACCGGCTGGGTGTATCGCCATCGGCAATCCGTCTCTGTGCCCGATCTTCTGGCGGATCCGCGTGTGCTCCGCAGCGGCCCGGACGCGGTCTCCGCCGAGACGCCGATCCGCAGTTCCCTGATGGTGCCATTGATGGTCGGGGAGGGGCCGGTCGGGACGCTGATCGCTTCCCGCCGTGAGGTGAATGCATTCAGTGATGATGACCTGCGGATCGTCGAGCGTTTCGCACCGCTGGCCGCTCAGGCGGTGGTCAATGCCCGCCTGTATACCGAGGCGGAGAACGCCCGCCAGCGGTCCGAAACACTGCTTGAGGACATGGCCGACGCAATTATCCGGCTGGACCGGAACAGCATCGTCACCGGTTGGAACACAGGCGCGGAACGGCTCTTTGGTTACAATGCCGAGGAAGTGATTGGCACGTATCCGCCGCTCGCCCCGCTCGACGATTACCCGGAAACGGCGGGCCTCTGGCGCCGCGTGCTCGACAATGGCGAGAGTTTCACGCATATCGAGAACAGACAACGCCACAAGGATGGGCGGTGGCTCGATACGATCGTCTCACTTTCGCCATGGCGGGAACAGGGCGCGATTGTTGGCGCCATCGCCGTGGTTCGGGATATCACGTCACGCAAGGAACTCGAACGCGAACTGGCCCAGCGCGTCGCGGATGGCGCGCGGCGGGAGCGGGACGCGGCGTTTGTCGCGGCGGTGGCGCAGGCGTGCAATTCGGTCTCCTCGGAGTCGGCAACGCTTCAGACGCTCGCTGATCTCACCGCGCAGTGGGCGGATTCCGCCTCGGTGGTAACTTTCGACGAGGAGAGCGTGCACCTCGCTGCCTATGCGTCCCGGACGCCGGACGAGGATGCGCCAATCCGTCGCATCATCGAGGGGCGGGCGGCGCGGCAACCGGAGAATATCCTGGAGGCGCGTGTCGTCGCGGAGAATACTCCCCGGCTCCTCAATCTCGGTCGCGATGCGCTCGCAACACCCCTCGCGGAGGCGGCCCGTGCCCGCGCCTACCACACGCTTGCTTCCGTGCCGATCCGTGCGGTCGGTCAGATCGTCGGTGTCCTGAGCGTCGCGGCGCGTGCGGAGACGCCGCTCCTGGACGCGCAAGCGGTCGCGACGCTCGAACTCGTCGCCGAACAAGCGGGGCTGGCGATCACGAAAGACCGTCTACTGCGGCAGGTGAGAGCGCAAGTGCGGGAGTTGGAGGAGGCAAATCGTCACAAGGATGACTTCCTCGCCTCGCTGTCGCACGAACTCCGCACGCCACTCAACGCGATCCTCGGCTTCGGGCGGCTGATCGCGGACGGGCTGATTGACGATCCGAGCGAACTGCACGAAGCGGCGGAGGACATCGTCGCGAGCGGCGAGCTGTTGCTCGCGCAGGTGAATGACCTACTCGATATGGCGCGGGTTGGCGCGGGGCGGATGGCTGTGATGTCGGAAGGGGTGGATATCGCGTCGGTCTGCCGGAGTTGCGAGCGCGTCCTGTCGCCGCTCATTACCGCGAAGCGGCAGGAACTGGTGATCGGTGTGCCGCCGCAAACGCCGCTCGTGCGGGCGGACGCCGCGCGGCTCACGCAGGTCGTCCTGAACTTGCTGACGAACGCGCACAAGTTTACGCCCGAAGGTGGTTTGATTACCGTCGCGGTGACCGCGAGTGAGGAAACGGTTACCCTCACTGTGCAAGACACGGGCATCGGTATCGCGCCTGAGCACGCCGCGCTGATCTTCGAGCCTTTCCGCCGCGTCGAAACGGGCTATGCGCGCTCGCAGAGCGGCACCGGCCTCGGCCTCGCCCTCTCCCGCCGCCTCGTTGAACTGATGGGCGGCACGCTTACCCTTGGCAGTGCTCCTGGCGCGGGCAGCGTCTTCACCGTCACGCTCCCCACCCTCCCCGTCCCCTCACTTGTCTAACCGAAGAACGCGGTGGACTATGCCGCTGTGCGCGCGGCTGACGCTGCCGGAGAGCAACGGGCCGACGGAGGGACACGTCAACCGGCAGATGCGCCGCTCAAAGCTGGGAGATCGCCGCTGCCAGTCTTTTCACCCAGAGAAGCATTTCCTTCTCGTTGGTGCTGGCATAGGCAAAGCCAAAGAGGAGCCCTCCGCGGGGCAGCGGCTCCAGGCTGTATCTGGAAAGAGGCGCGACCTCGATGCCCACCCCTGCTGCAAGGTCTGCGGCGCGGCGATCATCTTTCTCGGGCGGGAGCCAGCCAACGAGACGCATGCCGGCCTCGGGGGCATGCACGTCGAGCAGACCGCCCAGGTGCGCGCGCAGGGCGTTTTGCAGGAGATCGCGCCGCTGGCGATAGTGCGGGAGCATCTGGCGCAGGTAGCGGGCATAATATCCCTCGCGCAGAAAGTCGGTCAGAGCCATCTGCTCCAGCATGGGGATGTGGATATCGATAAAATACCGCGTGGCCAGCAGGGGCTCCAGCAGTATGGTGGGGACGACCAGGTAGCCCAGGCGTAGCGCTGGAAAAAGCACTTTGCTGAAGGTCCCGATATAGAGCACCCGCCCGGAATGGTCCAGCCCCTGGAGTGCCTCCAGCGGACGCCCACTCCAGCGATATTCGCTATCGTAGTCATCCTCCAGTATCCATGCGCCAGCCTGTCTGGCCCAGTCCAGCAGTGCCAGGCGGCGGGAGAGACTCATCGTTACGCCGGTGGGAAACTGATGCGAGGGAGTGATCGAGACCAGACGCGCCTGGGGACAGCGCTGCTGCCCACGCTCCACGTCGAGTCCTTGCTCATCGACAGGCACAGGCACCAGGTGCGCCCCTGCGGACAGAAGCGCGCCCCGCGCGCCAAAGTAGCCGGGATTCTCCAGCCAGGCTGCCTCACCAGGATTGAGCAGCGTGCGCACGGCGAGATCAAGCGCGCCCTGCGAACCGGCTGTGAGGATAATCTGTTCGGGCGTACAATGCACCCCGCGTGTAATGCCGATATGCGCCGCGATAGCCTCGCGCAGTGGGTAGTAGCCAGCAGGCGACTGGTAGTGGGCGAACTCACGCAGTGACTGCCGAGCGCGGCGAGCAATCAAACGCGCCCACACCTCATAGGGGAACAGATCTACTGCTGGCTCAACGCCGCGATAGGCCTTGCGGCCACTCCCCTCGAAGTGTAAGGAAAGCAGTACCTCCTGGAGCGGGCGGACACGTGAAGCGAGGCGCAGAGAAGGCACCTCCGGCGCGTCTGCTCGCTGCTCCCGCATCCGGTCTGCATGCTCGAGTAAGAGGGTCACTGGCAAATGGCGCGTCACCGTCGTCCCCTGTCCCACCCGGCTCTCCAGATATCCCTCCAACGACAATAGCTCATAGGCCAAGACAGTGGTTGTGCGCGAAACACCCAGCTCGCTGGAAAGCTGGCGCGTCGAGGGCAGACGGGCCCCGCATTCCAATTGCCCCGCGAGAATCGCGGAGCGTAAGCGCTCATAGAGCTGCTTGTAGAGCGGCACCGGCAAACGGGCATCCAGCAGGATCTCTGGTCGGTTGGTTGGTATGGTGCGTTTGGGCATGGTCACGCTCCTGTTGGGAGTTGAATGGTGTTGCATGGATGGTCGTGTTGGTAAATGGTATGGGCAGTGTACCAAAGAATGGTTCTGTTACAAGCCCATTATCCTGATATGCTTCTGGTGGAAGAAGAGAAGCTCGTTGCATGAGCATGGAAGGGAGTTCTCCTTAGGGAACCAGAATGACCGAAGCTACTGCTGGCGAAGTCCGTTTGGGGATGTACGGACTTCGTAAACGGGTGGATTTGGTGACGATTTCGGGGACGATCTATCGCTGTTCACGACTCCGCCAGCAGTATATCCCGGTCCCCGCCGTCTGGCTCATCCACCTGGCTCATCCACTCTCATCCTTTCGCACTCGTCACCGGCAAGTGTCAGCCAAGAGCCTTGGATGAGCGAGACGGCCAAGACAGGGTGTCGGTTTTGGGCCAACCCCGAACGACTCTCTCGTGTCATGCACCGAGGCTCCGCGCTCGGGACGAGCAGTCGCGGCAGGCACACGAGCGCGGGGCTGCACGGGTTCTTCCCCCGGCGGGGCGGCAGGGCATAGGCAGACGGTGACGAGAAAGGAGGTGAGCCCGGCCAAGAAGATGCGAGGGAATCAGGCTCAGACCGATCACATGCAGGCGTCCCGAGATTGGATCGCGGGGTTTCCGCGCAGCGGGCCCGTGGTCGTCGAATCCGCGCCCCGCCGAACGGCTATCGCATGAAATAACCGTTCCACGCTTCTGTAGGACACGCGTTCTGTGTCTCGTCGGTCATTGAGAAGGAGGGTTGCCACCATGTCGTCTCTCACCAAGACCTCGTCCATCGCCGCGTCCTCGTTCGTGCAGCAGGAGTCGCGGGTCGCCAGCCGGGGCCGCGTCGCCCGCATCGGCCTCGCCACCGTCATTGCCGCGGTCGCCGCCAACACCCTCATTTACTTCATCGGTGGCGCGCTCGTCGCCTACGACCCGCAGTTCCTTCCCCTCGCCAACGTCAGCGGCGAGATCGTCTTCACGCTCCCCGCCGCCATCGGCGCGGTGCTGCTCTACGCCGCCCTCCTGCGTCTCACCCGCACCCCGGCGCGCCTCTTCACGATCATCGCCGCCGTCGTCTTCGTCGTCACCCTGATCCCGCTTTTCACCTACATCCCCACGGTACCGGGCGTGACGGGCGGGCAGACGGCGATCCTCGTCTTGATGCACATAACCGCCGCTGGCGTGATCGTCCGGATGCTGACGACCCTCACGCGCCTGCAGGCACGCTAATCGAGGCGATTGCAAAGGAAAAGGAGACCAGGATGAGGAAGATCGTCGCCGGGTTGTTCATCACACTGGACGGGGTCGTGGAATCGCCGGAGCAGTGGCAGGGCCCCTACTTCAACGACGAGATGGGGGTGGCGGTCGGGTCGCTGATGTCCGGGGCGGACACCATGCTGCTCGGGCGCGTCACCTATCAGGAGTTCGCCGCCTTCTGGCCCAACCAGAGCAGCGACGACCCGTTCGCGGCACATATGAACGGGACCCCCAAGTATGTTGTCTCCACGACGCTGGAGACGGTCGAGTGGCAGAACTCGACGCTGCTCGCGGGCAATGTCGCCGAGGAACTGACTAAACTGAAGCAGCAGCCCGGCAAGAACATCGGCATCACCGGCAGCGCGACCCTCATCCGGTCGCTGCTGCGCGACCACCTGCTCGACGAGCTCCAGTTGCTGGTCCACCCGATCGTTGTGGGCAGCGGCAAGCGCCTCTTCCCGGAGGGGAGTGATCGGGTGGCGCTGCGGCTCGTGGACGCACAGACCTTCAGCACAGGCGTCCTCTCCCTCACCTACACACCGGCGGGGCAGTGACGCACCAGGCGACGGGGGATTGAACGGACCGATCGAGGAGACGGAACAATGAGTGAAGAAGTCACTCACTACATCAGCAACCTCGGTCAGGCATGGCAGGCCGTGGTGTGTCAGTCGCTGCATCATCGGTGCGGCGCCGTGGCCATCTTCCGTGCGTTGTGCGAGTCAGTACCTCACAGCGTACGGAGGTCGTTGCTGTCGAGCAAGTAGTGCGAAGAAACTTGCACATGGGGGTAGACTGCGTAAGCACCACCAGGATCAAGAAATGGCTCAACCACTCATTCTTACGAAACCGGTGTCCACCGTTGAAGCCCTGGCCGCGCGGCTCTCAATCGCCTCGGGGGTGCTCTTCGCCCTCCTGCTGGGGAGTCTCCATGTGCTCGAGCCGGAGTTCGACCCGACGTGGCGCTTCGTCAGCGAATACGCGCTCGGTGACTTCGGCTGGATGATGCATCTGGCTTTCTTCATGCTGGCGACGAGCCTCGCGAGCGCCGGTGTGGCGATCTTCTCACATGTCCGCACCGTCGTGGGGTACATCGGCCTCGCCGTCCTTGGTATCGGCGCCATTGGTCTATTCATTGCTGCCATCTTTACAACCGACCCAATAGCTACAGCTACGAATCAAGGATCTGCGACCTTTAGCGGTAAAATGTATCTCGTTGGCGCCTCGCTCGACTACACACCGATGGCTGCCCTCTTGCTTAGCTTCGCTCTGGCTCGTACCCAAGCCTGGCGGCCTATTCGCAAGTGGCTGTTCCTCACCGCTGGTATTGCGCTGGCCGCCATGGTGGCATTCATCCTTCTGCTCCCGCACGACGGGAAGTTCGGTCCCGGCGTCCTCACCGGTCTGTTCGGACGCTTCCTGCTCGTGTCCTACCTCGGCTGGCTCTCGACCGTTGGACTCCACACCCTCAGGCTACGCATGCAAGCGGAATAGCCGACAACGAGAGCTGCCGAAATAAGGGATGTTGTGGCGAGGCTTCCCATGTGAAACGGTTGATCAGGAAGTGAGGGCATCGCATGGATGACCGAAGTCAGGATGAACGGTGTGGGTGGCACGACAACCACCCCCTCCCCACCGCGCCCCCGCAGCCGATGCTCCGCGACGGCGATCTCCTCCTGCGTCCGCTACGCGGCGATGACGTCGAGGCGCTGTGGGCGGCCGGTCAAGCGGCGGACATCGGTCGCTACACATCCATCGCATGGCCCTTCACGCCCGATGCGGCACGGTGCTTGATCGCCGCAGCGCAGGTGGCGTGGGGAGCGGGCACGGGCGCTCGGTTCGCCGTCATCCTCGATGCGGCCACCGCCGCGCCGTTGTTCGCGGGGACGGCGAGTCTGCTGCACATCTACCCCGAGCGCGCCGACGCGGAAGTCGGCTATTGGCTCGACCCGCTGGCACGGGGCAGAGGGCTGGCACGTCGGTCGGTCGGCCTGCTCTGTGACTGGGCATTCACGTCGCTGCGGTTGCAGCGACTCCATCTGCTCGTTGATCTGGATAACGCGCCCTCGCATGCCGTTGCGCTCACGAGCGGTTTCGTCCCGCAGGGGCAGGAGATCTGGCATCACCCGGATGACCCGACCAGGGATGCGGAGTGCCTCGCATACGAGCGTCTGGCGCCATCTGGGGCAGGGAGCAGACGGAAGATCACATCACAGAGATCATCATAGATTTCTGGCATGTATTGGTTGGGATAGCGACCGCATGGAAGGAGCGCGACGCATGACGAGCAATGACACCACCCAGACGCAGCAACCCGAGCCACCCCCCGATCTCAAGGGCTTGGATAGGCTGGTCGGCACTTGGAAAGTATCCGGGGGTGCGGTGGGGACGATCACCTACGAGTGGATGGAAGGCGGCTTCTTCCTCATACAACGCGTCGAACTCGTCCACGGCGGGCACGCAAACAAGGGCATGGAGATCATCGGTCATCTCCAGGCTTTCGGGGAGGAGCCGAGCGCGGACATCCACTCGCGCTACTACGGCAGCACGGGCGAAACGTTCGATTACGTGTATGAACTCGATGGAGACACGCTGACAATCTGGGGCGGAGAGAAGGGTTCTCCGGCATACTACAAAGGCACGTTCACCAATGACGGCGACACCCTGTCCGGCGGTTGGGTGTATCCGGGCGGGGGTGGGTATGAGTCGACCGCGACGAGAGTTGTGTGACTCGGAAAGTGCGCCACCACCCATAGGCACTCATTCGCGCATGCCCTCGGTACGCTGAGGTGAGTGGGTAATCGCTCGTGACCAGGCAAGGAGGAACTGAGCGGCTTGACTCTCCCCCAAGGGAAGGGTTTACGGTTGCTCCGAAGCGACGCGGGCAGCGGCGCACGTAGGAATGAGGAGGACTCTCAGATGGAAGATCAGATCCAGAACCTGGTACAGGAGTGGGCCGCCGCCGAGCAGCGGGGCGACACTGACTTCCTTGCGCAGAACCTGGCGGACGACTTCGTCGGCATCGGGCCGCGCGGCTTCATGCTCACCAAGGAGCAGTGGCTGGCGCGCTACCAGTCCGGCGACTTGCACAACGCGTCCTTCGCATTGGAGGAGATCGCGGTGCGCCGCTACGGTGAGACGGCCGTGGCGACCGGACGGCAGGTCCAGCGGACGTCCTTTCAGGGTCACGATGCCAGCGGTCAGTTTCGCGTGTCGCTGGTCTTCGTGCGGCAGGCGGGGCGCTGGCTAATTGCAGGTTGGCAGGCCAACGGTCCCATCCCCGAGGTCCCGCCGGGCCGCGGGGGATGAAGTCTCATGCGGTGATAAGAGGAAACGAAGCACCATGGGACACATGACGCAGCTACAGGTTCGCAGCACCGGAGGAACGAACGCGGAACAGGAGAATGAGCGGACAGCACCCGCCCGACCTCGCCCGCGGGCGACATGGCCGCTCGCACCACCCTGGCGCAAGCTGTTCTTGAGCGTGCACATCATCGTTTCGGTCGGGTTGCTCGGCGCTGACGCGGCGGTGCTCACGCTCTGCATCGCCGGAGCGCGCGGCGCCGACCCACGTACGGTCTACCCGGCGGCGCACCTGATCGGGCGCACATTGCTCGTGCCGCTGGCCGTGCTCGCACTCACCACCGGCCTGACCTTGGGCCTTCTCACACCGTGGGGGATCGTGCGGTACTGGTGGGTCACCCTCAAGCTCGCGCTCACCGTCATGGGGATCGTGCTCGGGCTGCTCGTGCTCGTGCCCACGCTGGGCACGGCTGCTGATGCAGCGACCGCCGTGGCTGGCTCACCAGCGCCGCCCGCGGACCGGCTCGGATTGGTCCGGGACGCGGCATCCGCCTCCGGTGTCCTGGTCCTGACCGTCCTGCTCGCCGTCTACAAGCCCTTCGGTCGCCTGCTCGATCGCCGACGGCACACCGCGCGCTGAGCGCCGGACCGCACCCGCATTCCGCCCCGGCAAACGTCTGGGGTGGTTTCAACGCCGATCGCGGCGAGAAAGGAACCGATCCATGACCGCGACCCGACCGCTTCGCTTTGGCATCCAAGCCGGCCCGACCGAGACACCCTACGCAGCGCGGCGCGACTACTGGCGGGAGGCCGAACGCCTCGGCTACGACTGGGCCTCGGTGAGCGACCACCTCACGGCCAATCCTGTCTTCGGCGCGCGGGACACTGACCCGTGGTACGAGGCGTGGACCACCCTCGCCGCCCTCGCTGAGGCCACCGACCGCATCCGCGTTGGCGTGCTCGTCACCAGCGTCGGCTACCGCCATCCGGCGCTGCTCGCCAAGATGGCGGCGACGCTGGACGTCATCTCCGGCGGTCGGCTGGAGTTCGGCATCGGCGCGGGCTATCTGGAGGCGGAGTACCGCATGTACGGCCTCCCATTTCCGCCCGCGCCCGTCCGCCTCGCGCAGCTGGACGAGGCGATCCGCGTCTGCAAGCTGCTGTGGACCGAGGAGCGCGCGGACTTTTCGGGGGAGTACTTCACCCTCTCCGATGCCGTCTGCGCGCCGAAGCCCATTCAGAAGCCGCACCCGCCCATCTGGGTCGGCGGCATGGGCGAGCAGAAGACCCTGCGCGTCGTCGCGGAGCACGCGGATGGCTGGAACGCCTTCCCCTTGCCCATCCCGCAACTCCAGCACAAGCTGGACGTGCTGCGCGGCCACTGCGCGGCAGTAGGGCGCGACTACGACGCGATCCAGAAGCAGATAGGGAGCAATGTGATCGTCCGCGCCGACCCGGCGCAAGTCGAGGAGGAGCTGGATCGGTTCGCCACGGAGCGCCATCTGCCAGCCGAGCGGGCGCGGCAGATGGCGATCGCGGGGACACCGGAGGAGGTCGCGGTGCATCTCGCACCATACGCCCACAACGGCTTCGACATGTTCATACTGCTGGAGCGCACGCCGCTCGATCACGAGACGCTGCGGCTGTTCATCCAGGAGGTCGCGCCCCGCCTCCGTGCGGCGGCGCGGCCGGCGGGCTGAAACCAGGCATTGGCGACGGATCGAGTGAACGATGAAAGGAGGGGCATGGACGTAGGGCGTGTCCTGTAAATGTTGGCTTGAAATTTGGGTCCGGCTGGCCGACGAGAAGTGCCGCCATGCCGGGTCTGCAACAAGGTGAATCCGTCTTGGATCGAGACCACAGGAGGTCGAAGTGTCTGCATCAGTGCTCTACATGTCGATGTCCCTCGACGGGTACATCGCCGGTCCGAACGACGAACCTGGCAACCCCGGCGGCGACGGCTTCATGCGGCTGCACGAGTGGTTCGTCACTCCGGACGGGGGGTTCTTCCGGCCGTCCGGGCCGGCCGGGGCGTTGTACGACGAGATAAGCGCGACCGGTGCGGTCCTCGCGGGTCGGCGTACCGTGGAGCAGGTCGATCACTGGGGCGGCGATCATCACGGTGTCCCGATCTTTGTGCCCAGCCACCGTCCGCCCGGCCCGTCCGTCGCGAACTATCCGTTGGTGACGTACGTGACCGATGGGATCGCCAGCGCGATGGCACAGGCGAAGGCCGCCGCCGGGGACCGGAACGTGTTGTTGCATGGCGCGTACACGGCGCAACGGGCGCTCGAGGCCGGGGTGCTGGATGAGTTGCAAATTAGTCAGATCCCGGTGCTGTTCGGTGGTGGCCGTCGGCTGTTCGAGGTGTTGCCGTCGCGGATCGAGTTGGAGATCGTTCGGGTGATCGACACGCCGGAGGCCACGCACATCCGCTACCGCGTCCGTCGCTGAGCCGGTCGACCAGCGGCCCTTTGTTGTGGTTGGTCGGGGTGAGTTGACGGATTATGAGTCAGACTTCGCGGTGATGGCGAGGTCTACACCGCAAACATCGACACCGGAGGTGAGAAGTGGGAGCAATACACGTGCACGAGTTCATGATTCGATTCCTGGAGGAACTGACTGATGCCCGCCTTTGAGATCGGCCGCTTTGTGGAAGAGTGCTTCGCGGCGCTGGATGCGGATGAGCCCGCCGACGCGATCAAGGACCTGCTGCACCAGGTGGTGAGCACACCGGACCGGCTGATCGATGGTTTGCCCGACCCGTTGGGTCAAGAGCTGGTGCTTTTCAGAGATCCGCGCTTGACGATCATCCAGGTCACGATCGCCCCCGGCCTCCAATATCCCGCCCACAACCACGGCATGGAGGCGGCGATCGGACTCTACTCAGGTTTGGAGCGAAACGTGTGGTTCGGCAGCGCAGAAGGCGATGCGATCTCCGTGAGAGGGGTGTCTGAGCTCAGGGCACAGGGCAGCATCAGGATGACGAGCGGCGTGATCCACGCGGTCGCGAACCCGGCGAGCGGATATTCGGCTGGGCTCCATGTGTATTTGGGAGACTTGATCGCGCACGATCGGACCCTGTGGCATCCGGACACTCTTCAGCCCATGCCATTCGACAACGACAAGTACTTCGGACTCGTGCGCGAAGCGGAGGCGGCTCGGGCGAGCATTGGACGGGAGACCAAGGCCAGTGATTCGCCGTAGCTCGGCCAATACGCGTGTCCATCAACATGGGATCAACGAAATCGTCACGTTTCCAGAGCCAAGGTGTCTGGGGCGCTCTCCAGCTGCCAAGGCTAACGAGGGAGGAGCAGACCCAATGGCCAAGGTCATCGCAATCATGTCCATGTCGCTCGACGGTTACGTCGCTGATACCAGCGACGGCGTCGCGGAAGTCTTCGACTGGTACTACGCGGGTGATGTCGACGTGCCCACATCCAGGTCGGACTTCACATTTCACGTCTCCGCGGCCAGCGCCGAACAGCTGCGGGCCCTGATGAGCGAGGTCGGTGCGATGCTCACCGGTCGCCGCACATTCAACCGGGCCGAAGGCTGGGGCGGTCAGCACCCGTGGGGAATACCAGCGTTCGTCGTCACTCACCACGTGCCGGATGGTTGGCCCCGCCCCGGATCGACCGTCCACTTCGTGACTGAAGGGCTGGAAAGCGCTGTGGCTCAAGCCACGTCTGCTGCGGGAGACCGCGCGGTGGGCGTCCATGGCGGCGAGACAATTCGACAGTGCCTCGACGCCGGCCTGCTCGACGAGATTCACATCGATCTCGCTCCGGTGTTGCTGGGCGCTGGGGTCCCCTTGTTCGACCGGCTTCAGAACGCACCTGTAATCCTCGGCAATCCGACGGTGGTCGTAGGCGTCGGCGTCACACATCTGCGCTACCCAGTGCGCGCGCGTTAGGGGTCTCCCGGGATGAACGCACCGACCGCGATGACACGGATTCGCCCGTCACACCTCGGGAAACGCCTTACGACTACGTCCAGGAGGGGCATGGCATGAACGCCGACTCGTCCGTTCACCGCTCGCGGGTTGACGCCAGGCAGCGGGCATCGGCCAATGGACAAGAGACGATGCAGGCTGAGCCGGACAGCCGCCGGTGGCTGGCGTTGGTTGTCCTATCGTTGGCACAGCTGATGATCGCGCTCGACGCAACGGTCATGAACATCGCGCTGCCGTCGGCGCAGGCCGATCTCGGGTTCTCCAACGCGGACCGGCAATGGGTGATCACCGGCTACACCCTCGCCTTCGGCGGTTTGTTGCTGCTCGGCGGCCGGATCGCCGACCAGTTCGGCCGCCAGCGCGCCTTCCTGATCGGCTTACTCGGTTTTGCCGCCGCGTCCGCGGTCGGTGGCGCGGCGACAAACCTGGTCACGCTGATCGGCGCCCGCGCGGCGCAGGGCGCGTTCGCGGCGCTGTTGGCGCCCACCGTGCTTTCCGCGCTGGCGGTGACGTTCACCGAACCGCGGGAACGGGCCAGGGCATTCGCGATCTTCGGTGCGATCGCCGGTGGCGGCGGCGCCGTGGGGCTGATCGTCGGTGGCCTGCTCACCGACGGGCTGAGTTGGCGGTGGTGCCTGTATGTAAATGCCCCGATCGCCGTGGTCGCCGCGGTCGGCGGTTGGCTCCTGCTCACCAGGGACCACCCGCCGCGCGCCGCCCACCTCGATCTCCCGGGCGCGCTGCTGGCCACCGGCGGCCTGGTCGCGGTCGTGTACGCGTGTTCGCAGGTGGCAACGCGTGGCTGGGGTTCGATCCTGGTCGTAGGGTTCCTCGTCGGCGCTGCCGGGCTGTTGACGCTGTTTGTCATTCGGGAGTCATGGGCCGATGCGCCATTGCTGCCGCTGCGGATCCTGCAGGACCGGAATCGCGTCGGCGCCTACCTCGTTGTTGCCGGTGCGGTCGCCGGCATGCTCGCCCTGTTCCTGTTCCTGACGTACTACCTCCAGGTCGTCCTCCGCTTCTCTCCGATCAAGGCGGGGCTGGCCTTTCTGCCCTTGTCTGTCGCGGTGTTCGTCAGCTCGCAACTGGTCGCCGCGCGCCTGCTGATCGTACCCGGCCTGCTGCTCGCGGCGGCGGCGATGCTGCTGCTGACCCGGCTGACGGTCAGCGATGCGTACGTGCGGCTCGTGATGCCGGCCGAAGTGCTGATCGGTCTCGGCCTCGGGTGTGTGTTCGTTCCCGCGATCAGTACCGCGACCCAGCGCGTGGACCGCACAGACGCCGGTGTCGCCGCCGCCGCCGTCAACACCTCGCAACAAATCGGCGGATCGCTCGGCGTCGCGGTGTTGAACACCGTCGCCGGCAGAGCCACGGCCCGGTACCTGAGCGCGCATCAGGGCATGCCTGGCGCCGGCGCGGCGGCACTTGTGCATGGCTACACCGTGGCCGCCGCCTGGGCTGCCGGCATTCTCGCCGTCACGGCACTGGTGGCCGGGATGCTCATTACCGCCGCGTCCGCCCGCCCTCAACCGGAGCCGACATCCCACACGGACCCACCACTCGCGGCCCCGAGCGACGGGACATCGTCTCTATCCATGCGAACGAAAGGAGTTGTGACGGATGAGCCTCGATAACTGGATCCACTTCGTCCACATCCTGGGCGGGATCGTGTGGGTCGGTGGCGGCGTGACGCTTCTGCTCATCGGCGCCCGTGCTCGGACGAGCAGCGACCCGAACGCCATCCCTGAATTCGCCCGGACATTGCGGTATGTCGGTCTGCGCGCGCTGACGCCAGCGGTGATCGTCGTCCTGATAACCGGTGTCTGGCTGGTCCTCGACAGCGCTGCGTGGCGCTTCTCACAGCTGTGGGTAATCCTCGCGCTCGCGCTGTTCGGCCTTGCCTTCCTGATCGGGGCGGTATTCCTGAGCCGTGTCGTGATCCAGATGGAGCGCGCGGTCGGTACTGGAGCCAGCGGCGCCGCAGACGGCGCCGCACTGGTGAGTCGCTGGATGCTCGGCTATGGGATGATCTTGGTCATCCTGCTCGTCGCTCTCTGGGACATGGTCTTCAAGCCCGGGCTCTGACATCAGAGCCGCATCGAAGGCAACGCATTGGGCACTTGCGTCAACGGCTCGCCGGTACCGGCGACGATCCGACAATCCGAAAGGAGCAATCTATGGCACCGTCCGTTCACCACGCGCAGGAGGAACTGATCGCGGCGCTGCTTCGTGGCGACGCCCACACACTCGACCCCCTGGTCGCCCTCGACTGCCGCATCATCGGCCCGAAGGGCTTCGTCATCTCGAAGGCGGAGTGGATCGGCACCCATCAAGAAAGCGTCTATACACAGGTCACGCTGGAGAATATCGAGACCGACGTGCGCGTCTACGGCGACGCGGCGATCCGGTGGGACGTGCAACATTCCGTCTGCCGCTACCACGGCGAGACGATCGAAGGCCTGTTCAACGTCACCGGAGTGTGGATCCGCGACGATGATCGGTGGCAACTGATCTCACTGCAGTACACCGCCCGTTCGTCCTGACGACGAACCAGACCTGGCCGATATGACGAGCACCGGCACCTGAAAAGGAGAGTCATCATGCACGCACGCAGGAAGAGCCAGCATCATACGGCTTACAGCGTTTTGCAGAAGCATTGAGCCGGTGGTGGAAGGGGCGGCTTTGGCGGCTTGGCGCGCTGCTTGTCGTGCCGCACGGCGTTCCTTGCGCGCGGCGACGAGGGCAAGGACGGCAGCAGTCTGCTCGGCGGTGCGTCGGTGGATTTGCGCGGCGATCGGCACGGCGAGCAGGGTGATGAACCCAAGCACGATGTAGGCGCGGTGGATCGAGGCGACGGGATGACTCGCGTGCTGCGACGAGATGATCGCGCCTGTCAAGGCGGAGCCGACAGCGATGCCGACGTTCGTGCTGATTGAGAGGACGGCCATGCCCGTCGCGCGCTCATCGGGGCCAACGGCGTTCGCGGTCAGATAGCGGAGCGGTGTGCCGAGGAGCGATGAGAGGCCGATGCCGCCGACGATCAGCGCAAGCAGAAAGGTCCCGGTGCTGTTGACCAGCATACCGAGCATGAAGAGACCGAGCGCCGTGATCAGCGTGCCGGTGACGAGCACGGGGCGCGGACCGAAACGGTCGAGCATGATGCCGACGGCTGGGGTGGCGAAACCGAGCGTGATCGCGGCGGGCGTAAGGAAGTAGCCCGATTTCTCCGTGCTGAAACCGAGCACGATCACGGCGAGCGTCGGCATGAAGACGAGGCTCGATTCGACAATCCCCGCGATCACACCGAGGCCGTCCGCGATGCGCAGGTCACGGTGCCGGTAGAGCGCGATCGGGATGATCGGCGATTCCGCGCGCCGCTCGGTGAAGACGAAGAGATAGCCGAACCACAGAAAAGCGGCGAATGAGAAGAGGACGCTCTGCGAGACGAGACTGTGCCAGAAATCGTCTCCGCGCACCTCGTTCAATGCACCCATCAGGCCGACGAGCGAGAGGGTGAGGTAGATCAGGCCGCGGATGTCGAGCGGGCCGCGCAGCGCCGGGCGCAGATCGGGCAGGACACGCATGCCGAGCACGAAGACGATCACCGCGAGCGGTAGGTTGATGATAAAGAGCCAGTGCCACGAAGCGTGTTGCGTTAGGACGCCGCCGAGGTTCGGCCCGATGATCGCCGCCATGCCCCAGAGCGAGCCTGTTACACCGTAGGCGAGGCCGCGCCGCTCCTTCGGGAAGATGTCGCCGATGATCGCGTTCGCCGTCGGAAAGATGCCGCCCGCGCCGATGCCCTGGATTGCTCGCGCAAGTAGGAAGATGCCGAAGTTCGGCGAGAGGAAGGCGAGCAATGATCCGACTCCGAAACAGGCGATGTCCGCGAGGTAGACGGCGCGGCGACCGTGGCGGTCGGCCAGTTTCGCCATCGTCGGCTGGCTGAGAACATTGAAGAGCGCGTACATGCCGATCACCCAGGCAATTGCCCGCGCCGAGACATTGAAACTCTGCTGCAACGCGGGGAAGGCGGGCGCGACGATCGTCAAATCGAGCGCCGCCATGAAAATGCCGAGGCCGAGCACGACGATGGAAAGATACTGCGTGCGCGCTTCGAGGTTCACCGCGGGCGGCGCGGCAGGAGGGGCGGTGTGTGTCATGGGGCAATCGTCCTAAGAAGGGAAGGCTGTCTCAACACAGGAGAATGGGCTTCAACCCGCAGTCGCTCGTGCAGGCTGAAGCCTACGCCACCGGGGATCTCAGCGCAGCGCATGATCGAGTACCATCCCGAGGAAGAGCAGCGCGAGGTAGAGATTTGAGTAGACGAAGACCCGCTTCGCTGCTGCCTTGTTCGTGTCGCGCAGGAGGCGACCGACGTAATAGAGGAAGCCCGCGCCTAAGAGGAGCGCGACGGCGATATAGAGCGTTCCCATCACCTGCCCGATGGCTAAAAGGAGCGTGACCGCGATCAGCATAACGGTGTAGGCCGCGATGTGGCGGGCCGTCCGCTCCTCCCCAATGACGACGGGGAGCATCGGGATGCCGACGCCCTCATAGTCCCGCCGGATGAGGATGGCGAGTGCCCAGAAATGCGGCGGCGTCCAGAGGAAGATGATCGCGAAGAGCACGAGTGCGGCGAACGAGAGATGATTGGTCACCGCCGCCCAGCCGACGAGGGGCGGGAAGGCTCCTGCCGCGCCGCCGATGACGATGTTCTGCACCGTACGCCGCTTCAGCCAGAGCGAGTAGACGTAGACATAGAAGAGCAGCCCTGCCAGGCCGAGCAGCGCGCTCAAGACATTGACGAAGGCGAGATAGAGCGCGAATCCGATTGCCCCAAGCGCGATGCCAAAGAAAAGAGCATGGCGCGGCGATACTGCTCCCGTGACGACTGGGCGGGTGCGTGTGCGCTTCATCTGCTGGTCAATGTCGCGGTCAATATAGGCGTTGATCGCATGCGCGCCGCCCGCCATCAACGCCCCGGCGAGCAGCGTCACGACGATCAGGCCGAACGACGGCACGCCCTTTGTGGCGACGAGCATCGCGCAAAGCGTCGTGATGAGCAGGAGCGGGATGACGCGTGGCCGGGTGAGGTTGAAGTAGAGCGCCGCCAGGGACGGCTCCCGCTCCTCGCGGTGGGGCGCTACCGACTCGTCGGTGTCACCATCCAACCCGATGCCGGGATCATCCCTCCTGGCAGCCCGGGCGCGGAAGGCGAACCCGGTGGTGAGGACGAGTGTCGCGAAGAGGGCTGCCGCGTTGCCGATGTGGAGCGAGACGAGCCAGCCGGGCAACAGATTGACGACCTGCACGACACCGATCGTGATTTGCAGGAGAACCAGTCCGCACGCGATTGCCGTCAGCCGCGCGAAGAGCGGGAAAGCCGCCTTGTTGCGGCGTGCCTGCAGGGAGAGCGGGATGAGAATGAGGGCGAGCGCGTAGGCGAAGAGCCGGTGCGCCATCTGCACGCCGGTCGGGAAGAGCGTTCCATCGAGCGGCACGAGCCGTCCGCCGCACAGGGGCCACGTCGTACAGGCCGCGCCCGCGTGCTGACTCGTCGTGTACGCGCCACTAAGCAGCACACCGTACGCGAACACCGTCGCGCCGAGGGCGAGATGCGGGAAGCGGTCGAACCCGACAAGCCGCATGCCGCGCACCGCCAGCGGGCGCGGGAAGACGTTGACGGTCAGCACGCCGAGCGTGGTGAGCAGGAGCATCGAGGCCGCGAGATGTGCCATGACGAGGCCGGACTTCAAATTGAACCAGACCACAATCGCGCCGAGTAGCGCCTGAGCGATGAAGAGCGCGACCGCGAGCAGCGCGGGCAGGACGAGCCAGCGATTGTCGCGCCGCGTGCGGAGAACGACGATCAGCAGTCCGATCACAAGGACGCTAATGAGGCCGGCGATCAGGCGATGGATATACTCGATCAGGACGGGCTGTTCCCAGAAGGGGTAGACCTTGCCGTTGCAGAGCGGCCAGTTGTCCGCGCAGCCGAGGCCGCTCTTACTGAGGCGGACGACGCCACCCCAGAAGATTTCCGCCCAGGCGGTGCAGAGGGTGGCGGCGGCGAGGAGCGGCAGCGACATCGCGAGGCGGCGCGGGCGCGCCCCGGTATTACGGTGCGCGCGGGAGGTGAGCATGCTCATCCGCACGCCCTCTCCGTGCGGCCAAACAGCGACCGGATGCGGCGATGGGCGCGCACCGGCGTGTGGCGAATGTTCATGGCTTCCCTCCGTGACCAGCAGATCGCGTGGCTGGTGCGTGTTGATCGGCGGCGATCAACGGATCCCCAAACAGGACGTTTACGGATGCGACCGGCATGCGCCGTTGCGTGCCATCGCAAGGAAAAGTGTGCGCCCAACGCCATGCGCTGTCAACCCGCCAAACGGAGCAGGCAGCAGGAACCTATCCGTACCTCGGGGCCAGCACGACAGGGCTGAGTGCAGCGCGTCACCCGCGCTTCGCCAACTCCGCGACCAACGGTGGATACGTCATGCGACGGCCCGCTTCAGCGTCACCAGGAGTGCCCCTTGGTGGGCGATGAGGGCGTCAATCGCCCGCTCCAGGTTCCGGCGCCCGTTGGAGAATCGGCCGCTGCCCGCCGGAGGCACACTGTCGAGCTGCTCGTCAGTCAGGCCCGCCAGTAGGCCGATCGGGGCCTTTCCGCCGGTCAGCCGGTCCAGCAGGTCCGGCAGGTTCGGCAGAGCTTCGGGAGCCGCGTGCCCATGGTCATGACCATGGCTGTTTCCCGTGGCCGGCGACCCCGGGACGTACCCGGTGGCCCGCAGAAACCGGCCGAGATAGTGATAGATCTCAGCCGCATGCGCGGCGACCGCGCCGACGGTTGATCCAGCGTCATCTTTGAGGCAGGGCTTGCGCAGATCCGCCTCGTCCAGGGCGCCGAAGAACTCAGCCATCTCGTCGAGCTGCCGACTCGCTTTCGTCATCAATTTGGTACCACGTTCGCTCACAGCGGTGTCTCCTTGTCGACGCGGATGTTCATGCACTGGGTCAGCGCCTCGGTTTCTTCGTCCACAACTCTGGCCTCGGCGGCGTGATTACAAAACCGTTGCTCTGCCATTACTTTCCTTTCCTCTTTTGTGAGCGTTTATGGGGGTGCTTCGCCCACGGAGTGATCCTATGCTTGTGCGCGGGGCGCGCGTCCCCTCTCTTCGGTCAGGTCAGACGACATCGCGGCGGGTCGTTGCCACCCATCCCGCGGCGACCGCAGCCGCCGTGTAGAGCGCAAGCAGGAACACGGCGAGGCCGGGGGCGAGCAGCGGGTCCTGCCCGCTTGCCGCCTTCCCCAGCGCACCCGGCGTGAACCGGCCGACGTCGCCAACGAGGCCGACGTCGCCGAGGAGCAGGCTCTCAATGAATAGCAGCCAGGCGCAGATGCCAACCACGGTCGGCACCTGATTCCGCACGACGGCGCCGAGTCCAACGCCAATCGCTGCCCAGAGCGCCGCCGCTGCAGCGCAGCCAACGAGCAGGAGGGCGTAATCGCCGCCGCCGAGCCGGATCTCCAAGCCGCGCGTCGCGAGGGCCGCGCTGCCCACACCGATCGCGACGGCGGCGGCGATCAACCCGAAGACGCTCCCGATCAGCATGCTCGCCCACACCTTCGCCACCACGACGCGACCGCGCTGCGGCGTCACGAGGAATGTCGGCCGGATCGTGCCGTGGCGGAACTCATCCGTGATCGCCAGCGCGCCGAGCAGGGCGGCGAACAGCGACCCGAGCAGTGCCGCCCACCCGAATACCACATGCAGCTGGTCGGAGCGACGGCTGATATGCTCCACCGGGAGGCTGAACCCGTGCAACAGAACGACGAACAGGACGAAACCGAGCAGCGCTGAGAAGAGGCCCAGATTGGTCCGGGTCGAGCGCAGCTTCAGCAACTCGGCGCGAAACTGAGCGGTCACGATGCCTCCTTCACGGTTAGCTTGAGGTAGGTCTCCTCGAGGGTCTCGCCGCGACCGGCGAGCTCGTCCAGTCGCGCGGTCGCGACGAGGCGGCCGTGGTCAATGATCATGACCTGGTCAACCGTCTGGGCAACCTCAGCGAGCACATGGCTTGCGATCAACACCGTCCCGCCCTGGTCCGCGAACTGGCGCAAAAACGTGCGCAGCCAATGGACGCCCGCGGGGTCGAGCCCGTTGGCCGGTTCGTCAAGGACGAGAAGCTCGGGGGCGCCGAGCAGGGCGCCCGCGAGACCGAGTCGCTGGCGCATGCCAAGCGAGTACGTCCGCACCCGCCGGTCGGCCGCCCTTGTGAGTCCGACGAGCTCCAACATCTCTTCGACGCGGCCGGGCGAGATCTCTGCCGCGAGCGCGAGCGCGCGCAGGTGGTTGCGCCCGGAGCGCCCCGGATCGAAGTCGTTTGACTCGAGCACCGCGCCGACCCGCCGCGCCGGCTCATCGAGCTCGCGATAGCGGCGACCAAAGACGCGCGCCTCGCCTGCCGTGGGCTCGGCGAGCCCCAACAGAAGCCGCAGCGTCGTCGACTTGCCGGCGCCGTTGGGGCCGAGGAAACCAGTGACGGTGCCCGGGTCGAGTGAGAATGTCACATCCTCGACCACGGCGAATTCACCGTATCGCTTCGTCAGCGAGCTCACCCTGACTACCGGATCGGGAAGCGGGGGTTCCGTGGCTGTCGCCGCGGCACCCGTCACACGCATGCGAACGTGGCGCGGTAGCGTGTGCTGAGGCCGGTTGTCTTGATGCATCTGCGGACTCCAATGCTCGTTTGCCGTGTCCCAAAGCGAATCAGTGCAGGCAAAGATATTGAGGTTTTCGTGAGCAACCTGCATTGTCGGTCCCGCCTAATGGAGACCAGGGCCGAGAATGCCGGTGAGGTGCAAGACGACAATCAGCAGCAGGAGGACGATCGCGATGACGATCCCCAACACGGACACCCAGCGTGGTGTGCTGGTGGTCGATCTGCGGTCGTGCCCCACGCCGGTGTCATTGCTGGTGTCGTCGCCGGTGCCGGAGTAGGGGGGCAGGTCAGACATGGACATTTCCTCCTCTCGCTACCGATCATACCGGGAACCGGACGGCACGAGGAAGTGTGCGCCGTCACCGTTTGGAGTGACATTTGTCACGACTTTGGGTGCGGGACTTCCCCCCACGCCGCCCCTCACCTACACTGGCGGTGGGACGCCGCAAAGGATGATCTGGCTCGCGACGGTTCGGAGTTGGATGAGAGGCTCGGTCATGTCACTACCGACCATACGCAGCGGGACGCCGCAGAGGATGATCTGGCTCGCGACGTTCGCCAGGCTGGCGATTATGCCCGTGTTTCTCGGGGCGCTCTTCCTCCTGGTCGAGCCACGGCGGTCGGCGAGCGATCTGGCCGCTGCGGTCGGTCTGGCAGTGCTCGGTGCGATCCACGTACTCTACTGGTGGCGGCCCTGGCCGAGCCGGCAGCGCAGCGCCGTTGCCGCTGCGGCGGGCATGGTCCTGACCAACTTCGTCCTGCTCCACCTGCTCGGTCTCACCCAGCCGCTTCTGTGGCTCTATCCCGCCCTGATCGTCGGTGCCGGCCTACGCGTGCCCGCAGCCGCGGTCGGTGTCGGCCTCACAGCGTTGGCTGCGGCCGTGCCGATGGACCAGGAGGGAACGCTCGTTGACCGCATACTCGGGCCGAGCCACTCCGTCCCGCTGTCAATCGCGCTGGCCGGTCTCGGCATGATCGCCGTCCGCCAGCTCATCGCGCTCAACGCCGACCTCCACGCTACCAGGGCCGAGTTGGCCGACCTCGCCGTGACTGGCGAGCGCGAGCGCCTCGCGCGCGAGTTGCACGACCTGCTCGGCCGGACGCTGTCGCTCATCGCCGTCAAGGCCGAGCTGGCGAGCCGCCTGAGTGCGAAGGGCGACCCGTCCGCCGAGGCCGAATTGGGAGACGTGCAGCGCCTTGCGCGGCAGGCGGTGCGCGATGTCCGCGAGGCAATCGCCGGCGACCACGCGCCGAGCGTCGCCGCCGAGCTCGCCGCGGCCGAGGCGGCGCTCCGGACGGCCGGGATCACGGTCAGTGTCGCCAATACCGCCGCGAGCATCGAGCCAGCGCACGAGACCACAATCGCCTGGGCGCTCCGTGAGGCGGTGACGAACGTCGTCAAGCACAGCGGCGCGCGCACCTGCCGCATCTCGCTCGAGGCTGCCGACGGCTCCATTACGCTCGACGTCGACGACGACGGTCGTGGTCCGATCGGAGGAGACACAGGCACGGGTCTGGACGGGCTGGCCGACCGAATCCACGCGCTGGGTGGCACTATCGAGGTTGGCCCGAGCGAGGGGCGTGGGTTCAGACTCCGGGTGAGGCTCGGCGCCGCCGCGCCTCCACGCCCGCACGTCGAGATTGCTCGGTGATCCGCGTGCTGCTGGCCGAGGACCAGCTGATGTTCCGAACGGCCGTGCGGCGGTTGCTGGAGCTCGAAGGGGACATTGAGGTGGTCGCGGAGGTCGCGCGGGGAGACGAACTGGTCGCTACGGCGCTGGCGTCACGGCCTGATGTGGCGGTGGTCGACATCGAGATGCCGGCGCAGGACGGCATCAGCGCAGCGTTGGATCTGCGGCGGAGCCTGCCCAGCTGCCGGACGCTGATCCTGACGATGTACGGGCGGCCGGGCTTCGTGCAGCGCGCAATGGAGGGCGGCGTCTCCGGCTTCGTGCTGAAGGATGTGCCGGTCGAGGCGCTCGCCGCGGCCATCCGCCGCTGCGCCGTCGGCGAAGACGTGGTTGACCCGACCCTCGCGGCGCGGGTGCTCAGGGCCGGCCCGTGTCCGCTCTCCACCAGGGAGCGCGAGATTCTCGCCGCGTGCGCCGAGGGCTTGTCGACCGCCGAAATCGCGACGCGCGTGTGGCTGTCCGAGGGCACCCTCCGCAACCGCGTGTCAGAGATCCTGGGCAAGCTGGGCGTGCGCAATCGAGCCGAGGCCGTGCAGATTGCGAGAGAGAACGGCTGGCTGTGACGCGGGCCGGAAGACCCATGCGCATACCTTCGGGGGCGTATGTGCGCGGCTGGCAAGCAAACTGACCACGCACACGCTGTGCATGTACATCAACCGGTTGCTGGGGAAAGCGGACGCCTTGCAGATCAAGCATCTCGTCTTCCCCAACTAGCACAGGATCCTACTGACTACCGGTTACTGGCTATTGATTGCGGTGCCGCCTCTTTCTCGCTAAACCAGTCGTAGAAGAGTTTGCTCATAATCGCGAGGTAGACGAAGTTCCCCGGCACCCACATGATCGCGCCGCCCGCCTGCTGATCCACGAGCGGCGAAATGTTGCCGAGGTGCAACGCGCCCGCGTAGACGCCGTAAAAGGCATGCGGCGCGAAGACGAGCACCGCGCCGAGGATGACATTCGGCTGGCAACTGAGTGCGAGGTAGCCGACCTGGTTGGCGCGGGAGAGACGCGGTAACTCCGGCAGGGGGCTGAAGATCGGCCACCAGAAGAGGAGAGCCGTCGTGATGAAGCAGAGATGCTCCAGCGTGTGGATTCTCGCATCGAGCACCGCCGCGTTGTAAAGCGACGGAATGTGCCAGATCAGGAATGCGCCGGTGGAGACGAGCCACGCCACGCCGGGATTGACGAGCACGCGCGCCACCGCGAAGAGCGCGGGCTTTGTCGTCAGCGGGCGGAGGAAAGCGGCGGGCGTGCCCAAGAGCAGCAGCGGCGGCGCGGCGAGAATCAGGAGCAGGTGCTGGATCATATGCACCCAGAAGGCGTTGTCCGCGTAGGTGTCAATCGGCGACTGGAGCGCGACGAAAATGACGAACAGGCCGCCGAGGAAGTACCACAGGTGCGTGGGTGTCACGGCCTCCGGGTCGCGCTGCTCGATGACCCCTGTGCCGTAGAAGTACGCCGCACCGATCAGGATAAGGGCGAGCCAGATCAGCGGGTTGAACTGGACGATGCCCGGGCCACCGCCCCCATGCGCGGAAACCGCCGTCGGTACAAGCGCGGCGATAGTGACAAACAGATAGAGCGGCAACCGACGCGAGCGATGAGTGGGAAGCAACGGCATCAAAAAAACCTCTCGAAACGCGGGTGGAGGGAGAAATCGGGTCACTTCAGCGCCGTAGGTAGTATAGGCCCGCCGCTCGGGGGCGTCCACGCGGGCAAACCATGCTCAACGAGAAAGGACGACGCTCTCCATAGAACATCGCGAAAGATTGTGGAAGGTACCCTATCGGGAAGCGACCGTCTGCCGCTCGATGAGGCGACAGGCGAGTTCCACATGGATCGGTGTCTGGTTCGGTGTCGCGACGCGATCCAGCAAGCGGCGGACCGCCAGTGCACCAAGTTCCTCGCGCTCGATCCGCACAGTCGTCAGGGGTGGATCGGTGTGCGCCGCCATCGGAATATCATCGAACCCGATCACGGAGATATCGGCGGGAATCCGCATTCCGTTCTCTCGCAGGGCGCGCATCGCACCAATCGCCGTGAGATCGTTCGCGCAAAAGACGGCGCTGAAATCCGGTTGCCCGGTGCGCAATCGGGCCTGCATCGCCTCGTACGCCGGTGTCGCGGCGATGGAGGTCTGGAGAACCAGCGCGGGATCATGACCAATCCCACTTTCTTCAAGCCACTCGTCATTGTGCAACAGAATTGGAAGAACATCGGCTGGGGAACGATCATCTTCCTCGCTGCCCTCACCCGCCTCGGGCATGTCCTGAACACCGACTTCGAGCAGATCCTCTTGCAGCGCGATGCGGTCGGGGCGAAAGCGGGGGAGGTCCTCGATACCTTTGTGTACTTCCGGGGCATTCAGGGCGGCGACTGGGGGTTCACCGCCGCGGTCGGACTCGTGAAGGGTCTCGTCGGTGCGACGCTCGTCTTCGCTGCCAACCGGGCCGCGAAGACGCTCGGTGAAGGGGGATTGTTCTGATGGCGGCACGTTCGCTCCCTGCCCGGCCAGCCGCGCGGGAACGCAAACCCTCCCCCTATCCCCCCTGGATGGAACGCCCAAGCGGCACCGCCCGCCTGCTCAAGGTGGTCATTCTGCTGTTGATCGCGTTCGCCATGCTCTTCCCGTTCGTCTACGTCATCGCGGTCAGTTTCTCCAGTTACAAGGACGTCGTTGGGGGTGGCCTGATCCTCTGGCCGGCGCATCCGACGTTGGAGGCATATCGTGCGATCTTCAAGGGCGGCATCGTCACCCATGCGCTGGAGGTCAGTATCGCCATTACCCTGATCGGGACGGCGGTGAACATGGTGATGACGGTGACGCTGGCCTACGGGCTGAGCCGGCCGGGCGTACCCGGCAGCCGGTTCGTGCTGGTGCTCGTCCTGTTCACGCTCCTCTTCAGCGCGGGGATCATCCCCAACTACCTGCTCGTCCGGCAGTTAGGCCTCCTCAACAGTTACGGGTCGCTGGTCCTCCCGGAGATGATTAACGCCTTCAACCTGATTATCGTCCGGCAGTTCTTCATGAACCTCCCGCCGGAGTTGTTGGAGAGCGCGCGGCTCGATGGCGCGAGCGATCTCGGCATCCTCATGCGGGTGGTGCTGCCGCTCAGTAAGCCCGTGCTGGCGGTGGTCGCTCTCTTTTATGGCGTCGCGCACTGGAACGACTTCTTCGCGGCGACGCTCTACTTGAATGACGCGCACAAGTGGCCGGTCCAGTTGGTGCTGCGGCAGTACGTGTTGTAGGGGAGCGCGCTGGCGAGCGCGGTGAACCTCGATCCGAACCAGCCACCGCCGCCGCCGCAGACGATCCAGATGGCGGTGATCGTGGTGGCAACCGTGCCGATCCTGCTCGTCTACCCTTTCCTGCAGCGGTTCTTCACGAAAGGAGTTCTCAGCGGTGCGATCAAAGGATGAATCGGCCATCGGAGTGCCGCGACGCACGCGCGCCATCGCGGCTCAGCGACAAGGAGGGAGCCAACCATGACAGAGAGTGTGATGACTAATCGCCGGTACAGCCGCCGGGCGCTGCTGCGCAACGCAGTAGGTGTGGCTGCGGCCACAGCGAGTGGCGCGCTCCTCGCCGCGTGTGGGGGCGGCAATGCCGCCGCAACGAATACTACGGCGCCGACAGTTGCCGCGAAGCCGACGAGCGCGCCCGCCGGAACGGCCGTGGCGGCGACTTCCGCACCCGCCGCGTCCGTTGGCAACGCGCCTGCCGGGACGAGCGCGGCCGGATCAGTCGCGGCCAGCCCGGTCGCCGCCGTGGATGGGAAGATTCCTTCGCCGAATCCGCAGGCGGGGATCCCGGACGCGTTCACGAAATTACCGCCGCCGTTCACGTCGGTTCCGAATCCTCCCGGCAAGGGCGGCCGCGTGACCGCGTTCAACATCACGTACGATCCGCCAATATCAGCAAAAGGCGACAACAAGTTCTGGCAGGAACTGGAGAAGCGCCTCGGCGTGACATGGGATGTCACACTCGCGCCGAGAGCCGATTACGAGGCGAAATTTGCGACGGTACTCGCCAGTGGCGATCTGCCGGACCTCATCTTTCTCACACCGCCGCCCGGCTGGGAAAAGGCGGCGCTGCAAGGGGCATTCGCTGATCTCACGCCCTACCTGACGGGCAACGGCTTGAAGGAGTTCCCGAACCTTGCCGCCTTCCCGCCCGTCCTGTGGAAGAATGTCGCGCTGAACAAGAAAATTTACGGCGTGCCGCGCCCGCGCTTTCTCGCGAATGACGCGGACTACTTCCGGCAGGATTGGGCGGACAAGGTCGACATCGGCCATCCGAAGAATGCCGACGAATTCACGCAGATGCTCGTCGCCTTTACGAAGAACGACCCGGACGGCAACGGCAAGCCGGATACCTACGGTATCTCCAGCAAGACACCCCGCCCCACCTTCGAGATTGGCAGTAATGTCGGCACGATCGGGCAGATGTTCCGCGTGCCGAATATGTGGCGGCTGAATAGCGACGGTACCCTGACGGCGACGTTTGAAACGGAGGAATACAAGGCGGCGCTCGCCTACACGGCCAAACTCTGGCAGATGGGTGTCTGGTATCCCGATTCGGCGACTGTCAGCACGACGCAGGACAAAGACCTCTTCTATGCCAGCAAGATCGGCATGTACAACGACGGAGTCGCCGGCCTGATGGGCACGCAGGGCGCGCGCGGCAAGACGAGGGCATTGACGCCAACGGCGAATGTCACCGCGTTCATCCCACCCGGCCACGACGGCGGCAAGCCAGCCTACCAGCGATACAGGGGATATTTCGGCTTCACTGCCATTTCCAGCAAGAACGCGAAGGACGAAGGCCGCGTCCGGGAACTGCTCGGTATTCTCGACTACTTCGCCGCGCCGTTCGGCAGCCAGGAATGGCGATTCAACACGTACGGCATTGATGGAGTAGATTCCCAGGTAAAGAACGGCTTCCCGACGCTGACGGACCGCGGCAAAGCGGAAATCAGCGCGCTCGTCACGCTGGCGAATACACCGCCCGTCGCCTATTACGACGAGCCGGGCGACGCGCAGGATATGCAGAAGATTCAGGCGGATCTTCTTGCCAACGGTGTGGACGATCCTACCCAGGGCCTCTACTCGCCGACCTTCGCCGCGAAGGAGGCCGAACTCGCCCAGTTGGAATCAGACCGGCGGCTGGCTATCGTCCTCGGTCGCTCACCGCTCACTGCGTGGGAAGACTTCATCAAGGAGTGGCGGAGCCGGGGTGGCGATCAAATCCGCAAGGAATACGAGCAGGCGCTCAAAGGGTGATCGCGCGCTCGCCGACCGGTAGCGGCGAAGGAGTAGATGCCATGACGGGAGACGGCCCGCGTGTTTTCACGCTGAATCCGCACGCGCTCGCGCGGATCAAGGCGGCAATCCAGTCGGGGGATGATCGGTATCGTGCCGCGCTCGACAGACTGGCGCGTGAGACAGGAAGTTCGCTCAGGGTGCGGCCCGTCTCGGTGATGGATAAATCGCAGACACCACCGAGCGGCGACAGACACGACTACATGAGCCTCGCGCCGTACTGGTGGCCGGATCCCGATACCCCGGACGGTTTGCCCTATATCCGGCGGGATGGCGAGCGCAACCCTGAACTCGCATCCATCTCCGACCGGTCCAATCTCGGGACGATGGTGTCTACCGTTGCCACGCTCGCGCTCGCCTCCTACTACATCGGCAACGCGGAGGCAGCCACCCATGCCGCGCTATTGCTGCGCATATGGTTCCTGAACCCTGCCACGCGGATGAATCCGAACCTCGAATATGCCCAGGCGATCAAGGGGCGGAATATTGGGCGCGGCATCGGTATGATCGAGACGGGTGTCTTTGGCGATCTCGTGGACAGCATCGGCTTGCTCGCCGAATCACGGGCATGGTCCGCCGCCGACCAGCGGGGGATGCGTGACTGGTTTGCGCGTTTCCTCGATTGGGCGCGGACGAGCGCGCACGGGATCGAGGAAGCGCAGGCGGCAAATAATCATGGCTCCTGGTACGCGGTGCAGACGGCCGCGCTCGCACTGTTTACGGACGAGACCGCACTGGCAACGGAGATTCTCGCGGCGGTCCCGGACCGCATGCGCAGCCAGATCACTGCCGACGGCAATCAACCGCTTGAGACGGCACGCACCCGGTCGTGGCACTACAGCCAGTTCAACCTGCTGGCGCTGGGCAAACTCGCCGCGCTTGGCGAGCGGGTGGGGATGGATCTGTGGCGCTATCAACCGCCGGACGGCAGCGGTCTCCGCACTGCACTGGACTATCTCGCCGGGTACGCATCCGATCCGGATCGCTGGCCGTACCAGGAGATTACCGTGTGGGAGAACGGGCAACTGATCGAGATACTCTATCAGGCGGCGGGTGTCTATGCGGATGACGACTATTTCCGCCTGGCCGTGCGACTTGCTGGCCCGGATGCATGGAGCGAGCGGCACGTCCTCCGGTACGCTCTCCCCGATTATCTCCCTGTGGAACGCGAAGAGCACGCATCGGCACCGTGCCCCACGCATGGCGCTACGACGAATTGCACGCATTCCTTGACACCATCGCGCGACGTTCCTATCATGCCCTCAACAGTTGAGGTCTCGCACACGGTCTCGCTCCGCCGCAAGGATCGGAGACAAAGCCCTCATCGCCGGTGATGACGGTCGTGTGGTAGCATGAAGCCCTTCGCAATGGCGCGATTCGGGGGAGACATTACAGATGCGCGGATCTCGTTTGAAGCCTTCAACGTCCCGACGTTCATCGCTGTCACTGATTCTCGTACTCGCCTTGCCCATCCTCCTCTCCGCCTGTACATGGGGTGGCAACCACTCGCAACTCAACCCCGCCAGCGAGCCTTCGCATCTGATCAACCGTATCTGGTGGATCATGTTCTGGATGTCCGTCGCCATCGAGGGGTTGGTCGCGGGGCTTGTCGTTCTTGCGCTCATCCGCTTCCGCCGGAAAGCGGGCGATCCCGACCCCGTGCAGATCAGTGGCAATACCCGCATCGAAATCGCCTGGACAATCGCGCCCGCCCTGATCCTCGTCGTCCTGCTCGTCCTCACCCTGACGACGATGATCAACGTCTCGGAGCCGGCGGGGGACAAGATGCGCGTCACGGTCACGGGCCATCAGTGGTGGTGGGAGTTCGACTATCAGGGCATGAATATCGTCACCGGTAACGAGATGCATATCCCTGTCAACGAGCCGGTGCATCTCGACCTACGTTCCGCCGATGTGATCCACTCCTTCTGGGTGCCGTCGCTCCAAGGGAAGCGGGATGCCATCCCCGGTCACGACAATACGCTCTGGATCAGCGCCGACAAACCGGGGACGTATCGAGGTGAATGTACCGAGTTCTGCGGCCCGGAACATGCGAATATGAACTTTATTGTCGTCGCCCAACCGCGCACCGAGTTCGATGCGTGGGTGAAAAACCAGCAGCAGCCCGCCGCGACGGGCCAGACGGGCCTCGAAGCCGAGGGCGCGCAGACGATTCTCACGCAGGCGTGCGCGGGCTGCCACACGATTAACGGCGTGAAGGGGTTCGCCGGCAAGGTCGGGCCGAACCTCACGCATATCGGCAGCCGCCAGAACATCGCGGCGGGCACACTGGACAATACACCGGCGAACCTGGCGCGGTGGATCCGCAACCCGCAGGAAGTGAAGCCCGACAACAAGATGCCGACCCTCGGCCTCGACGACGACACAATCAATAAAATTGTGGCCTATCTCGAAAGTCTCAAATAGTCGGCACCGTCATCGTAACCGCGAACCCGCGCACCAAAGGGAGTCTGTCATATGGCGACCGTTACGACACCCGGCATTTCCATCGCCCCCCCACCGACCTATGCGCCGGGCAAAAGCGCCGCTGCGGTGATCTGGGATTGGATGACGACGGTAGACCACAAGAAGATCGGCGTCATGTACATCTTCCTGGGGATCATCTACTTCATCGTCGGCGGCGTCGAGGCGCTCCTCATTCGTGCCCAACTGGCGACGCCGAACGGTAAAGTGCTCACCCCGACGCAGTATGACCAGGTCTTCACGATGCACGCCACGACAATGATCTTTCTCTTCATCATCCCGGTGTTCGCGGGCTTCGCGAACTACTTCATCCCGCTGATGATTGGCGCGCGGGATATGGCCTTTCCGCGCCTCAATGCGTTTGGCTTATGGATGCTCCTCTTTGGCGGCCTCTTTCTCAACAGCAGTTTCTTCCTCGGCGGCGCGCCCGATGCCGGGTGGTTCGCCTATGCGCCGCTGACGGAACCGGCGTACAATCCCGGTCGGAGCATGGATTTTTGGGCCGCCGGTCTGACGCTCCTCGGCATTTCCTCGATTGTTGGTTCGATCAACATCATCGTCACGACGCTGAAGATGCGCTGCCCCGGCATGCGCTTCAACACGCTGCCGCTCTTTGTCTGGACGACGCTGGTGCAGAACTTCCTCTTGCTGTTCGCGCTGCCGAGCCTAACGACCGCCGCGATCTTCCTGCTCTTCGACCGCCACCTCGGCACCAGTTTCTTCAAGGCGGAGAATGGCGGCGACCCACTCCTCTGGCAGCATCTCTTCTGGGCGTTCGGCCACCCGGAGGTGTATATCCTCATCCTCCCGGTCTTCGGGATCATCTCGGAGACCCTGCCGGTCTTCTCGCGCAAGCCGATTTTCGGGTACATCTTTATCGCGTGGTCCAGCGTGGCGATTGGCTTCCTCTCGTTCGTCGTCTGGGTGCATCACATGTTCGCGACGGGCCTGCCGGATGTCGCCCTCGCCTTCTTTGCCTCCTCGACGACGTTGATCGCCATTCCGACCGCCGTCAAGGTCTTCAACTGGACCGCAACCCTCTGGGGCGGGAGCATTGTCACGAAGACGCCACTGCTCTTCAGTGTCGCCTTCCTGACAATGTTCCCGATTGGTGGCCTCTCGGGCGTCTCGCTCGCCGTCGTGCCATTCGACTGGCAGATTACGGACACCTACTACGTTGTCGCGCACATCCATTATGTCTTCTTTGGCGGCTCGGCGCTCGGTATCCTCGCCGCGCTCTATTACTGGTTCCCGAAGATCACCGGGCGGATGATGAGCGAGAAGTTGGGCGTGTGGAACTTCTGGCTCGTCTTCATCGGCCTGAACCTGACCTTCTTCCCGATGCACATGCTCGGCCTCCTGGGTATGCCGCGTCGCCAGTGGACATACCACGAGGGCCTCGGCTGGAACCTCTACAACTTCGTCGCCTCGATCGGTGCGTTCACGATCGCCGCCGGTATCCTCCTCCTGATTATCAATTTGGTCGCCTCTTTCCGGAGCGGCGAGCGGGCGGGCGCGGACCCGTGGGATGCCTGGACGCTCGAATGGGCGACCACCTCGCCGCCACCGGAGTACAACTTCGTCAAGACGCCGGTGGTGCGCTCGCGCCGCCCGCTCTGGGATCAGAAGCACCCGGACGATCAGGACTGGATGCGCGGCGAACACTAAAACGAGGGCTGAGTGCTGAGTGCTGAGTGCGCTCAGCCCTTTCGCGGAGGGCAACATCAGTGCAGGGTGCGGAGTACGAGCAGGATAGCGAGACGCGGCGGATGGCGCTCGTTGGTACGGACGGGCATGCGGACGCGCACGGCGACGCGCACGGCCATGACGAGGAGCACGAGCATATCCACATCCCGCCGCCTAGTTACTGGCCGATTGTCCTTGCGGCCTGTATCACGGTCATGTTCGTGGGATTTCTCAGCACGCTGGTCATCTCAGGCATTGGCGCGCTGTTCGTCCTGATTGTGATGATCGCCTGGGGGTTGGAGGGAAGCGAGAGCGTCCCGACGGCGCTCAGTGGCATCCCCGTGATTGGCGGCGGCGATGCCGAGGACAAACTCGTGCCGGGCGCGCGCGTCATCACGAGCGACGGACGGTTGGTCGGGCGTGTCACGCAGGCCTCGCAGAACTCGCCCCTCGTCAAGGCGGGCTGGATCCCGACGCGCTATGGCTATCTCGCGCGCTCCGCGATTGACCACATCGAAGAGGGCGCAATTATCCTGACACTCACCGAGCAGCAGGTGCGGGAGCGCGGCAATGTTGACACGACCCCCGCCGGGCCAGTCACAAATCGAGCGATAACAACCACCGAACGCGGCATCTAGCCGAGCGCCAGAGAGGATAGGGGACAATGGTAGTTGCACGGGCCGCGGAACAGGACCTTAGGCGCGCCCCACTCCCGCAGCCGGAAGTCGCGGGGCAAGGGCGGAGTATCAACTGGTGGGGCGTCCTCGCGATGATCGCCTCCGAGGTGATCTTCTTCGCCAACCTGATCATTGGCTACCTCTACCTACGCGTGCGCGCGGGCCAGTGGCCACCGGCAGGGATCGAACCCCTCGAACTGCTCCTGCCAACGATCAACACGGCGATCCTGCTTTCGAGTGCCCTGCCAATGCACGGCGCGCATCTCGCGATCCGTCGTGGCGACCGCAAGGGGATGCAGCAGGGCCTCGTCCTCGCCGCCGTATTGGGCATGATCTTCATCAGTGGCCAGGCATGGGAGTACACGCACGCGCCCTTTTCACTCAAAAGCGGCACCTTCGGCTCGACCTTCTTCACGCTGACCGGCTTCCACGGTCTGCATGTGATCGTCGGAATTATCCTGATCTGGATTTGTTTCTTCCGCTCGCTGCGGGGCAGTTTCAACCGCGAGCACCACTTCGGCGTCGAGGCGGCGACGATGTACTGGCACTTCGTGGACGCGATCTGGGTCGTCCTCTTCGGCGTACTCTATTTGCTCTGAGAAAGAATCAACCCCCCGGCCCCTGCACGCGAGGAAGGGTCCGGGGGTTACAGCATTTTGCAGAAGCATTGAGCCGGTGGTGGCGGGCTTTAGCCTGCCATAGCAAGGAACGGCAGGCTAAAGCCCGCCACCACCAATACGATATTTGCTCTAAGTAGGTAGACAATCATCGTTAGACAGAGATACGCTGATGGCCTCAAAGGAGGCCTACATGCGCGTCACGCTTACTGAGGACGAGCGCGAGCAGTTGACCGCTGCCGCTGCCCGCG
>Ga0102924_1000621_pt1 | contig 43945 bp, 38 predicted proteins | sample PaiPotPPM11metaG_FD_80116 | JGI IMG/M metagenome (GOLD analysis project Ga0102924, IMG submission 80116) | Iron sulfur acid spring bacterial and archeal communities from Banff, Canada, to study Microbial Dark Matter (Phase II) - Paint Pots PPM... ...
CTCCATCCTCTATACCGCTCCCGCCACGCCGCCCATCTACAACAGTTCCGCCCCGCCCGGATACACCCAGGGCACTGTGACCCTCGACGTCAGCGCGCCCCCACCCGCAGGCACCCCCTTCCAGACCGCAACCGACTCGGTCACCTTCTTCATTACCGCCCCCACGATTACCGTCGGCCTCTCACCCGCAACCGCCAGCGTCGCCCTCAGCACCACCCAGCAATTCCTCGGATATGCAGTCGGCAGCGTCAACAACACGCTCCTCTGGCAGGTCAACGGCGTCGCCGGAGGTTCCGTTTCCACCGGGACCATCAGCAGTCCCTCTGGCCTTTATACCGCCCCCGCCAACCTCCCCATGGGCGGCAACACCGTCACAATCACCGTCGTTTCCCAGGCGAACCCCACCATGTCCGCCTCGTCCGTCGTCACCCTACACTGACGCGAATCCGGGTCAAATCTCCCCTCCTGCCGGTCCGATATTCGCCTTAGAATCCCCTCCATAAATCGTTCTGGCCTATCACTATTCTCAGGTGATACAGTTCCTGTTTCGAAATGAATCGACCGAAAGCGGCGCTCTGGGCGCATGCCTGCCCGTCGTAAAAAAATACTTTCGTGAAGTCGAAAATTTGGATATGCTTCTCTGGTTCCGGATTACAAAGGATTCCCCCAATGAAACTTGGTTTTAAGATTCTTGCCTTAGCCACAATCGCCGCCACGACCTACTCGATGGTCAGTTGCTCGGCACCCCAGAGTTTCTCGTACCAGAACATCTCCATCACCCTCGCAGTGCAATGCGGCGACTGCCCGACCCCCGCGTACAATCCGCTCTTTCCCGCACCCGCCGTATCCGGCCAGCCGGCGCCTCCGGGGAGTGTCCTGCTTGAGCCAAACACCGGACAGGGTGGTACCTATCTCTTTACCGCGAACGTCACCAACGCACCGGCAAATATCACCTGGACTCTCTATCCGACGCCAAATCTCGGAACCCCGAATCCTCCTCCGACCGGTACCTCCACCCCCGTCACCGAATCCAACTCTTCAGTTGGCACCCTTCAGGTCGCCAGCGGGAACACCGTCTACTATGCCGACCAATCGCCACCCGTCTATAGTGGCGCAGCCCTTCAGCAAGCCCAGTCGGGAGCCGGCGTTCCCCAGGGTCTATGCATGAGCGTGACCATGTGCATTCCCCAGGGCATGGTGTTGCTGGTCGCTTCGGTCCCTTCTGATCCCAACAATCCCGCCGCAACCGTGTCCGCCGGCCAGTTCATCCAGATCTTCGGTGGCAGCAACGCGCAGGGACCGCCCAGCGTCTACCTCACACCCTCCACACCGGCCGCTCCAGCCGGCCTCACCAACCCCGTCGCCACGGTCACTCACGGCGGCGGAACCTACCAGTTCGTCGGTGGAGTCGTCGGTGCCGCGCCTTGCATTACGACTACCGCCTGCGCTGCCATTGGACCCAACATCCCAGTCAACTACACCGACAATGCTTCCATTTGGGAGGTTGGCCCGTCTCCGTACTCGCTTACCACCGCCGTCCCGGGTGGCGACGCGACCTACGGCACCATTTCGGCAACCGGGCTCTATACCGCTCCCGCAGCGGTCCCCCCCGTGCAGCCGGTGGTGATCCTGGTTTCGCACCTTGTCCCGACGGTCAGCAAGTACGCCTACATCGCCGTCAACTAGGTCGACCCAGTAGATCGAGGTTGCTGCGCGTTCGCAATCTTCAAACTAGAAGGGCCGCCCACTCAGGCGGCCCTTCTTACTTCTCGCTCTTCGCATCCAGCTTCGTCGCTTTACTTCGGAACCGGCTTCGGCTCCGGCTTCGTCTTGTTGTCGATGAATCTCTGCTGCGACTCCAGCACCTTGCTCCGCGCGAACGACGCGTCCCGCCAGCCCTTTACCTCCACGCGTTTGCCCTCGAGATCCTTGTAGATCGCGAAGAAGTGCGTAATCTCCTTCAGCATGTGCGGATAGATCTCGGAGTAGTTCCACACGTCCTTGTAGCGCGGATTGTTCTTGCCCACGCACAGCAGCTTCTCGTCGGCCAACCCTTGATCGGTCATCTCCAGCATGCCGATCGGACGCACCGACTGCACGCATCCGGGAAAGCTCGGAGCGTCCACCAGCACCAGGACGTCCAGAGGATCGCCATCGCTCGCCAGCGTACTCGGAACAAAACCGTAATCACCCGGATAATGCACCGGCGAGTAGAGGTTCCTATCGAGCCGGAACACATGAAACGTCTTGTCGTACTCGTATTTGTTGATGCCCTCGAATGGAATCTCGATTACGGCATTGATCACTTCGGGGCTCTGGTCCCCGACCGGCAATTCCAGGTAATTCGTCATAAGGTCTTGAGTCTCGTCTCAGTCGGAACGCTGTTGACTTCGTTTGAGGTTGGATTCACTTCGGCAAGCGTAAGGGCCGCACATCTCACCAGTGTATAAGATCGGCCAAACGGGAGAGAGGGCTGTCCTAAGTCTATAATCAGACCTCATGAAGGCGCATGTTTATGTCACATTGAAGCGGTCCGTGCTCGACGCCCAGGGCCAGACCGTCGCCGGCGCGCTCCGCCGCATGGATTGGCACGGCATCGCCGATGTCCGCCAGGGAAAGTACTTCCAACTCACCCTCGAAGACTCGCTCGCCGCCGATCCCGCGAAGGCCGAGCTCGAAGTCGAGCGCATCGCCCGCGAAGTCCTCACCAATCCCGTCATCGAAGAATTCACCCTCCGCCTCGAACCCTGAACAATTTCGAGGATGAGGAAAACTCCGACGGCGCGTTTTGGGAGTAGCAGCGGGCTTCAGATGTTGTCGAAAATCTCAAGGCACTTGCTTTTCGGAGTAGCAGCGGGCTTCAGCCCGCGGTATCTCGCGTCAAATCAATCGGGGTTTTAACCCCGGGCATTCGCCTCGACTGTTACACCGCCTACTTCAACTCCCTCTCTCGCCCCACTCCCAATTCCGCCAGCTTAACCTTGCCAAAAGTTGTAGCCCCTTACGCCCGTTAGGGGATAACGCGCGCGGTTCAAACAGGGCAAAGTTAAAGCACTGAACACGGAGCCAAGTCTCTCTCCTGGAGCGGTAGCTGCGCACACCGGAGATCGGCTCAAGCCTAAGAGGGGCCTCATGCGGAATCTGCTTCATCGCTCAATCGTTATCCTTGGTTTGCTCCTCGCAACCACCCAGATCGCTTCCGCACAAGCGATCGTCTCCGCCGAGCGCGGCGCCGAAATCAGCGCCTTCGGTCAAGCCACCTACATCAGTCCGGACTGGGGCCAGAAAGACAACCTCGGCTACACCCTCGGCGTTGACTACACCCGCTTCATCCGCTCCATCGTTCAGCCCTCGATCGAGTTCCGTATCGCCCGGGCCGACGGCCTCGACGTCGCCGAACGCAGCTACGCCGGAGGCCTCAAACTCGCCGCAGGTTCCTTCCGCGGAGTTGAGCCCTACGTCACGGTCCTCCTCGGCCACGGAAATATTGACATGCATCACTCAACCAACAGCTACGTCGGCGACTCCGGAATGATCTATTCCTTCGGCGGCGGCGGCGAATTCAACGTGACTTCGAAAGTCAAGGTACGCCTCGATATGACCCGTCAGTCGTGGCACCTCGACCCCAACGTTCTTAACCCCGTGACCGTCTCCGTAGGCGTCTCCTACCGCCTCGGACTTCACGGCTTCGGGGTGCGGTAGACCCCTAACCGCGCCGCCGTATCATCCGCAGCGCGCAGTACCAGATTTCACGCCGGACCCCCGGAGGATGCTACGCTCAAAAGGTTGGGAGACCGAACCGTTGAGCGATTTCAAGAACCACGCATCCGTTGTACCCGGGTCCGATCGTGCACAAGCTGAGCCGCTGGCAGGGCTCGAACTCGATGGGCAAAATCGAGTGGCGAGCCCCGGCGCTGACTCCGACGGGCCAAATCGGGCAGCGACCACAGTGGTCCAGACCGCGTATCCACCCGCGGTAATCCAACCTGATACGGCTGCCGGGGCCAACGGCAGCCGTTTCGTTCGGGCCTGCCTCCGCCAACCCGTCGACCGCACTCCCGTCTGGTTCCTCCGCCAGGCTGGCCGCTACATGCCGGAGTACATGGCCGTCCGCAAGCACCACAGCCTCCTCGACATCTGCCGGACACCGGAAATAGCCGCCGAAGTCACCATCACCGCCGCCGAGCGCCTCGGCGTCGACGCCGCCATCATCTTCGCCGACCTCCTGCTCCCGCTCACCCCGATGGGCCTCGACTTCGAGTTCGTCGCCAACGAGGGCCCCCAGATCCACACGCCCCTCCGCACCGCCGACCAGGCCCGCGCCCTCCGCACCGACCGGACGAATGATCTCCTCTATGTCTCCCACGCCATCGAAAAAGTAGCCGCTCACTTCGCCGCTCGTCCCCGTACGGAATCCGCGCACCCCACGCCCGACACCCTCGGCATCATCGGCTTCTGCGGCGCGCCCTTCACGCTCGCCAGCTACATGATCGAGGGCGGCAGCTCCCGCAACTACATCGAAACCAAGAAACTCATGTACGCCTCTCACCCCGCCACTACGCCGGGTGCCCCATTCAAGGCGGTCTCATCGCCTTGGGTGGGCTCTGCAGCCACCGAATCCGCCGCCTGGTCCATCCTCATGGACAAACTCATCACCGTCCTCACCGAATACGCCGCCCAGCAGGTCGCAGCCGGAGCCGACGTCATCCAGGTCTTCGACTCCTGGGTCGGCGCCCTCTCCCCCTCCGACTACCGCGACTACGCCCTCGCCCCCACCACCACTCTCATTCGCAACATCCAGGCTCTCGGCGTCCCGGTCATCTACTTCGGAGTCGAAACCGCCTCACTCCTGCCCATCATGCGCGAGACCGGCTGCGACGTCCTCGGCCTCGATTGGCGCACTCCCCTCGACCGCGCCTGGGCCGACCTCAACTACCGCGTCGCCGTCCAGGGCAACCTCGACCCCATTACCCTCTTCGCGCCCCCCGAAGTCCTTTACGCCCGCGTCGCCGAAGTCCTGGCCGCGGCTGCCAACCGCCCCGGCCACATCTTCAACCTTGGCCACGGCATCGTCCCCACCACCCCCGTAGACGCCGTCCTCTCCGTCGTCCAACAACTCAAGTCCGCCCGGTAGGAATTCGCGAAAGAGCTGTCATTCTGAGCGAAGCGCAGAGGAGTCGAAGGGCCTGCGGTTGCCCTTCTTCTCCACACCCATTTCCGAAACTCCGTCATCTCGACCCTCAAGGCCGAGTCTCCTGCGTCCCGCTCTTCACTTCCAGACGCAGTATCTGAATTCGTCCCAAATCCCCCACAAATCACTGCCCCGTGCCGCTCACCTGGACGACATCCGGGGACGTCGGCGCATTCGACAAGAACTTCAACGTGTAGGTCCGGGTCCCCGTTCCGAGCGGCGAAAACTTAACCCCCACCGTACAAGTCGCTCCCGCCGTCACCACCCCGCCGCAGCCGTTCGTCACGGTGTAGTCGTTGAAGTTCACGTAGTTGCTCTGCTGGATAGAGTAGTCAATGGTCTGGTTCCCAGTGTTGGTTAGCGTGATGTTCTGGGTAAGCGACGTAGTGCCCACAGTCTCCGCAGCAAACGTCAGCGACGTAGGCAGCACAGTCCAGGAGGTCACCGGCGGCGGTTGTAAGGCCCCGGTCGCCTGAATCCAGATGTATTGGCCCGAATACAAATCGACAATGTTCACGTTCGCGTACGCGTTGGAATTGCCGAACGAACTCGCCGTGTTTAATGCCGTCGGCGCGAAAGCCAGTGACATCTGGCACGGAGTGGCCGGGCACGAACTTGCCCCGGTCAGCACGAACGGCAGGTACGGCCCATCCTGGACCACCGCATAGACAGGATCGTTGTTGTAGCTTGTCACCGTGAACGTTTGCGACGCGCTGACTGTGCCCAGCGGTTGATACGGGAATGTCACGCTGTTCGGCGTCGCCACAGGTCCAGGATTCACGCCGAGCACCTTCAACGACACCGTCTGCTGCGCCGCATGGGTCGAATCGCTCAACGTCAGCGTCGCATACCGATTGGTCGGTTGCATCGGAGTTGCCGTGACAGTCAGCGCGCAGCTTCCATTCGGAGCAATGCTCGAAGTGCATTGCGACACCACGCCGAAGTCGCCGGCATTCGCCCCGCCCAGCACCGGCGCGTTCAACGTCAAGGGAACTGTGCCCGTATTCAGGATCTCGACGGTCGCCGCTGTCGACGTCTGGCCAATCGCAATGGAGTGGAAGTCAACTGTACTCGCGGGCGTGGGCGGCGCGCCGTACCCGTTGTACGGATACACCGCCGAGAACTGGATTCCCGCGGCCAGCCCCACGCCAATCACGCCGCCGATCGGAACCCCATTCGCGTTCACCGTTGCCGTCCGCCGCCCCAGCGCCGAAGGCGTAAAGTCCACCGTGAACCCGCACAGCGGCGAAAGCCGCGACGGAGTGCAAACACTGTAAGGAGGAGGAATCGCGAAATCCGCGGCGTCGGCTCCGCTCAGCGTAAAGGTGACGCTACCGGCCGGATAGCCCGAAATGCCGTTGATATTGCCCACCCCCTCTGTTCCAACCGAACGGCCGCCAAAGTCAAACAGCACCGGTCCGCTGAACCCATTGGAATAGGAGAGATTCACCGTCCGTGGTCCGTTCGACATGTCGGCGGTCGCGGTCAGAACTCCCGTCGAATAGGTTTGCGTCGTAGCCAGCGCTGTGACTGTAATCGTGCATGTACCCTGGGACGCAAGCGTCGGCCCGCAGGTGTTGGTCTGCGTAAACGCGGGCTGGCCCGATATCGGATCGTTGCTGATGCTGAAACCATCGATCGTCAGCGTCGTGCTCCCGGAGTTGGTCAAGGTAACCGTTCCCGGAGTTGCCGGATCGGTAAGGTTCACAGCCGTGGGGCTCAGGAACGCCGGCCCCGCATTCGTCTCCAGCCCTTGGCCGCTCAGCGGAATCCCGATGACAGGATTCGCCGAAGTGTTGGCAAGCGTCAGGTACGCGCGCCGCATACCGGTTCCGGCGGGCGTGAAGGTAAACGATTCTGTACACGTCACACCCGGCTCAATCGGAAATGTGCATGCCGAACCACTGCTCGCCAGCAAGAAGTCGTTGAAGTTGTTCCCTGAAACCGGCAGCGTGGGGTCGATGCCTACCGGGACGGCCGTATTGTTGGTAAACGTCAGCGTCAACGGGGCCGACGTATTCCACATGCGCGTGTCGGGAAAAGTCAGCGCGCCAGGTGAAACCGTAAAGCCCGACGATATCAGCAGCCGCACCGACAGGTCCGGCGGAGCCTGCAGCAGCGAGGGCTGAAATGGCCCGTTCGCCGGGGCCAGGTTGTACAGCGCCCCCGTATTCAGCTCCGGACTCTCGGCCAGGTGCAGCAGAGCGGTGATGGTATCCGTCGCCGCTGCGGTCCCGCTCAGCGTCGTCAGCGAGAAAAGCTGCCCGCATGCCGTGGTGTCACCCGCAGCGCCGCCCGCTGTGTTCACGCACCCCGACAGAATGTCGCCAATGGTGTCGATCTGGGCTACCGGCACCGTTGTCCCCACCGGCACACCCGTTCCTGGAGCCCCGCCCGTGGCCGAATTTACCAACTCGCTCGCTACGTTAAATGCCGCCGCCAGCGCCGCCGCGTCCGTCGCCGTTGATCCCACTGCCGAAGCTGCGCTCATAAACGGCGCCAGCGCATACACCGCCGCCACCGTCGTCAGTTCATCGATCACGAAATACGTGCTGCTGGAAAGGTTTCCGCATGGCCCCAGCGCCGTCATCATCGCGAGCTGCGGATTCGACCCGCCGCCCCCCAGTCCCGGGTTCCCGCCAGTCGCCACCAGGTACACCAGTGCGCTCGCAGAAGGACAGGTATAGAGGCCCGTAATCGTGAACCCGCCATTCGCATCCGTCGTAACCGCCGGAGACAGCAGGGGCGTCGCCGCCGATGCGTCCCCCGTCGTTCCGACCGCATAGAGTTGGATCGTCGCGCCGCTCACGGGCTGCTGCCCGCCGTGCACCACCCCTTGCCGTCCCGCCGGAATCCCAGGAGGCGACTTCAAACCGCTGTGCGAAACCCCACAGCCCGAGACAAGCAACGCCACTACCAACAAACCGAGAGCAGAAACCTGGTGCGCAGACTTCCCCATGGCAGACACCTGAACGCTCAATATAGATAAAGCAAAAGAAACGCGGCTGGCATGATCCTAAGTCGCGTCCGGGCGCCTAGCAATGAAAAGAAGAAAAACTGTGGCTTTTACCTCGAACGGGGATCAACACGGCATCTGCAGTACCTGTCCTAAAACCACACAGGTGGCCCACCAGAAAACCACGCACGTGCCCCGTCCTAGCTCTGCTAGGGCGGGATTGCGCCACAGACCTGTAATCTAGGGGGCCATCTCTCCTGGAACGTGTGACCCACATCTCTAACGAGATGGGAATATCTGCACCGCTCCAAGTCCAACTCCAACAAACTTCAGAGTCAGCCCCGCGTTCCCCACAGCCCCTCCCTTGACACGCCATTTAAAATGAAGCGTAGGGGGCAGGAGTGATTTCGCCCTCGCACATCGGGCCCAGGCCCAGGCACGCCTCTTTGACAACGCGTACAACCTGCACCGCAAGCGGGCAACAGGACGCATTCGAATCATCCCGTATACTCCCGAATCCAGATCGAATCTCGATTCGAATCCAACCCCTTGTCTGCCAATATTTTGGAATCAAACAGGCGGGGGGAGGGGGGACCCCGGTGAAAACGGGTAGGATACGATGTTCCAAGCATGGCCCAAATCGACAAAACTGCCGTCCTCCTCCTCGCCCACGGAACCCCCAACTGCCTCGGCGAGATGGCCGAATACCTCGGCAAAGTCACCGGCGGCCGCGCCCTCCCGCATGAGGTCGTCGAGGAACTGCAGCACCGCTACTCCCAGATCGGCCTCTGTGCTGAACCCGGCGATGAACCCCCGCCCCTCACCCGCTGGACCTTCGCCCAGACCCGTTCGCTCGAAGCCGCCCTCGTCACCGCTGGCACGCCGCTGCCCGTCTACGTGGCGATGCGCAACTGGCACCCGTACGTCACCGACGTCGTGCGTCAGATGCGCACCGACGGCATCACCCGCATCGTTGCCATCTGCCTCGCCCCGCAGAACTCCCGCACCTCGATCGGCCTCTACCGCCGCGCGCTGATGTCCGCCCTCGAAGCCGAACCCGCCGCCGAGCCCATCGACCTCACCTTCGTCGAAGAGTGGCCCGAAGAGCCCGCCCTCATCGAAGCCTTCGCCCAGCGTCTCATCGACCTCTACCCGCGCGCCGCGGCCGAGACCGGCGCAAGGCTGCCCGTCCTCTTCACCGCGCACTCCGTCCCCTGCCGCACCATCATGACCGGCGAAGCAAGCGTCACCGGCGCCCGTCCCGGAACTCCCATGCAGGCCACGCCCGACCCCTACCCGGTCGAGGCGAAGCGCACCGCCGCTCTTGTTTTCGAAACCGCCGCGCGTGAACTCCCCAACCTGAAGAACTGGTTCTTCGCCTTCCAGAGTCAGGGAGTCGCCGGCGGCCCGTGGATCGGCCCCACCGTCGAGGACACCCTCAAAGCCATCCGCGACGAAGGCCACACCGGAGTCATCCTCCAGCCCATCGGCTTCCTCTGCGACCACGTCGAAATCCTCTACGACATCGACATTGCTTTCACCGAAACCGCTCGCGCCCTCGGCCTCCGCCTTTTCCGCCCCGAGTCCCTCAACGACTCCCCCCTACTAGCCGAAGCCCTGGTCGACGTCGTAACCTCGAACCTCGGACCTCGAACCTAGTACCCGTGAAACGAATCGCCATCATCGGAGGAGGCATCGCCGGCCTCACCGCCGCCTACGAACTCGCGCAGCAGGCCCGCGCGGGCGCCCCCGTCGAAGCCGTCCTGTTTGAATCTTCGAATCGCCTCGGCGGCCTTATCGAGACCGTCCGCGAAGGCGGCTTCACCGTCGAGTGTGGCCCCGACGGCTGGGTCTCTGCCAAGCCCTGGGCTCGCGACCTGGCCCTCGAACTCGGTCTCGCCGACGAACTCATCCCCTCAAACGACGCCACCCGCAAAACCTGGATCTTGCTCAGCACTCCCGAGAATCCCGCTGGCCACCTCGTCCCCATGCCTGACGGCTTCCACATGATGGTGCCGACCGACCTCGCCGCGCTCGATCATTCGCCGCTCTTCTCACCGGCCGCGATCGCCGCCTACCGCGCCGAACCCGCCCGCGCCGCCGAACTCCTTGCCGCCGCGCCCACCCACGACGAAAGCGTCGCCGACTTTACCCTGCGCCACTTCGGCAGGGAAGTGTTGGACCGCGTCGCCGCGCCCCTCCTAAGCGGCGTCTTCGGCGGAGACGTCCGCCGCCTCAGCGTCAACGCCGTCATGCCCGCGTTCGTCGCAATGGAGCGCGAACACGGCTCCCTCATCACCGCCCTTTCTCGAACCTCGAACCTCGAACCTCGAACCTCGGCCATCTTCACCAGCCTCCGCTCCGGCCTCGGCATCCTCATCGAGCGCCTCATCGCCTCGATTCCGCCGCACTGGTTCCGCCTCAATACTTCGGTCACCGGCATCGAATCTCGCTCACAGCTCACGGCTCATCGCTCAAACCTCGAACACAAAACCGACGAGCTTCCACCTTGGACCGTCCTTACCAAGACCGGAAAACATCATGGCTCTGACACATTCGACGCCATCTTCCTCGCCACGCCGCTCGACGCCACCCGGGCCCTTCTCGTGCCCCTGGACTCGCCCGCTGCTCAACTTCTCCCCACCGAATCCAGCTCCGCCGTCCTCGTCGCTTTCTGCTACGCCGATGCCATCCGCGTCCCGCTCCCACCCGGCTTCGGTTTCCTCGTCCCGCCCAACCACGCGCACCCCGAGCAGGCGCTCGATCCCTCCGCCAACCTCCTCCTGGCCTGCACCTTCGCCGATCAGAAGTTCGCCCACCGCGTCCCGCCCAACGGCCGTCTCGTCCGGGCCTTCTTCGGAGGCGCCGCCGCCGACCGCATCGCCCGTTGCAACAACGACGAGATCGCCGCCATCGCCCGCCTCGAACTCGCCCGCGCCCTCAACGCAGCCGCGCCTCTCTCCGGCCCCGCGCCGACTCCCGCGCCGCCGCCCGTCCTCACCGTCGTCCGTCGCTGGCCCAACTCGCTCCCGCAGTACGAAGTCGGCCACCCCACCCGCGTCGCGGAACTCGAATCTCGCCTGCAGACGCTCCCCGGCCTTGCTCTCCTCGGCAACTCCCTCCACGGTGTCGGCCTTCCCGACCTCATCCGCGACGCCCGCGCTGCCGCGAAAAAAGTGGCGGGATGCTGATGCAGGATCGCCACCTCGCCGCGCCTTCTTCCCACCCGCAGATGTGATTGGCGTCACATTTTCCCCGTTCGTGTGGACGTAGAATCACCAGTCTGGCGAGAGGAGAATCACCATGCCAAGAGACAGCGTCTTCTACATTGCGACTGGGATCGTGGTGCTCGGCAGCGTTTTCGGTTTTTCTCACTTGAGAAAGATCAGCATCAAGATCATGCAATCCCTGCATGACCACCAACTACTCAAGGACAACAAGCGCAAACCCGTCCAGCGCGCGCCCGGAACCGCTTTGCGGTCGCAACAAGATAGCCGCAACGCATAATCAGCAGCCGGGATGCATCGGCGGCCGCACGGGCCGCGCGTCCTAAACGAAACTGCGCTCCAACCCGCCGATTGAGGAGGATTGGAGCGCAGCCATGCTCTGCTCCTGCGTTTGCTCTTCGTCCGTTGTGAAGAAGAGCAACGCAATCTCTTGGCATGATCAGGGCTTCTGAATCTTGATCGTGATCAGCACCGTCGCATCGATGGGCTGGTTGTCCCGTGTCGCCGGCTTGAAGCGATACTGCCGCACTGCGTCGACCGCCCGCTTATCGACGACCGAGCCGGCCGATTGTGCCACCGTCAGGTTGCGCGGGAAGCCGTACTGGTCGACTGTGGCGCGAACCACGACATTGGACACCCTGGGCTGCGCAGCCAGTTCCTGCTGCGTCATGTCGATCTCAACTGCGCGAGTAATCTGCGGGTTGGACGTCTGCGCCGGAACGTCGCCGAACATGGCGTATTCCAGCGTTCCGCCCTTGCGCATCGCGTCGTCCGCGAAGCTGTCGATCATCTTGGTTTGCACCGACTGCCGAGCGTCAGCGTGGTCGGTCCGGTTCATGGAGGCGATTGCTGTGGGCTTGACCGCGGCGGCGGGAAGAGTGGGGAGGGTAAGCTCGGCAAGGTTCGCCGAGGATGCAGACGGCTTGGATTCCGTCGCGGGGCTGGCCTGTGCATGGGCCAGTACCGGCAGCAGAACGAGGGAGGTCAGAAGCATTCGGCGCATGGTAGAGCTCCTTTAAGCACATAGTGCTCATCACCACCATAAATTCGAGAACATACGGTTGTCAATGTTTTTAATAAAAAATACGTAACCTCCTTCGTATCAATATGCGCTCTCGGGGAAATGGGCACCCATTGCCCGTTCTATTCACAGCCGCTTCATCTTCAATGGATCGCGCTGGGCCTCAGAAAACCCGCCACCAAATCCCCCGAAGCACTCGCTTTGGCCACAGAAAACCGGACCGAAGCGTCCGCAGCCCGAGCACAGCCTCCGTAACCTCAGTCCCCACAATCAATTCGAGCCGCGCCGCATTTGTAACAACAACTGGAACAAATGCAGCGGCCGTGTCGGGTCGTAGACAGATGGGGTGTAGAATCGAGTCTTGAATGGCTCAAGATAAATTACGCATGATCCCCCTCGGGGGCCTGGGTGAGTTCGGTATGAACTGCATGGCCCTCCGATGGCAGGATGACATCATCGTCATCGATGCCGGCCTGATGTTCCCCGAAGAAGAGCTCCTTGGCGTCGACATCGTTGTGCCCGACATCAGCTACCTCGTCGAGAACCGCGACAAAGTCAAGGCCATCGTCCTCACCCACGGCCACGAAGACCACATTGGTGGCCTGCCCTGGATCCTCTCCGAGCTCAACGTCCCTGTCTACGGCACCGAATTCACCCTCGCCCTCGTCGAAGGCAAGCTCGAAGAGCATCGCCTGCTCGACGACGCCGAGTTGATTGAGATTCTTCCGGGCCGCCGCTTCACCCTCGGACCGTTCTCCATCCTGCCCATCCGCGTTACCCACTCGCTGGTGGACTGCGTCGCGCTGGCCATCCACACGCCCGTTGGGATCGTGCTGCACACCGGCGACTTCAAAATCGATCTCTCCTCCCCCGACGCCAAGCCCTTCGACCTGCACGCCTTCGCCGAACTCGGCAAGCAGGGCGTCCTCTGCCTGCTGCAGGACTCCACCAACGTCGACCGTCCCGGCTACACGCCCTCCGAACGCGCCGTGCGTCCGCGTCTCGATGAGATCTTCGCCCAGGCTAAGAAGAAGCTCTTCTTCAGCTGCTTCTCCTCGTCGATCCACCGCATCCGCATCGCGATGGAACTCGCCCACGCGCACGGCCGCAAGGTTGCCGTCGTCGGCCGCTCCATCGATAACTCTACGGAAATCGCGCAGGACCTTGGCTATCTCGATCTCCCCCAGGGGCTCGTCATCCCGCCTGCCCAGATGCGCGATTTGCCCGCGAACAAGCTCGTCGTCCTCATCTCCGGCACTCAGGGCGAGCCCATGTCCGCGCTTTCACGCGCTGCGGTGAACAACCACAAGTTCGCCAAGATCGATGCTGGCGACACGGTTGTGCTGAGCTCGCGCATCATCCCCGGCAACGAGAAGTCGATCTACCGCATGATCGACCACCTCGAGCGTCGCGAAGCCAAGGTCATCCACGACGACGGCACCCAGGGCCTCATCCACGTCAGCGGTCACGGCTCCCAGGAAGAGCTGCGCCTGATGATCAACCTGCTGCGGCCGAAGTTCTTTGTGCCCATCCACGGGGACTACCGCCACCTCAAGCGCCACGCCGAACTCGCCGCAAACATGGACATCGTCGAGAAAGTGATTCTGCTGGAAGACGGCGAGGTCCTCGACCTCGACAAGACCAGCGCCGTGAAGAGTGGCAAGATCACCGTCGGCCGTGTCTGCATCGATGCCGGCGGATCGATCGATGTGGTGGAAGACGTCGTCATCCGCGATCGCCAACACCTCTCCGAGGGCGGCATCGTGCTCCCCATCATCACTATCAACAAGCGCACCGGCAAGGTTGAGAATGCCCCCGAGATCGTGATGCGGGGATTCGCCGTCGATGATCCGACCGTCATCAACGAGTCGCGCCTAGTCGTCCAGCGCACCCTCGAATCGTCTTCGGACGAAGAGAAGGCGGACTACGGCGTCATCAAGGAAAAAATTCGCACTGACCTGAAGCGCTACATCCAGAAAAGCATGAGCCGCCGTCCGCTCATCATGCCCGTCATCCTCGAAATCTGAGGTGCTTCGCACCGTTCTCGACGCTGCGCGTAAAAGCGCCCGGCGTTGGGTCGTTTCAACCGGTTCTGGATAGTCGTCATTCTGCCCATCCCTCGAGGCGCCACCGTTGCTGACCCGTCCCGCGAGGTCGTCATTCTGGCCCAATCAGTCAGAATCTCAGTATTTCTCCACCTTCAGACAACCATTTTCCGCCGCCGAAAATCACCCTTTCACTGCGCAGAAAAATACCGCCACCTGTGCATCCAAGCATGCAGGAGGCATCTCGCATGCTCACGTCTGGCCTCATCGGCATTATTGTTACGCTTGTCGTCATCGGTCTGCTGTTGTACCTGGTCGAACTCATCCCCATGGATCGGACGATCAAGCAGATTATCCGTATCATCGTGATCATTGGGGTTGTCATCTGGCTGTTGCAGAGCTTTGGCGTAATCGGGCCGATTGGTGGCCTCTTCCACCCTGCGAAGCCGGTCATCCATTGACGAGGTTCAGTCGCGGCGCACGTAGCGCCGCCCCACAAATCCATATTCCCCGCTGAGCACGCGCGCGATCGCCTCGGGATAGGCGACGTGTTCCTGCTCGAGGATGCGCGCCGACAAGCTCTCCGCCGTGTCGTGGTCGAGCACCGGCACGGCGCGCTGCAGCACAATCGCGCCGTGGTCCACCGCTTCGTCGACGAAATGAACTGTACAGCCGGCGAACTTCGCGCCGTACTCCAGCGCCTGCGCCTGCACGTCCAGCCCCGGAAACGCCGGCAGCAGGGAAGGGTGAATGTTCAGGATGCGGTTGGGAAACGCCTGGACAAAAGCCGGGCTTAGGATCCGCATGTACCCGGCGAGGCACACCAGGTCCACGTCATACTGCCGCAGCGCGGCGATCATTGCGGCATCGTGTTCCGCTCGCTTGCGCCCCGCCGAAGGAATCGCGTCGCACTTCAGCTCCAACTCGCGCGCTGCGCTCAGCCCGGCGGCGTCAGGGATATTCGACAGCACCACTGCGATCTCCGCGCCGGGCAGTCGGCCCTCGCGAATCGCCGAGGCAATGGCGAGGAAGTTCGAACCCCGGCCAGACAGCAGAATTCCCAGTCGCTTCAACGGATGCTTTCCTTCAAGTCGCGTGCGCGAGACTGCGTTAGTTGCCGGGCTTGGCCGCTGAGGTTTTCTTCACCGTCGATTTAGCCGGCGGCGTAGCGGTTCCAGCCTGGGCTTGCACCTGCTCGATCGTCTGGTACAGCAGCGAGACGTCGGTCACGTGCACCCATTCGTGCTGGCTGCATACGATGATGGTCGGCGTATGTTGCACTCCCAGCCTCATTCCCAGGTCGTAGTCCGCCTTGACTTCCTTCGTGAGTTGCCCAGACGGGTCGGGCACAAACGGCATTTGCAGGCCATGCGACTGGAAGAACTTGCGCGTGAAGGCCAGCATGTCGTCCTTGGTCACAAGGCCCATCTGCGAGGAGAACGCCGCGGTGCGATACTCGTCCGCTGTCTTCGGCGAGACCTTGTCCTGCAGATACCGCGCCCACACCGCCGCATCGAATGTCCAGATATGTTGCGCCAGTGGAAAGTCCTTCCGCTCCAGCGGAATGTGATAATGATCCGCCGCCGCCTGAACAAAGGGATTGGCATGCGCACAGGCCGGGCAGCCCAGGTCCTGCCACTCGAAGATCGCCACCCGCGCGCCGGCTGGCGGCTTCAGCATCGAGGTGTCCTTGAACGGATCGCCCGTCCCCGGAGGCGCGGCCTTCTGGGCCATTATGGGCAGGGCAGCAAAGGGAAGGGTCAAAGCGAGCACACTGGCGAGGGCCGCAGAACGGAGGCGAGGCATGTTCAGACGCGTAAGGTTCACCCTAATATGCTATCGCAATCCTGCACCCAGCCTAAGAGCTGCACCCCCGCGAATCCGTTTACAAACGGCTCTCGCATTTTTTATTTGCTGAATTGCTCAGCAAAATCGCATGTCAAGCCCGCGGCGGGCTTCCATCTGCGAATCTCCAGCAATCACGCGCTTTTCGCGAACCAAATAGTTGCCCATTTGACCCCCCGCAAACCCGTACAATTAAAGAAGGGGCAAATATGCGAAAGCCCTGTTGGCATCCGCGGTTCGTCGGCTAACCTCAATGATTGGACGATCTTAGCCGTAACTAGAATCGATCGTGTCACTTGGCGAGGGCAATGCCCGCCATCTGGCACAAATCAAGCGACTTCCCCCCAGGATCACACTGGGGGGTAAGTAAAGGAAGCAGCAATGAGCATCAGCGAGAAGATCGGTACCGACATCATCACCGCCATGAAGGCCCACGAGGAGCACCGCCTCACCACCCTGCGGATGGTCAAGTCTGCTCTGCGTTCTAAAGAAATCGACAAGCGCGAGCCGCTGACCGATGCCGAGCAGATCGCCGTCCTCTCCACCCTCTTGAAGCAGCGCCGCGAGTCGGTTGAGAGCTTCACCAAGGGCAACCGTCCCGAACTCGCCGCCAAAGAGCAGGCCGAAATTGCGATGATCGAGGCCTACATGCCGCAGTCCGCCGGCGTAGACCAGATCCGCGAGATTGTTCAGACCGCCATCGCTCACATGGCCGCCACCGGCGGTGCCAAACCCGGTCCTCGCGACATGGGCGCCGCGATGAAGATCGTTCAGCAGCGCATCCTCGCCGACGGACTCCGCGCCGACGGCAAGATTGTCTCCGAAATGGTGAAGTCCGAACTGGCAAAGTGACGCCACACTTGGGCGATGTTCGGCCGGCAAAAGTCGATTTTCGCCCGGTAACGCAGCCGTCACGCAAGCCTCGTTACAATAGAACCATATGATCCGAAAGACACGCCTCTACACTCCGGGCCCGACGCCCCTGCTTCCCGCCGCTCAGTTCGCCATGGCCGCGGCCGATATTCACCACCGCACCGCCGAGTTTCGCGCCCTCTACACCCGCGTGCTCGCGCAGATGAAAGAGTTCGTCGGCACCACCAACGACGTGCTGATCCTTGCCAGTTCCGGCACCGGCGCGATGGAAGCGTCGGTCTCCAACCTCACCTCTCCCGGCGACCGTGTGCTGGTGCTCACAGCCGGCAAGTTCGGCGAGCGCTGGACCGGCATCACCAAGGCCTTCGGCTGCGAGGTCGACGTCGTCTCCGCGCCCTATGGCAGCACCTTCTCGCTCGACCAGGTCAAGGCCGCGCTCAAGCTGGAGACGCGCGCCGTCTTCGTCCAGGCGACTGAATCCTCCACCGGCGTCCGCCACGACGTCCAGGCCATCGGCCAACTCCTCAAGGACGCCAAGTCCGAGGCGCTGTTCATCGTCGACGCCATCACCGGCCTCGGCACCACGCACCTCGACATGGACGCCTGGGGCATCGACGTCCTGATCGGCGGATCGCAGAAAGCGCTGATGATTCCTCCCGGCCTCAGCTACCTCGCGGTCAGCCCGCGCGCCTGGGACCGCATGGAAGCCACCTACAACCCGCGCTACTACTTCGACCTCCGCAAGGAGCGCAAGAACGCGCTGAAGGGCGAGTCGGCCTACACGCCGTCGGTCGCGCTCATCGCGGCCATGGGCGCCGCTTTGGACTGGATCGCCGCACAGGCCGACGGAAACCTTGTCGAAGGCCGCAAGAAGCTGGTCGACAACGCTGAAACCTGCGCTGCGATGACGCGCGCCGCCGCCACCGCGATGGGCCTCAAGCTCTTCGCTCCCCAGGGCAGCGAAGCCGCCGCCGCTACGGGAATTCTTCCGCCGGAAGGCGTCGACTCCGGCGCCATCGTCAAGGGACTGCGCTCCAAATTCGCCATCATCGTCACCGACGGTCAGGGCGAAATGAAGGGCTCGCTCTTCCGCATCGCTCACATCGGGTTCTTCGACTACATGGACACCATCGCCGTCATTGGTGCGCTGGAACAGGTCGCGGTCGCCCTCAAACTCCCGCTTCCCAACCTCGCCTTCGGCACCGGCCTTATCGCCGCGCAGAAGGTCTTCGCCGAACGCACCAAGTAGTTAGCTAGCTGGAACGCCAGTGAAAAAGTCAACGCACGTCGCTGCTCCTCTGCTCGCCTCTGCCGCACTCGCCTTTCTGGCGGGTTGCCGCCAGCAGGAGATGAAGCGGTGTGTCGACGCCAACCACAAGGTTGTCGACGACAGTCTGTGCAAAGCTCAGCAGCAGCCGAATCCCAACGGTGGCTTCTATCCCAGCCCCTTCCTCTGGTACTACGGAGGAGGGGGCGGATACGGCCTGGGCAGCACGGCCACCGGAGGCGGATATGCGCCGGTAGCAGGACACTCGTATGCGTCGCCCACCAGCCGCGGAGGCTTTGGTGGCACATACGGTGACGGCGGCCATGGCGGGGCGGGCGAATAATGCAGAGGATCACCCTCAACCCGCGCGCAGATTGGCAGACCAAGGTCGAGTCCGTCGGTCTCACCTACCATTCGCCCGAAGCGATGGCGCCGCAGCCCTATTGGGACGAGTCCGCCTGCTACGAGTTCACCGCGGCCGAGGTCGACACGCTCGAGGCTGCGGCGAACAAGATGCAGGAGATGTGCCTTGCCGCCGCGCAGCACGTCATCGACCGCAAGCGCTATGCCGAACTGGAGATTCCGGAAGCTGCAGTCCCGATGATCGAGTGGGCGTGGAACGCAGAGCCGCCCGCGCTCTACGGCCGCTTCGACTTTCTCTATAACGGAAGCGCGCCGCCCAAGCTGCTGGAATATAACGCCGATACGCCGACGTCGCTGCTCGAGGCGGCGGTCGTTCAGTGGTACTGGCTGGAAGAGGTCGGCGGCTCGCTTCCCTCGGCGCATCACTTCCTTCCGTTCTCCACTGCCAAGGCCGACCAGTTTAACTCCATCCACGAGCGCCTCATTGCGAAGTGGAAGGACATCGCGCCGTACCTTAGCAAGCCCGTCTACTTCGCGGGTACGCATGAGCCGGAAGACATCCTTACGCTCGCGTATCTCGAAGACACGGCGCAGCAGGCAGGTCTGCCCACCAAACGGATCGCCATGCTCGACCTCGGCTGGAATGCCGATCAGAGCGCCTTCCTCGACCTGGACGAAAAGCGCATCGACTCCATCTTCAAGCTCTACCCGTGGGAGACGATGATGGAGGAGCAGTTCGCGCCCCAGGCGCTCGCAATCTACCGCGAGATGCACTGGATCGAGCCGATCTGGAAGATGCTGCTCTCGAACAAGGGCATCCTCCCGATCCTCTGGGAGCTATATCCCAACCACGAGAACCTGCTGCCGGCGTACTTCGCAGCCAACGCCGGCGACACGCACGGGATGCGCGATTACGTTCGGAAGCCGCTCCACGCCCGCGAAGGCGCGAACGTCACCCTGGTCCGCAACAATGCAACCGTCGTCAGCACCGATGGCCCCTACGACGGTGCGTGCGTCGTCCAGGCGCTCGCTCCCGAGGCCGTCTTTCCCGACGCCGCAGGCAAGCCGCGCTATCCCGTCCTGGGGCTGTGGATGATCGATCAGGAATGCGGTGGAATGGGCATTCGCGAATCGAGTGGGCCGATTACAGACAACCTCAGCAGCTTCGTCCCGCATTTCTTCCGTTAGCGCCGCAAGGCATAATGGAAGAGGTGGCTTAAGCACGAAATACCTCGCATACCGCTGGCAATCCCAGCCAAAGAAGGAAGTTCATGAAGATTGTTCTCGCAGAGAAGGTGTCGCCGGCAACCCTGGCGGTGTTGAAGCAGGAACCCGGGTGGAACGTCGTCACCGCCGACCAGATTGCCAAGCTTGGCCCTGGCGGGCTTGAGTCCGAACTTGCCGACGCCGACGCACTCGTCGTCCGTTCCGCCGTGCAGGCGGACGCAAAGCTGCTGGAGTCCGCGCCCAAACTGCGTGTCATCGGCCGCGCCGGCGTAGGCGTCGACAACATCGATACCGACGCCGCGACGCGTGGTGGCATCGTGGTGATGAACACTCCCGGCGCCAACGCGGTCGCCGTCGCCGAACTCACGCTGGGCCTGATGATTTCCATGGCCCGCTCCATTCCCCGCGCCAACGGCACCATGCACGCGGCCAAGTGGGAGAAGAAGTCGCTACAGGGCTCCGAACTGCGCGGCAAGACCCTCGGCATCGTCGGCCTTGGACGCATCGGCCTTGAAGTGGCGCGCCGCGCGAAGAGCTTCGGGATGGAGTTGATCGGCTATGACCCCTTCATCGCGCCGGTCATTGCGCGCGAGAATGAAGTCACGCTGGTGCCAATCGACGAGATCTTCAAGCGGTCGGACTTCCTCACGCTGCACGTCGGCCTGACCTCGCAGACTGAGGGCATGATCAATGCAACGTCCATCAAGATCATGAAGCCCGGCATTCGCATCATCAACTGCGCGCGCGGTGAACTGATCGTCGACGAGGCACTCGCCGAAGGCATCAAGTCGGGCCAGGTCGCCGGCGCCGCGCTCGACGTCTTCCGCCAGGAGCCGCTGAAGGATTCGCCGTACTTTGGCCTCGACAACGTGCTGCTGTCGCCGCACATCGCCGGTTCGACCAACGAGGCGCAGGAGGCTATCGGTATTCAACTCGCCGAGCAGGTGCGCGACTATCTGAAGCTGGGCGTGGTCCAGAACGCAGTCAACGTGCCCTCCCTCTCTCGCGAGGAATACGTCGAGGTTGCTCCCTACATCGAGATGGCCGAGCGGCTGGGAGTCTTCCTCTCCCACGCCGTCTCCGGCAATCTGGAGACGATTCAGATCACCTACGCCGGCCGGCTCGCCACGGGCAAGACCGACCTCATCCGCAATGCCGCAATCTGCGGCGTCTTCGCGGACTCCGAGATCGTCAATCGCATCAACGCTGCCGCCATTGCGCAGGAGCGTGGGATCCGCATCCAGGAAGACAAGAAAGAGTTCACTTCGGGAGGCACCGGAAGCACTCTGAAGGTCGTCCTGCACACTTCGGACGGTGATGCCAGCGCATCCGCTACGGTGCTGCACGGCAATTCGCCGCGCCTGCTGACCTACGACGGCATCGACATCGAGGCGCCGCTGCAGGGCACGCTGGTCACCATTCGCAACCACGACGTGCCCGGTGTCGTGGGCCGCATCGGCACCATCCTCGGCGAGCACACGCTGAACATTGCGAACTTCGCCCTGGGCCGTTCCACCCGTTCGCAGCGCGTTCCCCAGGGCCAGGCGCTTGCCGTCGTCCAGATCGACGTCCAGAACGGTGGCCACGCGGCCGCAGCCGTCGAAGCGCTGCGCAAGGTGGAAGCTATTGCCAGCGTGCGCCTGGTGGAGTTGGAAAAGAAGTAGCGTGGCGAATATGCAGCGATATTCGTTACATATTGTTTTGATTTAGAACCGAATGCGACAAGGACAGGGGCAATCTGGAAGGATTGCTCCTGTTCAAGCCTCCATCGAAGCGTCTGCTGGTTAAAGAAGAGAGAAGTGATATGCCGCTTTACGAATACGAATGCAAACAATGCGGGCGCCACACGGAAAAGATCCAGAAGTTCTCCGATGCGGAGATCACCGAGTGCCCACATTGCGGAGGACCGCTGGAACGCGTCGTCTCCGCGCCCGCGATCTCGTTCAAGGGCGGAGGCTGGTACGCAGACGGCTACGGCAACGCCAAGCCTGCAGCCTCCAAAAGCGAGGGCAAGAGTGACTCCGGATCGTCATCCACCGCTTCGAGCGATTCAACCAGTTCGTCGAGCAAGGACAGCTCATCTGCGGGCAGCGCGCCAACGTCGACACCCGCACCAGCGGCCTCAACGCCCTCGCCTTCTACGAGCTCGGATAAGAAGTAGCTCGCGTTAGCTTGTCTTCGGTGCCGGGACTTTCTTGCCGGCCTTGCGCGCTTCCGACAGCCCAATCGCGATTGCTTGTTTTGGATTTGTGACTTTCTGTCCGCTTCCGCTGCGCAGCTTGCCCTGCTTCATCGCTTTCATCTCGCGCTCGACACTCTTGCCTGCCGCAGGACTGTACTTGCGGATCGAACTCTTTCTTGCAGCCTTCTTCGTTGCCATGGTTTGCCTCCACCATGCTTGGAAGCTGCTGCGAGCGTTGCAGTTGCACAGACGTTTTAGGCTGTTCCGATGGCATCGAGCTTCTTCGTCACCAGCTCATTGAGCAGCGTCGGATTCGCCTGTCCCTTTGACAGCCGCATCACGTTGCCGACGAAGAACGCCGCGACTGTCTTCTTGCCGCCGACGTACTGCGCCACTTGCTTCGGGTTCGCAGCAATCACCTCGTCGATCATAGCTTCAATCGAGCCCGCATCGGAGATTTGCTGCGGCTTGTCGCGCTCGTATACCTCGGCGAAGTCCTTGCCTTCGGCGAAGCTGGTGTCCAGCAGCTGCTTCAGCATCTTGCTGGAGAGCTCGCCCGACTCGGCCAAATCGGCGGCCATCACGATACCCGCCAGCGAAACCGGCGACTGTTCCAGCTCAAGGCCGGCAACTTTTAGTCGTCCCGTGAGTTCGCTGGTGATCAGCGAGACGACGCGCTTCGGGCTCTTCGCTGCCTTGGCCGCGGCCTCGAAGCGGTCGGCGAACTCGCGCGTTGCCGTAAGCGTCATAGCGTCCTGCGGAGTGATGTCGTACGCGGCGATCATGCGCGCGCGGCGTGCTTCGGGGAGTTCCGGCAGGTTCTGGAGTATCTCCTGCTTCCACTCCTCGCCGACGACTAGCGGCGGCAGGTCCGGCTCCGGGAAATAGCGGTAGTCGTGCGCCTGCTCCTTCGAGCGCATGGAGTAGGTACGGCCCTCGGCGTTGTTCCACAGGCGCGACTCCTGCACCACGCGGTTGCCGCTTTCGAGCACCTCGATCTGCCGCTCGATCTCGTACTCCAGCGCTGCCCGGATGTAGCGGAAGCTGTTGACGTTCTTGACTTCGGCCTTGGTGCCGAACTTCTCGGCTCCCTTCAGCATGACACTGACGTTGGCGTCGCAGCGCAGGCTGCCCTCTTCCATGTTGCAGTCGCTGACGCCGGTGTAGAGCAGGATCTCCTTGAGCCGCGTGAGGTACTCGAACGCCTCGTCGGGCGTGCGGAGGTCGGGCTCGCTGACAATCTCGACCAGCGGCGTGCCGCAGCGGTTTAGGTCGATATAGGTGCGGGAGACGGAGTCGGCAAAGCCGTCGTGCAGGCTTTTGCCCGCGTCTTCTTCCATGTGCAGACGGGTGATGCCGATGCGCTTGGGCGCGCCCGTCGCGTCGGGGACGATAATGTGTCCGTGTTCAGCGAGCGGCTGATCGAACTGGGAGATCTGGTAGCCCTTCGGCGAATCGGGATAGAAGTAGTTCTTGCGCGAGAAGATGCTGGTCTCGCGGATCTCGCAGTGGATCGCCTTCGCCGCCAGCACCGCCAACTCGACCGCGCGGCGGTTCAGCACCGGCAAGGCACCGGGCAGGCCAAGGCAGGTCGGGCAAACGTGGGTATTCGGTTCGCCGCCGTAGCGGTTCACGCAGCCGCAGAAGGCCTTCGACTCGGTCAGGAGCTGGACGTGGACTTCCAGTCCGATGACAGGCTGGTATTTGGCAAGAATCTCGGGCGAAAGTGCGGTCATGGTGGACATGTTCTTCTTGATTCTAGCAACTTGGCCAGCGGTGATGTGCCACCGTGCATCTCACCCTGCATGCGTATGAGCTTTCGGCGAAAGCCGGCCCCACCTCCCGCCAAGAACGACGCCCAGAAGCATCTGGAGCGGCCCAGCGCGCAGGACATCTACGAGCAGGTAGCCAATAACGCTCGCCAGGAACTGGGACGGTCCAGCATTTCACTCGCGATCTCCGGTCTGGCCGGCGGCATCTTCATGGGTCTCTCCGCGATGGGGAACGCGATTGCCATCGCACTGCTCACTCCGGCAGGCGCGGCTCCCACTCCGACAACACTGTTCGTCGCCAAAATGTTCTACCCACTTGGCTTTATCGTCGTCATCCTCGGCCGTTCCCAGCTCTTCACCGAGAACACGCTTTACCCCGTGGCCCTCGTGCTGGCTGAGAAGAATCACTTCTGGAACACAATGCGGCTTTGGGCAGTTGTTCTTCCTTTCAACGTCATCGGAGCGCTCGCATTTGCAGTCCTGGCGACTTGGACCCACGCGCTTCCTCCTGCTTGTGTGGAGTCGCTGGCCCAGTTGGGTCTGGATGCAGTGCATCATCCCGCCGCCACCATCTTCTGGTCGGGGGTTATGGGCGGATGGATCATCGCGACAGTGGCATGGCTTGTCTCCGGTTCGCACTCCATCACCGGCTCGGTCATGATTATCTGGATGCTGGCGTTCGTCGTGGGCCTGGGCAACTTCGCCCACTGTATCGCCGCCAGCGGTGAGGTGTTTGCGGCCGTCCTCACCGGCCGCGCACCCTGGGCCACTTTCCCCGCCTGGTTTCTACCGGCGGTCGCCGGGAACATCTGCGGCGGCGTTGGAATGGTCACGCTGCTCGAATACGGGCAGGTGATTGTCGGCAAGGATGCGGAAGCCGAGGCGCTGCCTCAGGCACCTAAGGTGGAGCCGCCCTCGCCGTCGTAGATACTACTTTCCGGCGGCCTGCACTCGGGTAAGGATCGTGTCCACGTTGGTCTTGTCTACCAAGGAGACGCCCGTATCGACGAATGCGGGGAAGGGCGCAAATGGGTCGATCGCATAGTTCGCGCCCAGCGACTTGACCGGGTAGTGGTACACGTCGTCCAGGGCCTTCAGGCCAAGCAGCCCCATCGTGTAGGGCTTCTGCGAGATGGTGGAGTCGATGGTGCCGTCCTTCACCAGCTCTAGCGTCCCCTGGTCTACGTCCATCGCGATCAGGACTCTTCCCTCCGCGTGTTCCCGCTTGAACGCCTCGGCGACGTCCCGGCCGGATGCAGACTCCAGGCACACCATTGCGTCGATCTTTTGTGCGCCCGTCAGCGCAAGGTACTCCCGAGCCTTGTCCATGGCGTTGCCGGAATCGCCTTTGATGTCGAAGACGTCCACGACCTTGATCCCCGGATATCCGGAAAATACGTCCTTGTAGCCCTTCAACCGCTCATCGAGGTTCGGCTGTCCGGGATTGGTGAAGAACACGACGTTACCTTTGCCCTTCAGCGCGGTGGCCAGGTGATTTCCGCCCAGTCTGCCCGCCGCCAGGTTATTCGTGCCGATAAAGTACAACCGGTGGCTGTCCGGAGCGTCAGAATCGACCGTGATCACCGGGACGCCCGCAGCGATGGCTGCGTCGATCTCCGGCGTCATCAATTTTGCGTCGGCCACCGAGACAAGGATTCCCGCGGGCTTGCTCGCCACCGCGGAACGAAACTCCTGTACCTCCGCCTGCGGGTCGAAGCCGTCCGGACCTCGCATCTCTGCGGTCACGCCGTCCACCGCGGCGGCATCGGTAAAGCCGCTCGCAGCTGTCTGCCAATAGGGAACCTTCGTGTTGGTTGCGATCAGGAAGTAGTGCTCGCTCTTGCTGTGTCGTGTGCATCCCGCAAGCAGGGCAAATGACCCCGCCAGAAGAGCAAAAACCGCTCGCTTGTTCCAAATATTCATCTTCGTCCCTCCGACCTGATTTCTACTGTCCGAAGTCACCCGGTCTGTAGCACCGGGCAGCGTTAGAGGCCATTTGGCTGCGGCAAAAGATACTACTCCTGTGGGATGCGGTGTGAATACCGTTACTCAACTAAACTTGGAGCAGCATGATTCTGCCTTTCGTCCGTGAACTGCTCGCGGACCTTGAAAACTCTGTCCCCTTCGAACGTGTACGCCGCCATCTTAGCGGAGGCACGGGTCGGAGACGTGTGTCCGGGCTCACCTTTACTGCCCGCGCGCTATACCTTCCATTTTTCGTCCGCGCGGCTCAGGCGCCGTGTGTGGTCCTGGTTGCGGACAACAAGGCCGCCGAAGCCCTGCACGCTGCCATCCTCTCTGCCTGTGATCTGACCGGCGCCCTGGCGGCGGAATCGGTTTTGCGCTTTCCCGCGCATGACGTATTGCCGTTCGAGAATCTTTCGCCCCACCCGGAGATCCAGGAGACGCGCGCCGCGACGCTGTGGAAGATCGCCACCGGAACCGCCCGCCTGGTGATCGCGCCGGTCGAAGCCGCCTGCATGCGGCTCTTTCCGCGGGACCACTACGCGGCGCTTGCCCTTCATCTGAAGCGGGGCGAGGAGTACCTCCCGGACATGCTGGTGGAGCATCTCATCTCCGTGGGCTACACGCGGGTTGATGTGGTCGAGATGCCCGGGCAGGTCACTCTGCGCGGCGGCATCCTGGACGTCTACTCGCCCGAGATGGACCGGCCGGTTCGCGTGGATTTCTTCGGCGACGAGGTGGAGTCGATCCGCCGCTTCGATCCCGATACTCAGCGCTCGGCGTCGACACTTGACGAAGCGCTGCTGTTGCCGCTGACCGAGACGCCGGTTACGGAGGCGATCCTTACCGCGATCAATGCGCGGCTCACGCGCTCGGGCCTCGCCGGCGCACAGCTCGAAGGGGGCGAGGAGCCCTCCGAACTCCGCACCCACGTGGCGACGCGCACCGGTGACGCGACCGTCTTCCCGGGATGGGAGTTCTTTGCGCCGGTCGCTCCTGCGGCCGCGCAGAAGGCGACTACGCTACTCGACCTGCTGGGGCTGGCGACGCGGGTCTTCCTCGAAGAGCCGGCGATGGTGAAGAACCAGGGTGAACGCTGGTGGAACAAGGTTGAGCAGCGCCACGATCGTTCCGGCATCGGTTCGCTCGTCCGCCCCGAGGATATTTACGTCTCTCCGTGGGACCTGACGGACCGTTTGCGCAGCTTCTCCGGACTCGAACTCGATCAACTCGGAGTCGTCGACGTTCTCGACGCGGACCGGAGCGATCTCTCTGAGGTTGATTTTGCGACGCGCCCGACGCAGCGCTTCCACGGGTCGATTCCAGCACTGATCGAGGCCATACGGGCGTTGATGGAGCAGGATGCCCGCGTGCTGCTCACCGCTCCGAACCAGGGCGAGGTCGAACGGCTGGCCGGACTATTGCAGGAGTACCAGATCCCCTATCGACTGGGCTCGCGCACGCAGACGTCGGGCAGCGCCAATGTTTACTCGGAATCCAGCTATCTCGCAGGCGATCTGCGCACGCCGATTGTCGTCAGGACCGCCGTTGCGAACGGGGTGCAGGTTCTCGATCTACGCGACGCCGATGGCCGTGCCACCGCGCGTCAATTGGTGATTTTCGGCGCGAACGATCTCAGTGATGATGCCGATGTTCAGGCGCGGCCGATCTCGCGCAGCAAATCGAAAACGTCCGCATTCGTCTCGGATTTTCGCGATCTTGCGGTCGGTGACTACGTCGTCCACGTGGAACACGGCATCGCCCGCTACTGCGGCTTGCGGGTCATCGAAGAGGCTGGCCAGCCGCCGCTGGAGTTGATGATTCTCGAATTCGCGGACGAAGCGAAGCTCTACGTTCCGCTCACCCGTCTCGATCTGATCCAGAAATACCGTTCGACCGACACGGGGCCTGCGCCGCAGCTCAATAAGCTGGGCACGCAGGCGTGGCAGAAGACCAAGGCGCGCGTCAAGAAGGCCATGGCCGACATGAGCGGCGAGCTGCTGAAGCTCTACGCGCAGCGCAAGGCCGCGGTGGGAACGGCGTTTTCGCCAGACACCAACATGCAGCGCGAGTTTGAGGACGCCTTCGATTTCAACGAGACGGACGATCAGATCACCGCCATCGCCGACATCAAGGGCGACATGGAATCGCCGCAGCCGATGGACCGTTTGCTCTGCGGCGACGTTGGTTACGGCAAGACTGAGGTTGCGATGCGCGCAGCGTTCAAGGCGGTGCAGGACGGCAAGCAGGTTGCGGTGCTGACCCCGACGACCGTCCTCGCGTTTCAGCACTACGAGTCGTTCAAGCGCCGGTTCGCCAACTTCCCGGTCACGGTCGAGATGATCTCGCGCTTCCGCAACGCGAAGGAACAGAAGGAGATTCTCGAGAAGGCCGCTGCCGGCAAGGTCGATATCCTTATCGGCACGCATCGCATCCTCTCGAAGGACCTCAAGTTCCAGGACCTCGGGCTGCTCGTGGTCGACGAAGAGCAGCGCTTCGGCGTGCGTCACAAGGAGCGCCTGAAGCAGATGCGCGCGCAGATCGACGTGCTGGCGATGTCGGCCACGCCGATCCCGCGAACGCTGCACATGTCGCTGGTCGGCCTGCGCGATATGTCCGTCATCGAGACGCCGCCCAAGGATCGGATGGCGATCCAGACCATCGTCGCCAAGTTCGACGAGAAGTTGGTGCGCACGGCCATCGAGATGGAATTGGAGCGCGGCGGCCAGACCTATTTCGTTCACAACCGCGTGGAGACGATCTACGATCTCGCCGCGAAGATTCGAGAACTTGTGCCGCAGGCTCGCATCGTCATTGGGCATGGCCAGCTTCCCGAGGCGGAGTTGGAGCGCGTTATGCTCGCCTTCATGAACCACGAGTATGACGTGCTGGTGGCGACCTCCATTATCGAGAACGGCCTTGATATCCCGCTGGCCAACACCATCATTATCAACCGTGCGGATCGCCACGGGTTGTCGGAACTGTATCAACTCCGCGGCAGGGTAGGCCGCTCCAACCGCCGCGCGTACGCGTATCTGCTGATTCCCCCTGAGACCGAGTTGACCGAGATCGCGCGCCGCCGCCTGGCCGCGCTCAAGGAATTTTCCGACCTGGGCGCGGGGTTCAAGATTGCTGCGCTCGATCTGGAACTACGCGGCGCAGGCAACATGCTCGGCGGGGAACAGTCGGGCCACATCGAGGCCGTCGGTTTTGAGATGTACACCAGCATGCTGGAAGAGGCCGTGCGCAAGATGAAGGGGGAGGAGGACAAACCGGCACACGCCGGCACTTCGATCAATCTCGGCATCTCCGTGCGCATCGATTCAAGCTACATCCCGGAAGAGAATCAGCGTCTGCGCATGTATAAACGCATTGCGGGCGCCGAGGACGAGGCGGCGCTGGCCGATGTGCGTGCGGAGTTGCAGGATCGCTATGGTGAGCCGCCTGAGTCGGTTCTGAACCTGCTGGCTGCTGGAGAGCTGCGGTTGCTGTGCGAGCGCCTGGGCATCGCGCAACTCGACCGCAAACGCACCCAGATCGAGATCCCCAGCCCGGTTGCCAAGCCGAGCACGGGACCGCAGCACACGATGCTCAAACGCCACCAGCCCGCGAGGCCGGTTGTCGCGAAGACCTTCGTGGAGATGCTGCACATTCGCTTCGCCGCTTCCGCGGCCGACACGTCGCAACAGCATGATGCCTCCAGCGGCAACGGCGCCGGGCATTCGCAGATAGATCCGGCGACGATGATGAAGCTCGTCTCGCGCAACGCCAGGCGCGGCGCTCAATTCACGCCGCAGGGTGTGCTGCGCTGGCCGCTTACCTCCGCCAAGGCCGAAGTCGTCCTGGCCGAGACTCGCAGCTTGCTCGAGTCACTCGGCCACGGGTAGTACGTAGGGGCGACTAGCGGTGGCGGAAGGCGGAACGGATGTGGCTGGCGTCGCGCGGGCGGCGCGGCTGTTCTTCCATTGGCTCGGAGACATCAGAACCCGCCGGGTAGAGCACCACGAAGCGCCCCGGACCTTCGCCGCTGGAGGCTGTCGGCAGGCCCGATTCGCTGAGGATCAGGTGCAGCATGCGCCGCTCCCGCGAGGTCATCGCCGGGAAGGGATAAGGTCGCCCGGTGGCGCGCACGCGTTCCACCGCTGTCGTTGCGACCTCGCGCAAACGCCGATCGCGGTTCGCCTTGAAGTGATCCGCGTCGAACGATACCTGATCGTAAGAGTCGGGTTCAAGCCGCAGAATCTTGGTCGCGATGTGTTCCAGCGCGTTCAGCAACTCGCCGTTGTGAGCCGTCAGCAGAGTAGTATCGGGACCCGTGAACTCGACATAAAGCGTGCGTGGGCCATCGTTCTCCGCGCCCTTCCCGGGGTCTGTCGACTCGGCAAGTTCGGCGTTGTTTCCGTTGGTCTGCTTAGCGCCGCGAAGCGTTACACGATAGCGCAGCCGCAATCCGCCGCTAAGCGTGAAGGTCTGGAGGAATCGCCCGATGGTCTGGGCTGCCTGAGCTACGTCATCCATGATGGTTATTTACCCTACGAACAAAGCTTATATCAGTTTTTCGTGTCATGAATGGGACTGCCGCCACTTTTCGCCAGGCTATAGGAAGCAGAGGGCTTACGGGGCGGCCAATCGCAGAGCGGCAGCCTGCAAAGCCAATCGACCCCCCTATAATCCGTTGTCACGTTCAACTTTTGTTCCCACATGATGCCAGACCACACCCCCATCCGGGTGCAGCGGCGAAGCCTCCCAACCGAAGGCATCAGAAATCGGATTCTCCCTATCGACCGGTATGTTCACCGTAAGCGTCCGGTTCGGGGAAGTCGGTGTCGTTGTCCTTCAACATCTCGTCCTGGTCGCGATGACCAAGCTGACCCGAGAAGGAGTTATGCCCTGGACCGCAGTCGGCGTACAGAGCATCGTGTTCCACTGCGCCTTTGCGCATCGCTTCGTCCGTACGATTCGTTGGATAGTGGATCATGGCCTTCTCCTGTACTGGTAGCGGTACGTGGTCCGATGGCCAGACTGCTCCATCGAGTTGCCCCGGCTAGAGTCAGTGGTAAGGAAGAGTCGGCCCTAGCTGAGGGTTTCCATCAACTTGTTGATCGTGCGGTTCATGTCTTTGTCAGAGCGGCGGTGTTCGTCGATCTTTGCGATGGAGTGCATCACCGTGGTGTGGTGCTTGCCACCGAACTGACGCCCTATTTCCGGCAGGGACGCCTCGGTAAGTTGCTTGGCAAGATACATTGCAATCTGACGTGGGACTACGATCTGCCGGGAGTTGTTCTTTTGCTTGAGCTCAGCGACCCGCATACCGAACTGTTCGGCGACGGCCCGTTGAATTGCCTCAATAGTAATCTTTCTGACCTGCGTGTCAATGAATTGTTTCAGGCACTGCTGCGTGACTGCCAGCGTGATTTCGACGCCATGCATGGAGCACCACGCGATCAGACGGACGAGTGCGCCCTCCAACTCGCGGACGTTGGTGCGGACGTTGCTCGCGATAAAGAGCGCCACGTCGGTGGGCAGTGAGGTCTGCTCCGACTCCGCTTTCTTCTGCAGGATGGCGACCTTGGTCTCGAGATCGGGTGGCTGGATGTCGGCAATCAGCCCCCACTCGAAGCGCGAGCGCAGGCGGTCCTCAAAGTCGGGCAACTCTTTAGGGGGACGATCGGAGGCGATGACGATCTGTTTCATCGTCTCGTGGAGCGTATTGAAAGTATGGAAGAACTCTTCCTGCGTGCGTTCCTTGCCGGCGAGGAACTGGATGTCGTCGATGAGCAGCACATCAACGTTGCGGAACTTGTCGCGGAAGGTGGTCATCTTCTGGTAGCGCACGCAGTCGACCATCTCGTTCATGAACTTTTCGCCCGACACGTAGCAGATGGATGCATGCGGCTGCCGGCGTTTCACGTCGTGGCCGATCGCGTGCATCAGGTGAGTCTTGCCCATGCCCACGCCGCCGTACAGGAAGAGCGGGTTGTAAGCCTTGGAGGGGCGCTCCGCGACGGCTTGCGCCGCTGCCATGGCGAACTGGTTGCCGCTGCCGATGACGAACGCGTCGAACTGGTAGCGTGGGTTGAGCTGAGAGGCGGTGCTCCAGTCGAACCGCGATTGTTCGGGGGCAGGCGTAGTCATCCCGGATGACCGCCTGGAATGCGGGGCGTTCGAGTTGTGACTGGGCACGGGCGCGAACCCACCGTCCTCACGCACTCTCGGTGCGTTGGGGTCCTGCTGCGGCGTGGTGAACGTCACCGTATCGATCTCGAGCCCGAGGTTGTCGATGGCTTCCTGGATGAGGTCGGCGTATTTTTCGCAGACGTCCTGAAACTCAGCGGACGGGATACGCACATAGAGGGTTTTGCCCTGGATGTGGGAGAACCTGGTTGGCTTGAGCCATGTCTCAAACGACTGGCGGTTGATTTTCTTCTCAAGCGCTCCCAGGATGCGAACCCAATAATTCAATACGGCGGTTGCCGTCGGCACGAATGACATTCTTCAATTCCTTCTTGGATTTGATTCCAAGTTTTCTTGGTGCGAGATGATGAGATGAACCCAAAAAACCAAAAAAACTGCAATCGTGACTGCAACGGCAACAGGAGTCCCGCACCGCCCCACAGGAGGTGTCGAGATAAAGACTGTTTGCTGGAGATCTTCGCGCCGGTTTTGGTTATGCCCTTGCGAAGAGAAACGACAACATGAACCAAAGTGCGACCCAATTGAATGGAATTCGTCTTTGGTAAGCGGGTTTGATAGTAGCACGAAAAAACAAGCCGTTTTCAAGTCATCTGGAGATAAAAATTCTATTGCACCATTCCTTGTGAAGATCGATCCCATTCCCGTCCGACGGGATTCTCGAGTACCAATTTGATGCGTGTTCGGTGACCGACGGAATCTCCTTCGTTTCCAATTCCATTGGTCGATTCTGGCGTTTGAGGTATACTGAAAGACTGTTGCAACCCGCAAAAAGATTGAGTAGGAGTCGAATCAAATGCCGAAGCGCACCTTCCAACCGAACCGCCGCCATCGCGCGAAGACACACGGGTTTCTCACCCGCATGAAGACCAAGGCGGGCGCAGCCGTGCTGAGCCGCCGACGTGCCAAGGGGCGCCACAAGATTGCCGTGAGTGCCGGCTTCCGCGACAACTAGAGCTTGCACGGGAACACTGTACGTGCCGTTTCTCCAGAAACCACGCACCTTTTCTTCGCACCGCCTTCACCCGCCGCTCAAGAAACCGCATGGATCGCGACCCTGCCGCAGGTTGATTCCACGGCAGGGCGCGGAGTGCGCGCCGGAGGGTTCCCACGATGATTGCCGCGATCTACCGGCTTCGCAAGCACGCCGACTACCAGCGCGTCTATCAGGCCAGCCGCAAGCAATTCGGTAAGCAACTGAGCTACTTCTTCACGCTGCGCCAGCCGCTTGGTCCGGACGGTAGCCCGCTGCGTACGGTCGATCCCGCTGCGCCGCGCGTAGGGCTTACGGTCAGCAAGGCTATGGGCAAGGCCGTGGATCGCAACCGCATCAAGCGACGGATGCGCGAAGCGGTTCGTAGACAGCTTCCACTCCTGCGGTCGCCGGTCGATGTGGTGCTTCACCCTCGACGCAGCGTGATCGATCTGGACTTCACGGCGCTGGAGCGCGAGGTCGCCTCAGTGTTCCAGACGATCCAACGCGTCGCGAGCCGTCGATCGCCGCTTAAGTCGTCGACCGCGGAATGAGTGTCGTGTCCATGACAGCTGCAAAATCAGAGCCGCGTAAGGAGCCCGTCAGCGCCGATACAGGATCTGTGAACCAGCGCACGCTCTCGTTCGTATTCCGTATCTACAAGGCGATCTTCTCTCCGGTGTTGCACGCGATCTCGCCCAGCCGGTGCGTCTATCTGCCGACGTGTTCGGAGTACGCCTATATGGCGATCAGTCGCTTCGGGTGGGTACGCGGAGGCTGGTTGGCGGTGCGACGGCTCGCGCGGTGTCATCCATGGGCTGAGGGCGGTCTCGATCCTGTGCCCGCCTGCGCCTCGCCTGTCGACTGCCGTGCCTCGAGATTGGCATCATCCGGCCCGAACCATAAGGGCACAGACCATTTACCATAAACAACAGGCTGGGAGTGGCTCGGCCACAGCATCCAGCTACCCGCGGAATAGGAAAAGATCACTTGGCAGAGTTCAGTAACCCCAATCAACAGGGAGGACAGGACAATAAGTCGCTTATGGCGATGATGATTGTCTTTGTAGCCGTCCTGTTCGGCGCTCAGTTATATCACGCGAAGATGAATCCCACGGCGGCATCGCCCCCGCCTTCGGCTGCCACAGCGCCGGCACAACCTGCCGCAGCAACGCCCGCAACCGCGATGGGAACTCAACCCGCTGCCGCAGCCAGCCAGGGGGCGCCGAGTGTCCCGGTCGTTCAGGCAAGCGCCGAATCGTCGACAGTCATCGAGAACGAGCTTTATCGCATCACCTTCTCAAACCGCGGCGGCCAGGTCACGAGCTGGATTCTGAAGCCGACCAGCGTTTGCACCTGCAAGGACTTGGACGGTAAGCCGCTGGACCTGGTCCACACCCAGGCTGCCAAGCTGTTCGGCTATCCGCTCTCGCTCTACACCTACGACGGATCGTCTGTCACCATCTCGTCCGTGTCGCGGAGCGGAGGGGTTGTTACGGTGGCCGCGGCGGGAAACCTGCCGGCCGGTATGAGCGGACGGGCAGTCGCGATCGCCGGTGTCGCCGATAGCACTTTTGACGGGAGCTACGTCGTAACCCAGACGGGACCGACTACGCTGACCTATTCCCAGGCCTACGGCGACAACGCCACCAGCATGGGCGGAACGCTCTCTACGCTGAACGGATCGACAGGAGAGATGCTGAGCCAGGCGATGTTCCTGCCTTCAGCGACGGGCTCCCTCACTGCACCGGCGACGCTGACCTTCAAGTATTCGAACGGCGACCTGCAGGCGACCAAAACGTTCACTTTCGACGCCTCCTACGTGCTGCATGCGGATGTCCAGGTGTCGCGCGCGGGCGCTCCAGTACGAGCGATGCTGAGCTGGCCAGGGGGCTTCGGGGACCAGAACGAGACGCCGAATATGACGGCGTATACGAGTTCTCAGTTCGATAGCGAGCGCAACGGCAGCTTTACGACGGTGGAGCCCAAGAAGGTGAGTGGCGGCGAGACGCTCAACGGACCTTTCGATTTTGCGGGCGTCGCTGACCCGTTCTTCGCCGCGGTGTTTCTCCCCGATTCGCCGGCGACAGCCACGGTGGTCACCCTGCATGGCGACCTCGATGTCTCCAAGACAATCAAGCGCGTAGGCTTTAGCGCAAACTCAGCGCCCAGCAAAGCGCTCAATCTGCCCATACTCGGCGCGGCGCTGGGCGACAGCAGTGGATCCACGGCAACGCGCATTTTCGTTGGTCCCAAGGCGATCAATGTCCTCAAGAGCATCCATGTCACAAGTTCCAAGGTGACGCTTGAGCCCATGCTGGAGTTCGGCTTCTGGGGTTTCATTGGAAAGTACCTGTTTCTCGCCTTGCAGTTCGTTCATACCCATCTCACTGCAAATTGGAGCGGGTCGTGGGGCTGGGCAATCATCGTACTCACCATCCTGATCAACATCCTGACCCTCCCCTTCAAGATCAAAACAATGCAGAGCGCGCTGAAGATGCAGCGGATTCAGCCGCAGATGGATGCGATCAAGGAAAAGTACAAAAAGTACAAGGTGACCGATCCGAAGCGGAATGAAATGAACTCCGAGATGATGGAGTTGCAGAAAAAGGAGGGCGTGAATCCACTCGGGGGATGTATCCCGTCGTTGATCACTATGCCGCTTCTGCTGGCACTCTTCTACATGTTGCCGCGCGTGGTCGAGCTGCGCCAGGCTCATTGGTTCTGGCTGCCCAACCTGCAGGCCGCAGATCCCTGGCACATCCTGCCGATCATCATGATCGTGTCGCAGTTCCTGGTGCAGTTCTACACGCCCTCACCCGGCGTCGACCCGCAGCAGCAGAAGATGATGGCCTTCATGATGCCCGCGTTCTCCGGATACATTACCTGGAACTATGCGTCCGGGCTGGCACTTTACTGGACCGTAGGAAACCTGATCAGCATTGCGCAACAGGCAGTCATGAATCGCACGTCGCTAGGACGCGAGATGCGCGAAATTGCTCTTAAACGAGCCCGACGCAAGAGCGGCGCCGGACCGACCATCCAGGGGCGCAAGTAGCTCTTGACTACTCTTTTCTCAATCAACTGAACTCAGCAGCGAGGCGTTTTCTTTCCGATGACCTATCCGAAGATCCGCAAAGCAGTTTTCCCGGCCGCAGGGTTGGGCACACGCTTTCTTCCCGCAACCAAGTCGATCCCGAAGGAGATGTTGTGCCTGGTCGATAAGCCGCTCATTCAGTACGGTGTGGAGGAGGCGGTCGCAGCCGGATGCACCGAGATCATCATTGTTACCGGGCGCGACAAGGCGGCAATGGAGGACCACTTCGATTCCAGCCCTGAGCTCGAGTACACACTCGAAGCAAAAAACAAGCAGGCGCTCCTCGATGCAGTCCGTTCGGTGTCGAAGCTGGCGAAGATCATCTATACGCGGCAATCGCAACCGCTTGGCCTGGGGCACGCCGTTCTGATGGCGAAGGAAGTCGTCGGCGATGAGCCTTTCTGCGTCCTTCTGCCCGACGACATCGTCGACTCCAAGGTTTCCTGCATGAAGCAGATGGTAGAGGCGTTTTACGAAACTCAGTCGAGCATCCTGGCTTCGGAGGTCATCGAAGGACCGGCTATCTCCGCGTATGGCGTCCTGGACTGCTTGCCCGTGCCGGACAATCCTCGACTGCTGGAAGTGAAGGGAATGGTAGAGAAGCCGAAGTTCGAAGACGCTCCCTCGCCGAATGCCATCATTGGGCGCTACATCCTGACGCCGCGCATCTTTGACATGATCGAAAAAGTGAAGCCGGGCGCGGGCGGCGAACTGCAGCTTACGGACGCTATCAAAGCGCTGCTCCAATACGAAAAGGTCTACGGCTTCCACTACGAAGGCAAGCGCCACGACGCCGGCGACAAACTCGGCTTCCTGAAGGCCACGGTCGAGCTTGGACTAAAACGCGACGATCTTGGCCCGCCATTCCGCGAGTGGCTCAAGAGCTTTCCAATCTGATTGGTGAATGTGTTTTTTGCGTCCGAGCGGACAAACCCAAGTCTATGCTGACCCCGCGGCGAACGCGGAACCAGCTGATCGGCCAACTATAATCGTCAAAACCCTCAGGAGAGAATCATGCCGGCCGCCCTTTACGATATCCCCGTTCAAACCATCACTGGTGAGCCCACGTCTCTGGCTGCATTCCGCGGCAAGGTCCTGCTGGTGGTCAATGTCGCTTCCAAGTGCGGACTGACGCCGCAGTATGACGCGCTGGAGAAGCTGTACGCGCGGTTCAAGGACAGCGGATTGGTGGTCGTAGGTTTTCCTGCGAACGACTTCGGAGCCCAGGAGCCGGGATCGAATGAGGAGATTGCCACGTTTTGCAGGGCGACCTTTGGCGTCGACTTTCCCATGTTCTCGAAGGTCGCCGTCACCGGCCCGGAGACCCATCCGCTGTACAGGGCGCTGATCGATGCAGAGCCGAAGGCGACGGGCGCGACGCGCGAGGGATTTCGCGAGCGGTTGACCGGATTCCTCAGCAAATCCGGCGCAACGACCAACCCCGAGCCGGGGATTCTCTGGAACTTCGAGAAGTTTCTGATTGGCCGCGACGGCCAGGTTGTCGCGCGATTTTCACCGGAGATTGTGCCGGACGATCCGACCATTGTGGCGGCAATCGAGTCCGCCCTTGCCGGCTAAGTAAAGTTCACCAGACAGCATTCAAAAGAAGAGGTTCACTGATGTTCCTGACTCGCATTGCAGGCGCGGCGCTCCTGGCCTTTTCCGCCGCTGTTGCGTTCGCGCAGCCCTCGCCCACGGCTTCGTCGATCCAGATCACTGCCGACCTCACCGAGGCTCCGCGCAAGCTTTACCACGCGGAGATCGATCTTCCTGTGAAGCCTGGACCGCTCACGCTGATCACGCCGCAATGGATTCCCGGCAACCACCGCCCAACCGGGCCCGTAGCCGACATCACCGGCGTCGTGTTTCGCGCGAATGGTCAGACGCTGCCGTGGCGGCGCGACGACGTCAACCTGTACGAATACCACGTGACGATTCCGCAGGGGGTCACCACCCTGCACGCCCACCTCGACTGCATCGTTACCGCACGCGCAACCACGAAGATGGCGGTACTGGAGTGGGAGAAGCTGCTGCTCTACCCAGCAAACGTGCCGGTACGAGACATCGCCGTGCAGCCATCGGTCACGGTGCCTGCGGGCTGGGGCATCGGCACCGCGCTGACGCCGATTGCGTCCGCCTTGCCTCCTCCGGCCGAGACCGGTGTCGACGAGGCGGACCATGCGCCAGCTGCGAGCAGCGCGACGACGCGCTATGCGGCCACTACGGTCGAGCAGCTTCAGGATTCTCCGGTCATCGCTGGACAATATTTCCACGAGTTTCCCCTGGCGCCGGAGGTCACCCCGAAGCATTATCTCGACGTGGTTTCGGATGAGCCCGAGGATTCGCAGCTGCGGCCGGAGTTTCTTGCTGAAGTTTCGAACCTGGTGCGCGAGACCGGGGCGATGTATGCCTCACGGCACTACAACGTCTATCACTTCCTGCTGACCCTGTCCGATGTTGCCGGCGGTGAAGGGCTGGAACATGGGCAATCGTCGGACAACGGAGTCAACGAGAAGACCTTCTCCGACGCGACTCATCAGCTTGGCGAAGCCGATCTGCTGGCGCATGAGTTTACCCACTCCTGGAACGGGAAATACAGGCGCCCGGCGCGTCTGTATCAGCCGGACTTCGCGACGCCGCAGCAGGGCGACCTGCTATGGGTCTACGAGGGCATGACCCAGTACCTCGGCAATGTGCTGGCTGCGCGGTCGGGACTGAAGTCGCAGGACCAGTACCGCGACCTGCTCGCGCTGTCGGCGGCCAACCTGGACAACAAGCCGGGACGCGAATGGCGCAGCACCGAAGACACGGCGATCTCGTCGAGCATCCTGCGGTCGAACGGCATGGACTGGTCGAACTGGCGCCGCGGCCAGGACTACTACCAGGAAGGCGAACTGCTGTGGCTGGACGCCGACACGCTGATTCGCAAATTGACCAACGACCAGAAGTCGCTGAACGATTTTGAACACATCTTCCTGGGCAAGGGCGGCAACACCGGGCCGCTGATTGTGGGCTACGAACTGCCGGAGATCATCGCCGACCTGAACCAGGTGGTGCCGTACGACTGGGCAAAGTTCCTCCATGATCGCACTGTCGATATCAACCCGCGCGCCGATCTTGCGGGCATCGAACAAGGTGGCTACAAGCTGGTCTATGCCGACAAGCCGTCCAAGGGAGAATCGACTGAAGCGGCTGGAGGCGGCAGACGCGGCACTGGGATCAATGTCTGGTATTCGATCGGAATTCGCGTGGGCGCCGACGGCACTGTCTCCGACGTGCGCTGGGACAGCCCCGCTGACAAGGCCAAACTGGCGCCGGGACAAAAGATCTTCGCGGTAGACGGGGTCGTCTTCTCTGGCGATAGATTGCGCGCTGCCATTCGGCAGGCGAAGGGCGCCGCGGAGCCGATCCATCTGATCGTGCAGACTAACAGCTTCGTCTCCCTGGTCGATCTGGACTATCACGACGGCGAACGCTACCCCGCGCTGGTGCGCGTGGATGGCACACCTGATTACCTGGACGAGATTACGAAGCCGCTGACGACTCCTCCACAGGGCGCCGCGCCGGCCACAAAGTAAAACTGCAAACCCCGCGCCCTAGCTCTGCGCCTGCTTCAGGGCAAAGTCGCCGATGATCGGCAGCTTGAACCATTGGCCCTGGCTGGCCTTGACGATCGAGATCAACCACGCAATGAAGAGGCCCAGGGAGATCAGGCCGCTCAGGAAAGCGTGCATCAGGAAGCCGAACGGAGTCAGTAAAAGGCTGGCCGCTACGTGGAAGACGAACCACACCAAGCTGAGTCCAATCGACTGCAGAGAATGAAAACGGACCAGCGGAATCTTGTTGTAGGGCTCCATCAACAGAAAAATAATCGCCGGAATAAAGGTGAGGTATGCAATTGCCGAGGCTGCATTCGGCGACAGGCCTGAGGACGCAGCGACCGGCGGCGACACAGCGTATCCGGTTGAGGCTGGTGGGATCTGCGCGGACATTGGCGGAGGGGATGGCGGAGTTTGCGGAGGAACGGGGCCCGGTGCGGCGGCCGCAACACTCGCTCCGCAATGATTGCAGAACGCATCCTGGGGCCCTACTTCGTTGTGGCATACGGGACATTGCATAACGCAGTCTCCTTCCAGCGGCTAGGGCAAATGAAACAACTCGGAGCCTCCAACGAGGCTCGCGAGAACATTCAGAATACTCGCATCAAACGTCTAACGCCGCAAATTGGGCGTCGAGGCGTGGCCGACGTAAGATGGTTTGCATGAAATACCTGATCGCAATTCTGGCGGTGGCGGGCATCTTCGTCAGCGTGCGCGCCCTGCAGATCCATTACATGGACCCGAACGCCACGCCACCCTGCGCGGTTACTGAGCACTTTGACTGCGGCACCGTGAATCACGGTCCTTACTCCGTGTTTCCGCCCATCAAGTTCGACGAAAAGCCGGGCACCCGACATATCCCGATCGCCCTCATTGGCATCGTCGGCTACACGCTGATCGGGGCCTTCGCGCTGCTGGGGCGGATTCGCATCGTCCTCGAACTGGCGCGCATCGCCTTCTTCTGCGCGGCCTTTCTCAGCTTCATCGAAGCTTATGTGATTCAGATGTGGTGCATCTATTGCCTCTGGTCGCAATCCATCATCACGGCAATCCTGGTGGCGAGTATCGTCGCCGTGGTGCTGCGACGGCGGCGTCGGGCGGCGTCGATGCGCGCGGTGCTCGCCGAACACGTAGACTAGAGGCATGTGGCCCAAGATTCTTCTGGAACTTCTGCCTCATTTTGCCCGCCTGACGCCGGTGGCAGACAAGTATTTCTCGAGCCGGGCTGCGAACGATAAGGCGCAGCAGGCGGCTTTGGCGGCGCTTGCGGCAGATGTTCGGGGCGAACTGGGTAAGGTATCCGAAGAGCACTCCGGGCTCCACCGCCAGTTGCAGGAGCAGGGCGAGCTGGTGACGCAGGTTTCGGTCGAGGTGACGCGCGCGCGGCTGAGAATCGAAAGCACCGAGGCGCGAATCGCCAAGCTGGAGAAAGCGGCCGTGATTACCCAAAGACTGCTGATCGCAGCGCTGGTGCTGCTGGCCGGCGTGTCGGCGATCACTGTGGTTTTGCTGCTGAAGCTAAAAGGGCACTAGGACTCGCGTAGAATTTTGGTATGGGAATCAGCCGTGAACAGGCTCTGGATTGCTTCCGGAGCGACGATTTGGTTGGGATTGGGATGGAGGCCGATGCGGTGCGCCGGCGCCTGCATCCGGAAGGCGTGGTCACGTACGCGATCAGTTGCACCATCCGCGAATCGAAGCCGGATGCTGCAGCGGTTCGGGATGAGGTAGCCGAGGCGATCGACCTGGGCATTACCGGCGTGCGTGTCCTCAGAACGACCGGCGAAATTGACCCGTTGGAGGACCTGATCCGCGGCATCCGGCAGCGGTTTCCTTCGCTTGCGATTACGGGGCTCTCCGCTTCGGACGTACTGGCGCTCGCCTCCGGTTGCCGATCCGGCCCGCGGGGGATCATCGCGCGGCTCCATGGCGCCGGGCTGGATTCGCTTGCAGAGGACGACATTCAGCAGACGGGGTGCAATCAGCAGGCTTGGCTGGACGTGCACCGCGCAGCCCACCGGTTGGATATGCCCACAGCGGCTGCGATGACCTTTGCCGCAGGCGAGTCCATTGAGCAGCGGATCGACGCCCTGGAACTCCTCCGAAAGCTGCAGGAGGAGACCGGTGGGCTTACCGCCTTCGTGCCGTTGGCTGCTCCGGCGCCGGGCGGCCGTGACCTGGACGGCGCGACGGCCGTGGAGCGGCTCAAGATGCTGGCCATCGCCCGCATGTTCCTCGACACTATTGAGAACGTGCAGTCGGCATCCGCGGGCCAGGGACTGAAGGTGTTGCAGACCGGGCTGCGTTTTGGCGCCAACGACCTCGGCTCGACCGGCCGCGGAAGCGGCGTCAGCGAGGAAGACCTTCGCCGCGTCATCCGCGACGCGGGATTCAAGCCGGTCCAGCGGGATGCGCTTTATAGGACGATGCTGCTCACCTGAGCCTCCAGCGTTTGACCTGAATTCCTCCGCGAAGTCGGCTTCGCGTAGAATCGTGACGAAACTCAACCCTGCCGCGGAGTGTTCCCCTGCAATCCTTTTTCGACAAGCTGAACGCTCCCCTGGCTATATTTCTGGCCAACAAGGGCCTTGTCCATTACCTCCACACGCACTACGGGAACCCCACCTTCAAGGGCCTCTACCGCTGGAACGCTTTTGATACATCGATGCTGGTCCCATACTTCCTGGTGATGGTGATCCTGGCGTTTTACGGAATCCATCGCTACCAGCTGGTCTGGCTGTACTACCGGAACAAGAAGAATGCTGCCAAATGGAGTGAGCCGGGCGGCCGCTATGCCGAGGGCGAACTTCCCTTCGTCACAATTCAGCTTCCGATCTTCAACGAGCAATTCGTTGTCGATCGGCTGATTGATGCCATCTGCCGTCTGGAGTATCCCCGCGACCGTTTCGAGATCCAGCTACTGGACGACTCCACCGACGAGACGGTTACCGTGGCCGGGGAGATCGTCGACCGCTACGCCCGTGGCTTTGCCGGGCTGGCTCCCCAGCCGATCGCGCATCTGCATCGAACGAACCGCTACGGCTACAAGGCGGGCGCGCTCGATGAGGGTCTGAAGATCGCGCACGGAGAGCTGATCGCGATCTTCGACGCCGACTTCGTGCCGTCGCCGGACTGGCTGATGAAGGTCGTCGACCACTTTGCCGAGCCGGGTATCGGCATGGTGCAGACCCGCTGGACCCACCTGAACCGCAACTACAGCTTCATGACCCAGGTGGAAGCCATCCTGCTCGACGGGCATTTTGTACTGGAGCACGGAGGCCGCTCCCGCTCGGGCGTCTTCTTCAACTTCAACGGCACCGCGGGGGTCTGGCGGCGTAAGGCCATCACCGACGCGGGCGGCTGGCAACACGACACGCTGACCGAAGACACCGACCTCAGCTATCGCGCGCAACTGGCGGGCTGGAAGTTCAAATACCTGCAGGATGTGGAGTGCCCGGCCGAACTGCCCATCGAGATGACCGCCTTCAAGACGCAGCAGGCGCGCTGGGCAAAGGGACTGATCCAGACCGGAAAGAAGATCCTGCCGACCGTGATGAAGAGCGATGCCCCGTGGCATACCAAGCTCGAGGCCTGGTATCACCTGACCGCGAACATCAGCTATCCGCTGATGATCGTGCTGTCGGTCCTGCTGATGCCCGCGATGATCATCCGCAGTTGGCAGGGTTATGTCCAGATGCTGCTGATCGACTTGCCGCTGTTCATCGCGAGCACCATGTCAGTGTCGACGTTTTACCTGGTCAGCCAGAAGGAACTGTATCCGAAGACCTGGTACAAGACGTTCCTGTACGTGCCATTCCTAATGGCGCTCGGTGGAGTAGGGCTGACCTTCTCCAACTCATGGGCGGTGATCCAGGCGTTGGTCGGTTATAAGACCCCGTTCGCGCGCACGCCAAAGTATCGGGTGAAGAAGAAGGGCGAAGCGAGCCAGGCGAAGGTCTATCGCAAACGGCTGGGCATCATGCCCTGGATTGAACTATCCGTAGGGACCTACTTCGCCTGGACTGTCTGGTATGCCATCTCGACGGAGAATTACTTTACTGTTCCGTTCCTGCTGCTGTTCGTTCTGGGCTACTGGTATACCGGCCTGCTGAGTTTGCTGCAAGGGCGGTTCGAGCGTGCGGGCAAGGGGA
>Ga0102924_1000623_pt1 | contig 43884 bp, 35 predicted proteins | sample PaiPotPPM11metaG_FD_80116 | JGI IMG/M metagenome (GOLD analysis project Ga0102924, IMG submission 80116) | Iron sulfur acid spring bacterial and archeal communities from Banff, Canada, to study Microbial Dark Matter (Phase II) - Paint Pots PPM... ...
ACGGGGCCGGCGCCGGCCCCGTTTAGCGTCAGTGTCAGGACGCGTGCACTGATCACATCGCCGATGTCGCCGATCCACGAGACGTTGAGGACGACCGGGCTAGTGCTGACGCCTCCATCGGCGATGCTCCAGAACCACTGCGGCTTCGGGAAAGATGTGCCGCTCCCCGTCTTGGCGGGGGCGGAGTTGGCCGTACCCGATGAGCGCGCGCGCGGCGTCACCGTCACTAGCGCGCCGGTAGTGCCAATAATTTTTGTCGCGGTACCGCTCGTCACCGTGGTCGTCGCGGTGCCGGGCGGATTGACAGGGTTCGGGTCCGAGCGGGTGCCGGGCTTGTTCGAGCCGTTCGGGTCGTAGATATTGTCGTCCAGGATGACGCCGTTCGCGTACTTCTTCGCGAGGTCGAGCACCTCGTTCACGTACCAGTCCGCATTGTTGTAGGAAAAGATCGCACCGCGCAGGTCGCCCGGCGCACCCCCGTTATGCAGATAGAAAGCGGCGGCATAAATGGCGGATTCGGGGTCCCAGATCCCTTCTTTGCCGAGGTTCTTCCCCGTTGCCGCGTCAACGTTCGCAATCAGGCCGCGATACGTACTCGGCAGAAACTGCATCATACCGAGGGCGTGCGCATCTTCCGTCCCGGCGAACCGCTCGATCAGCGGGCCTTGCGCACGGGGCGTGAAATTCGACTCGATGCGCCCGATCGCGAGGAGGATTTCGCGCGGTACGCCGGTCTTGGCGGCAGCGGCGGTGAAGAACGGCATGAGTTGAGACGGCGCCAGCGGACTGCTATTCGTAGCGGAGACGCCCTGAGGATTCTCTGCCGGGGTGAGCGTGGTGTTCACACGCGTGCAGCCCTGATCTTTGCCGTCATAGGTACGAATCCAGCGCATATTGTAGCCGCTGTTGACGAAGGTCTGAAGGGATTTATTGGCCGTCCCGTCCCACGGGTCAGTGACGGCGTAGTTTGATGCCTGACCACCGCCGCCCGCCGTGACGACGACGAAGTGCATGCCCGTCTGTCCGCGGAGCATGCCGACGATGGCGGGCTTGCCGGCCGAGAGCACCTGATCGAGGTTCTGCCAGGAGAAATCGAAGCCGTTATTCCCGGTGACCGCGCCCTTCGCGCAGGGGACAGCCTGCGCCCAGTAGAGAAGGTCCGCATATTGACCGAGACATTGGTTGAGTTGCGGCGGTGTGAGGCCCGCGCCATAGTAATTGAGAACCATCGCCGTGGAGGTCACGGCGCAGCCGAAGTTGCCGATGCTGTCGCCTGCGGCATACATAAGCAGGTTTCGCCAGTTTGGGTCATTCTGGCTGTAGACTGGCATCGCGCAGGCCGTGCCGCTTGCCGGTAACGGCGTGGCAGCACCGACCACAGCGGGCGGTATGGTCTGATCCGCATGGGCCGCGTTGCGGACTGTACCGCTCGCGATATCAATTTCGGTCTGCCGGAGGCCACCACTAATCCCGCTCCCCGCGGTCCCCTGCCCCCCCGATTGCCGAGTACCGGACGGCGCCGAATTCGACGGCGCGCTCGCGGCGCGTGTGCCCTGGTCTTTTCGGTTGCCTTCGCGGACGATATTCTGGAAGATGACCGTTTTGTTGTCCGCCGCCCAGCAAAGCGGCAGCGTTGGATTGCCAGAGAAGTCCTCCGGTTGGAGGAGGTCGGGCGGCGTATCAATCTTGTGTGGTTGGCCACCGACCTCGGCGATCCACAGTTCGAGTTGCGTCTGATTCTGCGCCGCCTTCTGCGCGTTCAGTTGAACGAAAGCGATTTGCCGGTTGTCCGGCGACCAGGCAGGCTTGACGGACCAGAAACCGCGCGGGATATTCGCGAGTTCAACGCGCTGGCCGGGGTTCGCGACATCAATGTACCAGAGGTGCGCATCGTCCATCGCTTCGTTACTCGCGGTGACGTACGCGAGGCGGGAGCCGTCCCCTGAGAGTGCAAGCAGGGGTTCGTAGAGGCCGGGCAGGACGTCTGCGTGTTCCGTGCGAAGAATTTGCAGGTCGCTCAGGTCCGGGTTGCTGAGACGGATCGCAGTCGTTGTATCATCGCTGAACAGGCTGGCAATCTTCGACGCCGGGCTGGCGCAGATATTGCCGGTTGGCTCGGCGGGTGTGGCGTTCGAGCCGCGGTTGTGGATGAGCAGACCCACGACGACGCCGATGAGGAGGACACTTGCCGCGGCGATGCCGATCAGCCATGGGGCGCGACTGCGTGGCGGCGCCGCGGCCACTGGCCCGGTTGTGATCGCGGCGGCACCGAGGACGCGGAGTGGAACGCTCGCCTCGCCGACCGGTGTATCGGTTCTCCGCGCAATGAGGACAACCGTGATCAGGAGATCGGCGGAGAAGGCATCAGCGGGGATGTTGACGATGATTGAGGCGGTGACCTGCTCACCCGGCCTGACGGAGACGGTTGGCGGTCGGAGCGTCAGCCATGCCGGTTCGACGCCGCGCGGCCGGAGCGAGAACTCCTCCACCTGCGTGCCCGTATTCGTGATAAAGGCGGTCAAGACGGCAAGGTTGCTTGCTTCGACTTGTGATCGGTCTATCGTTAGCGTCACGTTCGCGGGTACGCTCATCCCAAATACCTCGGATTTTCCCGATTTACGTTTTCATTTTGCCTTGCCCCGTGCCCACAACGCCGTTTGCGAACCGAAGACGCAGGATACCCACCACTGCCGTGAAGAAGCTTAGTAGATCACTTCCAAGACACTGCAGCATCACATGGGTCACAATCCTATGCAGACTCGATGGAGTGTGGACGGTAATCGGTACGAGCGAGCAGGGTGAAGAACATCGGGGGCGATAGGGTGGTGTCCATCTGCCATGCAGGAGCCTCCGAGAAGGCGAGCCGCACGGATCAAATGGTTCATTCAGCCAATGGGGCAAGGAGATTGGTAGCGCGTACGGGATTCGAACCCGTGATCTCCACCTTGAGAGGGTGATGTCCTAGGCCGCTAGACGAACGCGCCACGTCGCATCTGCGAGGATGGAGTATAAGATGCCGGGTGCTTCCTGTCAATTTGGGTCCGGAGTCCGAAGAAGGGGCCATTCGCTCCGAACATCGAACTCCTCACCGGCCGCTCTCGTTCGTCGGTGGCTCGTCGCCTGCATCGCTACGCCCGTGCAGGAAGTCGTTCATCGTCCGGCGGAAGCGGGAGCCGATGCCACGATCCTTCGGTATGCCGGTGAGGTCCGGGCCGCCCCGCGCGGCGAGTTGGCGTTCCAGTCGCTCCGCGTATGTGCTTGTCTGGAAGAGCGTCCGTTCCAGTTCGTTGACGCGCTCCTGCAAATCAGCGGCGATGAAGCCGGGCACGCGCGCCCCTTTCGTCGGCTGGCGACAGAAGGCCACGAGCGGCTGCGCGACCGCCTCCCAGGTGAATGATTGCCCCAGCGCGTGCCCCCGCGCGGCGAGCAGCCGCCGCTCATACGGGTTGTCAATCAGGTTCGCCAGCGTCACAGCGAGCGCGGCGTCATCTCCCGGCGGCACGATGCGCCCGGCGTCGTAGGCGCGTAGCAGGTCCGCCATCGTGTCGCCATCGCTGACGATGGGCACGATGCCCGCCCAGAGCGCGTCGAGGACCGGCGTGCGAAAGGCGAAGCGCGCCGCGAGCGACGATTGCTGGAGGCTGACGCCCGCGTCCGCTTCCAGCAGATATTCCGCCCGCTCGGTGTAGGGGATCGGGTCATCGGGGAAGAAGAGATGCGTGCCCGTCAATTCCAGTTCGTCGCTGCGCTGGCGGACCGCATCACGCAGCGAGAGTGGCGCCGGTGCGCCATCCGACGGAGTAGGAGGCGGTGTGTCGAGCATGACGGTGCGGATCGGGTAATCCATGTCGCGCAGCCGTGCCGTCGCCTGGAGAAGCGTGAGTGGGTCGAGGCCGTGCCAGAGGCCACCACCCCAGAGCGCGACGAAGTCGTTCAGGCCGATACCCGGCATGACGCCCTTCAGCGCCTTCGCCTGCTTCGGTGGCGGGAGCGCGGGGATACCGTACGGCACGACATCAACGAGCGCCCGACCGTCCGGCGCACGGCGATAGATCGCTTCGGTGAGCCGTCCGATGTGAGCGAGCGCGCCGAGCCAGAAGGCGCGTTGCGTTTCGCCCGGACAGATGAAGAAATCACCCGCCGCGAGCAGCCCGTTGATCGCGATGAGATCGCGCGCCAGCCCCTCCTCGGCCGCCGATTCCCGCGCCTGGTGCGCTTCCAGATGCTCGACGATCCACGGGCGGCAAAGGTCCACGACGAGGTATTTCGTTGCCATCTCCTCAGCGGGCAGCGCGGGGAGTGGGAGCGCCTGCGCGACGATCACATCGTGGGCGCGGATCAGTTCGGTCAGCGCCGCATATCCCTCGCTCGCGGGCGGGATGGCGGCAATGAAGAAGCCGGGACCGTCCGGCGGTGTCGGCACGGGCGCGGCGAGGGTCGTGCGGAACTCCCGCGCGAGGATGGTAGCGAGTTCCCACGCGCGTATCGCCTGCTCGCCCATCAATGGGCCGACCGGTTCGTCGGTGACAATCAGTAGTCGTGGGATGAACGCGGTCATGGCGGTATCTCAGTCCGTGTGCAGCGGAGACGCTCGATCGCGCATCCCGCTGTGCCGTATCTCTCTGCGCACACACTACACGTTCTCTGGCGCTCCGTCACGCGGCAGGCTCTGACATGCGGACGTACATTCGGCGCGGTTGACCCAGCCGACCCGGCTGCTTTAGGATGGCTCCCGGTCTTGAATGCAGGGAATACAAGAAAGGGAGCGTCCATCGTGGTGCAGTTACGCTTGAGCGATGCCGAGTACGAGAGACGGCGAGCAACGATCCTACAGCGGCTGGGGGAGCGGGGCATCACGGCGGTTGTGCTCTTCGGCGGGAACAATGTCTCCTACTTCAGCCGCTTCGGGTTTATCCCGACCGAGCGGCCGATGGCCTACCTGCTCACTGCGAACCGCTCGGCACTCCTCGTGCCGCGTCTTGAAGGAGAACACGCCGAGGAGTTCGCGCTCGTGGACAAGGTCGTTACCTACCCGGAATATCCCGGCGAACGGCACCCGATGGAATTTATGAAGGATTTGCTCACCGATTTCGGCCTGACGCACGCGCGAATCGGCGTGGATTCGGAGGGCTATGGCGCGCTCTACGGCTATCGCGGCCCCTCGGTGAGCCAACTGCTGCCGGATGCCACGATCACCAACATCCGCGATGATGTCGAGTACATGCAGATGATCAACTCGGAGGAGGAACTGAACCTGATCCGCGAGAGCGCGCGCTGGGGCAATCTCGCGCATGTCTATTTGCAGGAATACTGCAAGGTCGGCGTTTCGGAGACGGAAATCTCGATGCGGGCGTCCGACGAGGCGACGCTGGCGATGATCCGCACACTCGGCAAGGAGTACCGCCCGGTCAGTTTCGGGCGGCCCGGTGCGTCGGCGGGCTTCCGCGGGCAGATCGGTAAAGATTCCGCCCTGCCGCACGCGATGACGAGCAACGCACGCCTCAAGGCGGGCGATGTGCTCGTGACGGGCGCGGGCGCCTCCGTCTGGGGCTACGGCAGCGAGTTGGAGCGCACGATGGTCATGGGTGAGCCGAGCAAGAAGCAGGAGAAGTACTTCAATCTGATGCTCGCGGCACAGACTCTCGCCTGCGACGCGATCAAGCCGGGTATCCCCTGTTCCGAGGTGGATCGGCAGGTGCGCGCCTTCTTCACCGAGCACGACTTGTGGGAGTACTGGCGGCACCATACCGGCCACGCCAAGTCCACGCTCGTCCACGAAGCGCCCTTCCTCGACATCGGAGACAACCGCATCATGGAAGTCGGCATGGTCTTCACCGTCGAGCCGGGCATCTACCTGAACGGCTTCGCGGGCTTCCGCCACTCCGACACCGTCGCCGTGACGCCGGACGGCATCGAGTGGCTCACCTATTACCCGCGCGACTTGGAGAGCCTGACGATCCCAGTCTGAGGACGATCAATGAACCGCCAAGATTGTCTGTTCGTTTTCCGCTCCCCCTTCCGGGCGCGGGCGCCCTTTGGGCAGCATGGGCAGGTGGGGGTAAGGGCGAACAGTGCATCTTGGTGGTTTTGAAAACGCCTCATCCCTCGATTTTCGCGATGTACCGCTCCGCCGAACGAGTGACAGCGCCTTTCGCATCCGGCGCGACGAGACGATCCCACCAGCCACCATAGAGGGCATCGAAGGGGAATGGTTCGACCGCCGCGACGATCCGACGGATTGCCGCGGCGGGGAGCGGGACGAGGTTCGGGTAACTGTAGAGGAAACTGACGTAGCGGCGGTCTGAGACAACCTGAATCGTGTCGCCCGTCAGGAGGGCGCCGCGCCCCTCCGCACCCGCCGCCCAGTGGAGCGCGGTACTCCCCGCGAAATGGCCCCCGCAGCGAATAAGTGTGATGCCGTCCATGAGCGAATGCATCTCGCCCTCCCAGAAGACGATGGCGGGGTCGGGCCGCATCACCCACGGGCGGTCGTCCGCGTGGAGGTAGACCGGCGCGTCGAACGTATGGCTCCATTCCACCATCGAGGAGTAGAAATGCGGATGCGAAATGGCGATGGCAGCGATCCCGCCGAGCGCCCGTACTACCGCAATGGTTGGATCGTCAAGGAGGCTGATACAGTCCCACAAGAGATTCCCTGCCGCTGTCCGCACGAGGAGCGCCCGCTGACCGATCGCGAATCCTGGATGCGTGCCAATCCCGGTCAGGTCTGGCGCGACGGGTTTGATGACGTTGTGGGAGCCGTCCCGGAGTGCGGTCATCGTCGTCCATTGCTGCCCATTGCTGCCGACGTACTGCCGCTCATCCTCGCAGATCGGGCACCGCTCCGGTGGCCGCGCGCTGGCGGCAAACTGCACGCCACAGGTCTTGCATATGTAGCATTCGCTCATCGAACATCACCTCGCATCCGATAGACGACAACCGGTTGCTGCCATTGTACGATACGCGCGCGATACGCCGGGGAATGCCGCCACGGTATCCGGCGTTCAGGCGAGCAACGAAGGAGTATTGCCATGACCGATACTGCCAAGGACCGCATCGCCTTTCTGCGCGGGCTGAATGCCACCCGCAACTTTCGCCCGGACCCGGTGCCGGATGCGATTGTCAACGACATCCTGCACGTCGCCCGCTGGTCCGGCAGCGCGAGCAATGTGCAGCCGTGGGAGTTCGTCGTCATCCGCAATCGTGAGACGCTACGCAGACTCGCGGAGGTCAGCCCGAATGTGCGGCACGCAGCGAACGCACCGCTCGGTATCGTCCTCGTAATGACGGGCGATCCCAACAAAGTGCCGCATGAGACCTATGACGAGGGTCGCCTCAGTGAGCGGATCATGCTTGCGGCGAAAGCGCACGGCCTCGGCTCATGCATCGGCTGGTTCCGGCCGGAGACGATGTCGGCGGCGAAACAGGCGCTTGGCATCCCGGAGAACCGTCTCGTCCGCACGGAAATCTCCATTGGCTATTCGGATGAAGAGGCGCAAGCCGCCCGCCAGAAACCCGCCCAGGCTCGCAAGCCACTCGCCGAGATCGTCCATCAGGAGCGATATCGCGGCTGATATACACCGGACTTTCGCGCGTCACCGTTCGCCACGAAGCATGGCGCGCGTAGCCATCGTCTCTGTGCTTCCGGGCGCGTTAAACCTGCGCCATTTCGGCTCTTCTCGTCTCACTTCCATCGAATACAGAGGCCTGGCGCGGTGCCTTGTACTACCGAGGAACGCGGCGGGGATTGATCATCGTTGGGGGAAATGGGATGGCGCGACGGGGTGTGGATAGACGAGCGGCGTCGGACGATCAAGAGGGCGGTGCGAGCAGTCCATTACTCCACGGGTATGGCACGACCATCTACGCCTTCATTGCCGTCGATCGAGACTGGAAGATCACCTACATGGATGGCCCTGCCATACCCGGTTCCTCACGGCAGCGGCAGGACCTGATCGGCGCGAACTTCTGGGAAACCTTCCCCGCTGTCATTGGCACACCCTTTGATCACCGCTACCGCGAAGCGGTCGCTACAGGGAAGCCGGTCGAGATTGAACAAACCACCTCACGACATGAGGCACACATTCCGGTTACATCGGTGACGGATTCCATGAGGGTTCAGGATACTGGCTGTCTTCGGGAACCGGGGTGACTCCTGCGATGTATAATAGTGATGAAGATCTCCTACGAGGACGGCTCGCCGTGCTTCGTTCGCCCCAGATATTCCCCCCTTGTTTATGGTCATTGCGGGTACAATCGCGCTCTCCCTTTCTGTGCCGGTGGATGCCGCAGCACCACGCTACATCATTGCGTCGGGTATCCTGCTCCCGAAACCAATCGTGCTGGATGATTGGCATGAAAACCTCATCCTCATGGGCGCAACGGTCGAAGACGACGTCCTCGTCGATGTGAGCAACGCCGACCTCGCGGCCCGTCCATCCATCGACCTTGCGCTGTTCTGGGATGCCACGATCTGGGAACCGCTCGTGCAGCAACGCGGATTAAGCGGTCTCCAGCCTCGGGATGCGAATCAACGTGCGCGCTTCTATCCTGGCATCGGTTCAGCCGTACCGCTCTTTGTTGGCATGGCGGATGGGGTGTTCGGTCCTCACCGGATGGGGGCGCGCGGTCTCGCTGTGCTCGCGCGCTATGGCGTGCCGACCCGAATGGCGTCCGCGTCGACGCTGGGGGGAACGACGCTACCAACGACGGGCAGAAGGCAAATCACCCCAGGATGGAAGGGGGTACGACCGCTCGTGGCGATGATGATTGGCATGACGTTGATTGTTGCTGGCCTGACCTGTTTCCGTCACCGATGTGACCGGGATGCAGGGTGTTGAAATACGGCCAGCCGCAGCATAGCATCAGCTCCCTCCGTCTCCGCCAAGGAGCTGTCCGTCATGATGGGGATCAAGCAGCGCGTCTTCACCCCGCTCACGAATATCTCCCTCGATGATCTTGTTCCCGCCGATCACTTCTATCGCCATCTCGAGCGTACCCTCGATCTCTCCTTTATCCGCGATCTCGTCCGTCCCTGCTATGCGGCCGGTGGTCGCCCCTCCATCGATCCCCTCGTCTTTTTCAAGCTCCAACTGGTGATGTTCTTCGAGGGTATCCGCTCGGAGCGTCACTTGATGCGGTCGGTCGCCGACCGCCTGAGCGCCCGCTGGTACGTCGGCTATGACCTCCATGAATCTTTGCCCGATCATTCCTCGCTCACGAAGATTCGCGAACGCTACGGCGTTGAGATCTTTCGCCGGTTCTTCGATGCCATCCTCGCGCAGTGCCAAGCGGCCGGTCTGATCTGGGGCGCGGAACTGTATGCCGACGCGACCAAAGTCCAAGCCAACGCGTCGTATAGCTCGTATCGCCCCCGCTTCTTCGTCGAGGCGCACCTGAACGCGCTGTTCGCCAACGATCCGACCGACACCGCACCGGCCGACCACGAAGAAGGCGCGACGGTGCCGCTCGCGATCGCGGATTTGCCCGTCGCTTCCGGTATCGATCCCGCCGCACTGGCCGCCACGAACGAAGAGCGGCATGACTGGCTGGCACGTCACGGCCGTCCCCTGCGCGATTTGCCGTCACCGTCGCTGCATTGCACCGCCGATCACAGCATGAGCACGACCGATCCCGACGCGACCTTCATGCATCATAAGGATGGAGGACCGCGTCTCGGGTACCAGACGCACTACCTTGTTGATGGCGGCAAGGCGCGGATTATTCTGAATGCCCTGGTCACTCCGGCGGAGACGATGGAGAATGAGCCCTTCCTCGATCTGCTCTGGCGCGCGATCTTTCGCTGGCGATTACATCCCCGCCAGGTGACGGGAGACAAAACGTATGGCACCGCAGACATTGTCGCCGCACTCGAAGGGGCCGGGATCCATGCCTATGTCGCGTTGCCGCGACCGCAATCGGGCCAACGTATCTATCCCAAAGAAGCCTTCACCTACGATCTGGATCGCGACGTCTATTACTGTCCGGCGAATGCCGTGCTGACGCGTCGGCAAATCTTGTCGAGCCAGCGAATCATTCGCTATCAAGCCGATCCCGCGATCTGCAACGCCTGTCCCCGCAAGATGAAATGCACGACAAGCGATTATGGTCGATCGCTCCAACGCTCCTTCGCCGAGGGATCGCTGGATCGCGTCCGAGAATATCGGGAGACCGAGCCGTATCAGAAGGCGCTCCGCAAACGGGGTGTCTGGGTCGAGCCGTTGTTCGGGGAGGCGAAAGACTGGCACGGGTTGCGGCGGTTCCGGTTGCGCGGATTGGAGAAGGTGAACACGGAGGCGTTGCTGACGGCGAGCGGACAGAATGTGAAGCGGTTACTGAGTGCGCGCAGCTGGGGACGCCGACCGTATCCGGGAGGAGCACTCGGTCTAGCAATCCGGCCCGCCCGCTCCGTCGCAGGGTTGACGATCTGAGGGCGCGACTTCGAGCGCGCGATAGCGTCTTCACAGACAGCGACGTGCATCGCTGGCATTTTCCCTCACATTACACTCGGTGTATCAGGTTTTTCAACGAGCTGGATGTGTACCCCATGTCCTGGCCTAGTCCATAATGATGTTACCCCGGCTGCCGGTTCAGCGCGTCCCGGTCGAAACCGGCAATCCGCTTGTATTCCGCCGTAATCGCCTCCATCTCGGCGCGCGAGATGACCGATTCGAGGTCGTCGAAGCCGTGCGGGGCGCGCTCCTCCACGAGTTGCATGATTCGCTCCGCCCCCTGCGTCCGGTTACTGAGCGTGATTCGCGCGGTCATCGGCAGGCGTTGCGACTCATACGCTTGCAGCGCCGTCGCGATATCCGAATTCGCGGCGAGGGCATCAGTCAGGGCACGGGCATCGAGGATCGCCTGCGAGGCTCCGTTCGAGCCGACGGGCCACATCGGGTGGGCAGCATCGCCGAGCAATGTCACCGGCCCGAAACTCCAGCGATCGAGCGGATCGCGGTCCACCAGCGGATACTCATAGATCGCCTCGGCGCGTCGGACGATCTCCGGAACATCGAGCCAATCGAATTGCCAATCCGCGAAGGCGGGAAGGAAGTCCGCGACGTTACCCGGTCGGTTCCAGTCCTCCCGATTGTGGAGCGTACGCTTGTCGAAGCGCCGTTCGGCGACCCAGTTGAGCAGCAAGTTTCCCTGTTCGTCGGCAGTCGGGGTGATCGGATAGGCGACGAATTTCTGGTCGGCATGCCCCGCCATGAACATCGAACGCCCAGTGAGGATCGGCGCGCAGCGTGTCGTGCCCCGCCAGAGGATCGCGCCGTTCCAGATCGGTGGCCCCTCGTCGGGATAGAACTGCTGGCGGACGGCGGAGTGGATGCCGTCCGCGCCGATCAGCAGGTCGGCGGCCTTGGCCGCGACCGGCGCGCCCGTGCGGCGGTCCACGAACCGCGCCGTCACCCGGCCGTCATCCTCATGCGCGAACGACGCGAGGTGATGACCCGTGTGGATGCGCGATGCGCCGAGCCGCTCTCGAACTGTATTCAGCAATAGCATCTGGAATGCGCCCCGATGGATGGAAATCTGCGGCCACCGATAGCCCGCTGCCAGCCCGCGCGGCTCCTGCCAGATCGCCTGGCCGAACTTGTTGTAGTAGCACAACTCCTGCGTCCGCACCCCCACCGCAACCAGCGCATCCAACAGCCCGAGATCCGTCAACTCCCGCACCGCGTGAGGCAGCAGATTGATCCCGACGCCCAGCCCCTTGATCTCCGACACCGACTCGAAAATATCCACTTCGATGCCCGCCGCATGCAGCCGCAGCGCCGTCGTCAGGCCACCGATTCCCGCTCCGATCATCACCGCCCGCATCGTACTACGCCTCCCGCGTACGGAAATTCGTCAGGTGACGCTGAAGCCGCCATCCACGGTGACGGTCGTGCCGGTCATCCACGCGGATTCGTCGGAGGCGAGGAAGATCGCCGCGCCGACCATGTCTTCCGGCTGCCCGGCACGACCGAGCGGGATGCGGCTGACGCGGTCGGCGAGCAGTTCCGGCGTCTGGAAGATGCGCGTCGTCAGGTTCGTCTGCACCAGCCCCGGCGCGATCGCGTTGACACGGATACGATGCGGCGCGAGTTCGAGCGCCATGCCGCGCACGAGCATCGCCACGCCTGCCTTCGCCGCCTGATAGTGGGCGAGTTCGGGCTGCGCGCTGTGGGCGCTCACGGAAGACGTCGCGATGATGCTCCCGCCGTTGCCGCTCCGCGCCATTGCCCGTGCCGCCGCCTGCCCGACGAGAAATGGCCCCTTGAGGTCCGTATCAAGCACCCAATCCCACATCGCCTCGTCAATCTCCAGAAACGGCACGCGGCGATGCGTCCCGGCGTTGCAGACGACGATCGAGAGTGGGCCGAGTGCGGCAGCATCGCCGATCATCCGTGTTACTTGGGCGGCGTCGGCGATGTCTGCCTGGACGACGTGCGCCCGCCGCCCCATACCGCGGACTTCCTCGGCAATCTCCTCCGCCTCCATTTTTCGTGTCCGGTAATGGACGATTACGTCCGCCCCTTCGCGGGCGAAGCCGAGCGCGATCGCCTCCCCGATACCGCTTGATGCTCCCGTCACCAGCGCAATCCGCCCCGCGAGCCGCCCTTCCGCCATTCCGCGCCTCCTTCATCCATTCACTATTGACGGGGATATTGAACCACAAAGACACCGAGGACACAGAGAAACACGGAGGTCGGAAGAAGAATCGGACGGTATATCATGCCGCCGGCGCCCCATCCAGGATATACAATGTTGAGGAAGAGAAAGGGGCGATGATGTCGGCGGCGCGACTGCTCATCCTCGGTGTCTTACAGTTCAAATCCCCCGCGCACGGCTATGAAATTCGCCGTGAACTGGAGTCGTGGCATGCGGAGCATTGGGCGCACATCGCGTACGGCTCGATTTACTTTGCACTGAACAAGATGGCCGATGAGGGCCTCGTCGCGGCGGTACGCACGGATCAGGTTGGCAAGCGACCGGCGCGGACGCTCTACACGATCACCGACGTGGGCAAGGAGGAGTTCCAGCGCCTGCTACGCGATTACTGGTGGGATCGTAAGCCGTTCATTGACCCCTTTCAGGTCGCGCTGACGTTTATGAACCAGCTTCCGCGTGAGGAATTGCTGCTGGCGCTCCGCTACCGCGCGGACAGGATTCGGGCGTTCCTCAATGCCTTTCAACTGAGAACCGCACATATCTATTCGCCGGACACGCCGCGCCACATCCTCGAAAACTTCCGGCTCGCCATCGCGCATGAAGAAGCCGAACTCCGCTGGACGGAAGAGGCCATCGGGAAGGTTGAGCGTGGCGAGTTGCCTTGATCCCCCGGTGGCGTTCGATTTACCCCTTCTATCTTTAGTGTACCACGTCGCGCAAGGGTACCACACGACCCGAATGGCGGGTTGTTTTGCCGCCCATCTCCCCGTACGGTAGTCATACGTCTCTTCGACCGAAGCAGACAACCAGAGGAGCGGCATCAGCGTGTGCTCGCCGTGATACTGTCAAACGAGCGAGATACCGTGGAGGGAAGCATGCGCGTCACGCAGGCCAAGGGTGTTGCCCGGCAGTGGGTGCTCGAGGAGGCCAGCACCGCCCCCGGCTTCGCGGGCGCTTTCTACCACGGGTCCACGAATTGGCTCCCCGATGATGCCCCCCTGCCGGCGACGTCTGATCTGGATATCATGGTCGTCCTCGACGAACCCGACCCACCGGTCAAGCCCGGAAAATTCCGCTATCAGGGGGTGCTGCTCGAAGTCTCCTACTTGCCGAGTAATCAGGTGTGGTCGCCCGATCGGGTCTTGGGCCAGTACTACCTGGCTGGCAGTTTCAGGATACCGAGCATCATTCTCGATCCGTCGGGGCGGTTGACGACACTCCAAACGGCGGTGTCCAAAGCGTATGCCAAACGTCAGTGGGTCTCCCGGCGGTGCGAAGACGCCAGGGACCGCATCCTGCGGAATCTCCAGTCACTGGATGCGGCGGCTCCCTTCCACGATCAGGTGACCGCCTGGCTCTTCGCGACGGGCGTGACGACCCATGTGCTGCTCGTGGCCGGCTTGAAGAATCCGACGGTGCGGAGGCGCTATGTGGCGGTGCGACAACTCCTGGCGGAGTATGGGCAGTCCCCGTTCTATCCCACCCTGTTGGAGCTGTTGGGGTGCGCGCGGATGAGCCGGGTGCAGGTCGAGCAGCATCTGGCCGCACTCGCCGAGGCGTTCGATGAGGCCAAAGAGGTGATCAAGACGCCGTTCCCATTTGCGGCAGACCTGAGCGATCAGGCACGTCCGATCGCAATCGAGGGCAGCCGGGAGCTGATCGCGCGCGGCGACCATCGCGAGGCGATCTTCTGGATGGTCGCCACCTATTCCCGATGCGAGAAGGTGCTGCATCACGATGCACCGACCGCGATGCAGGGGAAGTACACCACCGGCTACCGGCACTTGCTCGATGATCTCGGGATCGCGACAGTCGCCGATCTTCAGCGGCGCGGTGAACAGATCAAGGAGTTCCTGCCCCAGGTATGGAGAGTAGCGGAAGCCATCATGGCGGCGAATCAGGGGATTGAGGAGTAGCAACGCGCTGTGTGCCGTATCAAGGTCGGGCATAGGCCGAGAGGCGCTTGACATGGGTTACTCAACATTGTATATTCGAGATTGTGGGCGGCATGACCTGTTCGTGCGATGATCGGTTTGACATGAGCGAACGCCCGTTCTATTCTCTTGCTCGGCTTGCGTAGCGCTTCGTGCCACGGAGCATCTCTCCTTCTCGACCACGATGCGCTCATCTCACCGGTCACAGAGAAAGGCAAGGCTGACATGGCGCAGACGACATCCCCTCTCCCGGCCTCTTCTCACGCCTCGGCGCTCGCTTCGGCGCCTCTCACTGCTGACACGATCATGGTCGTTGAGGGGTTGGAAAAGCAGTTTTCCAGTCGGCCCGTCAAGGCGGTGGACGGCATTAGTTTCACCGTGCGGCCGGGCGAGGTCTTCGGCCTCCTAGGGCCGAATGGCGCGGGCAAGACGACGACGATCGGCGTCCTCACGACGCGCGTCCTGCCGACGGGTGGCCGCGCGCTCGTCGCCGGCGTGGACGTGGTGCGTGATCCAGTCGGCGTCAAGCCGCACATCGCTGTCGTGCCGCAGATGAACAATCTCGACCGCTCGCTGACGGCCATCGAGAATCTGACCTTTCACGCCGCCTACTTCGGCTACGGGCGGCAGGAGCGGCAGGAGCGGGCGGTGAATCTGCTCACGCAGTTCGGCCTCGCCGACCGCGCAAAGGAGAAGGTGGACCGGTATAGCGGCGGCATGGCGCAGCGGCTCCTGATCGCCCGCGCCCTGATGCACGCACCGGACATCCTCTTCCTCGACGAACCAACGACGGGCCTCGATCCGCAGGCACGCCTCTTTCTCTGGGAGACGATCGAGACGCTGAACCGGAACGGCCTGACCGTCCTCCTCACGACGCACGACATGGAGGAGGCGGAGAAACTCTGTCATCGCGTCGCGATCATGGATCACGGCAAGATCCTCGCCCTCGACACGCCGCAGGAATTGCGCCGTCTCGTACCCGCCGGGACGCGCGTCGAGTTGCGCGTTCGCGACGGCAACACGCCGCTCAGCGAGCAAACAAAGGCATCTATCCTCGCGACGGTACACGCGTTGCCGGGCGTGACGGTGGCGGAATGGACAACGGCGCGGCCACAGAGCGAGAGCGCGGGCGGGCCACCGCCCTGGGTCGCCGCGATGATGAAGGGCGGCGGTTTCGGCAGCGGGCGCGGCAAAGGCAGGAGTGGGCCCGGTGGCCCACCCGCGATGCCCAGCGGGATGCCGCCGATGGCCACGCCGGGCGGCGACGAGCCGATGCTGCGGCTCTACGCCGAGCGCGCCGGTGAATTGGCGGTGCGGGCGGCACAAATCGTGCTCGATGCCGGGCTGGAATTAGCGGATTTGCATCTTGCCCAGCCAAGTCTGGAAGATGTCTTCATCCATCTGACCGGAAAGGGGCTACGAGATTGAGCACGATCACCCTCACGCCGGGCCATGCGCCCGCCGCGACACAGAACCGCACGCAGATGATGACGACCGCGTTCCTCAATCTCTTGTGGCGCGATCTCTGGGTGACGCTGCGCGAGTGGCCCGCCTTCCTCGCGCAGACCTTCATGCAGCCGCTCTTCTTCCTCTTCATCTTCGGCAAGGTGCTACCGAAGATCGGCGCGGCGCAGGGCGGCTACAGCATCCTTTTGCTCCCCGGCATCATCGGCCTGACGACGATGCTCACGGCGATGCAGGCCGTCTCGCTCCCCCTGACACTGGAGTTCGGCTTCACGAAGGAGATCGAGGATCGCCTGCTCTCGCCGCTCCCCGTCTGGATGGTGGCGATCCAGAAGATCGTCTTCGCCGCCATTCGCGGCCTTGTCGCGGGCGCAATGATCTTTCCGTTGGGCCGTCTGATCCTCGGCAGTGGCTTCACGGTCAGCACCGGGCATCTCGGCCTGCTTGCGGTCGTCGCGCTGCTCGGCGCGCTCGGTGGCGCAGCCCTCGGCCTGACGCTCGGTACGTTCGTGCAGCCAAGCCAGATCGGCCTGATGTTCTCGCTCATCCTCACGCCGCTCCTCTTCACCGGCTGTGTCTACTATCCGTGGGCGGGCCTGAAGTCGCTGCGCTGGTTCCAGATTGTCACCTGCTTCAGCCCCTTGACCTACGCGAGTGAAGGTTTCCGCTCCTCCCTCGTCCCGCAATCGCCGCATATGGCGACCGCGTACATCCTGCTCGGTCAAGTCGCTTTCCTGATCTTCTTCACCATCCTCGGCGTCCGTGGCTTTCTCCGCAAGGCCATTGACTAACGGGGATTGAACGACAGAGGAACGGAGGACACCGAAGGAAATAGAGGATGGGAATCCTTTCTCCGCTCTCCCTTTGCTTCTGTGTCCTCTGCGTCCTCTGCGCTATGATTCCCCGCGTACGAAGGCTTCACGGAATGCTGGGTGATGTGGAGGAGGCATGGGCATGCAGGGCGAGCGGGCTGAGTTGGGCGAGATGGGCGACGAGGCCGAGGAAGCGCCGAAGACGCGGGAGGCGCCGCTCCTGCCGGGCGCGGAGGGGCGGCGGTACGACCTGATCTGTGTCGGGGAGGCGATGCTGCGTTTCACGCCGCCGAACGGTCTGCGGATCGAGCAGACGCTCTCGCTCGATCTCGCCGTCGGCGGCGCGGAACTGAATGTCGCGGTCGCGATGAGCAGGATCGGCGGGCAGACGGCATGGCTCTCGAAACTGCCTGATACCTCGCTCGGCCACATCATCGGCAATCAGGCGCGCATCCATGGCGTGGACACGAGCCACATCATCTGGACGGACGCCGCCGATTCTCGCCTCGGTCTCTTCTTCCTCGAATCGGGCGCGGCGCCCCGTGCGGGCGAGATTGTCTACGACCGGGGGAATTCCGCCGCCTCGACGATGGGCCCGGATGATTGGGACTGGCCCACCCTGCTCCGCCAGACGCGCGTCTTCCATATCACCGGCATCACGCCCGCGCTCTCCGCCAGTTGCCGCGCGATGACCTTCGCGGCGGTCGCGGCGGCGAGGGAAGCGGGCTGCGCCGTCTCGTGCGATCTCAACTACCGCTCGAAACTCTGGACGCCTGAGGAAGCCGCCGCCTGCCTGCGCGAACTGCTGCCGCAGGTGGACATCATCCTCACCGGCAGCAGCGACCTGAAGATCATCTTCGGCGCGACGGGCAAGCCCACCGAACTGGCGCAGTGGCTCCGGTCGGAGTTCGGCGTGCCGGTGGCGAGCGTCGGTAAGCGACGCGGCAACGCGGCGAGCGGTATGCAAGCCCGCCGAAGCGTCGTGGCGACGGATCGCGGCGTCTTCATCAGCCCCGGCACGGAGTTCCAGCCGCTCGACCCAATCGGTGCGGGCGATGCCTACGGCGCGGGCTTCCTCTATGGCCTCCTCACCACCGACGACGAAGAGCAGGCCGTCATTTATGGCGACGCGATGGCCGCTCTCAAGCACACCGTCCCTGGCGATTTCTGTGTCGTCTCCCGCGCCGAACTCGATGCCGTCCTCTCCGGCCAGGGGATGCGTCTACGCCGGTAACGGGATGCACCGGAACCTGAGCGGGAGCAGCCGTTGCTAGACGATGCGAGCACCAACAATCCGAGACAAGACGACGAGCGGGTGAGCCAGAATCTGATGGCGCGATGCGTTACAGCGGTTCGCGGCCCATGTAGCCGCCGTCCAGTTCGTGCCAGGCGACGATGGCCGGCTCATCCATCCGCCAGCAGAGATAGACGACGCGACCGTCCCGCTCGCTGGGGAAGTCCACGAGGCCGATGGCAAGGTCCTTCACCTCGACACCGAGCGCGTGGATGGCGGCGATCTCGGCGTTGAGATCGTGGACGAGGGTGTGGAGTTCCTTTTCCAGTTCCTGCGCCCGCGCGGCGTGACCATTCGCGCGGGCCTGCTGGCGGAGCGCGTTGAATTCCTGTTGCACCCCGTCGAGCCGCCGCTTCATCGCCGCAAGGTGTTGAAGGCGCGGACGCAGCGCGGGCAGAAGCGCGGTCGCTTCCTCATGGGTAAAGAGGCGAGAAAAGTGCGGCCGCTCCGGTCGCTCCGCCATGACGCTCCTCCTGAACGTCGAGAGCGTAGCACCGACCCATTCCGGAGGCAAACAGGCGGGCAGGCATTGCGATGATACCTGCCCACTCTCACTCGTTACTCTCAGGAGTTCGGATCCTTCCCCTCGGCGAGTTTCTTCAACCGCTCGAGGTCGGACGAGAGGCGGTGCGTCGGATCGGCGATCACCTTCGAGACGATCTCACCGACCTTGCCACCGGGCGGGTCCGTGTAGCCGAGCGAGACGGTCGCCTCGGTCTTGTTCGGGCCGATCGGTTTGAGGGTGACGCGGCCCTCGTTCTCAATATTGCCGGAGCCTTCGACGGATTTCCAGGCGATGGTGCTATTCGGCACCTGCTCTGTGGTGATTGCATCCCACTCCAGCGATTTGCCCAGGGGGCCATCCATCTTCCAGTGCGTCTTGTTCGGCCCGATCGTGCTTACTTCCTCGATGTTCTCCATAAAGCGCGGGAACATCTGCGGGTTCGTCCAGATCGCGTACAACCGCTCAACAGGAGCGTTAATCTCAATCGTCTTCTCTACCGTCGCCATCGCCTTGCGGCTCCTTTCCACGATGTACTGTCACAACACGGCCCGTTCTTTTTTGACGTGCCGATACGCAAGCAAGATAGGCAAGAAGGGTGCCACCTTGCCGCTTTCCGTCAGCAGATCGCCCGCTTGACGATGGATGCTACACTCGTCCTCTACCACCGCGCGTCGTCGCCAGGAAGGGTAGCAATCACGGTGCTCCAAACGATCCGTCAGCGTCGCGCCGTATCGGGCGCATCCTCATTCGGCGCGTTGCAATCGCGGGCCTTCGCGCTCTTCTGGCCGGCGATCACCTTCTCGCTCACCGGCGGATGGATGCGCGTGCTCGTGCAGGGCTATTTCGTCTACGATCGCACGCGCGACCCCTTCCAGACCGCGCTCGTGCAGTTCTTTCAGGGGCTGCCGGTGTTGCTGCTTTCGCCACTGGCGGGCATCGCGGCGGACCGGTTCGACCGCCGGAAGTTGCTCGCGGTCATCCAGGTCGCCAACGCGGTACCGGCGTTCGGCGTCGCCGTACTCAGCGCGCTCGGCCATCTCGAAGTCTGGCATGTCTACGTGATGGCGACCTGCATCGGCGCGTCATCGGCGTTCGACTGGCCCGCCCGCCTCTCACTCGTACCGAACCTCGTGCCACGCGCGCAGTTGCAGTCCGCCGTCGCCCTCAATTCCGCCTCATTCAACTTCAGCCGCATCATCGGCCCGGCGATTGGTGGCCTGCTGATCGGCCCGCTCGGCGTGACGGGCTGCCTCTTCGTCGCGGCCTTCTGCTACGTCCCGTTCATTCTTACATTGCTCACCGTGCTCCTGCGTATGGATCTCGCGCAACCGGCGACCGGGCGCGACCATCACCCGTTCACGACGCTACGCGAGGGATATGCGTACATCTGGTCCCACAAGGCGCTGCGCGCGCTGCTTTCCATTGACCTCATCCCCGTGATGCTCGGCATGACCTACTTCGGCCTGCTGCCCGCTCTGGCGCGCGGCGTGCTGAACCGGGGGAGCGGCGGCCTCGGGGCCTTACAGGCGAGCGCCGGGCTTGGCGCGCTCATCGGCGTGCTGATCGTCGCGGCGCTGACAGGCGTGCGCGGCCGAGGGAAGATCGTGCTCGGCGGAATGACCGGGTTCGGCCTCGCGCTCCTCTGCTTCGGCCTCTCGCACAACTTCTATCTCTCCTGCACAATCCTGCTCGTCCAAGGCATGCTCGCCGACCTCTACGGCTCGATGAACGACACGCTCGTCCAGACGGTGACCGAGGACGCGTTTCGCGGGCGGGTGATGGCCGTCTATAGCATGATCTGGGGCCTGACACCAATCGGTAACCTCGAAGGGGGCGCCTTGGCGCACTTCTTCGGCGTGCGCGCCGCGCTGGCGACAAACGGCTTCCTCGTCATCTGCTTCGGCCTACTCCTCTGGCGTCTCCTCGGCCACATCCGCCGCCTTGAGTAGAGACTAAGCGTTTTCTATGCGTGGCCCCAGACGCGCTCGGCGACGCGGACGACAAGTTGCAGTTTCTTGCGCTGGGCGTCCACGGTGATCGTATTGCCCTCCATTGTCGAGGCAAAGCCGCACTGGGTGGAGAGGGCGAGCCGCTCGATGGGAACAAACTTTGATGCGTCCTCGATGCGGCGCATCAGGTCGTCTTCGTCCTCCAACTCAGATCGCTTCGTCGTCACAAGGCCGAGGACGACGGCCGTGGGCGACGGGACAAAGCGCAGCGCGGAGAAATCGCCGGAGCGGTAATCATCGTATTCGAGCAAATAGCGGTCAAACTTCAGCGCGCCGAAGAGCGCTTCGGCGTAGGCATCGTACGGCTGCGTGCCGGTGAACATGCTGCGGTAGTTGCCTCGGCAGATGTGGATCGCCGTCACGACCCCTTCGACGCCCTCGAATACCCGGTTGTCGAGCGCGACCATCTCGCGCATCGCGTCATCCAGATGTGCGAGCATCTGGCGCGGCGCGGTCTCGTGCATCATCGCGAAATGGGGCGCGTCAATCTGGAGATAGGCGGCCCCAGCGGCGGCGAGTGCCTTCGCATCCTCGTTCTCGAGGGCGATCAGGTCATCCATGTATTCGTCTTTGCTGGCATATGCCTGGTCGGAGCGGCCCTCGACCCAGTAGCGGCGCATCATCGAGGGGCTCGGCATCGTCACCTTGATCGGGCAGGCGGTGTGCTGCCGCGTGAAGGCATATTCGACATCCACCTGGCTCGCCTTGCGCGTCAGTTTGGCGACGGGCGTCGGCGTGCCGAAATGCAGTTCGTTCCCCTCCCCGTCGCGATGGAACCGTTCGTAGCCATAGGGATCGTATCCATTGGCGACGGCGACGACGGTCGAGAAGAAGAGCTCGCGCCGAAACTCGCCGTCCGTGACGACCGGCATCCCGGCCTCTTCCTGCATCTTCAGCACATCAATGATCGCGCGGTCCTCCAGCTCCCTCAGTTCTTCCGGCGACGCCTTGCGCTGGTGGGCATCCAGCAGATACTGCGGGCGCAGGAAACTGCCCAGATTATCGGCGTTGAATTGGTCCGCCATCGTGATTCGTCCTCACCGTACGGATGCGTCACTCCGATTATTCCCATGCCAGTATACGGCCCGATAGGTGATTGATGAATCGCCTCGACGGCTGTGTACAACGTGTTGTGGGATGATCTGTTCATACCGGCTTCCGTCAGTACGGAGAGCCGCGCTCCCACACGCTATGACGTGACTGCCGCCAGCAGTTGCGCGATGCCGTCGCCCTTGATCAGAAATGCGTCCGCGCCGGAGCGGAGGGCGGCGGCGCGGTATTCTCGGTACATCGTAAGGAGGATAATGCGGATGTCGGGGGTGCGCTGCTTGATCTGACGGGTCGCTTCCAGGCCGTCCATCTTCGGCATCTGCACGTCCATCACCACGAGATCCGGGTGGAGCGCGTTCACGAGGTTTACCGCTTCTTCACCATTGATCGCTTCACCAATCACTGTGATATTCGGTCGCAGTTCGAAAAGTTCTCGGAGCCCTTCCCGGCTCGCACGGTCATCATCAACGATTAAGACATTCATTTCCGAAAACTCGCATGGACAACTGGCTTCATCATCTTCTGCTGACTTGGTAATCTTCCCATTGCTCGACATCTTTCATCATCTCCACTCGCACGACCAATGCACGCCGCTGCCCACAAAGATACGCCTACGCAATCCGCTTGCCACCTATCACATGGACAGTTTCACCGAGGCGGAAATGCGGCTTCACCTGTCCTTTCGTACAGGTCGCCTGCCACGGTATAATCGGGATGGGAGGAGATAGAGACGTGGACTATCAACCGACAGCCGTGACACGGCCAGCGCGTGCCACCCGTACCATGCCGCTCGGCGGGCAAACCGCGCTCGTGGAAAGTTTCTCGGCGATTGCCGAAGCGCTCACCAGCAGCGGCGATCTCGCGACGGTCCTGCAGTGCATCGCGGAGGAGTCGTTGCACCTCCTCCATGCCACCTCCGCGCGTGTGCGCATGCCCGACGCGGCCGGTACGCATCTCCTGCTTGCCGCGCTCGCGGATGACGAAGAGGCGGATATTCACCTGCCGCCACCGGACCCGGCCAGTTATCTCCGGACGGACTCCATTGCCGGCAAGGCATTCCGAACGAACCAAATCTACGTGGCGCGGGGCGCACCACGGCGAGGCGTGCCGGAAGAGCAGTATGCCCTGCATTGCACCGTTCCCCTAACGACACGGAATCGGACGCTCGGCGTCCTGACGATCTGGCGCACGACCGACCAGCCCTTCACCGCGGACGAGGTCGCGGTCGTCCGTCTTTTCGGCAACGCGGCGGCGCTCGCCATTGAGCAGGTGCGGCTCCTGACGGAGGAGCGGGATCGCACGCGGCGGATGGAGACGCTCACCGAAGTGGCGCGGATTATCAGCGCCGCGACGGAACGCGACGCCCTCTATGAGGCGGTCTACGCGCAGTGCGTCCGGCTCTTCGGCGTCGAGCATTTCTACATTGCCCGCACGACGCCGGATGGCCAGTTGATCCCGGTGCTCTGGTATTCCTATGCGCATCGGCTGCGCGAGCAGGAGGGGATGCCCCTCCCGCCGCGCCTCGGCCAGTGCGTCATCGAGGATAACAAGCCAATCAATACGGCGGACGCGGGCGCGGAATACCTGCGGCGCGGCCTTACCTCCCCGCAAGGCGACCAGTGGGGCGAGCGAGTCCACACCTATCATATGCCCTGGATGGGCGTGCCAATCCGCGAGGGCGACCAGGCATCCGGCGTCATCGCCACGAATGGCCGCCCGACACCGTACACGGACGAGGAGTGTACGGTGCTGCTCGCTATCGCCGACCAGGTCGGCGTGGCGATGCGGAATATTGATCTGCTCGATGAACAGCGCGCCCGCGCCGCACGGATGGAGACGCTGACCGAAGTTGCCCGCGCGATCAGCGCGGCGACGGACCTTTCCACCCTTTACGAGGCCGTACACGAGCAGTGCGGCCGCCTCTTCAGTGTCGAGAGTTTCTATATCGCCCATGTGCGCGAGACGACGGGCGAGGTAATACCGGACCTCTGGTATACCGGTGGCAAGCGGCGGCCCGAAATGGAGGGCGAACCGCTCGAAGGCAGTCTGAGCGCCATCGTCGCTGAAACGCGCCAGCCGCTCATCACGGATGATTACATCGCCGAATGCAAGCGGCATGGCATCCCGATGGACTACCCGACCGACCCCAATGATGTGGGCGATACCTGGATGGGCGTGCCGCTCATGGCGGGGCATACATTGCTCGGAGTGATGGTCGTCAACGGCAAGCGGGAGCCATACAGCGACGACGAGCAGGAAGCATTCATGGCAATCGCCAACCAGGTGACCGTCGCGCTGACGAACGCGCGCCTCCTGCAAGAGAAAGAGGCGCGCGCGACGCGGATGGCGGCGCTCGCCGATGTCTCGCGCGCGATCAGCGCAGTGACAGACCCGGATGAACTGTACGATGTCGTCTATCGCGAGTGCGGCCGCCTGTTACCAATGGCGAACTCGCGCATCTGCCGCATCGTCCCCGAAACTGGCGCGGTGATCGCGGAATCGTATTTCCGTAATGGCGTGCGGATGCGAGGGCTGGAGGGCAACGTCTTGCACGGGGGCCTTAGCCCGGTGATTCGCGATACCGGGCAACCACTGATGACGAACGATTACGCGGCGGAATTGGTGCGGCGAGGCATGGCGCTGCCAGACATGCCGCTGCCGCCGCCGAACTCCTCATGGCTCGGCGTGCCGGTCATCCAGGGCGATGAGGTCTACGGGATCATCTCGCTCAACACGACCGCACGGCGATTGACGACCGAGGACCGCGACACGCTGCTCGCCATCGCCAACCAGGTCGGTATCGCGATGGCGAACGCCCGCCTGATCACCCGCGAGCGCGCGCGCGCGGCGCGCATGGCGACGCTGACGGAGATCGCGCGATTCATCAGCGCGACGACCGACCGCGAGACGCTCTACGACGCGGTCTACGCGCAATGCGCGCGCCTGTTCGCCGTCGAGAGCCTGCGTATTACCCGCGTCAACGCAGTGACGGGCGAGCAAATCCCGGAGTTCTGGTACATTGACGGTGTCCGCCGCTTCGACCGAGAAGGCATCCCTCTCCACTATGGCCTGAGTTTCATCGTCGCTGAGACCCGCCAACCGTTTCGCACGGATGATTACTACGCGGAGCGCGTTTCGCGCGGTATCCCGGTCTCGAAACCCCTGAACAGTGGTACGTCGTTCGAGGCGAAAGCATGGCTCGGCGCGCCGCTGCTCGCGGGTGATACGCTGCTCGGCGTGATCGCCATCTATGGCAAATTGAGCGCCTATACCACCGATGAGAAGGAAGCGTTCGTCGCCATCGTCAACCAGGTCAGCGTCGCCCTACAGAATATCGAATTGATCGAGCGCGAGCGGACGCGCGCCGAGCGACTGGCGATCCTCAACGACATCTCGCGGACGATTAGCGCCGTACTCGATCTTGAACCACTCCTTGGGGCGATTGCGCGCGAGTGCATGCGCCTCGTAGATCTGCAATTCCCTCTGATCGGCTATCGCGCCGCCACCGGTGGCTGGATCACTGCCACGGGCGTATCGGGAGTTATCGGTCACCATGATGAGAGGACAGGCATCGGCCCCCTCGCTACGGTCGTCATCGGGAACCGAACGCCGCTCTTCGTCGCCGATTACCACGCGGCGTGCCACGAGCGCGGTCTCGTACCCGCCGTGCTGCCGGCTCTGGATCTTCCGCTGGGATGGATCGGCGTCCCGATGGTGATCGGCGCGCACGTCGTCGGCGTGTTAGCGGGGTTCATCCCGGCGGAACACGCGACCGCCGAGAATGCCCAACTCCTTTCGATCATGGCAAACCAGGCGGCAATCGCCATTGAGAACGCGCGTCTCTACCACGACGCGCAGGAAGTCGGCGTCGTTGAGGAGCGCAATCGCCTCGCCCGCGAGATCCACGACACGATCGCGCAGGGTCTCACGGCGACAACGTACCAACTGGAACTCGCGGATACGTTCCTCGCGATGGAACCGCCGAAACTCGACCGGGCGAAAGAGAAATTGCACCGCTCGCTCGAACTGACGCGCGCCAATCTCGATGAAGCGCGCCGCTCCGTGATGGACCTCCGCGCCGCGCACTTGCAGAATGTGACGCTCACGGAAGCATTCGAGCGGCTGGCGGCGACCTTCACGACCGACGCCGGTGTGACGGTCACCGTCAACACCGACGAGGATTTCCCCACGCTGCCGTCGCCCGTTAGCGCCGGCCTTTATCGGATCGGGCAGGAGGCGCTGGCGAATATCGCGAAGCACGCACAGGCGACACTCGTCGAGATGTCGCTCGGTATCGAGGAGAGTACGGTCATCCTCATGATCCACGATGATGGCGTCGGCTTCGATCCGGAGATCGTCGCGACGAAGCGGACGGCGCGCGGCGCCTCGGGCGGGTTCGGCCTGATCGGTATCCGCGAGCGGGCGCAATTGCTCGGCGGCACGAGCGATATCTGGAGCGATGTCGGCGCGGGGACGCAGATTGTGGTGCGCGTGCCGACAAAATTGTACACTGACGCGCGGCAAAACGTACCAAACGGACGGGAGTGACAGAACATGACGGCGACGCCGATCAAGGTGCTGGTATGCGACGACCATCCCATCGTGCGGGAAGGGATCGTCGCGATCCTCGAAACGCAGCCGGATATCGAGGTGATCGGAGAAGTCAGTGATGGCTCGGACGCGGTCACGCGCGCCGCGCGGGGTGGCGTGGATGTCGTCTTGATGGACCTGCAGATGGCCCAGATGGATGGCGCGGAAGCGACCCGCCGCATCCGTGCGCTCGACGATGGGCCCCGCGTCCTCGTCCTGACCGCGTTCGACACCGACGAGCGCATCCTGGAAGCGGTGCAGGCCGGGGCGCAGGGATATTTGCTGAAGGGTGCGAAGCCCGCCGAGATCTTCGATGCCGTGCGCGTCGTTCATAGCGGCGGCTCGCTCTTGCAACCGGCTGTCGCGAACAGCCTGCTGCGCGCGCTGACCGGCGCGCGCAAAGCGGGCGCGAAGCCCTCCGTGCCCGCGCTGGACATTGAGCCGCTGACCGAGCGCGAGCGCGAGGTACTCGTGCTGATCGCGAAAGGGCTACGGAACAAGGAGATTGCGGACACGCTCTTCATCAGCGAGCGGACGGTGAAGTTCCATGCGAACGCCCTCTATCAGAAACTGAATGTCACAAGCCGCACCGAGGCCGTCTCCTTCGCCCTCCAGCATCACCTCATCTCGCTGGACGAGACGACGACGTAGCATCTCGTTGCAGGCGCTGCGGGATCGGGGCAGGGCGCCCGCGACGAAGCCTTTGTCTCTCATCAGTGGCGTGCGATTCGTGACGAGCAATCGCCGTTCGTGTCTGTGAGGGTTCCCGATGTCCGACATTGCACTCCGCGCGACGACGGATGCGGATGCGCCGGTGGTCCTCGCGGTGCAGCGGGCGGCGAATGAGGCGTACCGGCGCCGGCCTACAGCGTTTTGCAGAAGCATTGAGCCGGTGGTGGCGGGCTTTAGCCTGCCATAGCAAGAAACGGCAGGCTAAAGCCCGCCACCACCAATACGATAATTGCGCTAATCAGGTATGCCGAGGGGCAGGCACGGGCAATGGGCCTGCCGCACACGCAGTTCAGCGTCCGTCTCGCCCTGCCCCGCCAGCGCGCCTACTACGAGCGAATGGGCTACCGCTTCACCGAACCAACCTTCGCGACATTGACGAAAGACCTCACTGCGTGACCTGCGTTGCTCCCTCTTCCCCCGTGGGGAAAGGGGCCGGGGGGTTAGAGTCACCCCGCTGCACTAACCGGCGCACGAGCGCCCGCTCTTCCGGCCCCACCGTGCCGAGGGCGAGCAGCGCGACGCAATAGACCACGCCACCGATGATCGCGCCGACCCAGGCGCCCAGCCCCACCCGCCACCCGCCACCCCAGGCGGCGAGTGCGAAGAGCGCCGCCGCGACGAGTGGCTGCCACGCCAGGCGGAGCAGCGGCAGCGGGCCGAGGAAGCGGCGAATCCAGACCGCGAAGGGGATGAACAGCACGATTTCCGACAGCACGGAGATTACCGCCGACGCCCCGTACGAATAGCGCGGGATGAAGAGCAGATTCGCGACAATGTTGAAGATGACCGTCGCGACGAATGCCCACGTCATCCGCCGCTGCTGATTGAGAGCGATCAGGACGTACTGCGTCACGCCGTTGACGAACGAAAACGGTAAGAGCCAGATAATGAGGCGAAGCGCCGTCGCCGCACCCGGCAGATACGCTTTGCCACCGACGATCCGCACCAATTCCGGCGCGAGCGCCATCACCCCGACCGTCATCGGCAGGGCGAGAATGAGCAGCATGCGCACCGCGAAGTGATACGTCCGCGACAGGCTCGCGCGGTCGCGGACGGCCTGCCGCGCCAGTTGCGGGAAGAGCACGAGCGTGAACGTTGAGGAGATAATGAGCAGCGTGTTGATTACCTTGATACTGACGCCGTATAGCCCGACCGCCGTTTCCCCTTTAAGCGGCTGGAGGATGAAGACATCCAGTGTGAAAAAGAGCGATTGCAGGAGCGCATTGACGAGCAGCGGCCCGCCATCACGCAGGAGCCGCCGTGCCGTGCCCCACGGCAGGGACCATTCCGCCCGCACGCCGAGCCGCCGGATGAGCAGAACGATTGGCCCGAGCGACAGCAGATTCGCGACGACTGCCGCGACCGCCAACCCAACCGGCCCCCACCCGGCGAGGAGCGTCCCCGCCCGCAAGCCAAGCCCGACGAGACTACCGAGGATCGTCACAGCCGCCGGGATCTCAAATCGCTCGCGACCGTTGAAGACGCTCGTCGCGGCGTCCGTGTAGGTGGTCGGCACGATGGAGAGCGCGAGCAGTGTCACCGCGCCGACCTGTACCGCGCCGATGCCGCCCCAGAATGCATTTGCCCCGACAAAGAGCGCGAGCGGCGGGAGCGAGATCGCGAGCAAGACGAGCCGCAGGAGCGTCGTCTGGCCGAGCATGGCCCCGGCCCGCTCCGGCGCATGCGCGATCTGTTGCGTCGCAAGCACGCCCAGGCCGAAGTCCGTCACGGTCTTCAGGTAGAGCCAGACGAGGATCGCGTACTGATATTGCCCGCTTCCCATCGGCCCCAGCGCGCGGAGCATATAGAGCGCGAAGAGGAAGTCGAGGCCCTTGTTCGTGAACTGAGAGAGGAGCAGGAAGCCGCTGTTCTTCACGACCACCTGCACCGCGTTCGCGCTCCGCCCCCGGCTCCAGCGCGCCCACAGCACCAGCGCCCCGACGAACGCCAGTGCCAGCAATCCAACGACGATAGACGCGAGCAGCACTTTCATGGCACCTGCGCGGAATCACGACGGGGCAACCAGGCCGCGCCCCGAATGCTCAGGGTACACGTTCCCCGCGTTTGGCGCACATTGGGATGGCCACGCCGCGGCAAGAGACCATCCGCACGGGTCACGCCCGTAGGCGAGTCGTCTGGCCCAGGTCGTTGGATAGACACGCAAAGCACCTGCATCCAGCATCGCCGATCGTCTGTTGCGAAAACCCCATTCCCGCAACATCCGCTGTATCCGCATCACCCCCGCCTCTCGCGTGTATCCTGCTTCCACGAGCGCGCCCTGATTCAGCCGGATTTCCAGTGTCGCGCCCGGTCGCGCGAGCATGACGAGGCCATCGAGGAACGCCGGGTCGCCATCGAGCAACGCGGTGAGCAGACTTCCCCACGGAAAGTTAATCGTGATCCGTGTTGCCAGCCCACGCAGTTCACGGGGCAGCGACAACGCATTCGCGATGATGAAGAGCGCGTTGCGTGGCGCGTTCCGCGAGACGCCGCGCAGGTTCTCCCGGCAGGCGTCAATACCGATTGCGAACCACGACGGGCATTCCCGCGCGATATTCCGGACATAGCGGCCATCGCCCGTACCAATATCAATCAGAATGTCTCGATACCCAACGATCCGTGCCGCCAGCGTCGCGGCGTCAATGACCCATGCCTGTTTGCCACAGATACCTTCCATGTACTCCCGTCCGTTCTCTCGTTTCGGCATGTCGTCGAAGTGCGAAAGAACGGCCTGGGTGGCGCACGGGCAGTGGATCGTCGGGACGCGGCGAAATAGCGCCAGCGTCAGCCACCGTCGAGACTATCAGGCGTCGGATGTTTTGGTGAGGGAATTAAAGGAAAATGCGCGGGCCAATGGCCCACGAAATCATCGTCAGGAGGATTGTTGTCCCGCGTTACCTCTTAGCAGGGCGGGCGGGCGAGGTGCGATATCTGGATACTCATCACGGAAACCTTTCTCGCCAGATATAGCCAGCAATGTTCCCCCACGAATCAAGTATATCACGACTCGCCATGATAGACGCGAAGGAGCGCGCAGGCGGCATCGCCCCAACCCATCGTGGCGGCGCGCGCGAGGCCCGACGCGCGGCGGGTGGCGCGGGTCGTTTCGTCCGCGTTGAGGGCGGCGATGATCGTCTCCGCGAAAGCCGGGGCATCGCTGGGATCGGTGTACCACGCGACATCCCCGGCGACTTCGCGATGCGGTGGGATGTCCGACGCGACGACCGGGACGCCGCATGCCATCCCTTCCAGCACCGAGAGGCCGAACCCCTCATACCATGCGGGAGCGATCACCGCGTCCGCCGCATTGTACAGGGCGGGCAGCAACGTGTCCGGCGGCGAGCCGAACTGCACCTGCCCGGCGAGATGGAGTTCCTGCAACGTGTCGAAAATCGGGCCGAACTGCCAGCCCTGCCGCCCGGCGATGACGAGCGTATGCGGCAGGCCCACCGCACGCAACCGGGCGTATGCGCGTAGGAGCGTCAGGTAATTCTTGCGCGGCTCCAGGGTGCCGACCGCAAGCAGGTAGGGCCGGTCCGCGCTCCCGACGAGGCCCGTCACCGCCGCTCGTGCCTCGGCGCGCTCGCCGGGTGGGTAGGGCCGGAACCGCCCCTCAACGCCGTTCGGCACGACGCAGACGCGCTCCGGCGGGATATGCAGCCGCTCGACGACCTCCCACGCGGTGAATGCCGAGACAGCAAGCACCCTATCCGCTCGCCGCACGACGCCCGGCACGACTCGCCCGAGATACGCCGCCAGCGACGGCTCCGCGTAGCGCGGCACGGCGAGGAAACTGAGATCATGCACCGTGACAAGCAGCCGGGCATGGCGGACGCGCGGTGCGACGTAATCGAGCGCGTGGTAGCACTCCACCGGCCCGGTAAACCGCTCCACCGGCACCGGCGCGCGGGCACGATGCCAGAGGCGCGTCATCCAGACGGCGGTCAGCGGCAGCCGTGTGAGCGTCACATTCCCGCCGGGGCCGTAACCGGGCGCATTCGCGGGGAGCCGGAGATCGCCTTCCGGCGGGTGCGGCACAGGGAGGAACCCCGCCGGGATGACACCATCCCGCCCCTCCGTCGCGTAGAGATAAGTATAGCGCGTCTCCCGATCGAGCAGTGGCAATGTCCGCGCCAGATGCCGCGCCACCCGCCCGATTCCCGCCCCTTGCGTCATCGCGGGCGTCACATCCACCGCGACGCGGAGGACTGAGGGATTTGATGCGCTTCGTGCCATATGGCTTACTTCAGTCCTCACAATAACGCACGATCATTGCACGTATTCGTAGGGGCGATTCGCGAATCGCCCTCCCTACTCAGTCCTCAGTCCTACTTTTTGCGGCTGAAGATATAGATGACGAGACCGATAAGGAGGACGCTCCAGTAGCCGATCACGCGGTCAATCACTGCGACGGAGGCGGCGGCGTTGCGTTCCACGCCGACCCATTGCAGGATGCCGATGATCCCCGTCTCGACCGCGCCAAGCCCGGCGGGGGTGAGCGGGATCGTCGTCAGGAGCGAGGCGGCGAGCGCGACGAAGACGGTCACTGCGAGCGAGACGTGCATACCGAGCGCGCGAGTGATGAAGAAGACGCGCAGCCCTTCCTGTGTCCAGACGATCGCCGTCAACGCAATCAGCGAGGGCCAGCGGCCGAAGGAGCCGAAAATCCCCTCCTCGAGCCGCCGGTACTGGACGGAAATCTTCTTCGGCACGACCCGTTCGAGCAACCCCTCCGCCCGCCGCAGGACGAGCAGACCGACCAACCCGCAGAACGCGAGCGCGCCGCCGAAGATGAAGAGCGTCATGGCGACGCGCGGCACTTTGTTACCGAAGACAAGGACGCCACTGACGACGAGGAAACTGAAGAGGCCGAGAATATCCATTAGTCGCTCGGCGAGGATCGTGCCGAACGTGCGCGTGAACGAGACACCCGTTGCCTTCTTGAAGAGATACCCGCGATACACATCGCCCAGTTTGGCGGGCAGGAGCGTGTTCGCGAACCACGAGAGGATGAGAATTTCGATCAGCCCGTAGACGTTCGGGGCTTCGATCCCATGCGCGCGATCATACCCGGCATTCCCCAGGATAATGTGCCAGCGCACGGCACGGACCGGAAACGAGAGATAATAGACCGCAAACGCGCAGAGCAGGAGCAACGGGTTCGCGCCCCGAACATTGCGCCAGACCTCGTGGACATTAATATTGAGGCGCATGACGACAAGCACGATGATAACGATGGCGACGAGGAAAGAGAGAATCGTCCGCGGTTGCCGGAGGCGCCGCGCGAACGAGATGCCTTCCTCGGCGACCGCCTCAGCGACATCGCCATGCGTGCTGCGCGCGGGATCAATCGCCTCCGGCGCAAGATCGTGGCGGACGGCATCGAGCGAGATGTCGTCCAACGGCTCCGTGCCCGAGGCGATACCGTTCGGAGGAGTCGCTACCTTCGCCGCGGGATCAATCACCGGTGGCTTCCTCGGTATGATACCAATCGTAGAGCCGCGCGATGCCGCTGGCGATGTCCGTCGTCGGGTGATAGCCGAGTGCGGCCCGCGCCTTGCTGTTGTCCGCGAACGTGACAGGAAGGTCAGCGCGCAGAGCGGGCAGTTGCGTAATGATCGCGGGCCGCTCGACGATCCGCTCGACGACACGGATCAGATCGCGGATCACGACGGGATGCTCATTGCCGAGGTTGAAGACCCGGAAGCCGTCCGGCGAGTCAAGCGCGGCGAGGATGCCCGCAACGGTATCCCCGATGTAGGTGTAATCCCGCTGCACGGAGCCATCCCCGCGCAACTGGATCGGGATGCCGCGATGCACGGCGTCCACGAAGCGGTAGGTCGCGAGATCGGGCCGGACGCGCGGTCCGTACGCATTGAAGAAACGAAGCGCGGTAACGGGCAAATCGTACAGAGACGCGTAACTCTGTCCCATCGCCTCCACTGCCGCTTTCGTCGCGCCGTATGGAGACATCGGGTTCAGCGGCTGATCCTCACGGAACGCCGTGCCGCCTGTGTCGCCATAGACCGTCGAGGAGGAGGCAACGACGACATGCCGCACGCCGGTATCGCGCGCGGCATCGAGGACATTGATCGAGCCGAGGACATTGACCTGCGTGTACAACGCTGCTTGCCCGACCGACGGGCCAACCGCCGCCATCCCCGCGAGGTGAATAACCGACTCCGGCCGCGTCTCCTTGAATGCTCGTTGGAGCGTGGGCACGTCCGTAATGTCGGCGGTATGGAGGCTGCACTGCGGATGCTCGGCGGCACGCGCGATATTGCGCCGCTTGCGGGCGGCGGAATAGAGAAAATCGCTGAAGGAGTCGAGGGCGATTACCGCGTCACCCCGCGCGAGCAATGCCTCCACGACATGGCTGCCGATGAATCCCGCACCTCCGGTGACCAATACTCGCATGCGCTCTTATACCCTCGTCCGCGACCGCCCCGCCATCGGTGCAGTGTACACGACGCCGTACGGACGAACAACAAACCCCTTTCCATACCGGCGTGACGGAAGGGAACCGGGGGTAGGCTGATCCGACAAGACGCGGCGCGGATTGAGCGACACCCCGTTCATCGGCTTGAGCAACTGGGCTACACTGTCATTCCGCAGCCGATCGGCGGAGGCTGACTACTCTGTACACTGATGTCCGAGAGCACATTGACGGGAGGGGGAAGACGATGACAGGAACAATACATGATTTGGCCGCGCACCAGCGGCGGTTCGCACGGGCGGACGCGGTACTCGCCGGGGGCGTCTCCGCGACGCTGCGTATTAACATGGCGATTGGCCACCCGATCTACATGGAGCAGGCGGACGGCCCGTACCTGTACGATGCCGACGGGCAGCGGTTCATTGACCTCAACCTCGGCAACGGCGCGGCGTTGCTCGGCCACCGGCACCCGGCAGTCCAGGCGGCGATGATCGAGGCGGTCCAGCGGGGCCTGCTCACCGGCAGCGAGACGGAGGAGCACGCACGCCTCGCGGAAACGCTCGCCGCCTGCATCCCGAGCGCCGAACGCTCCCGCTTCTCGACCGCCGGGACGGAAGCGCCGATGCTCGCCGTGCGCGTTGCCCGCGCCTACACGGGCCGGCGACGCATCGTCAAGTTCGAGGGGCATTTCCACGGCCTCTACGACGGGTTCATGTATAACCAGAAGGCGCCGCTCGCCACGCCGGACGCGCCGCCGACCGCCGAATCCGCCGGGATGATCGGCAGCGCGGATGATACGATCGTCCTCCCCTGGAACGATGCGGATCGGCTTGTCGAGCGGATTGAGCGGGATAGCGACAGCATCGCGGCGGTGATCTGCGAGCCGATCAACTACAACTCCGGCTGCATCGCGCCCGCGCCCGGATTCCTCCAACTGCTGCGCGATGTGACGAGGGCACATGGCATCGTCTTGATTTTCGACGAGGTACTTTCCGGCTTCCGCACCGGCATCGGCGGCGCGCAGGCGTATTACGGCGTCACGCCGGATATGACGACGCTCGCCAAGGCGCTGGCGAACGGCGCGCCGATCAGCGCGACAGTGGGGAGCGCGGACGTGATGAGCGCGATCCGGCCCGGCGGCGCGGTGCATAGCGGCACATACTCCGGCAACCTCTTTGGCGTGCTGGCATCACTGGCGACGCTCGGCGTGCTCAGTGAGCCGGAGACGTACGAGACGCTGAACGGAAACGCGGACTGGTTCTACCGCGAACTGCAAGGCGTCTTCGACCGTCTACAACTCCCCGCCCGCGTGCAGGGGATTGGCGCGCGTTTCGGCCTCTTTTTCGGCGTTGACACGACTATCCCGATCACGACCTATGCCCAGGCCGCCGCGCACGATCCGGCGCTTGCCGGTCGCTTCATCAGCGCGGCCCTCGCACACGGCGTCTATATCCACGGCTATTCGGCGTCCTACGCGCCCGGTCATGCCGGTATCTCCCTCGCTCACACGCGGGCGGTCCTATCCGATGCATTGGAACGGCTGGAAGCGGCAGCGGGAGAAGTAACAAGTAGCGAGTAGCGAGTAGCGAGTAATGAGTGGTGTCGTCGGCTCTCGCTACTTGTGACTGCCGTTGCGTCAACTCAACATAACGCCTACACTTGAGGGGATAGCGGAATCGTGCGGCGGCGTGGTACGCTGTAGTGGGAGCGAATGCAGCGGTCGAATTTGGGTTGCATTGGCCGCAATGCGGTGCTGCACCCGGCGCGATCAGCAACGGCGATGGCGGGTGAACACCGTCGCCGGATGGGGAGAGGGAAGCGATGGCAGAACCGGAACGCAAATGCAGCACCTGCAAGTTTTACGAACCGGCGCCGATCTGGCGTAAAGGCTGGTGCCGCAATCCCCTCTTGTACGCGCCGCAACAATCGCATCTCGTCGCGGAAGATGATCTGGACTGCTCGCGCGGCCTCAGTGATTACTGGGAGGCGGCGGACGGCACCGGCCCGAACGCGGGGGTCAATCTGGCGATGAGCGGTCGCGATCCCTTTGGGCGGAACCCGGAACGGGGGGAACGGGGGAACATCGAGCCAGCAGCCGATCCGTGGGGCGGCAGCCAGCAACCGTACGGTGGCGGGCGAAACGCGCCGATGCCGGACGACGACGGGTACGCACCGCATGAATCCGCGCCTCCATTCCCGCCAACCGGCCCACGCTATGTCGGTGCGGTTGGCGGCGATGAGGATATTCGCAACCCCTGGGATACCTCCCAGCCCGGCTATGGAACGCCCCCCGCGCATCCCGAGAGTGACCCGAACTATGGACGCGATTACGGCTACGGCGCGGGGCAGCATGAACAAGAACCAAACCCGTGGCAATCCGCTCCTCCCCCCAGTGGCTACGGACAAGGTGGCTACGGCCAGGAGCAGCAAGGGTATGGACAAGGCGGCTACGGCCAGGGCGGCTATGAGCAGGAGCAAGGTTACCCGCCGAGCGGCTACGGTCCGGGCGGCTATAGTGGCTACGGCCAAGGTGGCTATGACGACCGTGGCGGCTATCAGCAGCCCCCGAACGCACCACCGACTGGCGCCGGGCCGCGTCGCGTCGTCCCGGCGCCCGCCGCGACCGGCAAGGAGCGTTCGCTCTCCTATTACACCGAGGAGCGATACTGGACGGATTATGCGAAGTTGATCGTTCCCGTCGTCGTGGTGATCGCGCTCTTGGCGGGCGTATGGTTCATTGGCACCGGCAAACTGCGCGGCGGCAGTAGCGACGCGACCGCGACCCCGAACAGCACATCGGCGGTAGGCAGTGCCGCCGCAAGCACGCGCACCGGCGGTACCCCCGCCGCCGGTGGCAGTGTCCGGCCCGGTGGAACGGTAGGGCCGGGGGTCATCACGTCGAGCGGCGTCGCCCCGATTACTCAGGCGACCTTGCCCGCCGGAACGCCCGGTACCGGGACGCCGGCAGCAAATACGGGCACCACCTCGGGATCATCGCCCACACTCCCCATCCGGCGATTTAAGGTTTCCGCTGGCGGCTCCGGCGCGAATATGCGGAAGGATCCCGATATTAAGAGTAATCCGCCGATTGCCACCATCCCGGATGGCACCGAAGTGCAGGTCGTGGATGGCCCGCAGAACGATACCGATAATATTCCGTGGTACAAGGTATCAGCGGGTGATAAGACTGGCTGGATTCGCTCTGACTTCCTGAAACCTGTTACCCCATAACTGCCGGACATGTCTGTGTCAAATATGGCGGACAGGCGATCCCGGACGGATCGCCTGTCTCTTTATCGGGGGGTGCGAGGCTTGCGCTTCGCCCGTCGCGCCGCTTCAGTCGCTCACCGCCGGAGGGCGCCGCCGACGCGGACCATTTCGCCGGTAGTGGCGGCGAGGCGTACCTTTTCGAGCACCGGCAGCACCCAGCGGGCATCAAGAAGCGATTGCGGGGCGGTCGCGCCGGTACGGATCGTCTCAACGAACGTCTCGATGATGCTGACAGCCGGATGGGGAAGCCAATCTTCGCGCATCGTGCCGGAGGCGGAGGTGACGGTGATCGCTTGATTCGTCGGGTTGGCACGGAGAACGGCGTCGCGGCCGAGGAATTCGACGTTCACTTCCTCCGCTTGCGGGAAGTTGTCGGGCAGCGAGCGGGCGACTTCGAGCGTCGCCACGACGCCATTTGCGAAGCGCAGGAGGATCAGCGCGGCGTCCGCGCTGTCCGGCCCGTCGCCCGGCCCATGAGAGAATAACCGCTCCGCCATTACCTGCACGCGCTCGACTTCCGCCTCGACGAGCCAGAGCGCGACATCAATCAGCGGCAGTGCAAGATCGGTGAAGAGATCGCCGGTGATCGCGCGGGTCGTGCGGTGGGCAGCGAAGAGCGCGAGCGGCGTGCCGATGTTCCGGCGGCGCTCGTGCATCGTCGCCAGCGGCAGCCAGTGGCGGAGCGGGTTGGGCGCGTAGACCATCACGCCCGCGTCCGCCGCACGCAGGATGAGACTGTCCAAGGTCGAGAGATCGCCCGCCGCGGGCGCGGGGCAGCAGACGGGGATACCCGCCTCCAGCGCCGTGACGATCAGGCCGGCACGGTCCGCGACCGGCGCGGCAATGCAGACCGCCTCCGCTCCCATCGCGCGCGTGATCGCTGACGGGTTCGGCGTGCTGCCCTCCGCGGCGACCGCGACGACGTGTGCTCCCGGCGTCCGGTCGGTCAGCGCATCGAGCATCGGGCGGGTCAGCGGCCCATCGCCGAGGACGGCGACACGCAGGGGCTGATCGGTCGCGCTCATGCCGCACCCCCTTCCGGCGTCTCGATCATGTTGAAATCGGGCTGGATATGCGCGACCTGCCCGCGCTGACTGGACCAGACAGCGGCCACGGAGAGCAAGACCGCCTGCCGCGCCTCCTCGGGCGGTAAGGGGACGGCGGTTTCCTGCTCAATCGCGTCGAGCAGGCCGCGCAGTTCGTCTTCATACGCGGTGTCAATATGGAGGAGCGCGTCGAAGTTGAGCGGCTCGCGCATGCCTTCCGTCGTCGTCTCGCTGTACGTGCGCATCTCCGGGTCCATCGCGCGGATGACGCCCTCGGTACCGTAGACTTCCAGTTGGTGGTACAGCGGGTAGTCATGCGGCAGATTCGTGACAACCTCGGTGCCGGCGAGCGCGCCATTGGCGAAGCGGAGTTGAATACTGATGAAATCCGGCACTTCCGCGTTTTCATCGCCGATGCGGCTCTCGGCGTAGACGCTCGTCACCTCGTCACCAACGAACCAGCGGAGCAAATCCACTTCGTGAATGGCGTTCAGCATCGCCGCGCCGAGCGAGTATCGCGCGTCAGCCATCCACGCCCGCTCGCCGTCCGGCGCCCACGCACCCGTCGCGAGCGAGAGGCCACGATACATCGCGCGCGGCCGCCGCTCGTTCTCCCGCGCCATCCGCACCTGCCCGATCGCGCCCCGATCTATCGCGGCGCGCACCGCCTGGTAGCGCGGCGTGAAGCGACGGCTGTGCCCGACCATGAACTTGATTCCCGCCGCGCGCGCCGCCGCGATCATCGCGTCCGCCTCCTCGACCGAGGGAGCCATCGGCTTCTCGCAGAGGATGTGCTTGCCTGCCGCCGCCGCTGCCGCCACCTGCTCCGCGTGCAGGAATTCGGGCGTCGCGATCACGACGACCTCAATATCGGGCCGGGCGAGGAGCGCGTGATAGTCCGCGTACGCCTCCTCCGCGCCCCAGGTACGCGCCGCGTGGTCCGCTGCCTCACCACGCACATCGGCGACGGCAACCAGCCGCGCCCGCGCCCGCAGCCGGGCAATCGCCGGAAGATGCGCGCTCTGCGCGATCGTCCCGCAACCAATCACGCCAATCCCGAACCGGTGGGGCATCTGAATAACCTTTCCATACGGAGCACGTTCCCTGCAACGATGCTATCCCGTTGGCAGGCCGGAAGCAAGGGGAACGAGCGGGTGAATCTCTCCATACACGCACGCCATACCACCACCGAATCCGCCTCCTCGCCATTGCCAGCGCAATGGCGAGGAGGCGGGGGGTGAGATTTCCCGCTCATGCTATACTCACGCCGCACACGGGCGCGGAAATTACGCGGGGAGAGAAGAGCATGAACGGTGTCGTCGTTGCGCCACAGCCACGGGCGGCGGAAGTGGGTGCGGAAATCCTCCGGAGCGGGGGAAACGCGTTTGACGCGGCGGTGGCGGCAGCGTTCGTCCAGGCAGCGACCGATCCGTTCATGTGCGGCATTGGCGGGGTCGGCGTCGCGCAGATCTTCGACGCGGCGTCGGGCGAAAATCTTGTCCTCGACTTCGTCGGGCGCGTCGGCTCCCGCGCTCGGGCCGATCAGTGGACGAAACTGGCGCGCCGGACTGCCGAGGGCAAGACGTACGTCGAGGGGTGGCACAATTATCTCGGCTACCAAGCCATCCTTATCCCCGGCACGGCCGCGGGGCTGGCGGCGATCCACGCGCGCGGGCGGATGCCGTGGCGCGATCTCGTCCAACCGGCGATCCGCATCCTGCGTGAGGGGTTCCCGCTCTATCAGTACATCACCGAGTATTTCTTCGAGACGCACCAGTATCCTGTCGGGGAGAACTATCCGACCTTCGACGCGTATGTCCACGCGACGGACGCGATGGCGCGGCTCTGGCTGCGCGATGATGGCGCCGTGCGCCGCGTCGGCGATCACCTGACGAACCCGGACTACGCCGCCGTATTGGAATGTATCGCCGACGAAGGGGCGGACACCTTCTATCGCGGCACGATTGCCGCGCGCATGATGGCGGATTTCACCGCACACGACGCGCTGATCACTGCCGCAGACCTCGCGGCATGCACGGCGATCGTGCGCGCCCCAGTACAGACTGACTATCGCGGTGTGACCGTCTCGACCAGTCCGCTCGGCGGCGCGACGGTGCTGCAAATCCTCAATATCCTTGAGGGCTATCCCGTCGCGGATTACGGGCACAACAGTGCGGAATATCTCCATCTCCTCGCCTCCGCGATGCAACTCGCCTTCTCCGAACGCGATCAGATGTCCGGCGAGGGTGATGAGAGCGCATTGAATGAACTGGTCAGCAAACAGCACGCGGCGGAACTGCGTGCCCGCATCAACGGGGCGAGCATCCCGTCCACCGAGGCGGCGGCCGTACCCGGCACGACGCATCTCTCGGTGGCGGACCGGGACGGGAATGCGGTCGCGGTCACGCATACGCTTTCGATGGGATCCGGTGTCGTTACGCCCGGGCTTGGCTTTCAATATAACAATGGCATGTGTACGTTCGATCCGTTGCCCGGCAAGCCACGCTCCATCGCGCCGGGGAAACCGCGCGTCACGCCGATGGCGCCGACGATCGTCTTCCGCGACGGACGGCCGGAGATCATTCTCGGCAGCCCCGGCTCGAATGCCATCGTCAACGCGATCGCGCAGGTGATCGTCAACCGCCTCGATTTCGGCATGACTCCGCTCGCAGCGGTCTCAGCGCCGCGTATTCACTGCGAAGGCGGCCCGATACTGACCGAGACACGGCTTCCCGTCGCGACCGGGCGCGCCCTCGAAGCGCGTGGCCACCGCCTCAAGCCCCGCCCGTTCGCCTACGATTCGTTGCAAGGGCGCATCCAACTGATTGTCGCGGAGCACGGCGACTGGATTGGCGCGTCCGATCCGCGTCGCGACGGTGGCGCCGCGATGTACGCCTGAATGGAGCAAGAGATGGCAACCACCTGCACGCACCGCGACCAAATCCGCGATGTCACGCCGAGCGCGAATGGCTGCGAGGAGTGCCTGAAGATGGGCGATACATGGGTGCATCTGCGCATCTGCCGCATCTGCGGGCACGTCGGCTGCTGCGATTCATCGAAGAACAAGCACGCGACGAGGCATTTCCACGAAACCGGCCACCCGATCATGCAGTCCTTCCAGCCGGGTGAGGACTGGCTCTGGTGCTATGTGGACGAGATAATGATGGAGCCGGCGTAGGGCGGAGGTTTTTCGTCCCACTCGCTAGTGCTGGTATCGCCAGCGATGATAATGCTGGCCGATGTTGCCCATCTCGACCTTGAAGGCATCGCTGTTGGCGGCGTTGTAGGTCAGCACCCGCCGCTCGAAGACCTGGACGACGACCTGTCTCTGCACGCCCGCGATCTTGACCGTCGCCACGAATGGCTCGCTCTTCGCGTAGCCGATCACGCCCAGCCCGACCTTCGCCCGGTAGGCGGCGAACGCGGCGGGCACGTTGTGATGCGTCACGCTGTCGTAGACAGACAACGTTGTCGCCGCTTTGGCGGTATTCCGTACGTCGGCAGTGCTCGTCGCGCCTGCCTCCGACACATCGCCCGCAGCGGAAACGTTCGCGTTCACCGTGGCACCGACTTTCGATGGTGTGGGTACGAGGAGTTTCGCCGCGCGGCCATTGAGGGACGCATAGGTGGGGCCGGGCGTGTCGGGATCGCCCGCGATGGGGATGGCAGCGGGGCCAAGAGGTTGAAATGCGTCGTTGCCGATTTGGAGTTGGCCGGTGATCAGTTCGGTGGCGAGTAATCCATTCGTGACCCTGCCACCCTTCACGTCCGCCAGTTCCATCCGGCCTTTATCAAAATACTGGACGAGGCGGTAGCCGCCGCTTGCGTCGCTGTAGGATTCCTGTTCCGGGGTGGCAAGCGATGGCCCCCAGAGATTGCGGGCCATGCCCTCGCCAGTGTGCCACTGCGCCTGGAAGGCATGTGTGGCGGCAACGAGCGCCTGCGGCGACGGGGTAGGAGGGACAGGATGGCTGATCGGTTTGGTCTTGCCGGTGCCCGGCCAGTCGGCGCGCGGGTATGTCCAACCGAGGAAGTGGGAGGCATGATCGTTCCACCACTGGACGCTGTGCTGCTTGACACGACCATCCGTCACGACGCCGATAAATTGGTCGCTCCCAAGGAAGATACCGACATGACCGTCGTTCCAATTGCCGGCGTTCCGGTCGAAGAAGACAATCACGCCGGGGGGTGCATGTTGCAGGCTCGCGAGTGTATGCCGCACCGGATCGCCGGATTTGCCAAGCGCCAGGTACATGTCGTACGCGGTCGGGTACTGCGCCGTGACGCCAAAGGCGTTCTCGACGAACTGGTCGCAGAGCGTCACGCCACTCTCGATCCAGAGACGGGGCGCGCTCATCTGTTGTGCCGCCCAGACGACCGCCTGCTGCAAGCGCGGGTCGGCATCCGGGTTCGGTGTCCCGGTCGCGCCGGCCGGTTGAGGCGCGATCGCAAGCGAGAAGATGAGACTGAGGAACAGCAATCGCTGCGTGAACCATGACGGGCGTCCGTGGAAAAACCACATGCCAAAAAAAGATCGCAAAAGGACCACGCCTCCCCACTCCTATGAGTCCGTCGGTCTCCTCGCGTCGGGAATTGCGCGAACACTGGGCGATCGCGCTGCTGTGAGGCACTCCCAACAGAGGAAGACCGTTCTTATATTGAAGTATATAATATGTGTCAAGGCCACAATAAAATGAAGAGAATACAGAAAATCATGGCTCCGCGTGGGAAGGCTATGAAGAGAGGGCTTGCCGCAGGCTGTCAGCCGCAATGCGGTTGTGCACTACTGGCGCAGGTTGGAAAGCCCGATGCTCCCGGGAGCATGCGAAGCGCATCGCCTTTCGGCGTGCTACGACCAGACGACGAGGGCGATCCCGAGGACGGTGAGCAGCGTGCCCGCCACGGCACGCAGGCCGGGCCGCTCGCCGAGGAGCAGCATCGAAAGCGGGAGCGCGAACAAGGGGGCCGTTGCGCCGAGCACGGCCGTTCTGCCCGCTCCGGCGATCTTCAATGCACCGAGGTAGGTGATGCTGGCGAGGCCGGTGCCGAAGATGCCAATGATGGCGAGGAAGAGGAATGTCCGCCCGCCGAACTGCCGGAGCGGGATATGCGCCCGGCCGCGCGAGGCGACCAGCAGCACGCATGCGGCGACCGGCATGCGAATCAGATTGACCGTGATCGGGTCGGAATGGGCGAGCGCCTTGCTCTGGACGACCGTCGAGAGCGACCAACAGACCGCCGCGATCATGCTGAAAACGATCCCGATCATGTTCGTGCGGTCCACGGCGACCGGCCTGGGCGCGGCGATGATCCCGACCCGCACCGGAGTACGCTTCGGCAGCGAGATGAGCAACACCCCCGTCATCACGACGACCGCGCCGCCGAGCACCTGCACGCGGATCGGCTCGCCATTGAGGAGCCAGGCGAAGAGGACGGTGAAGAGCGGGAAGCAACCGGAGATCGGCATTGCGCGTGAGACACCTATCAACTTGATCGCGTGATATTGGAGACTGTCTCCCGTTACCATGCCGATGCAGACGCCGAGGACGATGTAGAGGATGGTAAGCGGCGCCAGTTCACGTAGTGTGCCGGGGTCGCGGACGATCAGGAAGAGGAGGACAAAGAACGGGATCGTCACGAGGCAGCGCCAGAAATTGACCGCGACCGCGCCGAGCCGTGCCGTCTGCATACGCATCAGCGTGTTCGAAGTCGCCCAGATGATCGCGGCAATCAGGCCGAGGAGTTCACCGAAACCCACGCGTTACTCATCTCTCATATCGGCCAGCACGCCGAGCGTTACGGGCTGCACTGGCGGGCGGGCCGTCATCGGCGCGAGCATTGCAAGCGGCTGGTCCGTTTCCCTTGCGATGATGGCGGCGATGGCATGGCTGCACCAGCGCCCCTGACACATCCCCATCCCGGCCCGCGTCCGCCGCTTCACGTCATTGAGCGTCCGTGCGCCCTCATCAATCGCCGCCGCGATCGCCGCGCCGGTAATCTCCTCGCAGCGGCAGATGGTTAGCCCTGTTCCTTCCATCATCGCGCCGCCTCCACTATCCGCACCGATTGCCAGACATCCGTAGGG
>Ga0102924_1000625_pt1 | contig 43817 bp, 40 predicted proteins | sample PaiPotPPM11metaG_FD_80116 | JGI IMG/M metagenome (GOLD analysis project Ga0102924, IMG submission 80116) | Iron sulfur acid spring bacterial and archeal communities from Banff, Canada, to study Microbial Dark Matter (Phase II) - Paint Pots PPM... ...
GGCGCGCGCGCGCCATATGCCGCCGCGTAGAGCGTGGCAACGATTTCTCCTTCAACAGCGATGGGCACGGAGGCGAGGGTGTGATACCGCTGGGCAGTCGTCGTGCCGCCGAGCGGTATCTCGCGCAGATAATAGACGCGCGGAGTGACCGGGGAGTGGGACATTCCCACGCCGTGTGTCGCGCACGCCTCGAAGAGCGCGGCGACCGGCCCGTCCGCGTCGGCAGTGCGCGACGCATATGCGGCCAGTTCACCGCATCCCTCGGTGGCCGTCACCACCCCGGCGCTATCGGCCCAATCAGCGGTATACTCTGCCAGCGCGTGGAAGATCGCGCGTTCGTCGTCGGCAGTATGGCACGCCGCGGCAAGCGCGCCGACATACGCCGCGTCCCCCGCGCGCCGCTCCTCCGCGGCGATCCGCGCAGTCAGTTCCCACTCGCGCGCTTTCTGGGCGGAGAGGTCCGTGAGCGTCGCGATGACGCCCGTGATCTCGTCATCCTCATACCACGGCGCGGCGGAGAGCAGCACGCTCACGCGGTGGCCCTCCTTGTGGATCTGCTCGACCGCGACGTTTGCGATCGTCTCGCCGATCAGAATGTGCTGCCAGAAGAGCGTGTATCGCTCTTCCTCCTCCGGTGGGATGGTCGGGAGCCGCTTGCCAAGCACTTCGCGCGTCGTATAGCCGAAAAGCGCCTGGGCGGCACGATTCCAGCCCGTCACGCTGCCGGAAAGATCGGTATGGACGACGGGGATCCCGAGGGCGTCGAAGGGTGCAGTCGTGGTGTCGGTCGTCCGCTCACTTGCTGCTGCGCCGCGCGCAAGCCGCTGGGGGAGATCAAGAATCGGATCAATCAGCGACGCGTGCTGCTCGTGCGTGTTGACCTGCTGCGGAGCGACGCGATCAACCGCAGTCGGCGACGTTGGGGTCGGCTCCCGCAATGCATTGTCCATTGCCACTCCCAATTTCCACCGTTCGGCCGACGCACGAGAGACGCGAGAGAATCCTCATGGGATACAGGCCCAACTGTTGTATCTAGTCGGGACGGTGCCCGCGCGACCGTGCAGCGCGCGTCTCTTCCACTCAGGTTAACGAGACGATACCGTATTTTGTGATGGGAGGCTGAAGTTATATTGAAGTCTATATTATGTCATGTCGAGACGCCGATTATCGGGTTGTCGCACGTATGCGGGATCGGTACAATCACGGTGGGACAGGGGAGGTATCGGACTGGACAGACGGACCGAACAACGGCGATATCGCGGCGCGGGTGGTGGGCGGCGGCGCGCACGGGAGACACTGCTCGCGCTCGTCGTGATGGGGTTCTTCGTCTCGGTGATTGTCTGGCGCAGTTCGCCGTCCACCCCGCGCTCGACTACCGTTCCGCCAATGACCGCCACAGGCGGCGATACCGCTGTCCCGCGTGATACTGTCGCGTCCCCGCGCCGTATGGGCCTCGCGCAGGCGCTCGGTCCGGCGGTGGACGAGTTAATCGCGCAGTACCAGCCGCAGGGAATCACCGGCGTCGGCATCGTCATCGAGGACGGCCAGGCCGAGGACACCATCGAGCGCAACGCGGACGATGGCTTCGCGGCGGGGAGCCTCTACAAGCTCTTTCTCCTCTGGCGGACACAGGTGGAAATCCGGCAGCATAAGTTACTCGATACGACGCAACTGACGCTCACTGCCGAGAACGACGACTCGGAGGAAGATGGCTATTCGCTCGGCGCGTACGGCGACACCGTCAGCGTCGCCGACTTGCGGCGGTTGATGATCGCGGCGAGCAACAACACCGCCGCGCAAGTGCTTGGGCAGTATTTCGGCTGGGGAACAGTGGATCAGTTAGTGCGGGCGCATGGCTTCACCGCGACGGTCATCTCCGGGCAGGCGTACACCACACCGCGTGAGGTGACGCGCTTCTTCGATGGCGTTGTCAATCACACGCTCGATCCGCTCCTCACGTCGGACGATTACACGCTCATGCTCGATCTCCTCAAAGAGCAGCAGGTGAACACCAAACTCTCCACCGGGTTGCCGGACGGCACGATCTTCGCGCACAAGACGGGGGATGTGCCGGGCGCGCACCACGACGCGGGCATCATTTTCCTGCCGGATGGCCGCGCCGTCAGAATCACGGTGATGACGTCGGGGGATTACGACGCGAGCGTCCAACTCCAGCACGACCTCGCCGCATTACTCTGGAGCGGCCTCAACGCATGGACTTAGCCACATGATGTTGCACGCATAGCGTCAGCGCCGGCTGTCAAACGGCGCGCCGTATCCCCTCATCCCACCGCAAGGGCGAAGCGGCCATACCCGGCCCTCAATTGCGGGACTTGACGGTGTGTGACGCAGCCGTATAGTGCTTCCCCATTGACAGGAGCACTGCACAATGGCGGCGTTGGACATACCACGGCTTAGACGAGGAAAGACGCGGGGTCGCGCTGGAGGTGCATACCACCCTGCTGGCCGTTGCCTTGACGAACGCTGACGAGCAATCAGGGTAAAATCATAAAGCTTGGCACTGGGAGGTAGAAGCATGATCTTTACCTTTGACGAAAGACCATCAGACTCGCCGTTTGTCGAACGGATCTGGCGTGCCCGAAGTGAGCGCGCTGGCTCTTTTATCTCGCTTGCCATGAGCCATTGGGAGATGGTCATGACGAGACACAATGATAAGACAACTCTCACGGTGCGGGGGCCAGAGACGAAAGCGACGCCTCTCCACTGCCCTGCGGATGGGGAGTGGCTTGGCATCCGGTTTAAGCTGGGCACCGTTATGCCCCATCTGCCCGCAAGCAATCTCGTGGATGAAGCGGTGAATCTGCCTGATGCGGGGAGTCAATCCTTCTGGCTACAAGGCTCTGCGTGGCAATTTCCGGATTTTGAAAATGCAGACGCGTTTGTAGACCGGCTCGTGCGTGACGGTCTGCTCGTGCGTGAACCCGTCGTGGACGCTGCGTTGCAAGGTCAACTGAAAGACCTGTCCGTACGCACCGCACAGCGTCATTTCCTGCGAACGACCGGGTTGACACAAAGCGCTGTGCGTCAAATCGAACGCGCCCGATATGCAACGACCCTCTTACAGCAAGGCGTATCAATCCGCGACGCCGTTTACGAGGCTGGCTATTTCGACCAGGCGCATCTGACCCGATCGCTGAAGTACTTCATCGGGCAGAGACCGACGCAGATCATGGATCGCAGCAGACCTGAGCAGTTGTCGTTTTTATACAAGACAACCCCCTTTCGTTGAGTCATCCTACTCATGTTGATCTGAACAATAATCGGAGGGCATCGCATGCGCAAGATCATTAACTCCACGTACATCTCGCTCGACGGTGTCATCGAGTGGCAGCCTTTGGGCTCCGTTGATGACACCGTCGCGACGATCCAGACGGAACTGCTGTTCGCGTGTGACGCGATCCTGATGGGACGGCGCACGTATGAGGGCTTCGCTCCCGTCTGGGGGACCCGATCCGGCGACCCAATGAGCGATCGGTTCAACAGCACAGCAAAGTACGTCGTCTCGTCCACGCTGCAAAACCCGGAGTGGAACAACACGACGGTGATCAGCGGCGATGTGGTCGCAGAGATCAAGCGGCTCAAGAATCAACCCGGCATGGACATCGTGCAGTACGGTTTCGGCCGACTCTCCTACACCCTGCTCACGCATGGCCTGCTGGACGAACTGCGGCTGTGGGTCCACCCATTATTCCTCGGCAACGGTGGCCCGCAGGACCTCCTATTCCGGCCCGGCCCGCCGACGAAGTTCCGCCTCATCGACACGAGGACACTCGCGAGCGGGATCGTCATCCTCTCCTACCAGCCCGAACAGCGAGATACGTAGGCCGCTCCGCTGAACGCTTTGCGCGCACTGCCCTCCTCTTGGGCCGTGTGACGGATCGGATGTGCGCGGTCGCCGGCCCTCCAGGACTGATCCACAGGGTTTCGCCGACCGCACGAGACACCGCAGATCGTGGCGATTTCACGGTCGGGGAAGGCGGGATGCTCGGCTTTGAGCACGAGGATGGCCCGCTGGATGTCGTCGGGCAGGGTGCGATGGCGCTCCACCTTCGGTGGGCCGAAGAGGATGACGGGGCGGATGAGCTCGTAGGTGCGTTGCTCGGGGAAGCGGACGAGCAGGTCGAGTTGCTGCCAGTCGTCGGTCGGTGCGAGGCGCTGCCGGTGCCCCATCGTCGTCCACTCTCCGCCCAATGTTATATCGAGTGGTGGAGTCTAGGGGCTTGCCGACGCGATTGACAATATTCGTGCAGACTCATGTGACTCAGTCCACAACGCAATCTGAAAATCATTGGTTCTTACGATGCGGCAGGGGCATCGTCGGGAAGCGTTGCGCTATCCGCGCGGCGGAGGGCGTCGCGGATGGCGGCGATGGTGAGGGCGCGGAGGGCGTCCATCTCCCGGCGTCGGGCCGTCTGGATCGCGTCGAGGAGCGCGTCACCGCGATCCGGCACATCGGGCGGCAGGGCGGCAAGGAGGGCGGTACGGTACGCCTCGGCGGCGGCGGAGCGGGCGATCCGCCCCGGCTTGCCGCGCGCGCCGTCGAGCGCGTCGCGCACCTCTGGGTCCGCGAGCGGTGGTTGCAGCGCCTCCTGCACCCGCCCGCGGGCCTCGATGCGGGGCCGTGCCCGATGTGCCGCTTGCGCCGCCGCCTCCCACGCGCTCCCCGCGCGCAGGACGCGCGCGCGGCTCCAGGCAAGCACAATGTCGTATTGCTCCGCTGCGGGCGGTTCGACCGGGATGCGCCCGATAACGAGCGGCGTCTCACCCTCCCGCCACATGCCCAGCAGCAGATGGGTCGCGAGGGTAATCAGCACCGCGACGTCTACCGAGGCGTCGGCCTCGATGGCTTCGTCCGTCTCTTCGACGAGCGCGCGGGCGAAGGGGCCGGTCGCGACGGCGCGGAGGAGATCGGCGCCGCGCAGGGAGATCGTCACGACGTGTGACTGCGCCGGCAAACGGGGGCGGGGCATCCCGTTCGGTCGCGCGCCGTCGAGGATCAAATCGTTGAGGATGCGCTCAGGCGTGAGGATGTAGCCGTCTATCGCGGGCGTCTCCGGTGGGGCGAGCGCGGCGATAATCGCCTGGGCGAGCGGCCCGCCCTCGGTGAGGATGCGCGCGGTCGTCTCGGCGGAAACCTGCGCGGCATCCACGGTATCGAGGCCGAGTTTCGCGTCCGCCCCGGCGATGCCGGACGCGCCATCCCGCGTGACGAGAAAGAGGAAATCGGGCTGTCGCAAGCCGCGCGCGGAGCATTCGAAGGCAATCGCCGGGTCCGCGCCGAAGGAACGTGCCGCGTGCAGGAGGGCGCCGTCCGGCAGCGTCTTGCCGACGAGCGCCGAGACGCGCGGCAGCAGATATTCTTCCCAGCCATAGCCCAGCGCGAGGCTGCCCCCATAGGCATTGGCACGATCACGCACCGCGCGGTCGAGCAGGGCGCGGGCGGCGGCAAGTGCGGTGCGGGAAACAACCAAGCGCGGTGTGGCCCTTTCTCAGGATGGAGGACGAAGCGCTGAGACAGAGCAATACATGGCTCGTCCTCAGTGCTTGTGCATCGTACCACGTCTCACGGTTATTGCCCGCCAATTACCTGCACCGCGCCGACGGGAACGGTTTTCGTTGCGCCACCTCCGGCCGGCACGTCCACCGCCACGCGCCAGCTACCCGATGCCCCGAGCGTGACGGGGCCACTGTAGACACCGTGGCCGCGCGCGGGCAGCGTCTCCAACAGATACATCGTCCCGTTCGCAAAGAAATCGGCATCGAGTGTGGCGGGGAGCCCACCGAACAATGCTACTCCTGGGGGCAGAGGTGTGCCGTGCGCCGCGTCCACGAAGGCGACGCGGATCGTCGCCGCCTGTTTCGCGACGGGTTGTCCGGGATCGGTGGTCACCTGCATGCTGTAGCGGTTCCCGTCGCTGCCGATGAAGGCCGCCCGGACAGTGACGGCGTTCTCGACGAGGGCTTGGCGGTTCGGGATTTCATTCCGGCTCCAATCGGCCAGCACCTGCAACGACCAACTTCCCGCGTCCGTCAACGGTATGCTGCCCCGATAGTGGCCATAGCCGATGTTCGTGAGGGTGACAGATGGTCCGCACGCGATTTTCCCATACCGGCAGAACAACGCGGTGACCGCAGCGGGCGGCTCGTAGCGGACGGCCTTCATCTCCGGGTTGATTGGCGTATCGCTGGCCGGGTCGGTGAATTGCGCCTCGATCGTCACCGTATCCCCCGCGACGATCGTCTTCATGTTGACCGATGCGGTGAGGGCGGCGAACGGGGGGGATGTGTGAAGGTCACGGGCGGACGTGCTGATGGTCGGGCTTTTGCCGTAGCGCTCGCGGTATCGTTCCACGAGCGAGAAGAGGGAGCCAGCGTCGCTATTGCCGCTGTCCGTCGCGAAGATTTCATTGCCGGAGGCGGTTTCGAGTGTGCGTATCCCGCCCCGGCTCTGCCGCACCGTGAGATAGCCTCCGTCTCCGCTGAGCAGTAAGGCGGAGGGTGATGCGTCCGGCAGCCACTGCTTCATAACGCGCCATCCGCCCGTATCAATGACCCAGATACCATGCGCCTGGGTGTCGTGGCTGCGTCCGGTGGCACCGACAGCGTAGAGCGTCCGGCCGTCCGGCGAGAGTTGCATCCCGCCGAGAAGCCCGCCCTTCGCCGCGACATCCTGCACGAAGAAGCCATGCACGATGCCGAACACACGAGCGAACAACGATGCGTTGCCAGTCGTGGTGATGGCAGTCGTGTCCACTTGTACCTGATCCTCGATCCGCCGGGTCATCAGATTGACGACGACGAGGGAGCGGAGCGTGGGCGCGAGCACGTAGAGATGCTTGCCGTCGTGCGAAATCGTTTGCTCGTATGCAAGAAAGTCCTCCTTTCCCTCGAAGGGAAGGTCAATCGCTGAGAGGGTCGCGCCCTTTTGCAGATCGAAGAAGTGGAGGACGAGGTGTGTGGGCGAGTCGCCGTACGACAGTTGATAGAGGGTGTGCCCGTCCGGCGTCATCGGACTGTCGAGGCTGAAGGAGGCGGCGCTGCCGGTCTGCGTGATCGGTAGTCGTTGCATCTCCTGCCCATCCAGCAAACGGAGGCGGACAAAGAGCGATTTCGGCCCGACGTTCACGCCTGCTTCCGTATTGAGAGAGGCGAGCAGGGCCAGCGATGCCCCATCCGGCGCGGCGCGCAGTGAGACGATTCTCCCTTCTCGCCCCGCGAGGTCTACGTTCCATCGTGCGCGCTCCCGCCCCTCAGCGCGATTGAGCGCGACAACCGTGATTGGCTCCGCTGATAGCCAGTGATGGCTGGCGATGTAGACACGGTCCGTCGTCACTTCGGTGGTCAGGATCGGGCCGGGAGTCTGCTGCGTCTCGACCGGTCCCGCCGCGATCACCGTCCGCCACTGCGGGGCGAGGGAGTCGCTGGCGAAGGCGACGATGGCATACTGCACGCCGTCCGGCGTCTGCCGCCGCTGCGTGAAAACGATTTGTTTGCCATCCGGTGAGATGACGGCATCAATGCCGCCATCGAGGAGCGGATGCGGCGCCTTCATGCCGGGTACGTAGGCGACGACGTGCGATTGCCGCGCCTGCTGGTCATACGTCATCTCGATTAAGGTATCGGGGACAGCGCTTGATTGGCTCCGACCGTGCGCGAAATGATCGGCAAGGCTGCCGCCGATCACGCCCGTCGCCATCATCGCGCATACGAGCGCGAATGCCGCGAGCACGCGGATGCTACTACCCTGGCTCGGCCCGGACGGCCCCACGAATCGGCGGGTATCAGCCTTCATCACTGCCACGGGTTCTCTCCTTCGCTGCACAATGGCTCTCCACCAAGCATACAACGCTGAAGCGTGTCGGGTTCCGCAGACAGGAAGGGGCGAGACGGCGAACTGGTAGACCTCACGGCTCTGCATCTCTCCCGGCATCCCCGCAGAGAAGGGCTGAACGTGTATAAAGGCGATGATTGTTTCCGTGCGCCGCGACAACGAGGAGAATTCACCGGGAGGAAACGCCCATGACGAACGAAACGCCCGATGCCCACGCCCCGCTGACCGGCACGCCGCCGAGCACGATCACGAACCCCCCGCGCCAGTGGGGATCAGGCGCGCCGCCGAATGTCTACCCGGACCCGGATGTCATCGTGGTCGCGCCACAGTTTCGCGAGGTGGTTCAGAACAACACGCCGATCCAGCATCTCTGGACCGGGGCGCTGTGGGCGGAAGGCCCTGCCTGGTCCAATCAGGGCCGCTATCTCGTCTGGAGTGATGTCGGCGACGATGTTCAGTATCGCTGGTTACAGGATGACGGCCGCGTAACCGTCTTCCGCAAGCCGTCGCGCAACAGCAACGGCAATACCTTCGACTTCCAGGGCCGCCAACTGACCTGCGAGCATTTCTCGCGCCGCGTCGTCCGATGGGAGCACGACGGCTCGCTGACCGTCATCGCGGACGCCTATCACGGCAAGCGGCTCAACTCACCCAATGATCTCGTTCCCCATCCCGATGGCAGCATCTGGTTCACCGACCCGCCCTACGGCAACTCATTGTATGAAGGCCAGCCCGACGCGGGAGGGCCATTCGATCCCCGGATCGGCACGGTGGACGCGGGCGGCGAGCGGCAGGAGTTGCCGACAGCGGTCTACCGCGTTGATCCGAGCGGCCGGATTGATCTCGTCACCGACGAACTTGCCCGCCCCAACGGACTCTGTTTCTCACCCGACTACAAAAAACTCTATGTCTGCGACACCGGCCCGGGGCCGCGCGACATCAAAGTCTTCGATGTCACGGACGCGCATACAGTCACGAACGGCAGAGTCTTCACCGACATGCGGGTGGACGGCGTGCATTGCGGGCCGGATGGCATGCGTGCCGATGTCGCGGGCAATCTCTGGTGCGCGAGCGCGGCGGGCAGTGCCGGCCTCGGTTATCATGGTGTGCTCGTCTTCACGCCGGAGGGCCAACTGATCGGCCGCATCCGCCTGCCGGAAGCCTGCGCCAATCTCTGTTTCGGCGGCCCCAAGCGCAACCGCCTCTTCATGACCGCCAGCCAGTCCATCTACGCGCTCTACGTCAACACCCAGGGGGCAACACCCGGATAATTCCTCTCTATCATCCCGATGACGCGACTGACGCGCCGCGAGTTGTCAGGAGGCCGCCCAGGCGGCGAAGGCATCGCGCTCGGCGGGCGGTAAGAGACTGGCGCTCCACATCGCAACAGCGGCGACGATGTCGCGCTGCCGTACCATGCCACGGATATGGCCGTCGGCATCGGTGACGGGGACTTGCGTGATGTCGTGATCGAGGAGGGTGCGGGCGACCGCGGGGAGCGGCGTCTCGGCACGTACCATCACGACGGGCGCGGTCATCAGCGTAGCGACGGTGGAACCCATCTCCCAGTGCGGCGATTCGTGCCACCGCAGCAGGGTGCGATGCGAGCGGATCGTGACGACGCCATCCAGCACCGCGCGCAGTTCCGTCCGCTCGACGCCGCGCATCCGCGTGGCGAGATCCGTCTGGGTGACGATACCGATCACGCGCTGCTCCGTGTCCACAACCGGCACCGCATCGAGCGCGCTGCCGAGGAGCAGTTGCACCGCCTCCCGCCATGAGACGTCTGACGCAATCGTCGGCACCGGACGCATCACATCCGCCGCCGTCATGATGGGGACGCTGGGATCGTCCCCGCGGCGATTCAGGCCGCGCTTACTTTCGCTCTCAATCGTCATGGTCTCTTCCCCACTGCCCCGATCCTTCGTCACCGCCGCCAGAGTGTGGACGGTATCCAATCCGGCACGCGGGAGGTCTGTGCCCGCGCCGTGTGCCAGGAAGTCCAGAAGGCGGAGAGCGTGAGCGAGGCGAGCACGACGATCGCGCCCGCGATGATGTCCAGGAGGTAGTGGTTCCCCGTCATAATCACCGCGAACGTCATCATCACGGGGAGGGCAACCCCCGCCGCTTTCAGCCACCATGACCGGGCGCACGCGATCATCGCAATCCCCGCGAGGAGCGACCAGCCGACATGCAGGCTCGGCATCGCGGCGTAGGGATTGTAGAGCGGGCCGGCCGCTGAACCGTCCACATTGAAGCCATAGAGCGCCATCGTATCCACGAAACCGGACATGAAGCGCGGCGGTGCGACGGGCAGGATGACGTAGATCGAAAGCCCGAAGAGCGCGGAGATCATGAAGGAGTTGCGGAACCACGGATACGCCCAGGGCCGCCACCCGTAGAGCCAGACCGCGACCGCGATCAGCACCGGCAGGTGGGCGTAGAGATAGAAGTTATTCGCGAACTGCATCAGCCACTCGTGATGCAGGGTGAAATGCTGAATCGGCCGCTCGGGGTTGAGGTGCAACGCGTTCTCGATATTCAGGAGTCTGTTCGCGTGCGCCACCGCATCGCTCTCCCGCCCGCGGATCAGGCCACGAGTGAGGAAGTACGCGAGCGTGACGGAGAGGATAAGGGCGAATTCAATCAGCGCCAACCAGAGCGTGGGCCGCGTGATCTGCTCCCGCCGGGGGGTGATCCGCCATTGCCATCGGGATTGTTCGTTGCGCCGTGGCATCGTCCGGCCCCTCCCATGCATCTCCCGTCATCACTGGTTTACGTAAGCGGTTTTCTGATAATCCGTCGTACATGTCTACCATAAGAACGAACGGAATCCTGTCTTGGTTTTGACGATACCGCACCGCCGTTTGTTTCGCATCGCCCATTCGGGCAGCGGCTCCGTGTCCATTCGGACAGTGCCTGGCCCCCTCCATCCGGCGGATGTGCGACATCGTCTCTAGTATACCGTACGGTGGTGTCCGATTTGTTACAGATAATGAACGCTCCCCGCGGGCTCTCGTATTCCAGCGCGCCGTAGTACGGATCGTGATATGTGGCAGGTATCGTCATCAGGGATGGATGACACGGGCAGCACGGAAGGCGAGCACGATGGCAGCGAGGAACCAGGCGGAACGGCTCTTTTCGGAGACAGCAAACGCGTACGAGGAGAACGACTTCACCCGCAATACAGCCGCGGAAGGAGATTTCATCCTCGCCGAGTTCGGGCTGCCGCCAGAGAGCCGTATCCTTGACATGGGCTGCGGCACGGGGCGGCACGCGATCGAACTGGCACGCCGGGGATACCGTGTTACCGGGGTGGACATCGCCGCCGGGATGCTCGAAGAGGCGCGCAAGGCGGCCGACGACGCGGGCGTCACGGTCGCTTGGATCGAGGCGGATGCGACGCGCTTCACGACACCCGAGCGGTTCGATGCCGCGCTCTGCCTCTGCGGTGGCGCGTTCGGTATCCTCAATCTGGATGACGACCCCGCCGATCATGACCGCGCCGTCCTCCACGCCATCCATGCCGCCCTGAAGCCGGGCGCGCCGCTCATCCTGACGACGCTCAACGCCTTCGCGCGTCTGCGCGAACTGACCGATGCAGAGATCGCGCCGGGTCGGTTCAACCTGCTCACCCTCGAAGAGATCTACACCGACGAAGCGGAAACACCCCAAGGCGTTGAACGTCTGCGCCTCAAGGAGCGCCGCTGGCTCCCGCCGGAACTGATCGCCCTCTGCCACGCGACGGGCTTCACCGTCGCGCATATTTGGGGCGGCACGTCCGGCCGGTGGAATCACCGCCCCCTCCGCCTCGACGAACCCGAACTGATGCTCATAGCGCGGAAAACGGCTTCACGGTGACCAGGCGGGGAAGGCGGCGGGTTCACCGTCCGGGGAGAGGGGATGCGGCTGAAGACCCTGGAAGTTGGTCACGGTGAGGCGGCTGGTGGGCGAGACGATGAGGACGCGCAGGCCGTCCGCCGAAACCCCGCCGCCGGAGCCGGCCATCAGGTCGCGTTGATCCTGGCCGTCCGCCGTGGCGACGACAACCGTACGCGTGCCGCCCACCTCGCGCGTGGCGACGATGCGCGTCCCGTCCGGCGTCCATGTGGGGGCGCGAAAGGCGGTGCCGTTCGTCCCCGCGAGGGCAAGTTGGAGGCCGAAACCGTCCGTGCCGAGCGTCCAGATGCTCGTACCGCGTTCCATCGCGACGCGCGTGCCGTCCGGCGACCATGCGACGGCGCCGACCCCCGGCACGCCCGCGAAGAGCGTCGTCACGCCGCCGTTCGGGACGGAGAGCACCGCGAGATCGTGCCCACGCGCGAAGGCGATCCGCGTGCCGTCCGGCGACCACGCGGGGAGGTCGTCGCTCGGGCCATCGGTGACGGCGGTGGTATTCTTGCCGGCCGCGCCGACGATGAAGAGTTTGCCGCCCGCCGCGTAGACGAGTTGCGTGCCATCGGGAGACCACGACGGAGCGCGCGCGTCGCTGGATGGGGTGGCGATCGTCACGCGGTTCTTGCCGTTCGCGTCCATGACGACGAGCGTGGCAGGGCCGCTGCCCGATTTCGCCGTGAAGGCGATCCGCTGGCTGGGAGCGGGCGGCTGGGCGTCGCCGTATCGCCAGCGCAGATACTGGAGGCCGACATTGCCCGCCTCGACCTTGAATCCCTCCGGGTTATCCGGCGTGTAGGTCAGGACGCGCCGCTCGAACGCCTGCACGAGCACCTGCTTCCGCGCGCCGCCGACGCGCACGTGCGCCCAGTACGCCTCGGTGATCGGGAAGCCGACGCCACCCGCATAGCCATTCGCGAAGAGCGGGCCATTCGTCGTCTGATCCCCAACAACAATTGGTCCGGAAGCGAAGATGAAATCGTGGAAGACGGAGGCCGTGCGGTGGTTCGTCTCCGGGACGAGTTCGCCCGCCGTCACGCCCCCTGGCCCGCCGCCACCGATGTTGCCGCTCCGGTCCACCGTCTGCGTGACCGGCGCGTTCGCGGCGAGCGGTGGCGCGCCGGTCAGCGGGGTGAACGTGGCATAGGTCGGGCCATCCGGGTCGCTCGCGTCCCCGGCGATCGTCACGGTGGCAGGCGAGAAGGTCTGGAAGGTCTTGTCACCGAGTTGGAGGCGGCCGGTGATCATCTCGGTCGCCAGGAGGCCGTTTGTGACGAAACCGGGCGCGGCGCGGCTTGCCGCCGGGTCCGTGCGCTCCATCCGCGTCTTGTCGAAATATTCGACCAGCCGTGAGCCGCCGGGCGCTTCCGCGTATGGCTCGCGGGCAATGACGTATGTCTGCCGGTCAATCGGCCCCCAGAGATAGGAGCGCCGCCCCTGCGCGAGGTCGTCCGTGCGCCGCCAGAGGGCGCGGAAGGCGGGGTCGGCGAAGTTCACCAACGCACTCGCCGAAACCGGATCGGCACGGAGATGCAGTGGCAGCGCGAGCGGCATGAGGAGGACGGCGAACGCGCAGAGGACCGCCCGGAAGGATTGCTTGTGCTGCTGTCCAGGTCTCTTCACGATACGATTCCTCGTGGTACCGCCCTCGTGTATTGTACGTACGTATCTGCCCGATGGCTAGCCGGGCGGGGCGTCGCGCTCCATTGTCGTTCGACGTTGTCCCTGCCGAGGCGCCCGCCAAATACCGGTTGGTTGTGCAGCAGGCTGACACTCCGTCGTATGACCTTTGATACACATGGGCACCGACCGCGAGACGACTATGCGGCGCTGCACCGGCAGATGCGATTAGCGTCGGAGCACGGTAGCAAGCGGGGCGGGATCCCAGTAGAAACGGATCGCCTCGATCTGCCCTCCCTCGTTGACCTCGAAAACGTCGATACCCTCCACGACGACCGATTCCCCGGTCTTCGCGGTGAACGTGCCGCGATAGAGGACCGCCGCACCATTGCCAGCAATAAAGGTGTGCATAGGATTCACGTCCGACCTTGAGAAGGCAGCGAGCAGTTGCTGATATACCTGCCGAATTGCCTCCCGTCCCTCGGTTGGCGATCTCCCCGGCACGCGGTGCATCTGCGCATCGGGCGCGAAGAGGTCAGCGACCGCATTTGCGTCGAGCGCATTGTTCGCCGCGAAGTAACCCTCGATAGCCGCCTGAACCGTCCCTGTCTGCACCATCACATCTCTCCCCCATTCGACTCGCTTGCAATCACACCACTGCTTGCCGCCGCATATGTATGCTGCGCGATCCCGCCGCGATGTCGTTATTGCCTTGGAGATAGTACCTACATGAGTCAAGCATCATGTGACGCAGTGTGCAGCAGGCTCTCCATCTTTGACAACCTGCGGACCGACTGTTCCTCCGTTGACAACCGGCCGTGCCGTTGCTACACTAGCGCTCTGCTATCTTGGGTGATGGCGCTTCGCGGGAGGCACGAGCGATGAGCAATCCAACAGTGCCGTGGTGTGATGCCGCGTGCCGCACGGCGGATCTGCCTGGTTGCGTGGCCACCGGGAAGGTGCGAACCCTCCCGACACAGACGTGTCGTGGGAGAGGTGCGCCCGCCTGAGGGAATCCTGTTCGTGCCATGAACGATGGCCGTGGGCGCACCTCTCGCGCCCACGGCTTTTTTGTTGCCGCGCCGCCGCGTCGTGAACGGCGGGTGAGCCGGCACGGCGCCCCTGGGTATCGCGACATCCGCCACGCGTTCTTCCGTCTCTTTTTCTGCCCGATCACCTGCCGTTCGCGGCGAGACGAGGAGTTTCCCATGCACCCTTTTCAGGCACTGAACCGCTACTGGCGGCTGTTGGCCCGCTATCTGCGGCCCCAGTGGCCGCGGATGGGCCTGCTGGCGGTGATCCTGTGTGGCACCATCGGTGTGCAGGTGGTCACGCCGCTGGTGGCGAGCCACTTCATTGACGGGGCCACCTCCGGTGGGGCGCTGCGCGATCTGATCTTCCTGGCGCTGCTGACCATGGCCCTGGCCCTGGCGGGACAGGGCGTGGCGGTCGCCGAAACCTACGTGGCCGAAAATGTGAGCTGGGCGGCCACGAACGCGCTGCGCGCCGACCTTGTCACGCACCTGCTGCGGTTGGATGCCACATTTCACACGGCTCATACGCCGGGCGAGTTGATCGAGCGGGTGGACGGTGACGTGGCTACCATGGCCCGCTTCTTCTCACGGTTTGTGGTCTATGTGCTTGGCAATGGCCTCTTGATCGTCGGAGTGCTTGCGCTGCTCTTTTACGTGGACTGGCGGGTCGGCCTGGGGATGAGCACGTTTGTCGTGCTGGCCTTGCTAACCTTGCTGCGCATCCGTGTCGTTGCCACCCCCTCCGCGGCCGCGCAGCGCCAGGCGAGCGCCGATTTCTATGGCTTCGTGGGCGAATACCTCGCCGGCCTGGAGGATATCCGGTCCAGCGGGGCACGCGCGTTTGTGCTGCGCCGCTGCGCCGAGGTGATGCGATCGTGGCTGGCCGTGACGCTTAAGGCGCAGACATGGGGATACACGATGGTCTCTACCAGCCAAGTGCTGGTTGCACTCGGCACGGCGGTCGCCTTTGCCCTGAGCGCCATGCTGTTCAAGGCCGGTACGCTGACCATCGGCACCGTCTATCTGATCTTCCAATGCACCGTGGTGCTGCGCCAGCCGACCGAGCAGATCCGCAACGAAGTGCAGGATCTGCAACAGGCGGACGCCAGTATCGGCCGGGTCGAGGCGCTCCTCGGTACAGCGCCGCGCCTCACCGACGGCCCCGGCGTCGCGCTGCCGCCGGGCCGACTGGCGGTGGAGTTGGACGGCGTCTCATTTGGCTATGCGGAGGACACCCCGGTCCTGCGCGACGTCAGCGTGTGCCTGGAGCCGGGCCGCGTACTGGGTGTGGTGGGGCGCACAGGCAGCGGCAAGACAACGCTGACGCGGCTCCTCCCACGCTTCTACGATCCGCTGGCGGGCGTGGTGCGCCTGGGAGGCGTGGACTTGCGGACGGTCCGCCTCGCGGCGGTGCGCGCACGCATCGGCCTGGTCACTCAGGAGGTACACCTCTTTAACGCCAGCGTGCGCGACAACCTGACCCTCTTCGACGACGGCGTGACGGATGACCGGATCAGCGCCGTGCTGGATACCCTGGGCCTGGCCGGTTGGCTGCGGGAACTGCCGCACGGGCTGGATACACTGCTGGGGCCCGGCGGCGCCGGACTCTCCGCCGGGCAGGCCCAGGTGCTGGCCTGTGCACGCATCTTCCTGCGCGACCCCGACGTGGTGATCCTGGACGAGGCGTCTTCGCGCCTCGACCCGGCCACGGAGCGGCTGGTGCATACGGCGCTAGGCCGGCTGCTCGACGGCCGTACCGGCATCATCGTGGCGCACCGGCTGGCCACGGTCGCGTACGCCGACGACATCCTTGTCCTGGAGGACGGGAAGGTGCGCGAGTACGGGCCGCGGCTTGCCCTCGCCGCCGACCCTACCTCACGCTTTGCTGCGTTGCTGCGGGTTGCTACGGAGGAGGTCTCCTCATGAAGCCGCTGCCGACTTGGCGCTACCTGATGAAAATGGCCCGCTACGCACCCCAACTCTACCTGCCCCACGCGGCGCTGTGGAGCGTGGTTCACGCGTCGCCGCTGCTGTTTGGGCTGATCACCCGTGCCTTCTTCGATACGCTTACGGGGAACGCGCATCCGCCCGTGGGCACGGCAGGACTGATCGTGCTGTTCGTGGTGGTCGCCGTGGGCCGTGCGGTCCTCTATCTCACCGCTGGCATTTTCGAAATTCTCTGCCGGTTCACCATGAGCGGCCTGTTGCGCCGCAACCTGCTGCGGCACATCCTGGACTGGCCGGGCGCGGATGCGCTGCCCTTCTCCATCGGCGAGACCATCAGCCGCTTTCGCGACGATGCCCACGAGCCTGAGGACAACCTTGATTGGACCAGCGATATTCTGGGCACGGGGCTTTTCGCCGTGGGGGCGTTCCTGATCCTGCTGCATGTCAACGTCCGGATGACCCTGGTCACCGTTCTGCCGCTGCTCGTCGTCGTGGCAGCGGCGCGGCAGGCAAGTGACGCGCTGGGCCGCTACCGTGCAGCCAGCAGCCAGGCCACCAGCCGGGTCACCGGAGCCATCGGCGATATCCTGGCGGCGGTGCAGACGGTGCAGGCCGCCGGCGCCGAAGAGCGGACTGTGGCCCACGTCCGACGACTAAACGAGCAGCGCCGGACCGCCATGCTGGCCGATCGCGTGGCGACGCAAGTGCTGGACGCCATCACGGCCAACACGGTGAGCGTGGGCACGGGTCTGATCATGCTGCTGGCCGCCGGCAGCCTGCGCGACGGCAGCCTGACGGTGGGCGACTTTGTCCTGTTTGTCTCCTATCTGGGCTTCATCGCCGACTTCACCGACGGGCTCGGCCAGTTCCTGGCCCATTACCGGCAGACCGGGGTCGCGTTCGCACGCATGGGCGCCTTGCTGGGGGGCGCTCCGCCGGCCGCGCTGGTGGTGCCCACCCCGCTGCACCTGCGCGGGCCCCTGCCCACCGTGCCGCCGCCAGCGCGCAGCGCGACCGACCGGTTGGTCCTCGTGGAGGTGCGGGGGCTGACCTACCGCCACCCGCAGTCAGGGCGCGGTATCGCCGCAGTGGACCTGCGCCTGCCACGAGGCGCCCTGACAGTGGTGACGGGGCGCGTCGGCGCGGGCAAGACAACGCTCCTGCGGGCCCTCCTGGGCTTGCTGCCCCGGGAGGCGGGCGAGATCCGGTGGAACGGCCACGTCGTGGACGACGCGGCCTCCTTCCTTGTGCCGCCCCGCGCGGCGTACACGGCGCAGGTGCCGCGCCTGTTCAGCGAGACGCTCAAGCAGAACATCCTCCTGGGGCTACCCGACGACCCTGCGGCCCTGGCCGCCGCCGTGCGGGGCGCCGTCCTGGAGCACGACGTGGAGGCGCTGGAAGCGGGGTTGGCGACGCCGGTGGGCACCCGCGGCGTCAAGCTCTCAGGTGGTCAGGTACAGCGCGCGGCGGCGGCGCGAATGTTGGTGCGCGGCGCCGAGTTGCTGGTGATCGACGACCTGTCCAGCGCACTGGACGTCGAGACGGAGCGTGTGTTGTGGGAGCGTCTGTTCACCAGTGACAGTGTGACGTGCCTGGCTGTCTCGCATCGCCGCGCCGCGCTGCGCCGCGCCAACCACATCGTCGTGTTGAAGGAGGGCCACGTCGAAGCCCAGGGCACCCTTGCCTTCTTGCTGGCGAGTTGCGCGGAGATGCGGTCCCTGTGGCACGACGCTGACGATCCTGTTGCCCTGGTCTAAGTAAGAGTTGGTAAATTCGCGCAGACGGACAAGCATAACCCTGGACATTTCCCCTTATCCACCGTGGTTTCAGGGTCGCGCGAACTTTGCAGCATCTACTTAACACCTGGCCCAGGGTGTTCTGTCGCAACGAAGCAAGTGTGGTTCCGTTCAATCGCCCGTCCCCGGCTCGCCATGCTCAGACACGATGTGGCTCATGGTGTCGTGCTCCATGGTCCCTGCCGGCTTGCTCATCATCCTGAGCATCGGCGGGCCACCGGTCCGGAAGAAGCGGATGACAAGAATCAGCGCGATGATCAGGAAGGCGATATTCAGCCACGCGGTGTAGTTCCAGTGCGCCCCTTGGGTGATCTTGGCGACCGTGTGGCTCGTCGGGATGATGCCCAGCGCCCCGAAGAGCGCCTCAATCACGTAGCCGGCCGCTGCCATCGTCACATAGAAGGTCGCGAGGATGTAGAGGGCAATCTTGCCGCTATAGTATTTGCGGTAGATGTCCAGCACCGGCAGGACGATCAGATCCGCGAAGATGAAACTGACGACACCGCCGAAACTGATCCCGCCGCGCCAGAGAACCGCCGCGAGTGGCACATTGCCGACCGAGCAGACGAAACTGATGATCGCGACCAGCGGCCCGACCAGCGGCCCTTCAATTTTGGCGAGTGTCGGGTGGCCTGTGAGGAAGAACGTCTGCCAGAAGGAATCGGGCACCCATGCCGCAAGCGCGCCGGCGATCAGGAAGCCGATCACGATGTCCTGCCAGACCGAAACCCAGTCCATGACGAAGAAGTGGCTGATCGCCGTCGAACCCCGGCGGCTGAAGATCTTTCCGAGGAGGGAGCCGCCCTCGACACTCATGTCCATTTCTGCATGCCCTTCCATGCGGCCGAGCCTGCCTTCCTCCGCGCTCTTCCGCGCCATCTCGACGAGTTTGGGCGTCAGGGTGAGGCGGAAGATGAGCGCGATGAAGATGACCATGAGGATGCCGCCGGCGAACTCCGCGGCCGTAAACTGCCAGCCGAGCAACACCACGAGGATGATGCCTAACTCGATGACGAGGTTGGTCGAGGCGAGTTCGAAGACCATCGCGGACGTGAAACTCGCCCCCTTGCGGAAGAGCGAGCGGGCAAGCGCGACCGCCGCATAAGAGCACGAACTGGAGGCAACGCCAAAGAGCGTGGCGAAAGTTAGGCTCCGGGGCGAGTCGTCGCCGAGGAACCGCGCCATTGCCTTGTGCGAGACAACGGCCTGGACGATGCCGGAGAGGCCAAAGCCAAGAATAAGCGGCCAGAGCACCTCCCAGAACATATCAAACGCAGTGAGAAGCGCATCGCCGATTGCGCCAAGTAGCCCTGTCATTGTCATGCCTCCAATACGGCATACCCCCAGTAGGTATCTGATCCTATCGTATACCCCGCTGGGGTATACGTCAAGAGTCTCGCTCGATACGGTGCATCGCCGCGAGATAGGATTGAATTGCGACAAGGCATGCGGTGTTCTGCGTCAAGAAAATCTGATGCTTCCCGGGGAGCGACTCGAGCGTGATATTGGGAAACTGGGATGCGAGGGATCGAACAGCGGTGAGGGGCGCGGCCGGGTCCGCGTCCCCGTGGAGGGCAAGGATCGGGAGATCGCGAAGCGCGGCCAGTGTCGGCATGATCGTATGCGACAGCACACAATGCTCGAGCGTCCCCGAGTATGACTGCCAGGTATGCTGGATCGAATCTTCAGCAACCTCCTGGGGGACACCACGCGCCAGTTGCCCAGCAAGGAACGCGACGAGTGGCCGGAAGGTCGCGAGGACGAGATGGAGGCCGTGGGCGGCGGCGCCGTTAAGGACCGTGGCGCGGGCCATCCAGTCCCCGTGCTCGATGATGTATGCCTGCGCTTCCTCCTTGCTCTGGTAGGAGGGTAACGACACGAGCACAAGGCCACGGATATGCTCGGGAAAGCGAGCCGCGTACTCGGCAGCGAGGATCGCGCCGAGCGAGTGGCCAATCAAGATGATCGGCTGCTCGCTGAGGCAGAGCCGATCGAGCGTGCGATGCACTGCCGACAGATGATCCTCGACGGTGTACGCAAGATCCGGCTTGGGGGAGCGACCGAAGCCGAGTAAATCTGGCATGACACAATGATACGTCGCGGGGAGGGGGTCGAGGTGACTGGCGAAATAGCGGGACGACGCTCCGAGGGCATGGAGGAAGAGGAGGGGAAATCCCTCCCCTTCCGCGCGGGTCGCGAGCCACTCAGACGCGTGTCGGCGACCGGAAGGCGACACCTATCGAAACCAGATTTTGAGCCACGATTGCATGCTGTTACTTCTGGACTGGGTAGCCCTCTTCAGCGAGCGCTTCCTCAACCTGCTTCAGGTCCACCTGCGCCGGGTCGTAGGTGAGCGTGATGATCTTTGTGTCCGCGTCCGCCTCGACGGACTGCACGCCGGAGAACTGGCCCGCAGTCTTCTTGACTGTCGCGACGCAATGCTCGCAAGAAATATCCGGTGCTTTGAGGGTAGTCGTGACCATGATGAGAAACCTCCACATGACTTGCCCACAATCGGGCACGATTCGCTGTCACCTCGACAGCGTCTGCGCATACGCACGCGGCCCTCGCCGCATCACGTCACGGTAATCACCCCATCCATGCCGGGATGGAGGCTGCAAAAATAGTGGTAGACGCCCGGCGTGGTGAAGGTGTAGGACCAGCGCTGGCCGGGTTGCAAGAGACCACTGGAGAAGTCCTGCGTCGGTGCGGCGCGCGTCCCGCTCACCACATTATGCGCGTGGTCGTTGTCGTCGTTGATGAAGGCGATTGTCGTGCCCGCCTTAATCGTCTTGTTGCCATTGCGGAACGTGTCCGGCATCGCGGCGGTCGTGCGCTGGCCGACCATCGCCATATGGACCTCGTTCGGCCCCCATGCATAGGACGCAGCGCCGAAGAGAGCCGCTTGCCCTGACAACCCACGATACGTCCCGAATCCGACCGCAGTGAACGCGACGAGGAGCACCGCCGCCGCCATGAACTGGCTCGACCGTGTCCCGCGCAGGCGCAAGGAGTTGGAGAGGACCGTGACCGACGAAAGCGCCATCGCCACGGCGGCGAAGATCGGGTTGAGTTTGCCGAAGACGGCGAGGGGGATGAGGATGATGTTGTACCCAAACGCCCAGCCAAGGTTCTGGCGGATCGTGCGCATCGTGCGCCGCGAGAGGTCCATCGCCTCCGCGATGCCACGCAGGTCACCCTTCACGAGCGTGATGTCCCCCGCCGCCATCGCGACATCCGTCCCCGTGCCCATCGCGATCCCCGCATCCGCCTGGGCGAGGGCCGGTGCGTCATTGATGCCATCACCCACCATCGCGACGACCCTGCCCGCGTCCTGCAGCCGCTTCACTTCGGCGATTTTATCGCTGGGCCGGACTTCCGCGATGACGTTATCAATACCGACCTCCCGGCCGATCGTCTCCGCCGTGCGCGTATTGTCGCCGGTGAGCATGATGACCTGGATGCCGAGACGGTGGAGGGTGCGGACTGCCTCGATGGATGTCGGCTTGATTGTATCGGCGACGGCGATCACACCGGCCAATTCCCCATCAACTGCCGCGAGCATCGCGGTCTTCGCCTCGGATTCCAGCCGCTCCACCTCTGCCCGGATGCCCGTGGTATCAATACCCGCCTCGGCAAAGAGGCGCGCATTGCCGACCACGATGGTCCGCGCGCCGACGGTGCCCTGCACACCTCCCACGAGCGCCTCGAAGTTTTTCGCATTGCCGGGAAGATCAAAGGCCCGTTCCTCGGCATGGTGGACGATTGCCTGCGCGAGAGGATGTTCAGACCCCTTCTCGACGATGGCGACGAGGCGTAGCAGATCGTCCTCTGACCAGCCATTCGTCGGGACGATGTCAGTCACTTCCGGCTCGCCGCGCGTCACCGTGCCCGTCTTGTCGAGGACGACCGTGTTCACTTCCCGCACGCGTTGCAGGCTCTCGCCGCCTCTGAGGAGGATACCCTGCTCCGCGCCCCGGCCACTGCCGACCATGATCGCGGCGGGCGTTGCCAGGCCGAGCGCGCATGGGCAGGCGATGACAATTACCGCGATCGCCGCGACCATCGCCGCGATCGGCAATCGCCCCGCAATCAGCCACCCGACGAAGGTGAGCGCGGCAATACCGAAGATCGTCGGCACGAAGATACCGGAGATTCTGTCGGCGAGTTGCTGGATCGGCGCTTTGGCGGTCTGCGCCGCGTCCACCAGTTTAATGATCCGCGCGAGTTGTGTCTGCTTGCCGACGCGGGTTGCACGCATCGTCAGGAGGCCCTGCTTGTTGATCGTCGCGCCGATCACCTCGTCGCCCGGCTTCTTCTCGACAGGCAGGCTCTCGCCGGTGAGCATGGATTCATCAATCGTGGACGCGCCTTCGAGGACGGTACCGTCCACCGGGATCTTCTCACCGGGGCGGACGATCAGCACGTCGCCGGGCAGCACCTGAGAGACCGGAATGTCCTGCTCACACCGCCCCGCACGACGCGGGCGGTTTTCGCCCCGAGGCCCATCAGTTTGCGAATCGCGCTCCCCGCCCGGCCCTTGGCGATCGCCTCGAGCACCTTGCCGAGAAAGATGAAGGTGATGATGATCGCGGCGGTGTCGTAGAAGGTGTCCTGCCCGGTGAAGGTCGCGATGAGGCTGTAGAAGAAGGCAATTGAGCCGCCGACCGAGACGAGCGTGTCCATGTTGACCGCACGATGTCGCGCGTTGATCAGCGCGCTCTTGTGGAAATCCCAGCCGACCACGAGCCAGACGGGCGTCGTCAGGGCGAGCAACCAATAATCCCGGTAGCGCATGTCCATGTGGAACATGGCGATAAAGAGGATCGGGATCGTCAGCCCGATGCCGAGAGCGAGTTTCGCGAAGCGGATACGCATGTCGTGCCGACGGCGTTGCTCTTCGACCAATTCGGCGTCTGCGTGTTCCTCTTCCGCCTCGATGAGTGGCGTAGCGTGATAGCCGGCGTTCTCGACCGCCGTGAGCAAATCATTGATCGTCGCCTGCCCGCCGAGCGTCACACTGGCGCGCTCGGTGGCGAGGTTGACGCTCGCCCCTTCGACGCCGGGAATTTTTGCGAGCGCCCGCTCGACCCGCCGGACGCAGGAGGCACAGGTCATGCCCGTAATCGCGAGGTTCGCCGCGAGCGGTTCGTCTCGCGCGTGCAACGTCGCGCCATACCCGGCCGCCTCGACACTCTTCACGAGTGCGTCGGGATCAGTCTGACTGGGGTCGTAGGTGACGATCGCGCGCTCGGTGGCGAGATTCACCGCCGCGTCCGCGACCCCCGGCACGTTCTTGAGTTTCTTCTCCACGCGCATCACGCAGGAGGCGCAGGTCATCCCGGAGACCGTCAGTTCGGCGGTCTCTGTCGTTGCTGCTGCAAGCGGCGGGGATTCCGCAACTTCGGGGAGGTGTATCGTGGCCACTGGCCGTCTTCCTTCCTGATCGGGGAGTTAACCGCGGATCGCTTTGCTGAGGACGGTCATCAGTTCGGTGATCGCCTCATCGCCGCGCTGCTCCTTGATCGCATCCGTCACACAGCCGCGGATGTGCCCTTCGAGCACTTGCTGGGCGACCTTGTCTGCCGCGGCGGAGATCGCCTGCAACTGCGTGACGATATCAACGCAGTAGCGACCCTCTTCGATCATCTTTTGCACACCCCGGACCTGGCCTTCCATCCGGCGAAGGCGCACGAGCAGCGCCTCGGTCTCCTGCTGATAGTGATAATCGTGCGTCGTCCTGGTCATGCTCATCGCGTCCGCTCCTTCGCCTAGTACCCCGTGGGGGTATCTATGGGAGAGTGTATACCCGCCCCGGGTATCTGTCAAGGGGGCGATCCGATACCCGGATGTCCGTCGTTCGCCTTGACAGGCACGGGATGGCGGGTACGCTTGTCGCCGGAGAACGCGTCAGCGCTGATTACGTGATGGAGACGAAGGATGCTCGGCATACTGGCCGCGACGATGGCGTCGCTCGGCTGGGGGACGGACGCGGTGCTGGCCCGGCAGGGCTTACGGCAGATTCCGCCCGCGCTCGGTACCTGTCTCTCGCTCTGCGCGGGCCTCGTCGGCTGCCTCATCCTCATCTTCATCATTGATCCGGGGGGTCTGGCCCATTATCCGCGCGCCGGGTTCGCGTGGTTCGCGATGGTCGGCGTGATCAACTTCCTCGTCGGGCGGCAATGCAACTACAACGCGACGAAGCGGCTCGGCGCGACGCGGGCCGTCTCGCTCTTCGCCTGCTCGCCGCTCATTTCGATCTTCCTCGCGGTGCTCTTCACCGGCGAAACGATCCATCCGCTGCAACTGCTCGGCGTCGCACTGATTGTGGGGGGCGTCGTGCTGGTGGTGACGAGTTGAGCCATCCGCGGCAGTCGGAGCGGATGGGCTACCTGATCGCCTTTGGGGCTGCCGCCGCCTATGGCATCAACGCCGTGCTCACCCGCAGGGGGCTGGCGCATTACGGCTCGCCCCTGCGCGCCATCGTTATCGCCTTGACGTCGGGTGTCGTCGTCCTCGCGCCATTCGCCGTCCGCGCCTATCGCGCCCAGGGTGATGGGTGGAAGCCGGAGCGTCGCGCCCTGCTCTTTATCCTCTTCTCCGGCCTCTCCGCCATCCTCGGCTACGGCGCAAATGTGCTCGCCCTCTCGCTCCTGCCGGTAGTGGTGGTCGCGCCGATCAGTGCCACCTATCCGCTCGTCACCGTCTTCCTCGTCCGCCTCTTCCTGCGCGGGCATGAAGAAGTCAGCCTTCGCATGGCGCTCGGCGCGGTTTGCGTCGTCACGGGGGTCATCTTGGTGACACTATTTCGCTGATCACCAGTCGCAGGGCGAAAATTGCCGTCGCGCGGGCGGCGCACTCCGTTCTCGTGCTTGCAGTCCTTCCCATCATGCACTATCCTCCCGCATGATGGAGACTCTCCCTTGCACGACAACTGAACGCATGATCGCGAGCGGGATGAGGAAGACGGCCGTCTGAGTGATGCCGTTCTATCGGGAGGAGAGGGAGTAAGCCGCAGGGGAAACGATCTCTGTTCGCGCGTAGTTGGTCCGTGTTTCTTGGCTGTAGCAATGGAAGGAAGGGGCACGATGCATACCACACGAGCAGCAACGACGCATCTCTCTCGCCGCGCGGTTCTGGGCGGATTCGCCGCCACGGCGAGCGCGGCCATCCTCGCCGCGTGCGGCGGCACGAGCGCGACCGATACGCCGAAGGCCCTCGCGACGAGTGCGAGTAGCGCGGCGACCGGCGCCGCTCCGAGTGTGAGCGCCGCGGCGACGAGCGCGGCTCCGACGATCAATGCCGCCGCGACGACCGTGACGGGCGCCGCAACGGGCGCCGCTCCCACCGTTGCGGCCGTGGCAACCGCAAACGCAACGACCGTCAACAGCATCGCGACGACCGTCACCGGTGCGGCGACAAGTGCGGCCCCCACCGTCAACGCGGCGGCAACCACCGTCGGGAGCGCGGTCGCGACCGGGCCGTATACGGGCAAGAAATTGAATGTTGCCTACGTCATTAATGGCAACCTGGGAGACAAATCCTTCTTCGATTCCGGGCAGCGCGGCATGGACCGGGCGAAAGCCGAACTCGGCATGACCGTCAAGACGATCGAACTCGGCTACGACCAGAACAAGTGGGGGCCGGGCCTCGCGGACGCCGCCAGCCAGAACTACGATGTCATTATCTGCGGCACCTTCAATATGGAGCAGTACATCAGCGAAACCGCCGCGAAGGCGACGACCAAGCAATTCGTCTTCTTCGATGATACGGTGGACTACACGAAGGGATTCAAGAACGTCTACTCCGTGGTGTTCAAGCAGAATGAGGGGTCCTATCTCGCCGGGTTCATGGCGGCGCTGCTCGTCCAGAGCAGCGATGCAAATGTCTTGAAGGGGACGGGTGGCGGCAAGAAGATTGGCTTCCTTGGGGGCGATAATATCCCCGTCATCAACGACTTCCTCGCGGGCTGGAAGCAAGGCGCGAAGGACGGCGGGCTGAAGGACGCCGATATTCTCGTCTCGTATGTCTCGGGACAAAATCCTTTCTCTGATCCGGCGAAGGGCAAGGAACTGACGCTCGCGATGTATAGCCAGGGCGCGGGCATCGCCTTCAATGTCGCGGGGTCATCCGGCCTCGGCCTCCTCGATGCTGGCGGGCAAGCGAAGCGATTCACGATCGGTGTGGACTCGGATCAGTACACGATCCTCAAGGATTCCAAGCCCGATCAAGCACAGTGGATCGTCACCTCGATGCAGAAGCGTGTGGATAATGCCCTCTTCCGTGCCTTGCGGCTCACCGGTCTGGATCAACTGAAGTATGGCGCGGCGGAGGCGGTCGGCCTCAGCGATGGCGGCGTCGAACTGGCAGATAACGAGAACTACAAGAAACTCGTCCCGCAGGACATCCGCGACAAAGTCGCCGCGAAGGCCAAGGCCATTGCCGGTGGCACGCTCAAGGTGGATACGGCAATCAAGTAAGGACTGAGGGCTGAGGACTGAGGACTGAGCGGGGGAATTACCCTGCTCCGTCCTTCGTCTTCACCACTCAGCCTGTCGCGTTTTCTGGCCGATGACGACGTGAAGGCATGGCCCAATGTCCCTCAGTCCTCAGTCCTCAGTCCTCAGTCCTCAGTCCTTCGTTTTGGAGGCGCGCGGGATCACGAAGCGGTACCCGAACGGGGTGCTGGCGAACGATCATGTGGATTTTCGCGTCCTGAAGGGCGAGATTCACGCGCTCGTCGGGGAGAATGGTGCGGGCAAGACGACGCTGATGAAAGCGCTCTACGGGTTGGAGCAGCCGGACAGCGGGCAGATTTTGCTCGACGGCCAGCCAACGACGATCCCCAACCCGGACGCGGCGATCCGGCACGGCATCGGCATGGTGCATCAACACTTCATGCTTATCCCCTCGCTCACGATCGCGGAGAACATCATCCTCGGACGGGAGCCGACGAAGCGCGGCGTCATCGCTGAGGATGATGCCGTGCGTATCGCGCGGACATTGAGCGACCAATACGGCCTGCATGTGGACCCACAGGCGCGCGTGGATGTCATCCCGGTCGGGGAGCGGCAGCGCGTCGAAATCCTCAAGACACTCTATCGGGGCGCGGAAATTCTCATCCTCGACGAGCCGACTGCCGTGCTGACGCCGCAGGAGACGAACGATCTCTTCCGCGCCGTCCGCTCGCTCGTCGCGCAAGGCAAGACGGTCATCTTCATCACGCACAAACTGCGCGAGGTGAAGGAAATTTCCGACAACGTCACTGTCATGCGGCGTGGCAAAGTCGTCGGCACGGTACGCACTGCCGATGTCACCCGCGAGGAGATTGCACGGATGATGGTCGGGCGTGAGGTGCTGGATCGCACGCGCAAGGGAGCGGCGGCGCGCGGGCCGCTCGTCCTGGAGGCGACGAACCTCAACTACGTCACGCCGGACGGCAAGCGTGCCCTGGCGGACGTGTCGCTCGCGGCCTACTCCGGCGAGATCCTCGGCATTGCGGGCGTCGAGGGGAATGGGCAGACGGAACTGATCGAAGTGCTCGCTGGCCTCACACTCCCGGCCGCCGGGAAGATCGCTGTCAACGGCAAGAATGTCACCGGCCTCGGCGCGCGGGGAACGCGGGAGGCGGGCGTTTCACATATCCCTGAAGACCGGCTCGAACTCGGCCTGGCGGCGGATGCGAGCATCGAGGAAAATCTCATCATTGACCGCTACTACCGCGCGCCGTACTCGCGTGGCGGCTTCCTGAACTTCCGCGCGGAGGCGGAGAATGCGCGGCGGGCGATTGCGGATTTCGACGTGCGCACCCCGGACGCGAAGATGACTGCCCGCAGCCTCTCCGGTGGCAATATGCAGAAATTGGTTGTCGCGCGGGAACTCTCGGCGCATCCAAACGTGCTGCTCGCCGCGCAGCCGACGCGCGGCATTGATATCGGCGCGACCGAACTCGTCCACCGGCAACTGGTCGCGGCGCGGGATGCGGGCACGGCGGTCATTCTCGTCTCGGCGGACCTCGGCGAGGTGATGGCGCTTTCCGACCGCCTCGCGGTGATGTATAACGGCGAAATCGTCGCTCTCATTACCGATGTGCCATCCGTAACCGAGGAGGAGTTGGGTTACTACATGCTGGGCGTCAAACGCCAAGAGGCAGTAACGAGTAACGAGTAATGAGTAGGAGTCGAAAGTAAAGAGAGAGGTTGGTCTGCGTGTGAGAAACCAGCGACTGCACGAGGATGCGTTCCCGTCTCGTTACTCGCTACTCATTACTCGTTACTGGAGCGAAGCGAGATGAGACAGCGAGCCGTGTTGCTGGAAGTGGCGCGTGTGGTGATGATCGTGGCGATCGCGCTCGCGATCAGTTTCCTCGTCATCCTCGTCGTCTCCAAGCAACCGAGCGAGGCATTTAAGCAGTTCGTCACGGGTGCGGCGGGAAGCCGGAACCGCGTCAGCAACTGGCTCGTCCAGGCGACGACGATGACCTTCACGGGGTTGGCGGTCGCGCTCGTCTTTCAGGCGCGGCAGTTCTCACTCGGCGCGGAAGGGCAACTCTACCTCGGCGCGCTGATGGCGGGCGTAATGGCGCTCCACACCCCCGGCAATGCGGTGATCGTCGCGACCGTGGCGATCATAGTGGCGATCATCACCGGCTTTCTCTTCGGCCTCATCCCCGGCTACCTCAAGGCATACTTCGGCGCGAACGAGATCGTCTCAACGCTGATGCTCAACGCGATCGCCACGGCGGTCTATGCCTTCGTCCTCGTCCAGTTCCTCAAGCCGCCGCGTGCGGGCACGAATGAATCGAAGCCGTTTGCCATTTTCGGTGACACAAATCGGCTCCATCCGCTGATCGCGGATACGCAGATTTCCGTCACGGCGCTGCTCGCCATCGCGGCGGCGATCTTCGTCCATGTGCTGCTCTACCGCACGACATTCGGCTACGGCCTGCGGATGAGCGGCTTCAATCTGCGGTTCGCGGAGTACGGTGGCGTCAACACGCGGCGAACCGTGATGCTGGCGATGGCGATTTCCGGCGGCATCGCGGGGATCGCGGGTGCGGGGCTGGTACTCGGCACCTTCGGACGCGTCAATGCCGCGCCCTCCGCCGGATACGGCTTCGACGGCATCGTTGTCGCCTTACTCGCGCGGAACTTCCCCCTCGCCGTCATCCCCGCCGCGCTCTTCTACAGTTATCTGCGTGTCGGCGCGGATGTGATGGGGCAGAACACCGACGTACCGTTCGAGATGGCGAATGTCATCCAGGCGATCATCATCCTGCTCATCACGGCGGAGGCGCTCACGCGCTGGCTGCGGCGACGGCGGAGTGGTGAGGATGAACCGGAACTGCCGCCGATGTCCGCCCCCGAGACGATTACCAGCACGGCCACCGTGCCGACGGAAGCGGCGGGCTGAGATGCAGGAAGCCTTGAAGGCGATCTTCACCTTCACCTTTATCGCCAGCGTCTTCCGCATCACGACGCCGATTCTGCTTCCCGCGCTCGGCGGCCTCCTGACAGACCTCGGCGGCTCGATCAATGTCGCCTTGGAAGGGATGATGCTCCTCGCCGCGTTCACCGGCCCGCTTGTCTCGAACCGAGCGCATAGCGGCTTCGTCGGCATGCTCGCGGGTGTGCTCGTCGCGATGCTCTCCGCCGCCCTGCTCGCCTTCGTCCACCTCAATCTCGGCGCGGACATCGTGCTGGCCGGGCTTGCCCTGAACATCTTCGCCTCGGGTGCAACGGTCTTCCTGCTCTTCAAAATTCTGCACGACAAAGGCTCCACCAGCACGCTCGACACGAAGAAACTGCCCTTCTGGGATATTCCCCTCCTCGACCGCATTCCGGGTGTCAGGCAGATCATCAGCGGGCAGCATGTTCTGACCTATACCGCGTTCGTGATGATTTTCGTCGTTGCCTTTTACCTCTACCGCACGAAGTGGGGACTCAGGCTTCGGGCGGTGGGCGAGAATGCGGAGGCGGCGGCGACCGCGGGCATCAGCGTTGTGCGGACGCGGTATTCCGCCCTGATTCTCAGCGGGCTGCTGGCAGGGCTGGGCGGTGTCTTCCTTTCGATGGGCCAGAACGGTCAGTTCGTGCGGGACATGACGGCGGGGCGCGGTTTCATCGCCCTCGGCGCGGTGTTGCTCGGCGGCCGCACGCCATACGGCACGGCGCTCGCCGCCCTGCTCTTTGGCGCGGCGGACGCATTGGCAAACCAACTGAAACCGGTCGGCGCGCTGCAGGATTACGCGCAACTCGTCTCTGTCATCCCGAATGTCATCACGATCGTCGCGCTCGTCGTCTACGCGCAGCGCCGGAAGTCCCAGCAGGCAAGCCGCGCCCGCCACTATCGCGAGCAACAAGCCCTTGCCGAACCGACCGCCCCGCTCCTTTCGACAGAAGGGGACTGAAACCGTTTCCGGAGGTGTGAAATGGCACAGCGAGTGAATAGGGATGCGGTGCCGGTGGTGATGGATGTGGACCCCGGTCACGATGATGCGCTGGCGATCTTGCTGGCGTACGCGCGACCGGAGATTGATCTGCGGGCGATTACCGTGGTCGCCGGGAACCAGACATTGCCGAAGACGCTGCGGAACTGCCTGCAACTCTGCACTGTCGCGGGGATCACCGATGTGCCGGTCGCGGCGGGGGCGGCGGCGCCGATGCTGCGGCCGCAGGAGATCGCGCCGGAAGTGCATGGCGAATCGGGGTTGGAGGGGCCGCAATTGCCCGAACCGACGGTTCAGCCGGAGCCGGTCCATGCCGTGGACCTGATCGCCCGCGCCGTCCGTGCGAGTGACCGGCCCGTCAGCCTCATCCCGACCGGGCCGCTGACGAACATCGCCCTCTTCCTCCTCAAGTATCCTGATCTCAAGGAGCGAATCGCGCATATCTGCCTGATGGGTGGCGCGATCGCTGAGGGCAACAAGACGCCCGCTGCCGAGTTCAATATCTATGTGGATCCCGAGGCGGCGCGCATCGTCTTCAACGCCGGTCTGCCACTGACGATGATCGGGCTGGATGTGACGCACAAGGCGCTCATTACACCCGCGCATAGCCGCGCACTGCGGCAGTCGGGCGGGCCGGTCGCGACGGTCGTTGCGGACCTGCTCGACTACTTTACACTCTGGCATGACGCGGTCTACGAGATGGGCGGCGCACCGCTCCATGACCCGTGCGCCGTCGCACAAGTCGTCCAGCCCGGCATTGTCACGACGCTGTTCCGCAATGTGGACATCGAAGTGCATGGCGAACTGACGGCGGGCCGGACCGTCGTGGATTTGTGGAAGGTGACGGGCAAGGAGCCGAATGTCCACGTCGGCGTGGACCTCGACACCCCCGCCTTCGTCGCGATGCTCCTTGATGCTGTGCAGTCGTACGACGCCTGACGGCTACTCGAATATCTCGTAATGCGTGACGGTCAGTTCTTTGCTAAGGAGATACGCGTCGTCTTCGGGGTAAAAGACCGCCTTCTCGATCGCATCGCCCGCGAAGGCGCGGATGTCGTCGAGCGAGTCCCAGAGGATAATTGTCATGAACTCCGCCCGCTCCCCGTTGATGCGCCGAAGGACTTGCATGCCGCGATTGCCGGGGATCGTCGGTGTTTCTTCGATGCTCGTCCGGCGCAGGTAGTCGAGATAGGCGTCGGCATCGGCGGCGGACGTTTCGCCGCGCCAAATGCGCGCGATCATCGGACGACTCCCCGCGTACTCTCCACCGCGCGCCAGCGCTGGATGTTGCGGATGTGCTCCGGGTAATGTTCATACGTATCCCCGGCGATGGCGACCATGAGCGGTTCGCCACCCATCCACGCGAAGCGATGCGCATCGAAGATCGCGTCGTCCGGTAGTTCCTTGACCGCGCGGACGAACGCGGCGTGCGTGCGATCCATGTCGGCGAGCACATCGTCCATTGAGCGATGCCGGCTCGCTTCAAAGACTTCGTCGTTCATCACCGCGATCTTCTCGGCATCGCCGACGAGCGGCGGGTGCGGCGGCGCTTCATCGGCCAACGCAGCGTGCAGGACGGTGAGGACGCGCGCTTCCCAGAATGTCAGGTGCGCTACTTCGTCCTTGATGGACCAGCCGCCGTGGAGGGCGGGCAGCGTCATCTCGCCCGGAGGCACGGCGTCAATCGTTGCAGTCAAGGCGGCGTAGCCGTCCGCGATCCGGTAGAGGAGGTCGGACTTCATCGTCGGCGGTGTCACATGCTGGGTGCGCCATCGCTCGATCTGCGCGATATGTTCGGGATAGTGGCTGAGGACTGCTCCGTCAACCGCGTGCCAGAGCGGGCCGCCATGTGGCCCCGCAGCGAAGAACACTGCCTCCGGTAGCGAGGTGATTGCTTCCAGGATTGCCTGCTCGGTGCGCCAGAGATCCGCGAGGATGTCATCGGGCGCGCGGTGGCGGTTCGCGTCGAAGCAGTGCCGGTTCCATGTGTCATCGTCAATATCGGTATCGCCGGGTTGCCGGCTCGTGCCGATGCCGTGGAGCCGCGCGAGCAGGCTCCGGTCCCAGAAGGTCAGATGTGCGAGTTGGTCGCTCACCGACCATGCGCCATTGACCCCCGGCACGCGCACCTGCGCCGGAAGGATCGGCGCGGTCGCCTCCTCCAACGCGGCGTACATCGCCTGCACTTGTGTGAGTAGTTCCGTCCTGGTCGTCGGGTCCGCCATCGCTCCGCTCCCTTCCATCGAAACGGGGTGGCGGCGGGCTTCAGCCTGCCGCCACCGGTTCAGAATGATTTAGGCATACTCGCGGGGGCGCTCCACCGTGCCGACCGCTTCCAGCCGTTCACCGACGCGGACGAGCAGGCCGCCGAGTGAGAGAATCACGGGCCGCCTGCGTGGCGCCCCGCACGTCGCCTCGGCGAGGAGCGCGTCACGCGTCGCTTCGGCCAGCCGATCGGCGATCCAGAGCCGTCCGGTCGCTTCGGGGCCGCTGTATCGCATCGCCTCGGTGTAGTGCTGTTGAACCACTTGATACGACAGGCTATTCATTGAGACCCTTCTTTTTCCGGGCGATCCGCCCGCTACGTTCGATGAGGCCAGTCGGTGTTGGCGCTCCTTTCCGGGCAGAATTGCCGCCCGATGATGATAACCGTCTATTCTATTTTACTGGTTACAGTGTAGCAGACAAAGCGTAACTTGTCAATCCGCTTTTGTGGGTTATAATGATGAGAGGGAGGATTTTGGTTGATGGAAACGACACACGATTTCGCGTTCGATGCCGGGCGGCTTTGCCTCGATTTCGCCAATACGCTCGGCGACCGTCCGATGCCGCAACCGCATGCTGAAGACTTGCATTCCTACGCCGATCTCGTGGCGTGGAGTGAGGCGGCGGGCATCCTTTCCGGCGATGACGCGGCGGTATTCCTGCGCGCGGCGGAGCGGCATCCATCTGACGCGGCGACGGCCTTTGCACGCGCCATTGCGCTGCGGGAGGCGATCTATCGCGTTTTCTCAGCGGTTGTGGCGGATGCGGAGCCAACGGCGGACGATCTGGCAACGGTCAATGCGGCGATTGCCGAGGCGATGGCACACGCACGGCTCGTTCCGGCGGACGGTCACTTTCACCGGGAGTGGGTATACGAGCCGTCGGCACTCGATGGCCTGCTGCGGCCGGTCGCGTGGTCCGCCGCCGAACTGCTGACCGCCGAGGAGTTGCACCGCGTCCACGAGTGTGCCGGGCATGATTGCTCCTGGCTCTTCCTGGACACAAGCAAGAACGGCAGCCGCCGCTGGTGCAGCATGGAGACCTGCGGCAACCGCGCGAAGGCCCGCCGACACCGGGAGCGCCAACACGCGGTCATACCCTAACCCCTGACCCTTTCGGAGAAAAGGGGATTGAACCACGAATCTGCCCGGCGGGCGCCCAGAAGAGCACGAAGGAAGAGAAGAAAAAGATTCGCTTCTTCCCATCGTCGTGTCTTCGTGGTTCCAGTCGTGTCCTCTTTGCGCCTTCGCGGTTCATCCCCGGTTTCTTCCGTGTATGATACGCATGGGTGCGATGCGGTAGTGGAGGGGTGATGGCGGTTCCAATTCCGATTCCGACTATTCTGGATTGCGATCCCGGTGTGGACGACGCGGCGGGTATCCTGCTTGCCTGCGCGCGGCCGGAACTCGATGTGCGGGCGATCACGACCGTTGGGGGGAACACGAGTGTCGCCCATACGACGCGCAACGCCGTAGACCTGCTCGCCTTCGCGGGGATTGAGCACATTCCCGTCGCGCAGGGGGCGGATCGCGCCCTGATGCGCCCATTCCACCTCGGCACGCACATCCATGGCGCGACGGGTTTCGGTGGCGTGACATTGCCGGATTCCGGTCACACGCCGTTCCCCGTCCCCGCCGTGGACCTGATCGCGCGGGTCATCCGTGAGAGCGCGGAGCCGGTGACGCTCATCCCGACCGGGCCGCTGCCGAACATCGCGCTCTTTCTGCTCCTCTATCCCGAACTGAAGTCGCGCATCGCCCGCATCTGCCTGATGGGCGGTGGCGTTTATGAGGGGAACGCGACGCCCGCCGCCGAGGCGAACTTCCGCAACGATCCGGAGGCGGCGCGCATCGTCTTTGAGAGCGGCTTGCCGATCACGATGGTCGGGCTCAATGTGACGCACCGCGCCCTCTTCACTATGGAACACACCGCGTGGCTGCGAGGTACGGGGCGGAAGGTCGCGACTGCCTTCGCGGATATGCTCGATTTCCGCATGCAGGCGTACGGCGAGAATTACGGCTTCGCGGGCGCGCCGCTGCACGATCCGATTGCCGTGGCGGAGATGTTGCGCCCCGGCACTGTGACGACTCAGGCGTGTGCCGTGACAATTGAGACGGACGGCGCGTTCACGGCTGGCCGCTCCGTCGTGGACTTGGCGGGCGTCACCGGGCGGCCGCCGAACACGGATGTCGCGATGGACATGGACGTGCCCGCCTTCGTCGCGCTGCTGCTCGAAGCCATCGCGGGCTATGGGTAGGACTGAGGACTGCGAGTCTGCTGAGATATGGATGGCTCCCCTCTCCATCGCGGCAACGGTGGCTATGTGATGGTTGGGGCCGTCTCGTCCGCAAGCGGATACAATTCGTTGCCATCAAGGATGAACGCGCAGCGCTCGAAGTGGCGCAGTTGCGCCGATTGCCTCTGCCGGATCGCGGTAAACTCCGGGCTTGCCTCCAGAAATGCGAGATCCGCTTCCCACGCCGCGATGTCCGGATAGGTGATCTGCCAGATGACATCCGGCGCGCGATCCGCTCCGCGCGTGCGGACGAGGATGTTCCCCGCGCGCAGCCCCAAACGCGCGCGACACGCGTTCGCTTCCCGCCGCGTGGCAAGCACCTGCTCGTGGTGTCCTGGAGCCGCGAAGTAGTGGTTCTGCACGATAATCATCCATCCCCTCCCGCACGGGCTTCCTCTGTCACGCGACGACGTGATGCCTCGCTCGTATCGGCTGCTGCGTCTTGCCCATTCGCATACGGGCTGTCGGCCCGGTAGCGGCGCTCGAACTCCTCGCGGGTACAGAGGGTGCGGACATCGGTCATGCGGTCCACGGCGAGGATACCGTCAAGGTGGTCTATTTCGTGTTGCAGGAGTTCGGCGAGATCGCCCTCCGCGCGCAGTTCGTGCCATGCGCTCGTCGTATCCTGATAGCGAACCGTGACCCATTCGTGCCGCGTCACCTGAAAGAAGATGCAGAGGAAACTGAGGCAAGCGTCCCAAACGACCATCGTCTCTGGGCTGCGTTCGGTGATGACCGGATTGATAAGCGGCCAGGGGCGATCAACGTTCATGAAGACGATCCGCCTGAGCACGCCGATTTGCGGCGCGGCGATTCCCCGCCCATAGGTTGTCGTCGCCCGCCAGTGTGCCAGCGTTTCCTGCAAATCCGCCACTACCGCCGCCACCTCCGGCGACGATGGATCGTCCGCCCTCTCCGCGACTTCCCGCAGGAGGGGATTCCCCAGTTGCAGCACGTCACATATTGCCATCCGTGCTCCTCAGTCCTCAATTCTTGAGCGGCAGGTCGGTAGGCCCGATCCGCGCGATCGCTGCGAGCGGGCCGCCGTTCAAGAGTGCCGCGCGCTGACCGAATTGACGGTATATTCCTCCATGCATCTTCGCATAGGCTCAGATTGCTGGCGACTGGAGCGAGGCAACCCGTGCATCTGGCAACGATCGGCGACATTGCGGTGGACATCCGCGCGGCGGCGGGGGAGGCGCTGACACGGGGAGCGGACGCGCGGGGCGCTATCCGCTTCCTGCCCGGCGGGTCGGCGGCGAATGTCGCGGTCTGGGCGGTGCGGCTCGGAGCGCGGGCGACCTGCATCGGCGCGGTCGGTGCCGACCCGTGGGGCGCATGGCTCCGTGACGACCTGCGGCGCGAGGGCGTAGAGGTGATCGGCCCACAGCGCGGGCGGACGGCGACGATCCTCACCTTCCTCGATGCCGACGGTGAGCGGACATTCGTCACCGACCGCGCCACCGCCCTCTCGCTCCATCCCGCCGATCTGCCGGAGGGCGTCTGGGGCGGCCTTGATTCCTTACATATCCCTGCGTACTCGCTCTTTGAAGGGCCACTCGCGGAGACGGCGACGATGGCGGCGCACCGGGCGCGGGCGCGGAGAGTGGCGCTCAGCATTGATCTCTCATCGGTCAGTTTGCTCCATGCCTACGGCCCGGCGCGGTTCGCCGGGTTGCTCGCCGATCTCCGCCCAGACATGCTTTTCGCCAATCTCGACGAAGCGCGGGCTACCTTCTCCATCGAATCGGCAGACGAAGCGGCGGAGGCGATGCGGGTGGTGGCGCGGATCGCCGTCGTCAAGCGCGGCGCGGCGGGTATCCTCGTGGCGTCCGAGGCCGGGTGCGTAGCGGCATCCGCACCGGCGCATGCGGTAGACTCGACGGGGGCGGGCGATGCGCTCGCAGCCGCCTTTCTGATCGAGTACATTCGGCACGCTGATATTGATCGGGCGGCGTGGGCGGCCGTCCGTCTTGCGGGCGCGGTCGTGCAGGGCGAAGGCGCGCGCCCTCCCGTCCGCTTGTGGTAATAGGGGGCTGGATGCATATTGAGGCATTGCTGATGGTGCGGGAGGATGTGCGGGCAGCGATGGCGGCGGGGGAGCCGGTTGTCGCGCTCGAATCAACGATCATCGCGCACGGGTTTCCGTACCCCGACAATCTTCACCTGGCGCGAGAGGTGGAGGAGACGGTGCGCGCGGCGGGGGCCGTACCCGCGACGGTCGGGCTTGTGGATGGGCAGATCATCGTCGGGCTGGATGCGGCGCAGATCGAGCGATTCGCGCGGGAGCGGGAGGCCGCGAAGGTGAGTCGCCGCAACCTCGCCGCAACCCTCGCCAGCGGTCGTCTCGGCGCGACGACCGTGGCGGGGACGATGCTCTGTGCTCACCATGCGGGGATTCGCGTCTTCGCGACGGGCGGCATCGGCGGCGTGCATCGGGGCGCGGCGACGACGATGGACATCTCGGCGGACTTGACCGAACTGGCGCGCACGCCCGTCTGCGTCATCTGCGCGGGGGCGAAGAGCATCCTCGATCTGCCCCTGACACTCGAATACCTCGAAACGCAGGGCGTGCCGGTGCTCGGCTACGGGACGGGTCGCTTTCCCGCCTTCTACACGCCGGACAGCGGCCTCGATGTGCCGGTGCGCGTGGATTCAGCCGGTGAAGCGGCATCGGTGGCGGTGCGGCACTGGGCGCTCGGCGGCGGTGGCCTCGTCGTCGCCGTGCCGATCCCGAAGGCGCACGCGCTCGACGAGGCGTACATCGCGGGCATCACCGAAGAAGCAGTCGCGGAAGCGACGCGGCGCGGCGTCAGTGGCGCGGCGTGGACCCCCTTCGTCCTCGACCAGGTCCGCGAGCGGACCGGTGGGAGTAGCGTCGCCGCGAATGTCGCCCTCGTCCTCAACAACGCCCGCATCGCCGCCGCCATCGCACAATCCGTGGTGAATATTGACTGATGCGTACACTCTTCGTCGTATGAGACTTGATACCTATGGGTATCAGCCGCGGGACGCGTCCTGCTCGGTCGCCAACCGGAACAGCGGCGCTTGCGGCTCTACCTGGGGAACTGGCATTATCTGACGCAGGCCGATTCGGGTGGGTCCTGACCGCTCGTGGCCGTCGCAGGTCGAGAAATGGAGCGGAAAGGAGCACAGGTGATGGCTGAACAACCGATGGAGATCACGGTGCGCACCGCGCTGTCGCGGCAGTTCGGCGCGGCCATCGCTATGCTCGAAAATGCCGTGGTGGCCTGCCCCGCCTCGCTGTGGCGCGCGCGCCTCTGGAGCGCACCCCAGGGCCGCCCCCTCCCGCCGTGGATCCCACCGGAGTTCTCGGCGTTCTGGTATCTCGCCTATCACACGCTCTTCTGGCTCGACTTGTACCTCGCGGGCGCCCGGGAGGAGGACTTCGCGCCCCCCGCCCCCTTCATCTGGACCGAGTGCGACCCCGCAGTGTCGCCCGAGCGGCCCTATACGAAGGAGGAGCTGCGCGCCTATCTGGCGGCGCTACGGCGTACGTGCCACACCACGCTCTCCGCGCTGACGGACGCGCGTGCGCACCAGACCGTCTCCTATTATGGGTGGACACGGGGAGAGGCCGTCAGCTTTCTGGAGGTACAGATGCACAACATGCGCCACGTCCAGGAACATGCGGCCCAACTGAGCCTCTTTCTCGGACAGCACGGCATCCCGGGCGCGGCGCTCGGCTGGGTCGCGCGAGCGAAGGGCGCCCCTGACAGCGACTGAGCGCGTGCGGAGTGGCAGCCCCTTCATTCCCACACACGCGTCCGCCACATCGCCTCTCAGCGCGATGACCCCTATGCGTCAAGCATCATATGACGCGGGCTGACTGATGCGTATTGCCCTCGTGCGCGCTGTCAGCGGCGTGGCGGGGGCAGCAGATGATCGTGCCGCCAGCCACCCGACACGAGGGATGTGCTTGACTCTAATGGACCCGCCAGAGCCCGCAGAGAGGCTCGCACGGCCGTTGTCCGCGACGGTGCTGTTGGTAAACCGAGACGGCGCCTGGCGCCTGCGATGATATCTCTCTCACCACCGCTTGCCCGGTTGCCACTGACGGCGCTGTTCATCACGGTCATCCTTCTGGAGCCAGAGTTATCGGGATCCCACCACCATCCGCGGCAATACCGCGGATGGTGGTGACGGAAGTGCAATTACAGCCGACCGAACGCAATCTTCGCGAGTTTCTCTGCTGCCACCGTGCCTGAGGCGTTTTGCTCGGCTACCGTGCCGCTTCCCGTCACTGCCTGGACGTCGAATATCACGTCACCCTTGAAGACATGGACCGAGCCCGCGGCACCGATTTGCTCGAGCAGCGGGTTGACGACCAGGTATGCCTCCGGCCCGATTTCAGGCAGCGGAGTGACCTTCGCCTGCATGGTGGCCCATGCCTTCTTGGTTCCCTCCCAGTACGTCTTCAGATCTACCCCTGTAGAAGCGCTTGCATCGCGCTGCGTGACATTGACGGTCACGAACTGAACCTTTCCCCCTGCCGCGATCTTGTAGTCGCAGGATGATTGTGAGATACCGGAGGTCGCGCCTGCCGGTCGATCCTTCTTCTCGGGGTCATTCGCCGCATCACCCATCACCGCCAGATAATCCGCCTTGGTGACCAGCGTACACGGATCAACCTTGCTCGCGACTGATCCAGCGGTCGCCTTCGGAGCGGCAGCGGTCGGGACCGGTTGCGTCGCGGTAGCACGCGCGCTGGCGGCGGGCACAGTTGTCGGGGTCACTCCTTGCTGCCCACCACTTACCGCCGCCGATGCGACCGGTGTTGAGTTGGCTGCGGTAGTTGGCGATGCGGGTGCGATGGTCGCGGTCGCGCTCGTACCGCCGCATGCGGCAAGTACCGCGCTGGCGGCCATCCCGAGGATACCCGTGAGAAGCATACGACGGCTCAGCGGATGCGAACGGTGGTTGGCGCCCGTGCGAGGGGATGCCATGGTTGTTTTCCTTTCTTACCTGTCTTATCGCGCGATGAGAGAATCGTGGCGAACACGACCGTCGCTGGTCTGACGTCGGCAGGAACCCGGCAATGAGGGCCGCCACGAGGGTCAGGCGCAGCCTTCGCCGAGCGGGGTGATATGGCTCTTTTGTCGCCGCTCCAAGAAGTATAGCATGCCGCGCAAGCACCGACATGCGGAATGATAACGAGTACCACGATATATGCTGACCACGTACTGTCAGGGTTTCGTCATCGGTATGCGAGCGGACCGGTGGGAGTAGTGTCGCCGCGAATGTCGCCCTCGTCCTCAACAACGCCCGCGCCGCCGCCATCGCGCGGGCACTCGTGTCGAAGATATGAACGGCGGTTCGGTTTTTACCGTGCTGTCAAGGAAGTGAAAGGATGTCAATTTCGCCGGGCTTCTCTGACTTGTCGCCAAATAGTGCAGTCTGTGTTCGCTTCCGAAACGGTTGCATTTCCGTGCGGAACGTCTTCTTTGGGAACGCATCGCGCAAGCATTCCATGGTCGTTTCAAATGTAAATGCGCGAGCATCGGTGCGAATATAGATCGTTGCTTTCCGCGACATAATCGCTGCACATGATCTGAACACAATCTGCAACAACATGCGATATGCGGGCTGTGATTCGAAGCGCCCCTGCCAAATTCCTTGCATGGCAGTAGGGCGCTCTATGCCACCAAGCATCCAGAGGCGCAACCATTGATCGTTGTGGTAATGCGTCACCGAATAGTACGGGGGTGAAGTGAAGAGAAGATCGAAACGCTTGCGTTGACCGGAGGCGATCTCGCCCGCAATCTCGCTAAGTACCATGATGCTGTCACCCAGGCGAACCTCGGCGTTCGAGAAGTTAGGCACGCCTTTCCCATAGCGCCAAGTGATCCGCTGACGTAGGAATCGTACGGGATCAATGTCCGGGGGCGTCAATGCACGGTCTCGCCACCAGCGGATCGAATATTCGGGGCTCATCGCCTTCCCCTGTCGCATCTGGTTGGAGAGGGCATCCGGCATTTTGCCATGAAGGTAAACGAGGATAAATGCCATGACCGTAGCGTCAACGTGATCGGTACGCCATTGCAGCACGTCACGTGCAGCTAGCAGAAATTGTAGAACGTTCGGCGAAAAGCATGCGGAGAAAAACGGCGGAAGGGCATGCAGGCGCTCGGACGGTCTTCCCGACGCCACTTCTGCGAGATGCTGAACACGCGCAATGACATCTGACTCCAGCGCGGGGCGTAGCTTTATCTGACCATACAACCATCCAATCGGGTTGATTTCGATGCCACATGCCGTTCTGCCTTGTGCCGCGGCTGCGTACACGCTAGAGGCGCGCCCCGCGAACGGGTCAAGGAGTGATTGCCCCGGTTTCGAATAGGTTGCCACGATATCGAAGGCGAAATCGACGGGGAACATCGCATAATACGGCCCAAGTCGCGCCCACCGTCCAATGGTTGTACTCAGGGTCTGAGTCATCGGTGATGCTGTCATGAGAGACGACTATCGGTAATGAGTTCTTTTGCCAGTCGCTCAAGCACCTTATTACCGAGATGGAGCGGAATCGCCGCTTCTGCATGAGCAGCAACAAGTGGTACAACCGCATTTGGATACCGAGAGGAAACGAGCGCTTCAATGACGCCCATTGCATCAGTCAAGCGCGGAAATTGCTCCGCTTCGGCGCGGGTGACATCACGATCCCCGATACGAAGGAATGGCAATGTCGCAACAATCAACGCACCAGCGTGCGTCTTATAGAGAACCTTCCGACCGAAGTATGTATCGTCACCGTATGGCTTTGTGCTTTCCGAAAAGATGATGTGTTCTTTGATATAGCCATCTGTTAACAACGCGACATGGCCGTTAGGGAAGTGGCCCGATTCGCCGTTCATATCTTGATCGAGGGCATGGAAGTGGTCAACAAACATGCCAGACTTTTCGACCCCTATCAGCAAAATATCTTGCCCACTCGTTTCTGCCTTCACAAGCGTATTGAGCCGTTGCATCTCCTGTGCGATGGCCTGGCTTAGCCACGCGGGCTGACCAAAGATAGCGAGCGGACCATCAAGGACGATGGCAAGCCGCCGCAGTGATGAGAGCCACCCCTTCGCCTCGAGAACGCGTAGGAAATGAACAATCAACACGCGTTCCAGCACTTGCATTACTTCGCCAAAAATTTCGCCATTCGGACCCGTTGGTTGCATGCGCTCATGTGTTCGGAGCGCATCGGTGGAGTACAGCGGCCGTGCTAACGAGCAAGGACAGATATAGCGCCCCATTTCCCGATGATAGTCGCCCTTCGATGATTGGCAATCTTCGTATGGGCATTGCTGTGGGCGTGCGCCGACCGGCTTGCTTGCCAGAAGCGCCTCATACGTGGCGAGGAGCGATTCGCTGTCCTCTGCCATTCGAGTGGATGCGAAGATTTCGTAAAGGCCTTTGCGTAGCGACGATTCGGCTGAGAGTTCTCCGTCATAAATGACATTGCACCCGGGTAGCGCGCGATCTATCGGTTCCACCTGCTGGATCGTGCGGAAGTCCTTCGGGTTGATGGGGCGTCGAGCGTCCAGTTCTCGCAGTTTACGGAGGTTGAGCATAACAGCTGCAACAGTAAGATATGCGGCCTGCGCACCTGGATAGCCATTGCGTATGCTCACTTCGGCATGGCTTCCGTCCACAGCGAGTACCCAGTCCGGGAGCCAGCCACTTGGCGTGATCGGGAGAACATTGAGCGTATGCATCGCGGCCTGTTCCGCAGATTTTGTCTGAATACGAAACTGCCCCAACAACTCGCGCACACGCTCGCTTTCGACGATGCGCCGCAATGGTTCGTAACGTGCGAACTCGCCCTCGTATGGCATCCGGTTACACCACAAACTTTCGTACTTGAATAGGGATCACGAAGAGATTGCTGAGCGTCTTCACACGCAGAAAGCCCCGATCCTGAGCGCGCCGAATTGACTGCTCGAAATCGGCGAAGTCGTAATACTTGCAGATTTCTTTGGTTTCATCGGTGTTGTTGAGATGCCCGATGAACCAGTTGGCGGTATTCTTTAGAATATTTCGCTGGATGCTGCTCACTTCTTGTGTTGCATAGACCATGCCGATTCGGTATTTTGCCCCTTCCTTCGCCGTCCGAACCCAGACGTCTTGTGTATCAGTTTCCTTATCAGACGGCAGGAGTGTATGTGCCTCCTCGACATAAATCAAAATGTCTGGGGGTATCTTGCTGTTCCTGAACACTTCTTGATTGTGACGGAAGATGCACCACATGATTCTCTCCGCCGCAGATCGATTCAGTTCTGGCTCCCCGCTCGATTGGTCAACGATCACCAGTCGGCCCTCAACCAGATCACGGTAGATGTCCTCAGCGTAATCTGATGTTGTCAAATTCGTGTGTTGGTCGCGTACCTTGGCAATCTGACGTGAGCCATTCGCGTATTGGAACATTACCAGCAACTTTTTAAGATCATCGTCCCCCCAATTATCGCCAGAGGCATCAGGTTTCGTAACATACCATTGCTCGAACGCGTTGTAACCAGTTTTCCCTTCGGACACAAAGCCCGCTAAGTACGTGCTGGTAAATTCACGGTGAGGGGATTATCCTCCAGATCGGAGGTGCTCGCATGGAACAATCCGCCGCGACCGTGATCCCTGTCACGCCGGAACAGCAGGCTGCCGTCGA
>Ga0102924_1000626_pt1 | contig 43798 bp, 35 predicted proteins | sample PaiPotPPM11metaG_FD_80116 | JGI IMG/M metagenome (GOLD analysis project Ga0102924, IMG submission 80116) | Iron sulfur acid spring bacterial and archeal communities from Banff, Canada, to study Microbial Dark Matter (Phase II) - Paint Pots PPM... ...
GCCGCCCGCAGCGCCTGGCCGGGGAGCGTGGGGCGGACGCCACCGCGCCGCCCAGCGCGGGCGCGGGCAGGCCCCCGGGTGGGGCCCCCGCCGCCGGCTGGGGGCGCGGAGCACGCGGCCAGCCCCAGCGGGCCGGGACCACGCGCGCGCCCGCGGCAGCAGCGGCGCGCCGGCGCGCCGGCAGCAGCCGGGCCCAGATTCCGGCCCGCGGCCTGCGGCGCCCACGGGCCAGCCGTGCGGGCATGGCGCTGCAGACCCGCAGCGTATCACGCCGTTGCAAACACGCCCTGGCGTGGGCGCACAGGCCGGCACAGCAGGAGGCAGGGGATGGGCGCGCTCGACGGCCTCCACGTGCTGGACCTCTCGCAGATCGTGCAGGGGCCGCAGGCCGGCGCCATGCTGGCCGACCTCGGGGCCGACGTGGTCAAGATCGAGCTGCCCCGCCTGGGCGACATCTCCCGCTGGATTCCGCTCTCCGCCGCGGACCGTCGCTCCGCCTACTTCTTCGCCTGCAACCGCGGCAAGCGCTCGGTGACGCTCGACCTGCATGTGCCCGCCGCGCGCAACGCCCTGCTGCGCCTCTGCGCGACGGCCGACGTGCTGATGCACTCGTTCACGCCGGGCGTCATGGAGCGTTGGGATCTGGGTTACGAGCAGATCGCGCCCCGCCTGCCGCGCCTCGTCTACGCCACCGCCAGCGCCTTCGGCCCCGTGGGTCCGGACGCGGAGCGTGAGGGCGCCGATCTCGCGGGGCAGGCCGCCGGCGGCCTGATCCGGGCAACGGGTGAAGACGCGGACTTTCCCTCGCCCGTCGGCGCCGTCATTGCCGATCACTGCGGCTCACAGAACCTGGTGGCGGGCATTCTCGCCGCGCTGCTGGCGCGCGAGCGCACGGGCCGCGGCCAGCGCGTCGATGTCTCCCTGCTCGGCGGCCAGGTCTGGGCGCAGGCCAGCGAGATCACGCATTATCTGCTCTCCGGCAGCCTGCCGGGACGCGCCAACCGCGGCCACGGCCTGTTGCCCACGCTCTACCGCGTGTTCGCCACCAAAGACGGCCACATTGCCATCGTCGGCGCGGGCGGCGCCCTCTGGCCCGGCTTCTGCCGCGCGATCGATCGGCCCGACCTGCTCGACGACCCGCGCTTTGCCGGCGACGCCGCGCGCGCAGAGCATCTCCATGAGCTGTTCGCCGTGGTCGAGGCGCAGCTCGCCACGCGTACGACGGCCGAGTGGTGCGATCGCCTGCGCAGCGAGCAGCAGCGCTACGCACCCGTGCGCAGCTATGCCGAGCTGAGCGAAGATCCGCAGATCTGGGCCAACGGCTACCTGGCCGAGGTCGAGCACCCGCAGTTCGGCCGGCAGCGCATCGTCGGAACGCCCGTGCGCTTCAGCGACACGCCCTCACGGCCGGGAGGCATCGCACCGGAGCTGGGCCAGCACACCGAAGAAGTCCTGCTCGAAGCCGGCTTCAGCTGGGAGGAGATCGCCAGCCTGCGCGAGCAGGGGGCGTGGTAGCGCGCCGTGCATCGCGCGCCGCACCTGCGGCTGCCGCTGCACCCGGCCGGAACGCTAGCGCCGTGAGGAGATGGCTGCCAGCGCCTCGCGTAGCTGCGTGGCGGTGAACGGTTTGGGCAGCACGGCCTGTGCGCCGGCGGCTTCCATATCGTCGCCGGCAAGCTCGATCCCCCAGCCCGTGACCAGCACACAGGAGATCTCGTGACCGGCCGCGCGCATCGCCGCCAGCAGTTGCATGCCGTTCATGCCGGGCATGCCCAGGTCGGTCAGCACCACGTCGTAGCGCTCCGGACCGGCGCCGAGCAATGCCAGCGCCTCGGCGCCGCCCCCGGCGGGCGTGACCGTATGGCCGTCGACTTCCAGCATCAGCCGCGTGGTGGTCAGGATCTGCGGCTCGTCGTCTACCAGCAGGATGCGCAGCGGACCGCCGGCGACGGCCTCCGGCTCCGGCTCGGCCTGCACGGCGCGACGGTAGGGAAGCATGATCGTGAAGGCCGTGCCGCGACCCGGTGCGCTGTCTACCTCGATCCGCCCGCCCAGCCGCGCCACGATACCGTACGACATGCTCAGCCCCAGCCCGGCGCCGCGCGTGCCTTTTGTGCTGAAGAATGGATCGAACACGCGCCGCCGCACTTCGTCGGCCATACCTGTGCCGGTATCCACTACCTGCACCTGCACCGTGTCGCCCACATGCCGCGCCCGCAGCGTGATCGTGCCGCCGTGCGGCAGCGCATCCACCGCGTTGAAGAGCATGTTGACCAGCACCTCGCGCAACTCGGACGGATTGCCCATCAGCGGCGGCAGCGGCTCGTCGTCAACGCTCACATCGATGGTGACGCCGGTCTGCTGGGCGCGGTCGCGCCAGCGCGGCCGCGTGAACTCCAGCACATCGCGCAGCACAGCGCCCACCTCCATCGCGCCGACGGAGGGCCGGCGGCTGATACCGGAGAAGGTCTGCAGCCGCTTGACCGTCTCCTCACCGTCGCGCGCCGCCTGGCGCACAACCTCAAGGTGCGGTGAGAGCCGCGGCGCCACGTCGAGGCCGGGCATCAGCCCCAGCAGCAGCTCGCAGCGGCCGAGGATGATCGCCAGCATGTTGTTGAAGTCATGCGCGATACCGCTGGCCATCTCGCCCAGCGCCCGCAGCCGCTCGCTCTCCTCCACGCGCTCGCGTGCCCGGCGTACCTCGGTCACGTCGCGCAGGATCAGCGTGGTCGAGCCGCCCGAGCCGTCGTTGGCCCGCGAGATCGATGCCTCGATCGGAAACTCCTGGCCGTCGGCGCGGCGCGCCTGCATCGCCCGCGGCGCCGGCTGCCCGATTGGGCCTGGGCTTGCGGTTTGATGTTCCTGCGCCGCCGTCCAGCCGGGCAGGAACTGGTCGATCGGCCGGCCCAGCGCCTCGGCCGCGGTGCACTGAAACGCCTGCTCGGCGGCCCGGTTGAAGAGCGTGATCTGGTTCGCGCTGTCGAAGGCGACGATCGCGTCCATCGCTGAGGAGACGATGCCCGCCAGCCGCTCCGCGGTCGCATGCAGCGCCGCTTCGGCCTGGCGCCGGGCTTCGCGCAGCGCCCGCTGCTCCAGCGCGTTCTCGACGACCTGGCCAAGCCGCGCCAGCCGGTCCTTCAGCAGGTAGTCGGTGGCGCCGGCCTTCATGCACTCCAGCGCGTCCTCTTCGATGTAGCCGGTGACGACGATGAACGGCACGTCCAATCCGCGCTGTTGCAGCAGGCGCAACGCGGCCATTGCATCGAAGCCGGGCAGGCGGTAGTCGGCGAAGATGATCTCCGGCGGCAGCTCCAGCGCCGTGAGATAGTCGGCCTCGGTGGCCGCCATGCGCCAGTCCGGCGCGAAGCCGGCCCGCCGCAGCTCGTGGACGACCAGCTCGGCGTCGGCCCGCACGTCTTCCAGGATCAGCACGCGCAACGGCCTTGCCATGTCGTCCTCACAAACGTGCTGCACGGATGACAGCACCGGTATCCCATACTATAAACGCCGCGCGTCGCGGCTTTTGGCGAATGGCTATCATCCGTGCAACGAGCAAGCAGCGACGCCGTTACACGTGGCGCTTGCTTCCGCTCAGCCCTGAGCCGACCCCTCCGGCGCCCGGTTGACGAGCAGCCAGTAATAGCCGATCTGCTTCGCCGCATCCAGAAACTGATCGAAATCCACCGGCTTGACGATGTAGCTGTTCACACCCAGTTGATAGCTTTCCACCATATCGCGTTCGTCCGAAGATGAGGTCAGGACGACCACGGGGATCGGCCGCGTGGCCGGGTCGGCCTTCAGCCGTTGCAGCACCTCCAGCCCGTCGATCTTCGGCAGCTTGAGATCCAGCAGAATCAGGCGCGGCGACTCGTCCGCGCGCCCGGCGTGCGGGCCGGTGCGATAGATGAAGTCGAGCGCCTCGGCGCCGTCGCGCGCCACGTGAATGCGATTGGAGAGGTTGAGCCGGCGAAAGGCGCGCAGCGTCAGCTCCACGTCGTTCGGGTTATCTTCCACCAGCAGGATCTCCACAGGCTCGCCGTCCTCGTTCATGCCGCGCTATGCCCCCTCGTGCGTCTGCTGAGCCTCGCCGGGCGCGGGCGCATCTGCGGAAATGCCACCATCATCAGTATCGGCCGCGCCGACCCCTCCTTTGGTCCCTGCCCCGCTCCCTTCTCCAGGGCGTGGAACGGAATGGGAAAGGATTGGGGAGGGGGCCAGCGTAAACGAGAACGTCGCGCCTGCGTCCAGCTTGCCCCGCGCCCAGACGCGGCCACCGTGCCGGTGCACGATGCGCTGGACGATCGCCAACCCCACGCCCGTACCCTCGAACTCCTCCTGCCGGTGCAGCCGCTGAAACGCCCCGAACAGCTTATTGGCGTAGCGCTCATCGAAGCCCACGCCGTTGTCGCGCACGAAATAGACGGGCACCGCGCCGTCCTCCGCGCCGATCTCGATCTCCGCGCGGGCGCGCGGGCGGGAGTATTTCAGCGCATTGGAAAGGAGATTCGTGTAGACCTGCTTCAGCAGCGCTGGATCGGCCTCGGCCGGCGGCAGTTCGCCCAGGCAAATCTGCAGCCGCTCGCCCCGTTGCGCCACGCTCAGCTCGGCCAGCACCTGCTCCACGATCGCCCGCGGCTGCACCGGCCGCTTCGTCAGCGGCTGGCGCCCGACGCGCGAAAAGGCGAGCAGATCGTCGATCAGCCGCGCCATCTGCTGGGCGCCCTCGCGCACGGTGTTCAGAAAGCGCTGCGCCTCCGCCGGCAGCTTCTCGCCGTAGTCCTCCAGCACGATGCGCGAGAAGCCGTCGATCGTGCGCAGCGGCGCCCGCAGGTCGTGCGAGGCCGTGTAGGTGAACGATTCCAGTTCTTTGTTGGCCCCCGCAAGCTCAGCATTCGCTGCCGCAAGCTCGGCGGTGCGCTCGGCCACCCGCTGCTCCAATTTGGCGTTCACGCGCCGCACCTCGGCCTCGGCGCGGGTGCGCTCCGCCAGTTCGGCCTGCAGCGCTGCATGCAGCCGCGCGTTCTCCAGCGCGATCGCCGCGATCTGCGCGAACTGCTCCAGCGCCGCGACCTCAGCCGCGGTATACGGCCGCCCCGCCTGTGAGCGCGAAAGGCTGATCACCCCCAGCGGCTGCCCGCGTGAGATCAACGGCGTCGCCACCAGCGCCTGAATCGCGCCGGGCCGTACGCCGCGCAACGCTTCCGGCAGCCGGCCCTCCCACTCCTCGTAGTCCTGCACCGTCTGCGACTGGCTTGTGTCGAGCGCCCGGCCGGCGAGCCCGCCGCGCGGTACGCGCCGGCCCTCGAATTTGCGGGCGTCGCCGATCGATACGTCCGTCAGCAGCGATTCGCCGTCCGGCGCCAGCAGCATGATCGACCCGGCCGGCGAATCCAGCGCCGCCGCCGCGCGGGTGACGATCGTGTTCAGCGCCGCATGCGGGTCCAGTTCACTGCCCACGGCCAGCGCCGCCTCGTGCAATGCCGCGAGGTAGGCGGTGCGGTGTCCCTCCGCCGCTTCGGACTGCACGCGTTTGGTCACGTCGCGCGAGTTCAGGACAATGCCCGCCACCGCCGGATCGTTCAGCAGGTTGGAGGCGACGATCTCCAGCACCCGCCAGGAACCGTCGGCGTGCTGAATGCGGACCGAGCCGACGAGGATCTCGCCCGGTGTGGTGGCGAGTACCGCGATCCGCGGCCGCAACGCCGCCACGTCTGCCGGATCGGCGTAGCGCAGCACGCTGCCGCCGATCGTCTCCTCCGGCGTGCGGCCGAGTACACGTTCGAGCGACGGACTCTGATAGACGATCGTGCCGGTAGCGTCGATCACGGTGACGATTTCGGCGGCGTTCTCGATCAGCGCCCGGAAGCGGCGCTGACTGCGCTGCAGTTCAGCTTCTGCCCGTAGTCGCGCGGTGACGTCGCGCCCCGTCGCCACGACGACGGCGCGGCCGCCGAGTTTGGTGGCGCCGTTGGTAAATTCCATCGCCACGTGGCTGCCGTCCTTACGCAGCCAGGTCAGCGGGTACGGTGTTGCCGTGCCTCCCGTCGCCCGTGCCCGCGCCACGGTGCCGGCAAGACCCGGACGATCTTCCGGCAGGCGCAGTTCGGCCGCAGACATGCCGAGCAGCTCGGCGCGGCTGTAGCCGGTCACGGTTTCGGCGGCGCGGTTCGCGTCCAGCAGGCGGAAGTCCGAGGCGTCCAGCACGACCATCGGATCGACCGAGGTATCCAGCAGGCTGCGGATGTAGCGGTCGCTGGCGGCCTGGCGGCCGGCCAGTCGCAGCCGCTGCCAGAGCAACACGCCGAAGCCGGCAGCCAGCAGCAGCGTGAGCAGCGCCGATCCGGCCGTGGCCTGCGTGCTGCCGCGGCCGGCGGCGAAGGCCAGCGGCAGCACGAACAGCGCCAGCAGTCCGGCGGCGCACAAAGCGGCCAGCAGTACCGTCAACCAGGCGGCGCCTGCCCGCCGTTCGTTCACCAACGTGGCTCCGGGGAACAGATGTGTTCGCGTGAGATGATACCGCAGTACGCTGCCATGCCTCATGCTCGACGGCCGCATTATCGTAACGTAACTGTTACTCCTGTTACCGATCCGTCGGATGCGCCTCTGCCAGAGCCGCTGCAACGATTCAGGGCGCGCCCGCGTCCACTGTTTGGAGCAGGAACACGGAGGCAGCGGCGATGGCAGGCAGCGGTCGCGGAGGGCGGAGCAGTTGGCGCCGCGCCGGCGCGGTGCTCGCGCTGGTGGTGTTGGCGGCGTTCGCGCTGGCGCAAGGTCGCTACGCCCACGCGCAGGGCACACCGTCCGCGAGTGGTGCGGAACACACCTTCGCCCTGAGCGACACGGGCGCGACGCTGAACGTGGGCGTGGGCGATCTGATCGCCTTGCGGTTCGGCGCCGTGCGCGGGCTGAGCATCAGCGGCATCGACCCGGCGGTGTTGTCGCCGCTGCCTGGCCCGAGTATCGACAACGCGCTCTACGCCGCCGCCGCGCCTGGTACGACGACGATCGATGCCACCGGCGGCCCGCCCTGCCCCGGACCGATCTGCCCGGCGATCGCCTTCGTTTTCAAGGTCACGATCGTGGTGGCGCAGACGCCGCCCGCTCTGACGATGGCGACCTATCAGCCCGGCTGGAACCTCGTCTCCATGCCGCCCACGGGCCGGCTGCCGGTCGAGGCCTTCGGCTGGGATGCGAACAAGGGCGCGTACACGCGCGTGGCGGCGGGCGAGCCGCTGCTACCCGGCCACGGCTACTGGGCCTTCTTTGCGGAGACGACGATGCTGGCGCTGCCGGCGGCCACGCACGACCCGCTGCAATTGGGCGGGCCGGCAGGCGCCTGGCTCCTGGCCGGCGATCCAGACGGAGCCACGCCCGCGGCAATCGCGGGCGCCAGCGCGGCGTTCGCCTGGGACGCGGCGGCGCAGCGCTACGTCGCGGCCGACGCCGTTCAGCCGGGCGCCGGCGCCTGGGTGCTGCCGGAAGGCGATTCCGTCACGGTCGGCCCTCGCCCTCACCCCCTTCCCCTCTCCCAATCCTGGGAGAGGGGCGATTCGGCGTCGGGCGTTCCGATCGCTGATCGGTTATCTCGACGCCCTTACGGATCGCTCCAACCCGGGATCGCCCCTTTCCCTCCAGGATTGGGGGAAAGGGGAAGGGGGATAGTGGGCCGAACGCCGCGGGCGCGCCTTACGCGGGCATAATCCGCTCGCCGAGGCCACCGGGAATGATCGCGGCCTGCATGGCGAACAGCTCCGCGTCGTACTGCGGGCCGCTGACGGCCGCGCTCAAGCCGCCATCGACGGCGAACGTCTGGCCGGTGACGAAGCTGGAAGCCTCGCTGGCCAGATACAGCAGCACCCCATCCAGCTCGTCGCGGCGGCCGATGCGGTTCATCGGCGCCTGCGCTTTGAAGCGGGCCAGAAACTGCGGCACAGCGAACCAGCCGGCGGTCATCTCGCTCTCGAACCAGCCGGGGGCAATGCAGTTGACACGCACCTCGCGGTCGGCCCAGCTGCAGGCCAGATTGCGGGTGATGTTAATCACCGCCGCTTTCGATGCCTGGTAGGCCACCGGCGCGTTTTGCTGGCCGGAGAGGCCCATGATCGAGGCGATGTTGATGATCGAACCGCCTTTGCCGTCCGCGAGCATGCGCTCGGCCACGGCGCGGCAGCAGAAATACACGCCGTTCAGGTTCACCTGGATCGTCTGCACGAACAGCTCATCCGGGATGCGTTCGGGCATCAGCCCTGCCTCGGCGGACAGGCCGGCGTTGTTGACGAGAATATCGACGCGGCCGAAGCGCTGACACGCCTCCGCCACCAGCGCCTGCACGCTCTGCGAGTCGGAAACATCACAGGTCTGAGCCAGCGCCGTGCCGCCCGTGTCCTCGATGCGCTTTGCTGCCTCGTTGAGCCGGTCAGTGCGCCGGGCGGCGAGCACCACGTTGGCGCCCGCGCCGGCCAACACCTCGGCGAACCGCTCGCCCAGGCCGGAGGATGCGCCCGTCACGATCGCCGTCTTGCCCTTCACCGAAAACAGCCCGCCGACATCCATCTCTGTCTGCCTCCCCGCAAGCGAATGGCGAGAGTATACGCCGGCAGCAGCGGCAGCGCCTATCCCTGACGCCACAGGCGGCTCCCACCCTTCCCCATAGGGGAAGGGTGGGAGCCGAGGAGATCCGGTAGTCCTCAAGCCAACCCTTTCCTTGTAGGAAAGGGAGACGCGCGTTCACGCGCGGCGGGGTTACTGACCCCTGCACTGAACTCTAAACCCCCTCAGGTCCCTGCCGAGCGGTCTGCACGTACCACCGTCCCGCGCCAGAGACAGGCCTTTAGTTCCTCACGCAGGGGTCAGTAGGTGCGCCGCCGGGCGCGGGCACGCAGCCGCCAGCCCGCGGCCAGCAGCAGCGCCGCCGCTGCTCCGAGTACGGCAAACAGCGCGCCGTCAGCCGTCCCGCCGCTGCCGCCGGCGCCCGTGTTCGGCAGCGCGACGCCCGGCGCCGCCGTGGCGCTCGCCGGCGGGGCAGGCGGTGTAGCGGGAGCCGGCGCAGTGGGCGAAGGCGCCGGCTGCTGCGTGCCGCCTGCCGGATCGACGACGATCGTGACGATCACGGAGACGATGAACTGGGCGCAGGCCTGTCCGGGGTTGCAGTGCGGCCGGCCCTCGGCGGTCATGGTCGTCGTGCCGGGCTGCGCCGCACGCAGCACGGCCTGCACACCACGTGCCAGTGTGCCCACGCCGGGCCGTGATTGCAAAACGCCCTGCGGATCGAAGCTCACGGTCCAGTCGAGGTCTTCGCCCAGCCGCACCGTCACGCTGCCGTCCAGCGGAACGTGGATGGTCTGGCCATCGCTGGCGCGCGTGATCTCCGTGCCGCCGGCCGCGGGCGAGGCTTGCGCCGGTGCCGCGGTTGCGGCGGGAGTTTGCGCGGCGCCCGGCGTGCCGGCGCTCGGCGTTGGCGACGGGCTGACCGCGGGCGTCTGTGCGATCGCGCGCCGGTCGGCCAGTGCGATCAAGAGCGCGATCGCGGCTAGCGCGATCAGCGCCGTTCTCAGCGGTTGGCGAGCGGTAAACAGCATGCCGCCCTCCTCTCATGCCTGTGCATAAGCATAGGACGAGCGGAGGGCGGCCGTCGTTGCTTGAAACGGGGAAGGCGAGCCAACAGATGGTTTCAAAACCGGCGGCTACACGCCGTTGCATGCTCCGGAACTGGAGCGCGAGCCGGTTTTGTAACCATGTCTACGAAAGTTCGGCGCCGCGGGCGTCGCGCTGGGCGGCGAGCACGCGATGCAGCCAGGCGCGGCGACGCGAGACGAAGCCCGGCGTACCCTCGCCCAGCGGCCCGATCTCGGAGCGGGTGATCGGCAGGTCGTTTGCATCGGTCATGGCCACACCTCCACCGACTGAGAAAGCCAGCGCTCGCACGCCGGTCCGCAGTTCCAGCAACCACCGCGCCCGCGTCTGCAGCAGCGCAGCGCCGCGTCGCGATCCAGATCGGCCAGCCGCGCTGCGACCAGCAGTTCATCTACAAACATCGCGCCTCTCACCTCGCACCCTTCACTGCATTCAGTATCGGCAGCGGGTGTTACCACGCGGTCTCGACAACATGACCGTACGGTGAACACGGTGTGACGCGCTGTGAAGGTGTGGACGGTGCCGGTGTGAACGCAACGACAGGCGTCCGCTGCACGCTGGCCAGCGACCCGCTCGCGGGCGAACGAGTGGCGACCGGCCAGCGTGCCGAACCGATTCGAGGCCGGGTTCGTGCACCGAACCTATTGGACGACGGTGATCGTGCCGCGCATCGGCGTGGGGCCGTGAATGAGGCACAGGTAGTCGTATGTTCCCGGCGGCGCGTCGATGCGGAGGGCGAAGCCGCCGCCCGGTCCGAAGAACCCTGAGTTGGTGTAGCCGCTGCCGTCGTAGCTTCCACCGCCGACCGGGCTGTACACGTTGGCAGGAATCAGCGCGAGCGGCGGACCCGATGCCTGCGGCGTCACCTGCAGCAGGGCCGGCTGCGTCGCTCCGGAGGTAAACGTCACGGTGTGTACTTCGAACGGGTCTTCGACCGCCCACATCACGAGGTCACCCTGGTGTACCGTCACATTCGCTGGTATAAACGACAACGCGCTCATCCCGGCCGCGTTGCTGATGCCCGCTGCGACGAGATGCGTCGTCACACCCGTTGCAGCGGCGGCCTGCGGTGCGCTCGCTCCGCTCAACGTCGAGCGGAGTTGATCCACCAGGTCGTTGAACTCGCCGGCGCCGCGCGTCTTGGCCTGGGCAGGCGTCTCGGCGAGCGTCGCGCCGGCTGGTAACACCTCGACGCTGCCGTGCATGCCGGGATGGGTGAGGCAAAGGTATGGATAGATCCCCGGCTGCGTGAATGTTAGCCGGAAGGGCGGCGTGTTTGGGTCCAGCGGGACGCCGGAGCCGGTGGCCTGGCTGCCGTCGAAGGTGCCGCTATTGTCCGGCCCCACGTCGCCCTGTGGAAAGAAGCCGGGCCCACCCTGCACCGAGCCGCTGTCCGGGCCCGGCGTGAAGATGTCGGGCGCAGCACCCGGACCCGGAAAGGAGACCGTGTGCGGCGCGAGGGTCGTGGCCCAGGTCCAGCGCACGCTGTCGCCCTGGTGAACCGTGAGCGTACCCGGGAAGAAGGCGTTCGCCATGATCCCTTCGGCCGCCACGTCGCCCGAGAGCTGTACGTCCCAGACATCGGCGGCGTGCGTGACGTGCGTTGGCGGTGCGATGAAGACTGCCAGGACCACCAGCGCAAGCGTCGGTAAAAGCAGCCAGCGTCGTTGCATTGCCATGCTCCTTGTGAACCGGCTGAACCGGGTGAGCAGGCGGAATGAGCGCGGACGGCAGGCCGTGCGTGCCTGGCTCAGCCGCGGATCGTCGCAGACAGCAGGCTGCGGCGCGCTGCGATCCGCCTGCGCCGGCGCCACACTATCGGTAGAAGTACGGGTCGAGCACGCTGATTTTGGTGATGCGGTCGACGGGGAGCTGGTTGTGCGCGGCGGCGCGGCGGATCGCCTCGGGGTCCGGGCCGTCGTAGATGCAGTACGTCTTCCGCTTGTCCTCGCTCACGTACGATTGCACCCAGGTCACGCCGTGGTCGGCATTGTTGCCGACGACGGCCAGGCAGGCCGCCGCTCCTTCGTCGTTCAGCGGAATGCCAAGACCGTCGGGAAAACTGCGTTCGACCAGATAGCGTGGCATGATCGTTCCTCCCAAACTGCTGTGTCGCTGCTGCCGGCGAGCTTCATGCTGCCAGCCCGGACGAACGCGTTCATCGGGAGGGCCGCCCAGATTAGAGAGGCGAGTTGCCTATCTTACGAGGCGCGGTTGTGTGGCTGCGCCGCCGGTGCGCCTCGCTCGCGGGCGCAGCGGGCGGCCTCGGCGCGCGAGCGCACGCCGAGCTTGGTGAGGATGGACGAGACGTGGTGATCGACGGTGCGCGGCGAGAGGAAGAGCCGCTCGGCGATCTCTGCGTTGCGCCGCTCCTCGCCCAGCAGGCTCCAGATCTCCACTTCCCGCGCCGTGAGCCCGGCGACGTTGGCGCGGGTAGCGCTACGTGGCCCGCGCGGCACGCCGCGCACGCCGAGGGCGCGCAGGCGCCGCGCCGCCATGCCGGACGCTGCCCGCGCTCCGAGCCGCTCGAAGGTGGCCAGCGCCTCGCGCAGCGCCGGCTCGTCGCCGTCGACGAGCGCCTGCGCGGCGTCATAGGGACAGCCAAACGCCTGCCACTGCGCCGCGGCTGCCCGCCACTGGCCGGCGATCTGCAGCGCGTAGGGCTCCGCCGCGGCCGGCGGGAGCGCGTTCAGCCGGCCGGCCCGCCAGAGCGCCAGTGCCAGCTCGCCCGCCAGCCAGCGGTCGTTGTGCTCGATGGCTTCGTCGAAAGCGCCCCGCGCCTCGTCTGCCGCGCGGGCCGCATCACCGGCCAGCCAGGCCGCTTCAGCCCGCGCGGCCTGCACGGTTGCCAGCCAAACTCCTCCGATCGGCGTGGCGAGCCGCAGCGCCTCGTCCAGCACCGCGGCCACCTCCGGATCGCCCCGTCTGGCCCGTATACGCCCGAGCGCAACGAGCCCCTCGATCCGGTACAGCGGCGAGAGTGCCGGGCGCGCCAGCAGCAGCGTGGCCACGTCCGTCGCCTCGCTCCAGCGCCCCTGCCGCAAAAGCTGGTATGGGCGCGAGCCCAGCATGCAGAGGTAGTAGGTCTGCACGTCATGGTCGATGGCGTAGGCGAGCCCTTCGTCGAGATACCGCGCGGCACGGTCAAGCTGGAGCGAGGCGAGCGCACGTGTGGAGAGGTTGGCATACGCTCGTCCGGCGTGCTCTTCGTGGTTGCCGGCCAGCGCCAGCTCGAGGCTGCGATCGAGTTGCACCCAGCCGCGCTCGTCGCCGTTTTGCAGTCGGGCGCAGCCCACGTTGTTGAGCGCGTGCGACCGCAGCGCCGTGTCGCCCAGCCGCTCGCCGAGCGCGGCCGCCTGCTCACCCCAATCAATCGCGGCGGCGGATTGGCGCGCGGTCATGTGCAGGCGCGCCAGATCGCTGTACGCCCAGCCCAGCTCGGCGCCGGGCGGTAGCGGCTCCAGCACCCGCAGGGCGCTGCGCACCGACGCTTCGGCCTCTGCGTGCCGTCCCAGATACCACAGCGGGCGCGACAGCCAGCGCAGAATGTCGCCTTCCCGCAGCGGATCGCCCAGCGCGCGCCGCAGCTCGAGCGCCTGCGCCCAGGCGACGACGGCCTCGTCGTGGCGGTCCGTGAGGTAGCACTGGTACGCCAGCGCCTCAAGCAGCTCGGCGCGCGGGGCGGGCGGCATGCCGCCGGCGCAGCGCAGCGCCCGCGTGTACTGCGAGACCGCCTCGCGGTGCGCTTTCAACGCTGCCGCCTGCCGGGCCGCCGCGGGGGCGTAGGCGAGCACGGCCTCGTTATCGCCCGCTGCCTCGGCGTGATGGGCGAGCCGCGCGGCCAACTGCACGGCGTCGGGACGGTTGCGCAGCGCCGCGAGCGCGCCGCGGTGCAGTTCCGTGCGACGCAGCGGGGAGAGGGTTTCCAGCACCGCCTCGCGCACCAGTTCGTGGCGAAAGGCGAGCACGTCCTCCGCCGCCTGCAGCATCCCTGTCGCCAGGCACTCGTCGAGCGCCGCGGCTGGCGCGGCGAGCACCAGCAGCAGCCACGGCTCGATCCGTGTGCCGATCACCGCCGCTGCCTCCAGCGCCGCCTGGCCAGCGGCCGAGAGGCGCGCGACGCGGGCGAGAATCGCGTCCCGCACCGTTGCCGGCGTGCCCGGCCCATGCGCAGCGAGCAGCTCTGTGACGAAGAACGGGTTGCCGCCGGTGCGGCCGTGTACCAGCACAGGATCGAGCGGGCTCTCCTTCATCAGGCTGCGCACGGCGTCGAGCGAGAGCGGCGGCAGGATCAGACGCGTGACCGCGGCGGTCGCCAGATCGCCCAGCGCAACCCGCAGCGGGTGCCGCGCCCCGACTTCGTCGCTACGGTAGGTGACGATCAGCAGTGCGCGGGCGCCGCCGATGCGCCGGCCCAGATAGCGCAGCAGGTCGAGCGTGGCGTCGTCGGCCCAGTGCATGTCCTCGAAGACGACGATGCAAGGCCTTTCGCCAGCAGAGATCTCGGCAAGGAACGACGCGAAGAGGCGGTCCCTCGGCTCGCCGCCTTCGAGCACCCGCTGCAGCTCTCCGCCAGCCACAAGGGCGATATCGACGAGCGGCCCGAGCGGCCGCGGCGTGGTCAGCGCGTCGCAGGCGCCGAGCAGCACGCGTGCGCCACCGGCGCGGGCATGGCAAAGCTGCTGCACGAGGGCCGTCTTGCCGGCGCCGGCCTCGCCGCCCAGCAGCACGAGCCGGCCCTGCCCGCCGGCCGCCCTGGCCAGCAGATCGGTGAGCTGATCGAGGAAGGCATCCCGCTCCAGCAGCTTCATCGTTGGCAGTATAGCTCGGCTTGCGACGCTTCACCATGCGGCCCGATCGTGGCCAAGCGAAACGGTTGCGAGCGTCGAACAGTACGGGGCGCTACGGTGAGCCCGAGCGATGCCGGCGATCGCCGTCGGGGCGCTGGCTGCTCCCTCGCCCGCCGCGCCGCCAGATCTCCAGCAGGTGGCGGCCGCGCTCGCGAGCGGTTCCAAGATCAACCGGCGCATGGTCCGCTGCAGACGCCGCGGCGGGCGCGGGCGGCTCGACGCGCGCGGCCTGGTCCCAGCCAAGCTCATCCCGGAGCGCGGCGAACGGTTCCTGCAGGCGGCTCAACTCGTGTGCCACCCAGACGCCGGGCTTCTCCAGCATGCGCACGGGCACCTCGTGATTGAAGCGCTCGATCTGGGCGCGCAGCTCTTCGGCCAGCTTGCGGTAGCGCGCGAAGCGGTCCTCGTAGCGCAACTCGACGCCGGGCCGCTGCACGGCGCGCGCCTCGGGTGGCAGCGGCAGCAGCGCGCTGCGCATTTCAGCCAGCCAGCGGGCGAAATCCTCACGCATCCAGCGGAAACGCGCCTCGGCGGCGTCGATCTCTTTGCCCAGCTCCATCCATGCCGGCACGGCGCCGAGGCTTTTCATCGTGCGGTTGACGAACCAGGCGTCGCGGTCGTAGGCGTCTTTCAGATCGAGCGGCACGGGCTTGCCACGCGTGGGCAGGTTGTCGAAGGCGCCGGCCTCGGCCGCCTCACGGATGCGCTGTTCGATCGCCGATTCGGCCTGCCGCAGCGGCCAGAGCGGTCGCCGCGCCGGCTCATTCCTCGCTTCGTCTGCCATGCCGCCCGCTCTGCGCGCCGCTGGTCCGGCACTCTCCCCTTATTCTACCGGCTGCCGGACCTCGGGCGTAGACGATGTGCAGCACACTGAACGGTGCGATGCTCAGGCGGAACGCAGCAGCGCCACGCCGTCGCGGATCGCCGGGGCGCCGTCGGCCGTTTCCACGCGATACCCGATCGCGGCGCCGTCTTCGATCGCGCACGGCGTGCCGCTGTGGATGGTCAACGAGGTGCCCGGAAACACCATGGCGCCGAAGCGAGCCGTGAGGCGCAGCAGCCGCGTGGGGTCGCCGCCGCAGGCGCGATCGACGATCGTTTGCGCCGCATAGCCGAGCGTGGCCGTGCCGTGCAGGATGATGTCCGGCAGGCCGGCGGCCAGTGCTGCCGAACGCTCGGTGTGAATCGGGTTCCAGATGTCCGCGCACTCGGTATAGACGTGCGCGGCGCCCCAGGGCACGTCGATCGTGCTGGACCAGCCGCCGTCCGCCGGCGCGGCTGGAATGGGCGGCGGCAGATCCAGCCGCAGCGGCTCGCCAGCCAGTTCGACGCCGCGATAGACGCCGCGGTTGTACGTCGTGAACACGGGTGCGCCCGCCGCGTCGATCGTGTCGAGCCGGGTGAGCAGGCCGGCGCCACTCGGCCGGCGCTCCAGCGCCACGATCGTCGCCGTGCTGCGCAGCGTCTCACCGGCGCGCGGCAGGCGATGAAAGGTCACATCGTGCGCGGCATGGACCCCGCGGCGCAGCTCGTCACGACCCGTGCCGGGAAGCTCGGCACGCAGCGCCACCAGCAGCGGCCACTCCAAAGACACCGCAAGCAGGGGCGGCGCCAGCGGCGGCGCGGCTGTGTCGTCGAAGTAGTGTGGGTTGCGGTCTTCCGTGCCGGCGGCGAAGGCCATGATACGCCGCGCGCTGAGCGTCACGCTGCGCGGCCCGAGCGTGCGCCCGACGATGGTCGCGGAAATGGGCATGACAGTCCTCCGCGGGCGCGACAGGCAAGGAAGGCGCCGATTGCGACGCGCAGCTCGGCGCCACGCCGCCATCATAGACGTGTGCGGCGGCAGATCCATGCTACGATCCGGCCGGCGACCCTGCGCCGCGGAGTTTCGGATGGCGCGCTATGCTCCCGTGCTTGCCACGCTCGGCTACGTGCTCTCGCCCGACGGCGCTTCGGTGTTGATGATTCATCGCGATCGCCGGCCGGACGACGTGCATCTGGGCAAGTACAACGGGCTGGGCGGCAAAGTCGAAGCGAACGAAGACGTGGCCGCGGCGATGCAGCGCGAGCTGCGCGAAGAGGCCGGCATCGAGGCCGACGAGCTGACGTTGCGCGGCACGCTGAACTGGCCCGGCTTCGGCAAGGGCGGCGAAGACTGGTTCGGCTTCGTCTTCCGCATCGACCGCTGGCACGGCGAGCCGCTCGACGAAAACCCGGAGGGGCGCCTCGAATGGGTGCCGCTCGCCGGATTGCAGGCGCTCAACCTCTGGGAGGGCGATCGCCTCTGGCTCGACTTCGTCTTCCAGCGCGATGCCCCGACCTTCCACGGCGTGATGCCCTATAGAGACGGCGTGATGCAGTCGTGGAGCGTGAGCTTCGTCTAGTATCTCATCCCTGCGGAATTGCCGGGGAGAGACGGCGCCGCTTGCAGCGGGCAGCGGCCGTGGTGAAGCGCCAGCGGCTACCGGTGCCGGCCTGCTGGCGCCGCGCCTGCCAGCGGGCGATTGCGCCCCTCAGCACACGCTGGCAGGTGAGCCGTACCTGGCGCCGGCGCCGGAACCCGGGTCCGCGCCGAACCGGGCGAACGCCACCCCGGCGCCCACCGAGCGCCTGGACCGGCGAGCGCTCGCGGTGGATGCGCCCGCAGCGCCGCTGCCGCCTTCGCCCTCGCCCTCCGACGATCCCATCCTGGGCATGAGCGAGCGTCAGGCGTGCGATCGCCAGACAGCACAACACCCCCGGCGCGGCACGCCGCGCCCGGGTGTTGCCAGATCGCCGTTGAGTGCCGGTTAGTCGCCGGCCGCGGCCGCGAGCGGCCGCACGCCCGAGCCCTGAGCGACAAGGTCGAAGCGATCAAGATTCATCACCTTGTCCCACGCAGCCGCGAAGTCACGCACGAACCGCTCTTTAGCATCGTCACAGGCGTAGAACTCCGAGATGGCGCGGAGCTGGTCATTATAGCCGAAGACGAGGTCGACCGCGGTGCCGGTCCACTTACGCTCGCCCGTGGCGCGATCACGCCCCTCGTACACGTGCTCAGCCGAGGCGGACGGCTTCCATTCCGTGCCCATGTCGAGCAGGTTCACAAAGAAGTCGTTGGTCAGCGTCTCGGACCGCCTGGTGAAGACGCCGTGCTGGGATTGCCCGTGGTTGGCGTTCAGGGCACGCATGCCGCCGACGAGCACCGTCATCTCGGGAGGGGTCAGCGTCAACAGGTTGGCCCGGTCCAGCAGCAGGGTCTCCGGCGACAACGTCTCTTCGCCTCGGAGGTAGTTGCGGAAGCCGTCGGCTCTCGGTTCAAGCACCGCGAACGACTCCACGTCGGTCTGCTGCTGCGAGGCGTCGGTGCGCCCCGGCGCGAACGGAACCGTGACGTTGTGCCCGGCGCTCTTCACCGCCTGCTCCACGGCCGCACAGCCGCCCAGGACGATTACATCCGCGAGCGAGACCCGCTTGCCGCCGGTTTGCGTTCGGTTGAAGTCCTGCTGGATCTGTTCGAGCGTCTGCAGCGCCTTCGCCAGCTTGGGCGGCTCGTTGACCGGCCAGTCCTTCTGCGGCGCAAGGCGAAGCCGCGCGCCGTTCGCCCCGCCGCGCTTGTCGGTGCCGCGGAAGCTCGCCGCCGCCGCCCAGGCGGTGGAGACGAGCTGCGAGACGGTTAGCCCCGACGCGAGGATCTTGCCCTTGAGGGCGGCGATGTCCTGCTCCCCGATCAGTTCATGATCGACCGCGGGGACGGGATCCTGCCACAACTGCGGCTCCGGAACCCACGGGCCGAGGTAGCGCGAGACGGGTCCCATGTCGCGATGCAACAGCTTGTACCACGCCCTGGCGAACGCGTCTGCCAGCTCCTCCGGGTGCTCGTAGAAGCGTTTCGCGATCGGCGCGTAGATCGGATCGAGCTTCAGCGAAAGGTCCGTCGTCAGCATCATCGGGGCGTGCCGCTTCGACGGATCATGCGCATCGGGCACGGCGCCCTGGGCCGATGGATCCGTGGGCGTCCACTGATTCGCGCCGGCTGGGCTCTTCGTCAGCTTCCAGTCGTAGTTAAGCAGGTTATCCAGGTAGCCGTTGTCCCACTTCGTCGGCTTGTTGGTCCAGGCGCCCTCCAGGCCGCTGGTGATCGTGTCGTCGCCCTTGCCGCTGCCAAAGCCGTTCTTCCAGCCGAGCCCTTGCTGCTCAATAGGAGCACCTTCCGGTTCGGGGCCGACGTACTTGATGGCATCGGCAGCACCATGTGTTTTGCCGAACGTGTGTCCGCCGGCGATGAGTGCAAACGTCTCCTCATCATTCATCGCCATGCGGCGAAACGTCTCGCGAATGTCCCTGGCGGCAGCCAGCGGATCGGGGTTGCCGTTCGGCCCCTCCGGATTCACGTAGATCAGGCCCATCTGCACCGCAGCGAACGGATTGGCGAGCTCCCGGTCACCGCTGTAACGTTCGTCGCCGAGCCACGTGTCCTCGGAACCCCAGAAGATCTCGTCGGGCTCCCAGATGTCCTCTCGCCCGAAGCCGAAGCCGAACGTCTTGAGCCCCATGGATTCCACGGCACAGTTGCCGGCGAAGATGATCAGATCACCCCAGGAGATCTTGCGGCCGTACTTCTGCTTGATCGGCCAGAGCAAGCGGCGCGCCTTGTCGAGGCTCGCGTTGTCGGGCCAACTGTTGAGGGGAGCGAAGCGCTGGGCGCCGGCGCCGCCACCGCCCCGGCCATCGGCGATGCGGTACGTGCCCGCGGCGTGCCACGACATGCGGATGAAGAGCGGCCCGTAGTGGCCGTAGTCGGCCGGCCACCAGTCCTGCGATGTCGTCATCAGCTCGAAGATGTCCCGCTTCAGCGCTTCGACGTCGAGTGTCCTGAACTCCTCCCGGTAGTCGAAGTCCTCGCCCAGCGGATTGGGCTGGGGCGAGTGCTGGCGGAGCACCGAGAGATCAAGCTGATTCGGCCACCAGTCTCGGTTCGACCTGGGCCGGGTCGGCTTGGGAGTTGGGGAAGGGATTGCTGGGTTCTCGCTGTCGCTGCCGCGCTCAGACATGTCGGTTCTTCTCCTTTCAGGCTGGTTCCTTCGAATGCTAATGGCCTAATGGCTCATTCCACTGACCTAATGGCTCATCGCTCTTGATCCCGGTTGCTCTGGCTCGCGGGCAGTTTCGCCTGGCTGCTGGCGCACACTGCGTGTCCGCGAACCCTCGCCGGACGAGACAGCAGCGGCCGCGACACACGCGGGACATCGGCCCCAGTAGATGACCTCGGCTTCGTCGATCTCGTAGCCCGAGTCGTTGGCAGCCGTCAGGCACGGGGTATCGCCAACCGCACAGTCGACATCGGCGATGGCGTCGCACCGGCGACAGACGATGTGATGGTGGTTGTCACCCACCCGCAGCTCGTACAGGCTGGGACCGCCCGCGGGTTCGATCCGGCGCACCAACCCGGCTGCGATCAGCGACGCCACCACGTTGTACACCGTCTGAGCCGAGATGCTGCCTGTCCGCGCACGCACGGCTGCGGCAATGCGATCCGCGCCGATATGCGATGGTCCCTGGGTGAGAGCCCTGAGGACCTCCAGTCGCGGGGTCGTGATGCGAAGCCCTGCCGCACGCAGGCGCTGGACCGGGTCGTCGTTTGCGCTGGGCATGCCTGCACTATCGGCCGTTATTTGGAACCTGTCAAGAATTGACCGGTGGCGGCGCCTTGCGGTATCGCAACAGGCTGGGATGGCCGGCCGCGGTGTATCGTGGCCCCGTCCGCCCGTCATGGGCGGCAGCGAACCGCGGAGGGCGAGCATGATAGAGGCGATGATTCGCGAAGCAGCGAGTCAGCTTTCCGGCCACGACTTCCGCACTGGTCATGACCACAAGCAGGAGCCCCGCCGCATCTGCTGGTACCTCATCCCTGCGGGATTGCCGGGGAGAGACGGCGCCGCTTGCAGCGGGCAGCGGCTACCGGTGCCGGCCTGCTGGCGCCGCGCCTGCCAGCGGGCGATTGCGCCCTTCAGCACCCGCTTGTCCGCGCTGCGCCGGTCCCGCCACTGCCGCGCGAGCACCGAGAACGCGATCTCGGCCATGTTCAGCCACTTGCCCTGCGTGGGCGTGGAGGGCCACGCCAGCGTGGCGTTCCACCGGTGCGCCGCTGCCAGCGGGAACGCGGCCCACAGGGCAGCCGGCCTGTGGGTGTTGCGGGTGTCCAGCACCAGCACTATGCGCTCGGATGACGAGGTACCAGCCCCGGCTCCCGCGGATCGCTAAAGCCCGGCCGGAGCGGATTCGAGATCTGCGGTAGTGAACGCACGGCATCGCCCGCGGGCGCCGTGCCGCTGTGTTGGAGTATCTGCGTTATGAGCTTCCTCGCCCGCCTGTTCAGCGGAGACAACCCCGAGCCAAACACGCCGCTGCCGCCGGCCGATCCGCACTCATGCCGCCATCCCGTGGTGGCGCCGGCCTGGGCCAGCGCGGCCGATATGTGGCAGAAACGGCCACCGATCGGCTTCACCTGCCGCGACTGCCTGAAGCGCTTCAGCCCCGAAGAGCAACACGCCGTGCAGCAGGCCCGCCTCGAGCGCCGCGCCGGGGCGTAACAGGCGCCCGCCTGCCCGTGCGCCACGGCTCACTCCGCCAACGCCAGGCCGATCGTGCGATAGGCGAGCCTGGCGGCGAGCTGCGCCGAGGCGCGCGGACCGTAGTCCGGCGCCAGCTCCATCAGGTCAAAGCCAACGATGCGCCGCCGCCGCCCAACCTCGGCCAGCAGGTCGGTGATCGCGTACCAGCCCAGCCCGCCCGGTTCCGGCGTGCCCACCGCCGGCAGCAGCCCCGAGTCGAACACATCGAGGTCGATGCTGACGTAGACCTCGTCGCGCAGGCCGGCGACGATGCGCTCGATCGCGTCGACGGGATGGCGGAAGGCGTGCGCGGGAAAGCTGGGGATGCCCATCTCGCGCAAGGCGCCGAGCTCGTCCTTGTCGGCGCTGCGCATGCCAACATGTACCGCAGGCACGCCGCGCTCGGCGATGCGGCGCAGAGCGCAGGCGTGGTTGTAGGGCGTGTCGAGATACTCGGCGCGGAAATCGGCGTGCGCGTCGAGATAGAGGATCGAGAGGCCGCTGAAGCGCTCGGCGTGCGCAAGGGCGCTGCCGATGGCGATGCTGTGCTCACCGCCGAGCGTGAGGACGAGCTTGCCATCGTCGATCAGCTCACCGGCCACGGCTTGCACGCGCCGCACCATCGCCTCGGGGCTGCCGGCGTGTACCGCCAGCTCGGGCAGCGTACTGATGCCGGAGCGAAACGGCTCAGTGTCCAGCGCCAGGTCGTACAGCTCCATGTCTGCGGAGGCGTCGATGATCGCCTGCGGGCCTTCGCGGGCGCCGGCGCGGGCGGTCGTCGTGGAGTCATACGGCACGGGCAGCACGGCCACGCGGGCGCGGGCGTAGTCGCAGAACTCCGGCGGGAGCCAGCCGAAGTTGCGCCGCGGATAGAAGCGCTCGTCGATTCGCACGGGGGCTAGGGTAGCGGGTGCAGGGGATAGGGGATAGGCGTTGGCAGGATGGCTGAGGGCGGCGGCCATGCGGGGCACCTAACCCTGCTTTCGCAAGCGAAAGCTGTCCCTTCCCGAAACTGGAAGGGACTTCTGAAGCGCTCCATACTCTGTGCGACGGCGGCGGGGCCTGGGTGTCCCTGTGGGACAAACGATGGGGTCGTCTCCCGCCCGATCGGGTGTCCTCGAACCCCACCCTTCCTGTGTCGGGAAGGGACAGACCTCGCTTGCGAGGTCAGGGTTAGGTGCCCCGCGCCGGCGACCGGCCCTGCACTCGCCCTCATCTCCGCCGCCTCGCGCCCTACGCCTTTCGCCCCGCGATGGCGCTGCGCTCGGCGAAGCCGTCGCCCTGCTGGATCAGCTCGATGCGGTTGCCGAACGGGTCAGCCGTGTAGCAGCGGCGGACATCGGCCAGCGAATCGTCGGCCACAACCGGCGACCCGGCCACGATCATGGTCCGGCGGCATTGCTCAAGGTCCGCGACGACGAAGGCGGGGTGCGCCTTCCTCGCCGGGAGGAATGGCTCTTCCACACCGACGTGCACGACCGTGCCCGGCGCCTCGAACCAGCAACCGCCGCGCGCGGCCAGCGGCGCCGGCCTGGCGACCTCGGCCATGCCGAGCACGCCCGCATAGAAGCGCCGCGCCTCGGCTTCGCGGCCGGCCGGCATGGCGAGCTGCACGTGGTCGAGCCCCAGCACCTGCACGTCGTGCCTCCCGAGGTCGCCGCACCGAACGCCGCGTCAGCGCAGATAACGACCACCTGTATGCTATCTGTATGCAGGTGACGATGGCAAGCGGACGGCTCGCGGTGCTACCCGTCGCCCGACGCCTGGCCGCTGCCGCGCCGCCTACGCCGCCTGCGCTTGCGCGCGACCTCGCCCGCCGATGCAGCGGCTGGTTCTGCCGCATCGCCGTCGGCTGCCGGTGTGGGCGTGCCGTGATCGTGTTCGATCGCCGGCGGCGCCGGTGCAGCGGCCGCGGCGGCACGGCCGGGAAGGCCGCGCTGCGGTGTGCGGCCGTTGGCGTTCGAACTGCTGCTGTCCGGCGCGTTCGCGGCTGGATGGACGGTGCCCGGAGCAGCGGCGTCTTCGAGGGTCGAGGGCCGGCCGTGCACTTCGGGCGCGGCGATGGGCCGCGGCGGCGGGGCGATCGGGCGAGCCACGCCGAGCGAGAAGCCGAGCTCAGCCGCGGTCACTTCGATCACCTGCAGGTTTTCCATCTGCAGGACGATGATCTGCTTGATCGCGTTCACTGCCATAACGCGGGCGTTGCCGGAAGGTGTGCTCACCCAGCTCTCCGGCTTCGGCAGCTCCATGCGCAACTGCTTGTACACGTCGTTCTCATAGGAGAGGCAGCAGAGCAGCCGGCCGCACTGGCCCGAAATCTTGGAGGGATTGAGCGGCAGGTTCTGCTCTTTCGCCATCTTGATCGAGATCGTCGGGAAGGCTGTCAGCCAGGAGGTGCAGCAGAGCCGCCGGCCGCAGCGTCCGTAGCCGCCGATGATCTTGGCCTGATCGCGCGGGCCGACCTGGCGCAGTTGCACCTGCGCATGCACGTGCTGCGAGAGATCGCGCACCAGGTCGCGGAAGTCGACGCGATCCTCCGCCGTGAAGAACACGGTGAGGCGCGCGCCATCGAGCGTATACTGCGCCGCGACGATCTTCATCGGCAGCGCCAGCGCGGCGGCGCGGGCGCGCGCGAGGCGCGTTGCCTCCTGCGCCCTCTCCTTGAGCTGGTCGGCGCGATCGATGTCTTCCGGCACGGCCGGGCGCAGAATCGGCTTCAGCGGCTCGGTCAGCTCGGTGTTGAGCACATGGCCGGGCGCGATCACGACGCGCCCCAGCTCGATGCCCCGGCTGGTTTCGACGACGACGGACTCGCCGGCGCTCAGATCCGCAAAATCGCCCGGCGCGAAATAGTAAATCTTGCCCGCTTCTTGAAAGCGGACCCCTACGACTGCGGTTTCCATCCAGGCCTCCGGCCTGGGTCGAGGGTAGTAGGCAGGAGGCAGCGGGCAGTGGTGAGCGATGTCGGGCCATGCCGCGCTGTGCTAACCCGGACGTGCGAGCGGCGTGCAGCCCTCGTTCGTCGAGTTCACGGCCGTTGCGCCGACGCCGTTACACCATGCCTTCCATCCTCTATTCCCTGTTCCCTGTTCCCTGTTCCCTGCCCACGCGCAGCAGCATCACTTCGAGCGCGAGCCGGGCATTGGCATTCTCTTCGAGCTGCGTGCGCGCCGTGCGCACGGCCTCCACGGCCCGCGCGGCCGCGGCGGGAGTCCGGCCCACGGCCACCGCGCGTATCCGATCAAGACGATCCACATTCAGGATACCGCGCTCGGCGCCCGCCGCGCCAAGCGCGATGTCGCGCCACCACTCCAGCCACAGCTCCAGCTCGGCCAGCACGCCGGCGCGATCCTTGCTCCAGCGCTGCGCCAGTTGCGCGGCGGCGGCGAAGCGATCGGCAAGTCCCGCATCGCTGAGCGCGGCGATCGCATCCAGCCGCCGGGCGCGCTCTTCGAGCAGGGCGCGGTTGGCCGCGGCCGCGAGCGCCCAGCCGACACAGCCGCGTGAGAGCCGCGCCAGTAACGCCGCCTCGCCCGGCTCCGTGCCGCGATCGGTCAGAAAGGCTTCGAGCTGCTCGGCCGGTACGGGGCGCACGGCGAGCTGCCGCACGCGCGAGCGGACGGTTTCGGGCAGCGCTTCTTCCTGCGCCGTGACCAGCAGCAGCACGACGTTGGCCGGCGGCTCTTCGAGCGTCTTCAAGAAGGCATCGGCGGCGACGGCGTTGAGCGCGTCGGCCGGATCGACGATCTCGACGCGCCAGCGGCTCTGGAAGGGACTGCGGTTGACGCGCTCCTCCAGCGCCCGCACCTGGCAGATGCGGATGTCTTTGGAGCTGTCCTTGCTGTGGTCGTGCTCGGAACGGGAACAGATGCCGCCGAGCGTCACCAGCGTCACATCCGGATGCGTGCCGGCTTCGATCTGGCGGCACTGGCGGCAGACGCCGCAGGGCGCGCCGCCGTCGGGCGGCAACGGCCGCGGGTCATCGCAGTTGAGCGCCTGCGCCAGCCGCCGCGCGAGCGTGCCTTTGCCCGCCTGCGCCGGCCCGGCGATGAGATAGGCGTGGGCCGGCCGGCCTTCCGCCACGCTCCGCGCCAACGCCCCTACCTCGGCGTCCTGTCCCAGCAGGCCCCATGAGAGGGAGTGGGCAGTGGGCAGTGGGCAGTGGGGGTCTTCGGCGGCGCGGGTCTCAGCGGTCATGCCGCACCGCTCAGGCAACGCGATGCTAAAACGCTCCCGAAGAGGAAGGGCGCGCCGCCGTACCGCCTGCGGGTCGAACGCCGCCGCATCAGCAGGCTGAGAGGCCGGCTATCGCGCCAACCCAGGCGGCTCTCTCCCCACTGCCCACTGCCCACTGCCTACTGCCCCTCCCAGACGTCCGCGCGCAGCAGGTCGTCGTACGTCTCGCGGCGGCGGATCAGGCGGGCGCGGCCGTCGTTGACCAGCACGATCGCGGGGCGCAGCGCCAGGTTGTAGTTCGAGGCCATCGAGAGGCAGTAGGCGCCGGAGGCGGGAATCGCCACCACGTCGCCCGGCTCCAGCCGCGGCAGCTCGATGTCCTTGATCAAAATATCGCCCGACTCGCAGTATTTGCCGGCGATCGTCACCGTCTCCTGCGGCGCGGCCAGCGGCTTGTTCGCCACGATCGCCTCGTACTGCGAGCCGTAGATCGCGGGGCGGATGTTATCGGCCATGCCGCCGTCCACGGAAACGTACGTCCGCACGCCGGCGATCTGCTTGCGGGCGCCGGCGGTGTAGAGCGCCACGCCGGCGCGGCCGACGATCGAGCGGCCGGGTTCAATGGAAATCACCGGCAGCGGCAGGTGGTGGTTCTGGCAGGCGGAGCGGATCGAGTCGATCGCCACGCGGGCGTACTCGGCCACGCTCGGCGCCGGCTGCGAGGCGAGGTACTGCACGGCGAAGCCGCCGCCGGGGCTGAACTCTTGCGGCACGAAGCGGTGGCGCTCCACCATCTGCTCGGCGAAGGCCATCATCACGCCGGCGGCCTGCGTATACGGCTCCAGCTCGAAGATCGGCGAGCCGAGGTGGCAGTGATAGCCACGCAGTTCGAGACCCGGCGCGGCCAGCGCCTGCTTCACCGCCTCGGCCGCGTCGCCCGTCTGAATCGTGAAGCCGAACTTGCTGTCGACGATGCCCGTGGTCGTGTGCTGGTGCGTATGCGGATCGACGCCGGGCGAGAGGCGCAGCAGCACCGCCTGCCGGCGGCCCGCGGCCTCGGCCACGCGATCCAGCAGCGCCAGCTCATGAAAATTATCGACGACAACGTGGCCGATGCCGGCCTGCACGGCCTCGCTCAACTCCTGCTCGGACTTGTTGTTGCCGTGGAAGTCGATCTCGGCGGGCGAAAAGCCGACGGAGAGCGCCACGGCCAGCTCGCCGCCGGAAACGACATCCAGCCCCAGCCCCTCTTCGCCGACGATCGCCGCGAGCGCCCGGCCGATGTAGGCCTTCGAGGCGTAGCGCACACGCGTGTCTGGCGCGAGGGCGCGGAACTCCTGCACGTAGGCGCGGCACTGACCGCGCAAAGTCGCTTCGTCGAAGACGTAAAGCGGCGAGCCGAACTCGCGCAGCAGATCGAGCGTATCGCAGCCGCCGAGGCTGAGGTTGCCGGCGGCGCTGAGGCTGGCGGAGACGGGCAGAACCGCTTGCAGCGGCAGCGTCGCCGCGGAAGTCTGCGTCACGAACGGACTCCTGCGTCGGATGTCGGGCCGCATCCCAGGCGGGGCGCAGCATGGCAATAGTCTAGCACCCGCGCGGCCGCCGGCAGTGCCAGCGCGCCTTGCCAGCCGTGAGGAAGCGGTAAGGCTGGCGTGAGCGGAGTATCAAGCAGCGGCTCGCGCCGCGCGGCATGATGAGTGCACGAGGTCGGGGCGCGGCCCTCCCCCAGGCCCCCCGACCGAGCCACCAGCGGGCCGGCCGCGATGTTGCCTCCCATCGCGGCCCGTCCGCTTCCCACCGGCCCCGTCCCACTGAACCGCGGTTCCCCCTGCGGCGGCTCAGTGGGACGGGGCCTTTTCGCGTCCAGTCACCCGTCTACCGCCGCAGATCACCCGACAGGACAACCACTCTGCCAAAAGCCACGCCCCGCTGCGCTGCGTTTACCCCGAGCAGACGCCGGCCACGGGCACGAGGCGCAGGCTCGCGGGCGGCAGCGCGGCGCAAACCGGCTGACCCGGCCGCAGGTTCAGCGCCGGCACTGCGCCGCGAAACACGAGCGCTGCAACCGCAAGCGGACCCGCCAGCTCGACGCGCACGACCGGGCCGAGTGAGACGACCGCCTTCACCGTGAGCCGCAGCGTGTTTACGGCGTCCGCAGCTTCGGTCGCGGGAGAGAGTTGCACGTCCTCGGCACGGTACATCGCCACCAGCCCGCCGGCGGCAGGCGGCTTGCCGGTAACGTGCAGCCGCACGCCGCACACCGTTACACTGCACCCGCCCGCCGGCGCCGCGGGTCCGAGCTGCTCCAGTCCCAGAAAGCGCGCCACGTCCGTGTCGGCCGGCGCGTCGAACAGCGCTTGCACCGGGCCGGCCTGCCGCAGCCGTCCACCGATCAGCACGGCGACATCATCGGCCAGGCTGTGCGCCTCGATCTGGTCGTGGGTGACATACAGCGCAGGGACGCCGGCAGCGCGCAGCGTCCGGCCCAGCTCGTCGCGCAGTCCGTCGCGGGTCGGCGCATCCAGCGCGGCCAGCGGCTCGTCCAGCAGCACCAGCCGCGGATCGGTCACCAGCGCCCGCGCCAGGGCGACGCGCTGCTGCTCGCCGCCGCTCAGGTTGGCAGGCCGCCGCGGCGCGAGCCCGGCAATGCCCAGGCGGGCCAGCATCGCCCGCGCGGGTTCGGCGGAACGTTCGCCGCGGGCGCGCAGCCCGAAGCGCACGTTCCCCAGCACCGAGAGATGCGGAAAGAGCGCGTACTGCTGAAACACGAGGCCGATGCGCCGCGCCTCCGCCGGCAACGACGCCAGATCCCGCCCGTCGAGCACGATCTGCCCGGACAGCGGCCGGCGGAAGCCCGCGATCGTCTCGATCAGCACGGTCTTCCCGGCGCCGGAGGGGCCGAGCAGCACCAGGATCCGCCCCGGCGCAATTTGCAGCGTGACCGTCTCAAGCCGGAAGGCGCCCGCGCGGACCGTCAGCTGACGCAGCTCAAGGCCGCTCGACATGATCGGCGCAGCCTCATTCATGCCCGTGCCGCGTGGCACGCGGGCCGACACGGCCGGAGGCGAGGGCACGGAACACGACAAACGTCGAGAGCGTGACCAGCAGCAGCAGCACCGACGCCGCCGCGGACTGCTGCAAGCCGTTCTGCAGATAGAGCGCGTAGACCTTGACCGGCGCCGTCATCGGAAAGTAGGCGAGGATCGCCACGGCGCCGAACTCGCTGATCGAACGGGCGTAGGTCAGCGCCATGCCGGCGAAGACGCCCCGCGCCGCCAGCGGCAGGGTCACGCGTGAGAAGGTCAGCCACGGGCCGGCGCCGAGGCTGCGCGCCGCCTGCTCCAGCCGCGGGTCGATGCCCTCGATCGCCAGGCGCACGCTATCCACCATGAACGGCACGCTTACGAACAGCATGCCGGCGACGATGCCCCACTCCGTGCCGTAAAACGAGATGCCGAGGTGGCCGGTCTGGGCGCCCACCCAGCCGCGCCGGCTGAGCACGAAGAGCAGGCCGATGCCGACGACCGAATGCGGCACCGCCAGCGGCAGGTCGACCACGCCCTGCACAACGCTCCGCGCCGGCAGCCGCCCACGCGCCAGCAGCCAGGCGAGCGGGATGCCGAGCACGGCCGCGACCACCGCCGTGAGCGCCGCGTCCCGCAAACTCAGCCAGATCGCCGAGCGGATCTCGGCCGTGCGTACGGCGTCCGCGAGTTGCGACGGCGATGTCGCCAGCGTGAGCCGCACCAGGGGAAGCACAATAAAGGCGAGCAGCAGCCCGGCCAGCAGCCAGGTGACGGCATAAAACAAGCCGCGCCGCAGGCCGGGCCACGCGGCCGGAAACGCGCCCGTCCGCGCCGCCTGCGCCGTCACTGGCCCGGCCAGGGCGCAACCAGCGGTCGCAGCGCCTGCGGCACCGCCTCGATCGGTTTGGCTGGCGCCGGCGAAAGCAGGGTGAACCCCGCGTCGGACATCGCCTTCTGCCCCTGCGGCCCCAGCACAAAGGCGACGTACCGCTCCGCCCAGTCGCTGTGCGGCGCGTTGTTCGGCACGGTGATCGCGTAAATGATCGGTTTGGCCTGCACGTTGCCGGCCTGCGTCTGCACGCTGGCGCCAGCGTAGGCGGCGGCTTTTGTCGGGTCGGAAAGGTTGATGTCGGCGGGCAGGTCGATGAACTTGAAGTGATGCTGCAGCGCGTCGGATTTGTAGATCGCCAGATAGTCGATCTCCCCCGCCTGCAGTGCGCCGATCAGCTCGGTTTCCGTATCGCGGATGTAGGTGTTGGGCGCGTTCTTGAGAATCGCGTCGCTCAGACCCGGCTTGTTGTAGAAGCTCTCGGCCAGCTTCAGCATCTGCAGCGTCTGGTAGCCGGAGGGGTCCGTGTCCGGGTTGGAGCGGCCGATGCGGACACCGGGCTGCGAGAGCACGTCGTACCAGTTCTGCGGCGTGACCGTGCCGGCGCCCTTGCTCTGGTCGGTGTAGACGAAGGTGATCGCGTTCGAGACAAAGCCGGCGTACCAGTTCGCATAGCGCGTCTTGCCGCCCTGGCCGAACATGTACGTCGGGATCACCGAGTAATCGGCGACGGCCACGAGATCGGCCTGCTGGCCCAGGTCCGTCACCTGTTTCACCTCTTTCACGCTGCCGCCGAACTGCGCCTGCATGGTGACGTTGGGATACTGCGCGGAGAAGGCCTTGTCGATCGCGTCGAACGGGTTGGCCAGCGTGCCGGCGCCGAACAGCGTGAGCGTGACCTTTGCGTTCGATGGCGGCGCGGCCGGGCTGCTCACTGCCGCGGCCGGCGTGGGCGATGCGGTGCGCACCACGGCCGCGGTGTTCGTCTTGCCGTTGTTGTTCGAGCCGCACGCGAGCGACGCTCCAACGGCCAGCACTAGAAGTGGAGCAGTTCGCAGCGCGGCCATACCCGGACGCATGCGGTTGCCTTTCGGTGATCGTGGCGTTATGCCCACGGCAGCATAGCGCGTGCATCCGCCGGACGCCACCGCCGCGCCGTGGCGCACCGTTGCCGGAACGGGCAACGACCATTCCTCTCCGCCTATACTGTTCCCTGTTCCCTGTCATCTATTCCCTGAGGGAGGCGCAGCCGAGATGGAGTACTACCGCGAGGGCGACATCACCGTGATCAAGGTCGGGCCGCTGAAGCCGTACAACAACAACGCCTACGTCGTGGCCGACACGGCGTCTAAAGACGCGTTGCTGGTCGATATGCCCGCCGACGCCGACGACGACGCGGGCACCAACGCCGAGCGCGGCGCCCGCGTGATTGAAGCCTTCTCCGACGCCGCGCTCAAGGGCGCAAAGGTCCGCGCGATCGTCGCCACGCACTGGCACCCCGATCACTGGATGAGCTATGACCAGATCCGCGCCGCCACCGGCGCGCCCGTCGCCGTCTACGGTGAGGAGATCCGTGTGCCCGCCGAGCGTATCGACCGCAGGCTGCGCGACGACGAAGAGATCACCTGCGGCAGCGCCCGTCTGCGCGTGATCCACACGCCCGGCCACACGCCCGGCAGCATCAGCCTGCTGTTGGGCAAGCTCGTGCTCACGGGCGACACGCTGTTCAACGGCGGACCCGGCCGCACTGCCCAGCACGCCGACCTGCTGCAAGAGCTGGAATCGATCGTCCGCCGCCTCTACGTGCTGCCGGAAGAGATCACGGTCTGGCCCGGTCATGGCGACGCCACGCAGATCGGCACGTCGAAGCGCGAGTACGCCATCTTCAACAGCAAGCCGCTGCCGCCCGACCTGGCCGGTGACGTGACCTGGCTCTGACGGGGTGAGGGAGAGTGGAGAGTAGTGAGTGGTGAATGGTGGTCGCCCGCGCAGCCGCGGGCGGCGTCCCGGTTAATGGCAAATCGCCTCGGACCGCTCCACGCCGGACGCCCCCTTCTCTCGCATACACAGACGAAGGGAGATCTGCCGCGTACTACGAGCGTATGGGAGAGACGGGGACGGGGGAAGTGAGGGCCATACATGCGATGACCGAGGATTACCGCACCCGCAACGACGCTTCGCTCGCGAGGCTTGGCGAGCTTGTACAAAACTGTACCGACAGTGACCTCGACCGCCCGCTCGGCGAAGGCTGGACGGTGAAGGCGTCGCTCATGCACCTGGCCTTCTGGGACCGCTACGCAGCGGCCGCGCTCCAGCAATGGCAACTCAGCGGCTACGCCCGATCCGGGGAGGACGATGCCTTCATTAACGTCGCCGCGCTGAACGACTGGCTGGCCGCGGCGCCGGAGTACGCCCGCAGCGAGCCGATCGCGGCGGCCGAGGCCACCAACCAAGCCGCGGACGCGCTCGACGATCCGCTGATCGCCGCAATCGAAGCGGGCGGCGAGACCTGGGTCTTCAACCGCTACATCCACCGCAACGAACACATCGAGCAGATCGAACAGGAACTCGCAGCGTCGCCGTAATGTGCGCGCAGCGCCATCGCGACGCTGATGCATCGACCGCGGTGACGTGCTACGCTTCACCACTCACCACTCACCACTCACCACTCACCGCTCCCCCGTCGCCCGCCGCAGCCACAGATCGGCGAGCTGCGCATCAACTTCACCCGTGTCCTGCACGTTCTCGATGACGTCGACCGCGAGATCCAGCGCCGGCTCCTCCCAGTGTTCCGCCACGTATGCGTCGGCCTCGCGCACGCCGATCTCGACCACGTTGCCGGCGCGGGCGGCGAGACGCTGCTCCCACAGCGACCGCTCCGTGCGCACCAGCACCAGCAGCGCCTCGCCCGGCGCGAACTGCACCAGCGCAAAACGGCGCGCCGCGTTGTTCGGCAGGCCGTCGGCCAGGGCGACGTGCGGGCGGCAGCCCGGATCGGCGCGCACGTGGGCGCCGTAGCGCACGATGTTGGCGAGGCGCATCGCCTGCGTGTAGCAGCCCTGCTGCACGGCGGCGATCTCCTCCGGCAGCATGAAGCGGTCCGTGTCGAGCGCGGCGATGCCGTGCAGCTCGCCGAAGCGCCGGCAGAGCGTCGTCTTGCCCGCGCCGGGGTGACCGAAGAACAGGAAGACGCTCACACGCTCGATCCTCGTTATGCAGGTCGCCACCCTCTGGCTACCGCCCGGTGAACCGCGGCGGCCGTTTCTCGCGGAAGGCCGCCAGACCCTCGGCCAGGTCCTCCAGCTCGCGGCCCTGCACGACCGCCGAGCCTTGCAGCCAGTAGGCGCCGTCGGGGTCTTGCTCCCAGCCCGTGTAGACGGCGTGCTTGGTCAGACTCAGCGCCGCGGTTGGCCCGGATGCCAGCCGCTCGGCCAGCGCATCCACGGCGGCGTCCAGGCCGGCCGGCTCGACGACGCGGCTCACCAGGCCGAGGCGCAGCGCTTCGGCGGCGTCCAGCGGCTCGCCCAGCAGTGTCATCTCGATCGCCTTGCCGATACCGAGGTATTGCTGCAACAGGTTCGTGCCCGTGGCGAGGCCGCGCTGAATGAACGGCGTCGCCAGGCGCGCATCGGCTGCCATCACGCGAAAGTCGGCGCCCAGCGCCAGGTTGAAGCCGGCGCCGTAGGCGTAACCCTGGATGCGCACGACGATCGGCTGCGAGAGGCTGCGCATCAGCCGCAGCGTGCTCGTCCAGCGGCCCGGCCCGGCGACGTAGTGCTGGATCGCGCCGCGCCGCCGCTGCGCCAGCACCTCGTCGGGCGTGCGCTCGCGCCCCAGCTCGTCGCCAGCGCAGAACGCCCGCCCCGCGCCGCCCAGCACGATCGTGCGCACGCCGGGGTTGTCCTGGCAGCGCGCGAACGCCTCATACAGCGCCAGCCCGAGCGCGTGGTCGATCGCGTTGAGCTTCTCGGGCCGGTTCAGCGTGATGCGCGCGATCGCCCCTGTCTGCTCGAAGCGCAGGATTTGCCGATCATCGGCGTCGCTCATCCGCGGCTCGCTCCTGTCAGTAGATGATCTGTTCGGCAACCAGCCGAGCATACTCCTCGTCGCCCAGCTCAAGCAGATGCTGGAACACGTAGCCGTTATCCTCGCCCACCGCGGGTGGCCGCCGAAACTGGCCCGGCCGCTCGCCATCGACCAGCCAGGGGAAGCCGAGCGTGCGGCGCTCACCGCCCGCCAGGCGCTCGACGGGGCTCGTAAAGGCCCGCGCCGTCAGATGCGCGTCGCTCAGCACATCGGCGGGCGTGAGCGTCGGCGTCGCGGCGATGCCCTGCGCTTGCAGCCGCGCGGCGCACTCCTCGGCCGGCTGCAGGCACGTCCACGCCGCGATCGCCGCATCCAGATCGTCCGCATGCGCCTGGCGGCCCGCGGCCGTGGCGAGGCGCGGATCGGCGCGCAGATCCAGGCGTGCCATGAGCCGGCACAGCGCCGCCCATTCGGCAGCGTCGCGCACGCTGAGCGCCAGCCAGCGGTCGTCTCCCGCCGCGGGATAACAGCCCTGCGGTGCGTAGAGCAGATCGCGGTTGCCGCGCGGGTCCAACAGCTCGCGGTTGAGACACCAGGCGAGCAGCGGCTCCGGCAGCGCGGCGATCGTCGTCTCCGCCATCGAGAGATCGATGAAGCAGCCTTCACCGCCGCGGCGCTGGCGCCAGAGGGCGGCTAACAACAGATCCATCGCCATCGCAGCAGTCAGCGGGTCGGTCCAGATGCCGGCGGCCGAGCGCGGCGGCAGCCCCGGATGGGCAGAGAGGCCGGCCCAGCCCGTAAAGCACTGGATCAGCGTGCCGTAGGCGACGCGCTCGCGCTCCGGCCCGCTGCGCCCCAGCGCCGACGACGAGAGCATGACAAGGCGCGGGTTCAGCTCGCGCAGCGCCGCGTAGCCGAGGCCGAGCCGTTCCATCACGCCGGTGGAGAAGTTCTCGATCACGGCGTCGCTCCTGGCGATCAGGCGCCGGACGAGATCGCGCGCCGCTTCGTGTTGCAGATTCAGGGTGATGCTGCGCTTGCTCGGGTTCAGCTCCTCCCAGGCAACGTCGCGCTGCGAAAGGTCCGGCCGTGTGCGCGACTCGATCTTAATCACCTCGGCGCCGAGCGCGGCAAGATATTTGGTGCAGATCGGGCCGGTCAGCACCCAGCTAAAATCGACGATGCGCACACCGGCGAGGGGCAGGGCGGAGGGTATGGGCTGTGCGGCAGCGTCGCTGGCGCCGGGTGTCTCCCCTCTGATCTGCACGCCGGGTGTCATGAATGGCGCGGGACTTGCGCCCCTGCGCCCTGCGCCCTCTGCCCTACGCCCTTCCCCACTGCCCAACACGTCGTCGGTATGCTCGCCGAGGCGCGGGGCGCGGCGCGGAGGCAGCGGATCGACGCCGGCGAGCCGGTATGGCGTCCCTGGGACGGTCAGCGAGCCGTGTTCGGGATCGTCCAGATCGACGAAGAAGCCGCGGGCGTGAAGCTGCTCCGAGGCCAGCAGATCGGCCGCCCGGCCGAGCGGGTAGCATGCCACGCGCGCTGCCTGTGCCGCGCCGAAGACCGCCGCTGTCGTGCGCTCGTCGCTCCAATCAGCGAGCAGTGGATAGAGTTCGAGCCAGTGCTGCTCGCGCGCACGGCGATCGGCGAAGCGCGGCTCGGCGCCCCACGCCGGACTGCCCATCACCTCGAGCCAGCGCGTCCACTGGTGTTCCTCGCGCGGCGAGATCGCGACCCAGCCGTCGCGGCATGGCAGCAGGGCGACGGTTGGATTCGCTGGCGCGGTGGAGAAGCGGCGCCGCACGTCGCCAGTGCGCTCGAAGGCGCTGTACTGCGACTGATTCACGGCCGCGACCGCCTCTTGCAGTGAGAGATCGAGGTGACAGCCGCGGCCGCGGCCCAGCACGACGTGCAGGCCGTGCAGCGCCGCGCCGGCCGCCATCTCTCCCGCCAGGAAGGCGGCGCCGTAGCTGGGCGCGTTGAGCGGCGGCAGGTCCGGCCGGTCCACCTGCAACGCCGGAAAGCCGAAGGCCATCCCGGAGCTGTGGAAGGCGATCAGGTCGTTGCCGCGCCAGGCGGCGTGCGGCCCCGTCTGCCCAAACGGCGTGACCGATACCAGCACCAGCCGCGGATTCGCGGTTGCAAGGCGGGCGAAGTCGAGCCCGAGCGGCACCAACTCGCCGGGAGCGAAGCTCTCCAGCAGCACGTCCGCCTGGGCGCAAAGATCAAGCACGGCATCGCGCCCGGCAGCCGTCTCCAGGTCGAGCACGATACCGCGCTTACCCGCGTTGAGATAGCGAAACAGGCCGCTCCGCTCCGGGTCCGAAACGCCGTGCGGAAAGGGGCTGCGCGTGCGGCAGGGGTCGCCGCCCGGCGGCTCCGCCTTGACCACGTCGGCGCCGAGATCGGCCAGCAGCTTGCCGCCGTACGGCCCGGCGATCTCCCGCGCGAGTTCGAGCACCCGCAGCCCGGCCAGCGGCCGCTCCGCCATCACGCTGCCTCTCGGGGACTGGCGTCCTCCCGCACAGCGTACGCGATTGTGCGCACACGCGAAGCACCGTGCCGCACACGGCCGCACGGATATGCCGCCCTGGCATGGAGCGGCGCCCGCGGCCGCATCCGGCGACGAGGGCCGTGAGCGCCGCGTTTGCTAAGCTCTGCACGAGGGGATGGCAGGTGCGTGTAACCCCGTCGTGGTGGACGGTGCGCTCGGCGCGCTACTGGCTGGTCGTCGCGGCCGCGGTGCCGGTCGGGCTGCTCGCGGGCGCGTTGCTGACGACCCACTTCGCGCGGCCGCCCGCCGATCTCGCGTCCCGGCCGTCCGCAACGACCGCCGCATTCGCCGGCACACCCTCGCCGCACAGCGAGGCCGCTTCCCCGCAACCCGCGAACACGGACCAGGCTACGCGCGCGCGGAACGCGGCCTTCGTGCGCGCGGCCTACGCGGACACACTCGGCGCGCCGCCGTCACAGGACGAACTGAATGGCTGGCTCGCCGCGCTCGACTCCGGCGCCTCGCGCGTACAGGTCGCCGCAGCGCTGCTGGTGACGCCGCAGTACGCCGCGGCGCTGACCAACATAGCCTTTCAGCGGCTGCTCGGCCGCAACGCTGACAGCGACGCGGCGGCCGCCTGGACGGCGGCACTGAAGGCGGGCGCCCCGCCTGAACAGTTGGTCGCGGGGGTGCTAGGCTCGAACGAGTATTACGGGCAGCACAGCAATACGGATGCGACCTGGCTGGGCGCGCTGTTCCGCGAGCTGTTGGGGCGCGACCCCACGCCGGCAGAACGCGCTGCGCAGCTCGCGGCGCTGAGCAGCGGCGCCCGGCGCGAGGATATCGCCTACGGGCTGAGTCTGACCGACGAATACCGCCGTCACTTCCTCGATCTCGTCTATCAGCAGTACCTCGGCCGCGCGCCCACGGCCGACGAGCAACGCTGGCTGCTCGACGCGATGACGGCGGGCCAGTCGAGCGCGGCCGTACGCGCTGCGCTGCTCGGCTCGGACGAGTACTTGCGCCGCCATGCCGCCGCATAGACGCTCGCGCCGGCTATACTCTGCGCAATGGTCGCCAGTCGCGCCGCGCAGGCGTGCGGCAGCCGCGGCCGGCCAGCACGAGGAGCGACCCCATGACCACAGCACCAGAGGCTTCGCGCGCCGCCACGCCGGGCGGTGTGCGCTCCGTGCGCACCATGTGTCCGATGAACTGCAACCCGACCTACTGCGGCATGATCGTGAAGGTCGAGGACGACCGCGTGCTGTCGATCCGCGGCGATAAAGAGAACCCGGACAGCCGCGGTTTCCTCTGCATCCGCGGGCAGGCTGCCGGCGAGATCGTGGACAACCCGCTGCGTCTCCTGCGGCCGCGCCTGCGCGAGCGCCGCGAGCTCGACGCCTGGCAGGACGCGAGCTGGGACGCGGCGCTGGAGCGCATCACCAGTGCCATCCTCGACGCGGGGCCGGAGGCGGTGGCCGTGTGGCACTCGCACGGGCTGATCACCAATACGCTGCACCGGCAGGTGACGCAGCGCTTCGCCAACATGGCCGGCTTTCAGTGGTGGAACCCGTCGATCGTCTGCTGGGGGCTGGGCGGCTTCGGCCTGACGCTGACCGGCCCGACGGAAGTGAACACTAAAGAGGACATGGCGGCGAACGCGGATCTCATCCTGCTCTGGGGCGCGAACCTGGTCAGCCAGCCCGGCACGGCGCCGCATCTGGTCGCCGCGAAGCGCCGCGGGGCGCATGTCGTTGCCATCGATGTGCGCCGCAGTGAAGCGTTCGAGCAGGCAGACGAGGCGTATCTGATCCGGCCGGGCGCGGACGCGGCGCTGGCGCTCGGCATGGCGCACGTGATCGTCGGCGAAGGGCTGCACGACCGCGATTTCATCGCGGCGCACGGCGAGGGCTTCGAGGTGTTTGAGGCCCACGTGCGCCAGTTCACGCCCGAGTGGGCCGAGACGCAGACGGGCATTGCGGCGGAGGCGATCCACTCGCTCGCCCGGCGCTACGCGGCGACGCGGCACAGCATAATCCTGCTCGGCGGCTCCTCGATGCATAAGAGCGGCAACGGCTGGTACGGCAGCCGCGCCATCGCCTGTCTGCCGGCGCTGACCGGGGCGCTTGGCCTGGCGGGCGGCGGCTTCGGCCCGCGCCACGCGGCGCAGACCCACGGCGGCGGCTTCGGCAACGTGGCCGCGGTCGAATCGCGGCCAGCGGGCGATTATGTGATCTCCGAGATGAGCAGCGTGCTCGACGCGCTGGAGGCCGGGCGTATCAAGGTGCTGCTCTTGCTCGGCACCAACATGCTCTCCTCGTTCGCCGACGCGGGGCGCGTGGCCGCGGCGATGGCGAAGATGGACCTGATCGCCTGCTTCGACCTGTTCATGAACGATACAGCCCGCGGCTTCGCCGACGTGGTGCTGCCGGGCACGTCATGGCTCGAAGAGACGGGCTACAAGGCGACGGCCACGCATCTCTATCTGATGGAGCAGGCGATCGCGCCGCGGGGTGAGGCGCGCACGGCCTCGTGGGTGTTGCAGCAGCTCGCCGAACGGCTGAGCGGCGATGAACGCTACGCCGGCCGCATGCAGGAGTTCTTCCCCTGGGCCGACGCCGACGAGCTGATGACCGCGGCGTTTGACCATCCTGTCACGGGCCGCATCAGCGCCGCGCAGCTCCGCGCCGAGGGCGGCATGCACCGGCTCGATGTCTCAGACGTCGCGCATCCCGATCTGCGCTTCGGCACACCGTCCGGCAAAGTCGAGTTCTACTCGGCCAAAGCGGAGGCGATGGGCCTGCCGCCGCTGCCGGTCTACGAGCCGCTTCACGAAGATGCGGGGCGCGAGCCGGATCGCGCCGCGCGCTATCCGCTGCTCTTCCGCCAGGGTCGCACGATCACGCACTTCCACAGCTTCTACGACCACGGCCAGGCGTTGCCCACGCTGGCAAAGGCGGACCCGGAGCCGCGCCTCTGGCTGAATCCCGCCGACGCGGCGGCGCGCGGGCTGGCCGACGGCGACGCGATCCGCATCCACAACGACCGCGGCGCGATGCAGGCGCGGGCGCTGGTGACGGAGCGGGTGCCGGCGGGGGTGGTCTGGATGCGCGACGGCTGGCACGGCATCAATGACCTGACCAGCGGCGCCCGCGCGGTGCCGGACGCGGCCGTGCGCGCCTTCGAGCCAGCCGGCGCCGCCGCCTACGAGGCGCGGGTGCAGGTGAGCCGGCCCGCATAATCTGCAGATGCTGTGCCAGTGCCACCGGCGGATGCCAGCGTGGGACGATCCGAGCTGCGGTCTGGCGGCCCTAAGCGGAAAGAAGCAGACTCGCGGCTGGACTGGTGATAACCCGATGCAGCCCCGCCCTCAATGCACGTTGCCCACGTACAGCTCCTGTCGCCGCCGCCAGAGACCGGCGCCGATCAGCAGCGCCACGATCAGCTCGGCCACGGCCAGCCCTTCGCCGATGCGCGCCGCGTCGCGCACCGAGTGCCAAATGCCGTCGTAGGCGCCGCGGGCCGACTGCGCCGCCGCGGTCAGCGAGTTGATCGTGTTGGTGAAGGCGGTCTGGCTGGCGCCGGCGTTGATGGTGGCCGCGGCCGCGGTGTCCGCCGGGCTCTTCGTCAGCGCCGCCTTCAGATCGGCGTCTGCCTTGAGGAAAGCCGTGTAGCTGTTGCGAGCGGTCTCCAGGTTCGTCGCCTGCCCGCCGAAGTGCACGTTCGCCACCAGCGGCGCCCGCGGCAGGCCGAAGCGGTCCTGCCCATCCAACGCCGAGGCCACCACGCCAGACTGCACCGCGTCGCCGCCGGCAGTGAATGGCGCGTTGACGCAGCCGGCCTTGCCGCAGAGATTCTGCTGCGCCTGCAAATCGAGGTCGGAGATCTCGGCGAAGTGTTGCTGCACCTTCGCGGGGTCGCCGGCGTCGAAGATCGCGATGCTCTCCAGCGCGTTCTCCTGACTGACGAGCGCCTGCTCGTCGCGGGCGCCGGCCACGCTGTCGTACGCCTGGCGCACCAGCACCTTCGCCTGCGTATCGCCGCGCCGCAGTTGCACGATCACCCAGACACCCACGCCGAGCGCCAGCAGGATCGCCAGCGCCAGCTCCCAGGTCAGGCGGTGATGCATGCTCCGCGTCAGCAGATAGCCGCCCAGCGCCACCAGCACCAGCAACACGCTGACCGCGCCAGCGCCGATCGCCCAGTTGCGCAGCGTGCTGCTGGTCGAGGCGTAGTGCGCCTCCATGAAGTCGACTTTGTCCTGCTGCAATCCGTTCGTCAGCGCCGGCAGCAGCCGCTGATTGAGCACGGCGTAGGCGGAGCTGAAGGCTGCACGCGCGTCGTCCGGACGGTTGCCGTCGATCGCGGCGTTCATCGCCCCAATAGCGCCGGCGTAGTCGGTGCTGGCGCTGTCGGCGGCGGTAAACGCGGCGAACTCGCCGTAGGTCTGGTCGCTGCGGTTCTGCCAGGAGAGGCGCAACTGCTCTTTGAATGCCGCATAGCTGTTCGCGGCGCTCTGACGCGCCTGATCGCGGACGGTCGGTTGCGTCGCGGCCAGCGCATCAGCCGAGGCGCCGGCGCTGTCGAGAATGTCGGCGCGGGCGCTTTGCGCCGCGTCCACGCTCTTCGCGCCCTCGTTCACGATCGCGCTGTAGCGGTTGCTCATCACGATGTTCGCCGCGAGCACCACCGCCGCGGCGGCCACGGCGGCGACACAGCCGATCGCCAGTGCGGCCAGCAACAACTCGCGCCAGGTATGTACCCGGCTGCGCGCGGACACGGCGCCGCCGGCCGCCGCGGCTTGCCCGCGGGCGCGGCGGCGCAAACGGCCGGATTGGCTCACAGCCATTCGTCTACTCCAAAGTAGATACGGTCGAGCACGGCGTCGGCGTCGGGTGCGTCCGGCTCCTGGCGCAGATAGCGGCGATAGGCCTCGCGGCAGCGCTGCGCCATGCCGCGGCGGTCGTCGGCGTCGTGCGAACCGCCGTCCGGCCAGCGATCGATCGCCGGCAGCGCCCGCGCCCGCGCCAGCCACCAGGCGGCGAACCACCAGTCGCCCAGCAGCCGGTAGAAGTGGCCGCTCTGCACGCGTCCGCCCAGCGCCGCCATCGCCGCCGCGGCGCGGTTCAGCTCTTCCGGTTGCTGCTCGACGCGCGAGAGATAGAGCTCGATCAGCCGCAGTTGCGCATCCACGAAGCGCACGGCGTTCTCGCTGACACGGTCGAGCGCGTCGATCGCGGCCTGCGGCTGGTTGAGAGCGACGAGCGTGTCGGCCATGCCCAGAATCGCTTCGGCGTTGGCCGGGTCGGCCTGCACCACGCGTTGGTAGAGCGGCAGCGCCTCCTGATAGCGTTGCTGGTCGTGATAGAGGTCGGCGAGCGCCTGCTTGGGCAGGATCTCGCCGGGCACCAGCCGCATCAACTCTTGATAGTCGCGCTCGGCGGTGGCGACATCGCCCGCGGCCTGCGCGATCTGGGCCTCGACCACGACGGCGCGCCAGCGTGTGGCCGGCGTCGCCTGCTGGTCGGCCGTCTGCAGCTCGGCTTTCGCCTCGTCGTCGCGGCCGAGGTTGGTGAGCGCGGCGGCCCGCACCAGCCGCGCGTCGATGCTGGCGGGGCTGGCGTTGATCGCCGCATCGGCCGCGGCCAGCGCCTGTGTGTAACGGCCGGCGGTCATCAGCGCACGCGCGGAGTCGAGCGCAGCCGCCGCCGGGTCGGCGCTGTCGGCGGCGGGCAAGGCGTTAATGCGTCCGGTCGTGCGGTGGCCGATGCTGCCCGTAAACAGGCGGCTTTGTACGGGTACCGCCGACATCGTGTCGGCCGCGCTGCCGCTGGAGGCGCCCTGGATGAAGCGGGCAACGCCTTCGAGCTGTTCTTGCAGTTCGTCGATACTGGCGAAGCGCTCGGCGGGCGCCTTGCTGCGGCCGCGGGCGATCAGGTCGTACAGCTCGGCGGGCAGCGGCCACTGGTCCTGCGGCGGCACGCCCCCGGCCTGCCACGTCTCGACATCAAGCCCCGCCAGCTCAGCAAGCGTGCTGGCGATCGTGTAGACATCCATGCCGGGCGTCTGCTCGCAGACGCCGCGGATCTCCGGCGGCGCGTAGCCGACCGTGCCCCAGGCCTGCACGGGCTGGCCGGGCGCGTACTCGATTGCGGTGCCAAGGTCGATCAGCACCTCGCGCAGCTCGCCGTCGTCTTCCTTGACCTGAATCGCGTTGCCGGGCTTGAAGTCGCGGTAGACAACGGGCGGCGTGCGATGGTGCAGGTAGCGGAAGGCGGGGATGATGCCGAGGATCAGCCGTACGGCCTCTTCGGGCGAGAGGCGGCCGCCGGCGTCTTCGATCAATTTCTTCCAGCCCACGCCCTGGACCAACGCCATCACGATGAAGGGCACATTCTCCTGCATCACGATGTCGTAGATGCGCACGATGTTGGGATGATCGAGCCGGATCAGCATCTCGCGTTCGAGCGCGGCGGCGGCGAGCAGTTCCGGGTCGTCGGTCTTGAGAATCGCCTTGACGGCGCAACTGCGGCCCTCCGGCTCCTGGCGCGTGGGCAGATTCGCGTCCACGGCGCGGTAGACGGCGCCCATGCCGCCGCCGCCGACCACGCCGGTGATCTTGTAGCGCCCCGCGAGCGTCTGGCCGATGTGCAGCACACCTGCCGACAGCGCCGCGCCGCAGGAAGGGCAGAAACGCGCCCCCTCGCGCACGGGCTTGCCGCACTTCGGGCAGGCCGGGCTGCTCGTGGTCGCGGGTGCGGCGGCCGCTGGCTGCGCGGGCGCAGCCTGGCCGGTCGCCGCCGCGCCGCTGCCCTGAAAGACGGGGACGGTGCCGCTGTGCGCGTTCGTGGTGAAGGCCGCTCCGGCCGGAGCGTGCCCCGGTTGGCCGCCGCCATGCGCGGGCGCGGCGCTGGTATGTCCCGGCGGCGAAGGCGCGTGCGTGCCGGCAGCGCCGTGACCGCCCGCGGGCGCGGTGTGCTGCGGCGGCTGCGCGGTCGCCTCGGCGCCGCACTCGACGCAGAACGGATCGCCGGCGGGCGTCTCTTTGCCGCAGGCCGGGCAAACGCGCATCGCCGCTCCGGTCGCCACGCTGGTCCTCCTCGCCTACCGCCGGCGCCCAGGCCGGCGATTTTCTCTTCCTCGTGACCGCTCACGGGAGAGTGTTGTGCAGCATTCCCGGCGCCGCGCCCACCCGCGGCACCTAACCCTGACATCCCTTGCGGGAAGTCTGTCCCTTCCCGAGCCGGGAAGGGACTTCTGGAGCGCTCCATACACCATGCGACGGCGGCGGGGCGGCGGTGTCCTTGTGGGACACGGGAGAGGCAGTTCTCTCACCCGTCCGCGTATTCTCACCCCCAACCCTTCCTGTGTCGGGAAGGGACAGACTTCGCTTGCGAAGTCAGGGTTAGGTGCCCCGCGCCGCCGTCGCCTCTCGTATCTCCCCGAAACCCCGTTCCATGCACGGTGCACGCCGGCAAGAGACGGCCGGCGGAGCTGTCAGCGATAGGTGCAGCATCGGCTATACTGAACCTTGCATCTATCATACAGGTCCGCGGAGCAGCCGGTGCGAATTACCATCGGGCAGTGGCGTCAACGCAGAATCGTCGGCGGTATTGGGCAGCTGGTGCTGCTGACGGCGGCAGTGGCTGCGGCGCTGCTCGCGCTCTCCTGCAGCGGCACGCCGACCGACGAAGTGCATGTCTACTCCAGCGTGCCGCTGCAAGGCTCGGGCGCCAAAGAGAACAAGACGATCGTCGATGCGATCCAGATGGCGTTGGCCGAGCATGGCGGCAAGGCTGGGCGCTTCCATGTCAAGTACATCTCGCTGGACGACTCGACAAAGGCCAAAGGGAAGTGGGACGCGGGCCAGGAGACGAAGAACGCCCGCCGCGCCGCCGCCGATCCGCTGGCCGTGGCCTACATCGGCACGGTCAACTCAGGCGCGGCCAAGGTCTCGATCCCGATCCTCGATCGGGTGCAACTGGCGATGGTCAGCCCGGCGAACACCTATCCGGGTCTGACCAAGACCAGCGGCGCGCTCTCCAGCGAGCCGTATATCTACTATCCCCTCGGCACCGACACACAGAACTTCTGCCGCGTATTGCCATCAGATGACCTGCAGGGCGCGGCCGGCGCCCTCTACGCGCAGCAGAAGCTTGGGGCGAAGA
>Ga0102924_1000627_pt1 | contig 43649 bp, 37 predicted proteins | sample PaiPotPPM11metaG_FD_80116 | JGI IMG/M metagenome (GOLD analysis project Ga0102924, IMG submission 80116) | Iron sulfur acid spring bacterial and archeal communities from Banff, Canada, to study Microbial Dark Matter (Phase II) - Paint Pots PPM... ...
GGGGGTTAGGGGGAGGGGCTCCAATAGACGCTAGTCCCATGAAAGTCCGGTAATGATGACCGGTCAGTCCGTCCCCCCAACGTGACCCGTACGGCGGTCAAGTCGTCCCCCCGGTGAGTTATTCCGTCGAAATAAAACCCTCCGAGGCTTGACACCATGCGGCTGATCCGACGCCTGACGGCCGGGCTCGCCCTCCTCCCCCTAGTCGCAACCGCGGGCCACGCCCAAAGCGGACGGTTGTTCGACAATTCCTGGTTTTGGGGGCTGAGCGGCGGTTCGTTGACATACTGGACCTCCGCCACGGCCCACGAGTCGGCGCCGCTCCTCGGCATCGACTGGATGTTCACGCGGAAACACTTTGGGCTTTTGCTCGATTTCGACCAGGCCTTCTTCACGGCATCCAACATCTCGTACACCAACGTCGGGCGCTTCTACACGGACACGACCTTCACAACGTCCAGGGATTACGCCTACGGCGCCGTAGCACGAGTGCGAAACTCGCGGCACCTTCAGGCCGCGTTCGTCGCCTTTCCAACGTCGGGTCATATCAAGCCATACGTAGGCCTTGGAATCTCAGGGAACTTCGTGCAGGGGCTGATAACCACCAGCGCGGCGCCTGGGTCGCCACAAGCGGTCTCCAATCCGAACCAATGGCAGCCGGACTTCTACGGCGAGCAATATCGCCAGGAAGCAGCCGACTGGGTGACACCCGTCATCCTGGTGGGACTGCAAGCGCAGCTCAGCCGATTCTCCATTTTCGGCGAAGCGAAAGTCTTCCCCAACGACGCCACTCCGGAATTCCCACACTTATTCACTGACCAGGCTTTCTACATCCTTCGCGCGGGGATTCGCGTCAACGCCCTGGCCGCGATCGGGAACTGGTAGATTCGGCGCGGCGCCGGGCGGTCGTCACCCGCCCGGGCCGCCGCGGTCCAGTACGACCCGCATGAGGCGGAGCATGTTTCCGCCAAGCACTCGACCGACGTCACCCACTTTGTAGCCGCGGTCCAGTAAAGCCTGCGACAGGCGCGGGAGGGCCGTGATATCCTCCATTCCGATGGGAAGCGCCGACACGCCGTCGAAGTCGCTCCCGATACCCACATGATCGATTCCGGCCACGTGTACCATGTGGTCGATGTGGTCCACCAAGATCGCCAATGGCGTCTTTGGAAGCAGATGGGCCCGGGCTCGCTGGGAGTCGCGATCGAGCCCCTGTGCCGCGCGCAGATAGGCCGGGTCAAGGAAGCGCGAATAGAAATTCACGTTGATCACGCCACCCGCCCTCGCGATTGCACGCATCTGATCATCGGTCAAGTTGCGCGGGTGATCATTTAGTGCCCGCGCGCACGAATGCGATGCCACCACGGGATCGGCCGATACGTCGAGGACATCGGCGAGCGTGGCATCCGACACGTGTGACACGTCGACAAGCATCCCGAGGCGGTTCATCTCGGCCACCACGGTCCGACCAAACGTCGTGAGTCCCGCCGTGCGTGTTCCGTCCGTGCCGATCGACGACCCTGCCCAGTCATTGCCGTTGTTCCACGTGAGGGTCAGGTAGCGGACGCCTCGCGCATAGAAGTCGTGCAACCGTCCGAGTGAGTTCTCGATGGCGTGGCCGCCCTCGACGGCGAGGAGAATCGCGACGAGGCCGTCCGCCTTTGCCCGGGTGACCTCACCAGCAGTGGTCGCGAGGCGCAGCGCGTCTTTGTGACGGCCCACCCAGGCTTGCACGACGTCCAGCTCACGCATCGCGCGCGCAAATGATCCGTCAGGCACCTGCTGCGCGTAGGTAGCGTCCACCCAAGCCGCCATCCAAGCCGCCGTCACGCCCGATTCGACGAGCCGCGGAAAGTCGATGTGGCCCTGGCCGGCAGCGAATCCAGCCTCGTGCCGAACATCGGGATCGTATGCGTCGTCCAGCACCCGAGTCGCCATGTCGTTGTGCGCGTCGATCACGATGGCGTCGTTGTATGCGCTGATCGCCTCGTCTGAAAGGCCGTCGGTGCTGGCGGCGCGCCGCACTAACCCGCCGTATACCGCCGCACCGCGAACGTAGACGGCGTTCTCGACACGAATGGGTTGTCGCGCACGAAGTAGCGCTGCGGCCAGTGGGCAGCTCGCGTGATGCCAATCCGAGGCGATACCGCGACATCGGCGTCTGTCACGTCGTCGCCACGCAGCACGAAGACCGGGCCGCGCTGTAGGGATGCCCCATTGGCGCGCCCGTCGATCCCAAGCGCCGCGCACACCTTTCCGGGACCGTTTGTCAGGACGCGGTCGGCCGCAGGCCCGCGAGCGCGAACATGCCTCCGCCTTCGCATTAGGGGGAGCCCGACCAGCGGCTCGACAGCCCGCAGGAGAACCGCACTGCCCACGCCGGCCCGCTGCGTCACGGCGTTGAGGCACCAGTGCATTCCGTATATGAAGTAGACGTACGCCGTGCCTGGCGGGCCGAAAAGACACTCGGTGCGCGCCGTCAGTCCCACCGCGGCGTGGCAGGCGGGGTCATGCGGCCCGAGGTAAGCTTCCGTCTCCACGACACGTCCACTGGCAACGCCACCCTTTGTGCGGCATTCCACGACCGCTCCCAACAGCTCGCGCGCCACCAGGGCGGGCTCACGGTCGTAGAAGGACCGCGGGAGCGGCCGCCGGGTCAACTCTCGGACGGAGTCGTCTTGGCCGCGCTCCGCGAGCGCTTGGCGCGCGATCGGGTCGCGCGCTTGCGCGCCGGTTTAGCCGCCGCCTCCTCCTCTTCTATCGGCATCGCTTGCTCGATGTTCACAGGGGACGCCTCCGCCGGCCACGTCGCCGACGTAGACGCGGCACGCGACGGCCCAGTGTCCACAACGCCCACGCTCAGTAACTCGGGCGGCGGCGCCGCGCGGCGAGTCGGCGACCGCCCTCCCCCACGCGGGCGCATGCCGCGCAGCCCGGTGGGAATGGCCGGCGACGGACTTGCAGCTCCCTTGCTTGCTGGCTCGGTACCCGACACAGGTAGTGTGTGTGCGGGTGCAGTCGCGTGAGCGGCGGCGGCTACGTTGAGTTGCTCGGAAACCGGTGACACGGCCGTGGGCACGCCCACTTCGTAATCATCACCATGACGCCGCAAGTCGATGATGTCCGCATCATGTGCGTCTCGCAGAACGCGCGCGAAATTGAGCTCCGAGAGGCTGTCGCTGTCCCGACCCAAAAGCTCCCGCGCCTTTGACCTTACCGCCGCCGCCGGGACTGCATCGCCGGCTTGCGCGAGTGCTTCCGCCGCCTGTCGCACGAGAGCAAACGCCTCATCCCTGGTAAGCCGCTGGCCCGCGCGCACGACAGGAGACGCCGCCGCCAATTGCGGAGCCTCGGTGACCGCGCCGGCCACTGCTTCCTCTCCGTCGCCCGCCGCCGCCGCCGCCGCCGCTCCAACAGCTTCCTCGCGCACTTCCCCACGCACGCCTGCCCGCCCGCGTCCGCGCCCTCCGCGGCCGCGGCGACTACGGCGCGGCCGCCCCTCGCTGTCAATCGACGCGGGTGCACTGGAATCGACTGCGCCGGGCGCCGGAGCCACTGGTGGTAGCTGTCCCGGCAGAGCAACGCCTGGGGCCCGGGGAGGCCCTATCTCGAGTTGGCCGTTGTCCAGCTTCGTCAGTGAGACAAGCCCCCGATGCGCCGCCTCTTGCACGAAACGCGAGAACTTGGACATGCCCAAATTCTTCTCGTCAAACGTGCTGTCTATATCCTGCATTACCTGCTTGAGCCGGTCGGCGCGCATCACGTCGCCATTGCGCTGCATGCGTGCCATCGCTTCACTGACCAGCTCCCAAGGATCACGCCGCTCAGCCGAGTCGTCCTCCTCGCTGCCGGCCCGCACGAGCCCCGCGAGGGCGTTGTAGCTGTAGTACTCGTCGCAGTTCATCACGAGCAGATCGCTGGACGATTCACGCATCCCGACACCAATGACGTACTTGCCGTACTCCTTGAGCTTGATGACGAGCGTCGAGAAGTCGGAATCTCCAGACAGCAGGATGTACGTTCCGATCTCTGGGCGCGTGAACACAAGCTCGAGCGCGTCGATGGCCAGCCGGATGTCCGTCGCGTTTTTCTTCGACGACCCGTATGCGGGGGCCATGATCATGTCGATGGACGACTCGGCCAGCGGGGCGACGTATTGCGGATACCGACGCCAATCGGCGTACGCGCGTCTGAGCTGCACCTTCCCCCTGATAATGTCCGACCCGAGGAGATTCTTGAGCTCCGATTGCAGATCGGAGCGAATGCCCATCGTGACGTTATCGAAGTCGATGAGAAGCGCAGCGTTGGGGGAGGTAATCGGAGGCCCCATTACAGGAGCCACGCGCGCGGCCGGTACGTGCGCGGCTTGGGTCGGTTGTGGCGCGAGGCGGCGGTTGGGAGCGGTGGGCGTGGTAGGACGGGTCGGGGGGTGTCGCGGTGAGCGGGTACTGTTCCGCATTAACTCGGTAATGTAGGCGGGCGTAAGGGGTTGAGTAAGGTTGGCCGGGCTGCCCGAGCACTCGCGGTGGACGCTTCCGCGATCACGCGCGCGTAGTCCGATACCAGATCATCGAATACGCTCTCCCACGTACATCCTCGCGCAAACGCGAGGGCACGCGCTGCGAGGCTTGCCCTACGAACTGGGCTGTCGGCCAATTCAACTATGCGAGTTGCCAAAGCCTTCGCATCGCCAGCGGGGAATGTGACACCGCCACCGGCGCTCAGCAGCTCTCGTGTAGGCCCGACGTCGGCTCCGATCACGGGGACGCCGGACGCCATGGCCTCGAGTAGCACATTTCCAAACGTGTCGGTCGTGGATGGAAATAGAAACAGATCCGCCGACGCGTAAAACTCGCTTAGTGCGCGCCCGGTCAGGCGCCCGACAAAAACGGTATCGGGTGGCGCTGCCCCGCGATATTCGCTGGCGTGTGGACCGTCGCCCGCGACTGCGCATACTACGCGGGTTCCGCTCTGCTGTGCGGCTGCGCGCAATCCGTCGAACGCCACGTCGAGCCGCTTCTCCGCACCGAGCCGACCAACGTAGACGGCGAGGACAGTGCGCTCGTCCGCGCCAAGCCGCTCGCGAAGCTCCGCGGACCGGAATGTAGGGTTGAACAGGCGCGCATCCACACCGCGACTCCAGATGGCGGTACGCGCAAAGCCGTGCGCGCGAAGCTCGGCTTCCGTAGCACGTGTGGGGCAATATGTCCGCGACCCACCATTATGGAACCAGCGCAGGTACGCCCACGTGACGTTTCGGAGCGGCGTCAAGCGGTAGTAGGCGGTGTAGGCGCTCCAGCTGGTATGGTAGGATGCCACGAACGGAACGCCCACCGCTCGCGCGGCCGCCCGACCGGCTAGCCCGACGCCGAAAGGACTTGCGGCGTGCACGATAGTTGGCCCCCACTCTCGCAGCACACGACGCACGCTCCAGGGAGCGGGAAGGGAGACGCGGTGCTCCGGGTATTTCCAAAACGCAAGACTAGGCCACCGCAGTATCTCCGGATCGCTCTGCGCCGAGGGGTCGGTGGTCGTGAATACCCGTACGGCCCCACCCCGCTCCGACACTGCCCCGACTAGGCGCTCGAGCAGCAGTGACACACCATTGAGCTGAGGCGGATAGCTGTCAGTGAACAGCGCCAGTCGCAGCCCCGCGGCGGAGATCACCGCTCGACCACGTCGCGGTACACGGCGAACAATCTGTCGAAGACGGCGCTCCAGGAGTGCTCGCGCGCCGCGTACGCGCGACCGATTCCGCCGAGCTTCTTATGGTCTCCATTTAGCATCTCGATCACCACCCGGGCCAAATCGCCTGCATCGCCGGATGCAAACGTTGCGCCCGCGCCGGAGCGCGAGATCTGTTCGGCAACGCCGCCTAAATCGGCCGACACCACCGGTGTTCCGCACGCGAGCGCCTCTAAGGGCGCGAGTCCGAACGTCTCCGTCGACCCTGGCGCCACATAGCAGTCCACCGCGGCGAGCAGAGCAGCCATGCGTTGGCGGTCTGCCTCGAACGGATGCCAGATGATTCGCTCTATGCCACGTTGTTCGGCGCGCCGGCGCAGCGCCTTCTCCATCGGTCCTGCGCCCACCATGAGCAGAGTAGCATCGGTGCGCCGTTCGATCTCCGGCCATGCGTCGATCAACACGCCGAGCTCCTTTTCGGCGACGAGCCGACCCATGAACGCTACGACAGGGCAAGGCATCGCGGGCAACCCGAGCTGATGACGAACGGCGTCAACATCTGCACGGTGCCGCGGGTGAAAAATGTCTAGATCGACACCCAACGGAACCCGCACGACGCGCTCTACGCCCGCGTTCAGCAAGTCGGTCGCCGTGCTATCTGACGATACCATCGTGAGCTCAAACAGTCGGCTCACGCGTCGCACGTAGCGCCACGCGGCCGCCGTGCCGGCGCGCCGGAGCGCCAGCGCCGATGGTCCGGCATCCGGGCTGACCGAAAAAGCTCGCGGGAAGTTTCCGTGAAAAAACCAGACGAGCGGAATCCCGACACGCCGACCGATTTGCTTCGCGATCCAAGGCGCAAGCCATGGGCTCCCGACCTCTATTATATCGGGCCGCTCGTGGTGAATTATCCGCTTTATACCGGGCGCGTTGTACATCCACCGGTACGGCGCTTGAGTCGGGATCACGGGGCCAGACAGCCGGTAGCAGCGGCTGCCCACGCCGTCGGTCACGCTGGTCATGGATCCAGGCACGACTACGACATGCGAGAGCAGCTCGTGCCCCGCGACATACCGCGCCTTCTCGAGAACGTACCGCCGGACGCCGCCACTCGTATCGCCGAACCATTCGGTAATGTCCAGGGCGCCAAATTCACGGTTGGGGCGCAGGCGAGTCGGGAGCGGATCTCTATTGATGTCGAGCGGAACCTGGCCGGCAAAGCCGAACGGCTGGGCCTCGGCGGCGTCGCCGGCGGGGCCGCGCCGAACGAGCCGGCGGGCTCGGGCGCTCGCAGGGGGAAAGCTCAACTGGTATGCAGCTTACGCAACTGGGTCTATGGCTTACGTAGTTAGTCTATAGAGTATATAGCCTCCGTGACGCACCCCCCAAACACACGCGCCCCCTCTGGGCAACCCGGCCAACCCGGCCAACCCGGCCAACCCGGCCAACCTGGGCCAACGGGACATCCCGGGCCACCCGGTCCCCAGACGTTGCGCCAACGTTTGCGCTTTCGCACGCGACTGTTTCTCTTCTTGTCGCTGTTCGCGGTCGTTCCGGCGGCGGCGCTGACCATCATATGGGCTGGGACCCTCGGAACGGCTCTCCCTCTACTCAGCGGTAGCGCGGCCTGGGATCGTGTAGCGGCAACCGGTGAGCGCGCACTAGCGGCAACCCGTGGCTTGGCGCTCACGCCAAAACAGCGGGCCGCGGTCGCGGCCCATGAGCAAGAGCTGGCGCTCTCTGTTACGCAGGCGCGGCGGTACCAATACCTCGCCGCTCGTGCGGCGTCGATTGTGTCGTTCGTCGCCATCGGGGCCGTATTGCTGCTAGCGCTCGTCGCCTCACGCGTCGCGGGGCATCTGTCGCGACAGTTGAGTCGTCCGCTGGACGAGCTCGTGGGATGGACGGATCGAATCGCTCACGCATCGCCGCTGCCGACTGGGCCCCCAACCCGCGGCGCACCGGAGTTTGAAGTGCTACGGGAGCGTATGCGAGTCATGGCGGCCGATCTGGAGGCTGGCCGAGCCCGTGCGCTAGAATCGGAGCGCTTGCGCGCATTCAGAGAGACGGCCCACCAGGTCGCGCACGAGCTCAAGAACCCCTTAACGCCGATTCGCCTGGCGGTAGCGCGGTTGCAGCGCGCCGAGGCGAATCTGCCTGCTGCTCTGGCAGACACGATCGAGGTCCTCGCGACCGAGTCGGCACGCCTCGAATCCATGGCGCAGAGCTTCTCTCAGTTCGGTCGATTGCCCGAAGGACCGCCCGCCGACGTCGACCTGGGCGAGCTCGTTCGCTACGCCGCGCGATCGACCGTGCCGCCAAATGTTCCGGTCGCGGTGGATGTCGGCGCCGACGTGCCGCTTGTTCGTGGGCACCACGACGCGCTTGCGCGGGCGCTGTCCAACGTGCTGCTCAACGCGGTGGACGCATGTACGAGGACGCCGGCTGGCACGGGCCGCATTGATGTGCGTGTGGTGCTCGAGGCGCGTCCGCCCGATGCGGGCATGAATGGCGCGGTGGATGGCGTGCGGAACGTCAGGATCGACGTCCGGGATACCGGAATCGGCATCTCATCGGACCGTCTCGCGCGCATCTGGGAGCCGTACGAGACAGACAAGCCTGGCGGCACTGGACTCGGGCTCGCCATCGCACGTCAAACGGTACTGGCGCACCATGGAAGCGTGGATGCCTGGAGCGCACTCGGCGAGGGCACGGAGATCCGATTCACACTGCCCGTGAACGGCGTCGCGGGGAGCGGCTAGGTGCCCTCGGTTCTCATAATCGACGACGAGCCCAACATCCGACGCATGGTCGGAGCTCTCCTGACCGGCGAGGGCTACGAGGTTCGCGAGGCGGCCGATGGCGCAGCAGTGGCCGTTGCTACGGACGATGGCGTTCCCGATGTCGCCCTGCTGGATCTCATGATGCCAACAGCCGCTGATGGGCTGGCGACGCTAGCGGCGCTCAGAGAACGTGATGCCGAGATGCCGGTAATCATGATGAGCGGACGGGCCGGGCTGGCCGATGCCGTGCGCGCCACCAAGCTTGGCGCGTTCAACTTCCTCGAGAAGCCACTCGCTCCCGAGAGTCTCTTGCTTGCGCTCAGCGCGGCGCTCGAGCTTCGACAGGCGCGCCTCGCCGCTCGCGCGCTGAGGGAGGCATTGGGGCCGGCTGGTGAGATCGTGGGTGGAAGCGCCGAGATGCGCGAGGTGATGGACCTGATCGCGCGCATTGCGCCGACTGACGCGCGCGTGCTAGTCACCGGCGAATCTGGGACTGGGAAGGAGCTCGTGGCCGCCGCAATCCATGGGGCGAGCGCGCGGCGCGACCGACCGTTCATTCGTGTCAATTGCGCGGCGATTCCACGCGACCTCGTGGAGAGTGAAATGTTCGGCCACGAACGCGGCGCCTTCACTGGGGCGACAGAGCGTCGCGTGGGCCGCTTCGAGCTGGCGCACACCGGCACGCTCTTTCTCGACGAGGTGGGTGACCTCGGCCCCGAGGCACAGGCGAAGCTGCTGCGAGCGATAGAGGCGAAAGAGATCGAGCGCGTCGGCGGGTCCAAGCCCGTGCGGGTAGATGTTCGCATCCTCGCCGCCACGAACAAGAATCTGGCCCGCGCCGTTACAGAGGGCGCGTTTCGCGAGGACCTGTACTTTCGGCTCAACGTGATCCCGCTCGCGATTCCTCCGCTCCGGGAACGCCCGGGCGACATTCCGGCCCTTGTACGCCACTTCGAGCTGCTGCACCGGTCGCGAACCGGCCGAGCGCCTGGCGAATGGCGCCCCGAAGCGCTTGCGCTGCTTGGCCAATATCAGTGGCCGGGGAACGTCCGCGAGCTGGCCAACATCGTCGAGCGGCTAGCGATTCTGCACCCGTCTGAAGAAGTCACCGCGGCGCACGTGCGCGCGGTGCTGCCTCAGCTGGGCGGCGGCATGGCTGCATCTGCGCTCACAGCCGTTTCATCGTCCGACGCCAACGGGCGCGCGAGTCCGCCCGGAACACCCGCGCGTGCGGACACGCCGGCCCGCGAGCCCGACGCGCCGCTAACAGACTCGCTCGACGCGTACGAGCGAACGCTGATCGCCGACGCGCTCTCCGCTTCCGGCGGAAACGTCACAGAGGCTGCTCGGCGGCTGCAGACAGACCGTCCAAATCTCTATCGCCGGATGCGTCGGCTCGGCATCGCGATCACGTGCTTCGCGGCCTGTGCTTTGTCTGTTCTGCCGGGCCTCGCGCCACAACTCGCCGCGCAAGCAACAGCGCCAGCCCAACGGGACTCGACGGCGCGTGACACCGTTTCACGGGACACCGTGCCGCCGGACACGACCGCGGCCCGTCCTTCTACGACCGACTCGACGCACGACTCCACGTCCGGCGGCAGTGAGCGCTGGTGGCGGCGCTGGCTCGCTGGGCGCCGCCCGGGAAGCTGGGTTGGCTTGTCGGTGAGCTCGGCGCACACGTACAACCGCGTCGAAGGGCTTCCGATATACGTCGGTCCAGCGGCACGCGCAGAGCTTCCGTGGGGCACCATCGTAGGCGACGCGTACGGCATCGTGCGCACGTTCGAGTGGCCTCGCTGGAGCAACCAGAACCTGGGGTACGGCGTGCGCAGCGAGCTGCGCATCGGGCGGGGACACGCCATAGCGATCGGCGGACGGTTGTACGACGAGGTCGCGCCGGTCGAGGCGTGGCAGCTCAGCGAAGGCGAGGTTGGGCTGGCGTCGTTCCTCTTTCACCGCGATTACCGGGACTACTACGAGCGGCATGGCGGAATCGGCTATGTAACGCTCTCGGCGAGCGAGAATGCATCGCTCACGTTGTCGTACGCGAATGAGAATTGGTCGAGTCGCCTGACGCGCGATCCGATCACGGTTCTGCTCGACGGGGCGCATTGGCGTCCCAATCCCGACCTCGATGCCGGCGTCTTTCGAACCGCGGGAGCCAGGCTGCAGCTGGATTCACGAAATGACGAGAGCGACCCACTGGCCGGGTGGTACGCGTCTGCGAGCGTCGAACGTGGAGACGGCTTAGTAAGCGGGTTCGGGCCTACGACCGGCTTTTCGCTGGCACCGGACACTTCCAGCGGCGGACGCGCAGCCGCGATTACGTACTGGAAGGGGTTTCTCGACCTGCGCCGCTACAATCGCATCGACCCTGTGACACAGCTCAACTTTAGAGCTGTCTTGGCGGGATGGCTGGGCGGCGACCAACTGCCGCTGGAGCAACGCCTGTCGGTCGGCGGCGCAGGCTCGATTCCCGGTTTCGCGTTCCGGAACAACGGAGACCTTGGAGACCCGCGTGTAGTCGACGTCGCGGCGTGCAGCCTGCGGGGGCCCCCTGCGCCTGGTGATCCGGCGCTGTGCGACAGGGTCGCGCTGGTGCAGGCCGAGCTGCGACACGACTTGCCGGTGCATCTGGGTAAGTGGGCTCGCGGCGTATCGAATGATTGGACGTGGGTTCTTTTTGCTGACGCTGGCCGCGGGTGGATGGTCGGTCCTCCCGACGGAGGGCTGCATTACGCGGCGGATGCGTTTCCGAATCCCGACTCGTTCTTGGCGGATGCGGGGCTCGGAATCGTCGTCAATCCGGTCGGATTGTACGTCGCGCAGGCAATTTCGCGGGCGGGACTCGCGCCCCGACTCGTCGTGCGCATCCGGCAGCGTTTCTAGGTCGTGTCCATGCGACGGCTCGCGACGCTGCCTACACTCTGTTTGTTGGCCCTGCCGATGGCTGGCGCCGCGCAGGCCAATCCTCGGTTGGAAATCTCCCTTCCCCACGCCGCAGCGCCGGCAGCAGTTGCCTCAGCGGGTTTGACTGACAACTCCGGCGCCGCTGTCGATCCACCAGGCAATTCGGGGCCAGACACCGCGCGCTCGGCGTTGGCCGAACCCGCGGCTCTGCCTTCTGCCGCGAGAAGCAATGGCTCGATCCCGGACCCGCACAGCTCTGCTCAAAGCCCAGCGGTTCGAGGAATCGACATGCTCGCGGACGGGCAGACGCGCGATCTCCTGCGCAGCGGTTTTCCAGCGCGCTTGCACTTTCGCGTGGAGCGCTGGACGGCGGGCGGTCTGTTCAATCATCTGGACGCTACGCGAGAATGGGACGTGGTGGTTCGATACGACCCACTCACAAAACAATTTCGCGCGGCGCGGATCGTCGACAACAGCGTGACCGTGCTGGGTGATTTTGGAGCGTATTCCGATCTTGCGGCCGCCCTCTCAGCTCCCTACATGGTACCGCTCGCGCCGGCGCGGCACGGGCGCTACTACTACAGCGCCGACTTGGACGTGGAAATGCTTTCCCTGGGCGACTTGGATGAGGTAGAGCGGTGGCTCCGCGGCGAGCTCCGACCTGCCGTCAAAGGCCAGCGCAACGCGGGAACAGCTGTCACCAGCGGCCTGCGCACGCTCTTTCTGAAGTTGATCGGCGGGGAGCGCCGGCACTACGAGGCGCGCTCAAAGACTTTTCGCGCGTAAGGACCTAGCGCCGCAGTCAGGGCGTCTTTGCCGGCCGGCGCTAGCCCGCCGCGCTTCGCCGCTCCAACTCTTCCAACTGATGCAGCGTATCCTCGCCGTAGAACAGCCGGATATAGCGCGCCTGTGTAGGCGTCAGGCGACGAACCGCCCAGCTCAAGTGCACGAAGTGCGGCTCGACTGGCGGCACCAGCGGGTGCATTCCGATTTCTGTTGGAAGTCGATTCGCCTTGCGCGTGTTGCACGACCCACATGCCGTGACGACGTTCGACCAATCGTTGGTGCCGCCACGCGAGAGTGGCACGAGGTGGTCGCGGGTCAACCCTTCCCTCGGCTTGAGGTCGGTCGCAGAGCGCCCGCAGTACTGACAGCGATAGCGGTCGCGCGCAAACAAGAACGTGTTCGTCACTTGCCGCCGAAACCGCCGCGGCACGTGAATGAATTTCATGAGGCGAATCACGATTGGCCGCGGAAGCGTGAGCCGCTCTGATCGCACGACTCGATCGGCGTCCGTCTCGACGACTTCCGCCTTCCCGTCGATCACCAAGCGCAGCGCGCGCCGCATCGGGACCATCGTGAGCGGCTCGAATGACGCGTTGAGCGCTAGACAGCCGGCGATCACGCGTACCTTGGCCGCGCGGAAATCATCTCAAGGCTGCTGCGGGCTCGGGCACCAGGGTGAGCCAGCCATACGGATCCGCGGCGCGCCCACGCGCAATGTCCAGATAGCGCTGCTGAACAGCGCGAGTGACGGGGCCTGGACGGCCCTCGGCCACCGGAATGCGGTCCACCGAGCGGATTGGCGTGACCTCCGCGGCCGTCCCAGTAAAGAACACTTCGTCCGCCACGTACAGCATTTCGCGCGGGATCGACTGCTCGCGTACGTCGTGTCCCATGTCGCGAGCGATGCGGATGATCGAATCGCGCGTGACACCGTTGAGAATCGCGCCAGAGATCGGCGTGGTATAGATCACGCCTTCTCGCACGACAAACAGGTTCTCGCCGCTGCCTTCGGAGACAAAGCCAAATGAGTCCAGCATTATGCCCTCGGTGTAGCCGTGCTGCTTGGCCTCCAAGAGCGTTAGCTGCGAGTTTAGGTAATGACCACCGGCCTTCGCCATGGTCGGATACGTGTCCGGCGCGGCACGTCGCCAACTCGATACACATACATCGACGCCGCGCTGGAGTGCCTCGTCACCGAGATACTGTCCCCACGTCCACGCGAGGATGAAAGTCTCGACTGCGTCCGCCGAATCGTCCGGCGCGACCCCCATCCGCTGCCCTGTGCGGACTACCACCGGACGGAGATAGCACTCCTGTAGCTCATTCGCCTGAACCGTATCAATGCACGCCTGCGCAAGCGTTTCGGCCGAATGGCGAAGCGGAATCCGATAGATGCGCGCAGAGTCGAGCAGTCGGCGCACGTGCTCGCGGAGGCGGAAAATTGCGCCTCCCTCGGGCGTCTCGTAGCACCGAATACCCTCGAAGACGCTCGATCCATAGTGCACCACGTGGCTGAGCACGTGGATGGTGGCGTCTTCCCAATTCACGAACTGGCCGTCGCGCCAGATCTTGCTCGTGCGCACGCCCAAAGCTAATGCCGCGACTGGTCCATGCGCCACGCTGCGAGCGCATCGGCGGACGCTTGCACTCGTGCGGCGACCCCCGAAGCGTCGAAGCCCAGGACACGCCCGTCCCGGACGCGCTCCACGCCCGCGATTGTCACCAGCAGGGCCCGCCCGGCACCTCCCGCTAGGGCGCACACCGTAGTCGTTACGGGGTCGTAAGCCGGCGTCGAGGCAGCGTCCGCGAGCGAGAACGCGACGAGATCCGCGTCTTTACCCACCTCGAGCGAGCCCACCCGATCATTCAAGCCCAGCGCGCGCGCGCCACCGATTGTGGCAAGCGCTAGCGCGTCATGCGCCGAAAGTGCCGACGGGGACCCACACTTCGCGTCTTGCAGCAGCAGCGCAAGCCGTGCTTCGGCCAAGAGATCCATGCGGTTGTTGCTGGCGACCGAATCTGTGCCTAGGCCCACCACGACCCCAGCATCGAGCAGCTGGCGTAGCGGGGCGATGCCGTGGCCCAGTTTTGCGTTCGACGCGGGACAGTGCGCGACGGGGCAGTGATTCTCGGCGATGAACTCGATGTCGGTCGCATCGACTTTGACGCAGTGAATGAGCAACGGATGCGCCAGGACCACGCGTAGCTCGACCAAAAGGTGCACTGGCGAGTGTGATCGCCGGTGTACCGCGATTCCCCGGGCGCGAAGCCCATCCGCGAACGGTCCCTCGCCTTCGCGCAGGAACGCGATCTCGGCATCGCTCTCCGCGAGATGCATGGCCATTGGTAGCCGTTCCGCGATCGCGTATGCCGCGGTATCGATCAGTAGATCCTCGTGCACGGTGTATACGGCGTGCGGCGAGATCCCTAGCCGGGTGAGCGGCGTCTCCAGTGGACGAAGGCTGTCCACGGCCGCACGCAGACCGGCGAGCGAGGCATCGTGCTGCTCGGGCGAAGGGCCGAAGACCTCCTGATACATGATGCCGCGCACGCCCATTTCGCCCAGCGCGCGCAACACGACGCCCGAGGCGCTGGTATCGGCGTACGTCGTTACGCCGGCCGCAAGCCCTTCGGCTAATCCCCAGCGGGCTCCGTCGAGTAAAGCATCGTTCGAAAGGACTTCGGCGCGCGCGCGTGTCAACGTCCGGATCCAATCGACGAATGGCACACCCTCCAGGAATCCGCGCATTGGCGTCAGCTCGAGGTGCGTGTGGGCGTTTACCAGGCCTGGCAGCAGTACAGAGTCTTCCAGATCCAGCGACTCGCCACCCGGTGCGCTGCCCCGTGATCCGACGTATGTGATGCGCGGACCGTCAACTGAGACGGTCGCATCGCGGAGCGGAGGGCTGGTCACGGGGACCACCCACCGCGCGTGGTAGTTCACGCGGCTGTGCTGGCCGCCTGGGGCGCGCCCATCGTGCGCGAGCCGTGCACGATCGGATCGTACAGCTCCTCATCGCGGGCGCCAACCGACCGCGCAAGCGCCAGCGGCCAGAGGATGTCGCCAACGCCCGTGGCCACGTGACCGTCAGACCCTAGCGAAAGACGGACCCCGCTATCGTGGGCCCTGCGGACGAATCGCTCGTGCGCGCGATAGCGATTGGAGACCTCGAACGCTATCCCCGCTCCGCGAATCGCGGCCACGGCGCGTTCCTCTCGCTCTTCAGTCCACAGCTCTTCGAGCGGGATTCCACGGATCGCGACAGGGAGCAGGGTGGGATGCGCCCAAATATCCGCGGGCATCTCCCGGGCGAAATGCTCCACTGCCGCGACGTGAATGTCCATGTAGGCATCCGGCGTGAGCCCTAGCGGGAAGTCAGGCCCGAACATGTCGAGCAGCGAGCCGTCCGGAAGGCGAATAGCGTGCAGAGAGCCTAGCCGGTGCGTGAACCGACGCACAACGTCGGCAGGGAGCTCGCGCCACAACGAATCATGCCAGCAAAACTCCGCGGCACGTCCCAGGTCCTCATCATGCAGCGCATCGAGGGCGTCCAGGTAGCGACGCACCATGTCAATCGATGTGAGCCCGTGCGTCGTGTCGCGCGTTGCGTGGTCGGAGATCGATGGGCGGACTCCGCGAGCGCGCACACGTGCAATGAGCTCGGCGGGCTCGAGCTCGCCATCCGAAAAGGTGGTGTGCGCGTGGCAATCGCGAGGAACCCAGCTCATCGACGTGGCCTCAGGGCAGCTTGAAAACATTGGCGAGGGAGTCAGCTCGGCTGCGGGCGCCCACAGGCGGAACTCGCGGCGGTGGCCCGGGCACCGGATGCGCGTGCAGTGTGTCGCCGACCACGCCGTTTGTAGGTGTGTGCACGTCGCATTCGCGCACGGGCTCCGTACCTGGAATGTAGTACTCAGTCATAATGACTTCCGCCGGGCAATACTGGTTACGCAACAGTCCTGTCGTCTTGTCGATGTCGCGCGCGATTAGCCCGTCCGGGCGTGGCCAGTCGGGCGGCGCCGGCCGGCCCCTGTACACATCGGTCATGAAAGCTGTCCACGCCGGCGCGGCGAGCACGCCACCCTGGGCGTTCGCTTTAATCCTGCTGGGGAGATCCATGCCCATCCACACGCCCGCCACTAGGTCTGCCGTGTATCCAATGAACCACACGTCGTTTCCGTCATTGGTAGTCCCGGTCTTACCGGCCGCGGGAAGCCGGAAACCGGCGGCATAAACCGCACCGTATGCCGTGCCATGTTGAATGACGTCCTTCATCATGTCCACCATTAGCCACGATTCTTCCGGCGTCATCACTGAAACCGTCGATGGGGTCGGCTCCCACAGTACGTCGCCCTTGGCATTTTCCACGCGCGTGATCGCCGTTGGCTCGGCGCGCTGGCCGAGGTTCGCGAACGTCGTGTAAGCGGCCACCATCTCGATTGGATAGACGTCCTCCGAGCCGATGTAGATCGATGGATACGGATGGATCGGCGTGGTAATACCGAACTTGCGGGCCGCGTCAATTACGCTCTCCGGGCCGAGCTCCATGCCCAAGCGGATGGCGACCAGGTTGCGCGACTCGTACAGGCCCCGGCGCATGGTCATGGTGCCTTCGAAGCTTTTCTCGTAGTTCTGCGGCGTCCACTCGCTGCCATCGGGCTGCGGCACCGTTAGCGGAGTGTCATCGACCATGTATGACGGCGGGCGGCCATTCTGAATCGCGTCGGCGAACACTATCGGCTTGAAAGTCGATCCAGGCTGCCGCAACGCTTGCGTTGCGCGATCGAATTTGGAGTCATCGAAGTCGCGTCCGCCCACCAGAGCGCGGACGGCACCGGTCCGTGGATCCATGGCCACGAAACAACCCTGGAGATACGGCGACGTTGGGGCCGCGGTCTGCTCACCCGAGGCACTGCGCGCGACGTATTGCTCGAGCGTCGGGTGAGGAAACTTGCCGTACTTCCCGCCCTCGATCGCTCGTAGCTGTGTCTCGAGCGCTCGTTCCGCGGCGGCCTGCATCTGGGGATCAAGCGTCGTGTAGACCTTCAGTCCCTGTTCGTACAGCTGCTGTCCGAACTGGGCGTCCAGTTGCTCCCGCACCCACTCGACGAAGTACGGCGCCAGATCGCCTGACTGGCTTCGCCGCGCGAGTTGCAACGGATACGCTTTCGCCGCGCCCGCATCCGCATCGTCGACCGCGCCACCGCGGCGCATCAGCTCGATGACAGTATTCCTCCTGGCGATCGCGCGGTCAGGGTAAAGACGGGGATTGTACCGCCTCGTCGATTTTGGCAAGCCCGCCAGCGTGGCCGCCTCAGCCAGGTTGAGCTCGCGCGCCGACTTGCCGAAATAGCGCTGCGCGGCTGTCTCGACGCCGTAGGCACCGTTGCCCAGATATATCTGATTGAGGTAGAGCTCGAGAATCTTGTCTTTCGAGTAGCGAGCCTCGATCTCGCGCGCCACCTTGGCTTCCTTGAGCTTGCGCACCAACGTTTTTTCGCGCGAAATCGATTCCGTGAAAATGTTACGCGCCAGCTGCATTGTGATCGTCGAGAATCCCTGCGCGTAGCTCCTGGCAAGCACGTTACGAACCGCCGCGCCTCCGACACGCGACCAGTCGATGCCGCTGTGCGTGTAGAACCGCTTGTCCTCAGTCATCACGAATGCGTCGCGCAGAGTCTTCGGAATGTCGTCCAGCTTGAGCAGGGTCCGATGCTCCAGCCCGAGCTCCGCCACGAAGCTGCCGTCGGCCGCGTACAGTTTGGACGTTTGCCGAGGCGCGTAGCTCTCCAGGACCTTCACGTCCGGGCATCGGCCCGCGCTGCACACCAACGCCCATGCCGCGTAGGCAAAGCCCGCGATGAACGCCGTAGCGAACGTCAGCCCCAGCAGCCCCAAACGGACGCCGTCGCGTGGCTTACGCCTTGACGCAGCAACTTCGTCCTCGTCATCCGGACGACTCGACCACTGCGGGTTATTATTCTGCGGCAGACACCACTCGCATCGGCTCTGGAAACATTACGCGCGAATCATACCCCGAGCAACGAACGATGGGCGTCCCCGAGGAGCGGATCGATCCCGACCTCCTGCGCATTCCCGTCGGCCCCGGGGCGATTCACGTAGAGCGCTACGGCCGCGGCGGTATTCAGGTAGTACTGCTGCACGGGTTTGGCACGTCAAGTTTTTTGTGGCGAGGTGTTGGACCGGAGATAGCCGCGACGCGCAACACGGCGCTCGCCATTGATCTGTTGGGGTACGGCGAGTCCGACCGGCCGCTCGACACTGAGTTTGGCATCGCGGCCCAGGCCGAGTACGTCGACCGTGCACTCACGGCGCTTCGCGTAGTTCGTGCCGCCGTGGTCGGCGTCGATCTGGGTGGCGCCGTGGCGCTGCGACTCGCGGCGACGCGTCCCGAGCGGGTCTCGCACCTCGTTCTCGTGAACTCGCTGAGCGCCGACACCACGCCCGCCGACGACGTTCGCGCACTCGCGCGGAACACGGCCCGGCACGTTCTCCGGGTCGCGCGCGGCGTGCTGGGGGCCGCCGCGCTGCTCACGCCGCTCCTCGAACGCAGTGTCGCGAACAGCGCTCACATGCCGCCCCGACTGATAGCGCGCTATCTGGCACCGTACGTGGGCCACGAAGGCGTGAGCCATCTGCTCGCCCTCGCGCGCGCAGTGAGCGCGGACGACTGGAGTGGCGTGGAGCTGGCCGATGTGCGGGCCGCGACGCTGGTGATTCGAGGCGAGCGCGATGAGTGGCTGGATGACAGCGTCGCGGAGCGGCTCTCGCTCATGATTCCGGACAGTCGTCTGTTGCGTATGCCAGACGTGGGCAGGCTTGTTCCCGAGGAGGCACCGGATCAGCTGGCGGGTGTCACGCTCGACTTCGTGACCGGCGTCACTCCGCCGACTGCCTGAGTGTGTGTGCTGCCCGTGTGACGATGGCGACCGCGGGACGGAGGCGTCCATTCGCCGCACGCAAACCCGTCAGCGCGCCGTAGTCGGCGCTCTGGGCGACGATGAGCCCTTTCACGCCGCTGTGCGCCGTAGCCCAGGCAAGCGCACCCCAGACGGCGCGCTCCTGACTCTCCTCGCCATGCGCCATGGGGTAGCCTCCGGCCGCGAAAACCCATTGCTCGCGAGCCGGGGCCGGGATTCGGGCGATCCATCGGTCGGCCGTCCGAAGTCGCGCGTCGAGCGTCGTGGCTCCCGCGAACCCTGGGAAAAAGGTGAAGCCCACCGCGTCTAGTGGTGAGTCTGGCGACGCGGCCCAGGCATATAGCGCGCTATCGGACGCATTAAACGCCGCGATCGCCACGGCGATCTTGATATGGCTGTTGACCCGATGAGCCGCGACAGCCGCCTGCTCGAGATAGTGCTCCCAGTACCCGACCGGCAGCGTGCCCATTACCTGCGCGCCGCGGCCATACGGCTCATCGGCGGGCAGCATGTAGTCCGGGTCAAGCTGCCGCGCTATCCGCTCCAAGTCGGCAACGCGAGAAGAGTCGTAGGCACGTGGCGACTGGCGGAGGCGGGCTGCCGCCATGCGCGGATACCCTAGCGTCACTATCAGAATCGTCGAGTCGCGCCGCAACTGGTCGAGCGCTCTGGCGAGCGAATCAAGGGCCGCGATGTGCGCTCCGTCGGGATCCACCACGATGCTGATCGCCTCCGCGCCGGTGGAATCGACGAGAGCAAGGTCACCCCGCAGTGCCGCGGGCTCGGGCGCCCCGTTGAGCGGAGGCAGCACGCGTATGCCAACCGAGAAATCGCCAGAGGGACGATCCTCCAGCGACTCGGTCGCATACCGATCGTAACTCCGCACTGCGTCCGCGGCAGATGGAATTGACCCGGCGATCAGCGCTACCCATGCGAGCGCGACGAGGGCGACGAGCACACGAATCGGGCGACCAAACGGCCACCGAGCCGGAAATGCCGGAGCGACCAGCGGGATGAGAAGCACGTAAGGCGACGAAAGTGAGGCGGGCCCGACTAACGTCCCTAGTGCGCTCGCATAGGCGGCGCCAAGCGTTTGCGCCCAGTCGGGGGGTGTACCACCGTCAGCGCCCAGGTAGCGGGTGACGGCGATGGCAAACAGCAGCAGGTCGTACGCCACGATGGGCACGCCCAGGGCCGGGGCGACCATTCGCCGGAGTGTCGCGTACAGGGCCTGCGCAGCGCACAGCGCGACGGTGAGTGGCCACACCCACGCGACGCCGTTTACCGTACGGCCGTCTAGACCGACGCCGCCCGCTCCCGCCACCTCGACCACTACAGCCGGTACGATCAACAGCGCAGCGAACGCCGAGACGACGGCGAGGGTGCTGGGGGTGGCCCGCAGCTGCGCCACGTGTCCCGCGAGAAACACGTCCCACGCAAGGACGAGGACCACCAACGCGCCGAGCGCAACCACGTCGAAGTGACGGACCGGCCGGCACGCAGGTCACCCGACGAACCCGCTAGGCGGCGCCGCTAAGCACCCTCGACTCGTCCTGCGCCGCGGCCTTGGGCGGCTGTACGAACCGCTGACCGAGTGTTCGAAGCTCGACGACTTCGCCGTCGGATAACTCGGGGTAGCGGTCCCCCAAGTACTGCATCGTGTTGCTGAACCACTCGTGTTGATCGCTTGCCTCGGCGCCGATGACGCCGCACGTCATGATCTGCTGAAACAACTCGTCCCGCGCCTCTTCGAAAGGGGTCGGCACGGTGGCGTCGGTTTGCCGTCGAATGCGCTGCTTAGTCATACACTCCGGAAAATGTTGAGTATGAATCGTTGACGAAAGATAGCGAGAGTGTCAGCAAGCTACGCGCCCGCGGACCACGCCTTCAGCGACACGAGCTGGGTCGAACGATTGGCGGGCAACGCGGCGAATGTCGTCGGCCGAAACCGCTCGGACGCGGGCATCGTGCTCCGCCAACTCGGACAGCCCCGTGCCGAGCAGCCATGCTTCGATGATCTGGCCGAGCACCGTAGCCCCGCTCTGAAGCGAGATTGCGCGCGAACCGATGGCGTAAGACTGAGCCCTCGCGAGCTCCTCCGCCCCAACCAGATCGTCGCACAAGCGCGTGAGCTCCGCGATCAAGCCCGCTCGGGCGCGATCTTCAGCGCCCGGCGACGTCGCCATGTACGTGATGAACATGCCGCCCAGCGTGCGCGCGGTCGCGGCGGCGTGCACCGTGTACGCCAATGACTGACGATCCCGCAGCTCTTCGAACAGCCGCCCGCCCAAGCCGCTCGCTATCCCCGCGATCAGCCGCGCCACCACCCGATCAGGGTCCGTGCGAGCAGGCGCGGGAAACGCCATTGCGAGTGCCGTCTGCGCCTTGTCCCGAGTCTCGGCCCGCAGAGCGGGGCTGGATGGCCAAACCGGCGGAGCGAGCGGATCAGGGTCCCCGGATCGCAGGTCCCGGAACGCGGATGCGAGTGTCGCCGCGAGCCCGTCTGGCTCGAGATCGCTCACCGCCGCAATTACGGTCGGGGCCTCACACACGCGCGCGCGATGCCACTGCCGGATGTCGTGTGCGGTAAGCGCGCGAACCGACGACTCTGTTCCGTTCGTGCTCCTGCCGTACGGATGGTCCACGTATGCCGCTTCGGTAGCGAGACGCATCGGGTAGCGGTACATGTCGTCGCGCAGCGCGGCGATCTCGGCGAGGACGATCGCTCGCTCGGTCTCGATTGCCTCGTCCGGAAACGTTGCGCGCAGCACGACGTCGCTGAGCAGGTCAATTGCCGCAGTCGTGTGACGGCCGGGCACGGAGATCGACCATCCGAAGTTCTCTCCGCCGACACTTGCGCTGATGCTTCCGCCCAGCATTTCGCCTTCATCCGACAGCTGCGCCGCGGTGCGGTGCTCCGTTCCCTTTACCGCTCCCCGTGCCACCAGCGTCGTGAGACCTGCGTGGTCAGCGGTCTCGTCTCGCGACCCACCGAGCGCGTACACGCCCAGATACATGAGAGCTAGCCCGGGCTTGCGTCGAATGAGGATCGGCACGCCCGCCGCAGTGCGATACACCCTCACTCCTGCCTCCTCCCGCTCGAACGCGTCAACCCTGGTGCCGGCCGGCGACGGATGCCGCGTGCTATCACCCGAGAGAACATCTGGTCCGACCTCCGGCGCGTGCGTCGGCCGATACACGGCGAGCGCCGCGTTATCCGGCACTAGGTATCGTCGGGCCGCTTCGGCGACCTCCGTAGCAGTCGCGCCAAGCAATCGAGCCAAGTATTCGTCGCCGAGCTCCCAACCACCTAACGCTTCCCACTCGGACAGGTGAGAGGCCTGTCCATCCATCGATTCCTGCCGCCTTAGCCAACGCGCTTCGATGACTCGCTGCGCCCGGTCGAGCTCGTGCGCGGTCACGCCGCGCTCGCACAGATCGAGCAGCTCCGTCCATATGGCGCGCGCGGCATTTGCCGCGCGCTCGGGTGGCGATTCCGCGTGTATGACGAACACGCCCAATTCCGTCGGCGCGTAGTTGTATGCCGATACAGCTGACGCGAGCTTCTGCTCTCGCACCGCGCGATACAGTCGCGAGGCACGGCCTGTCGCCAAGATCGCGGCGACGAGCTCGAGAAGCGGCGTATCGGTGTGCAGCGTGGCAGGTGTATGCCAGCCTAGAAGAACCTGTGTCTGGGTGATGTCGCCCGCCCATTCGCGATACCGCCGTCCGGACGCCCGTCGGCCGGGGTCCTCGGACGGTCCCGAGGCGCGCCACACGGGGACACTTGGCAGTGGACCATAGGCCAGCTCGATGGCGCGTACCGCCTCCTCAGCGTCGATGTCTCCCACCACGCTGAGAATCGTGTTCTCCGGCTGATAGAAGTTGCGATAGAAGGCGACAACCTGCTCTCGCGTAAACGTCCGCAGCTGGTCGGGACGACCGATGCGCCAGCGTCGCATGCGGTGGCGATCGAACATCAGCGCGTACAGCGTTTCGGTCGAGACAGCGCCGGGTGAGTCTTCCTTGCGTTGTGCTTCTTGAACGATGACGGCAAGCTCGCGCCGTAGTTCCTCCGCGTCGATCGCGGAGTTCGCGTAGGCGTCGGCTTGGATCGCGAGGCCCTCCCGAAAGCTGGCGGCCGGCAGGACCGTGTAGTAGCTGGTGTGATCGTAGATCGTGTGCGCGTTGAGGTCGCCCCCAGCCGCCTTGGTCTCGCGCGCAATCTCGCCAACGCCGCGAGAAAAAGTTCCCTTGAAATACATGTGCTCGAGAACGTGGGAGATGCCCACGACGTCGTCGGCCTCGTCGAAATAACCAGCCTTGACGAATGTCACGATTGCGACGGCGGGCGCCGATGCATCCCGCCGCGCGATGACGGTTAATCCGTTCGGAAGGCTTGTCTTGAGAACGCGAGCCGCCTGTGCCGCTTGTGCCGCAGCCGTCGCGGGTGACGGCGCCGCCACCCGAATTACCGGATGATCCGAAGTAGGCCCGCGTCCGCGCTTCCGCGGATGAAGCTCTCAGCGTCTCCCGTTGGGATCTGCACTCCAGTGATCGACAGTCCCCGCCGTGCTTCGGTCATCATGAACTCCGACAATGACCGGCCAGACAATGCGAGCGTCGCGTCGCGCATGCCGGACACGATCTCGTCCCACGTACCCAGGAACTCCTGTCCGTCACGCAAGACTCGGTGAGTCTCAGTGTCGCGCTTGGCGGCAGCCAGATCAGTTAGGAGCGCGCCGAACAGCTCCAGCTGATTACGCGCCTCGCTCTGGGCCTCCTCCACCGCCTTCTGCTCGATCTCAGCAAGCATATCGTCAATGTCGTCGGACTCACCCGCCAACTCCGTGAGGCGCGCGTCCCACGGCTTGAGCTCCGGGTCGTCGTCGCCCAGTCGATACACCGTCTTCTTGAGCTCCACGAGGCGCCAGATGCCCAGCTCGTCCCAGTGGTCGTCGGGCGCGGTGCGGTCCAGGTGGTACAGGGCAGCTTCGTACTCACCGCGGTCGTACAGGATATTTCCCAGGTAGATCCGCGGCTCAGCGTGGTCCCCGTCAAGCTGTAGCGCCCGACGAAGCGTTGCGATCGCCGCATCGTCGTCGCCCATCCGGTGCTGAGCGTACCCCACGCATGCAACGGCTTCGGCGGAATCAGGGGTTTGCTGCACCGCAATCTCGAAGAACTCCTGCGCAGCTTCGATCAACCCCTCGCGGAACAAGGCACGACCAGCTTGGAGCATGAGCTCCACGTCATCACGGTAGCCCAGCTCGAGAATGCGGCGAAAATTCTTGAGCGCGGCCGCCTGCTGGCCAAACTTGAGCAGCGTTTCACCAAGCCCGGCAAGAGCATCCTCATGTTCCGGGTCCAGTACCAGCGCTTCCTCGAAGCTCTTCCGTGCCCACACGTACTCATCTCGCGCCAGCCGGGCGTACCCCACGCCCACGTGGAGCTCGACGGCGTTTGGATAGAGCGCGAGTCCTTCGCGGAGCACCCCGAGCGCATCGTCGTACTGCCCTTCGTTGTATAGCTGGTGCGCACGCTCGTCGTACTCTTCAGAACTCAGAAAAGGGGTGGGCATGCGGAGACGAGCCTCCTGTACTTGAGACGCGTGAGGGCTCCTTATTGTACCATTTGGATGCGTCCGAGTTCAACTCTTGACCGAGTTGGAGCGATGAAATTCGGCGTCCGGATTCCACTGCGGTAGTGCGCGCGCATTGGCCAGCTCGGTGCCGAACCCGAGCACCAGCGTGGCCAGCTGTACCGCGCCACGAAGATCCCACGTCGGGTCGTACTTGTCGGACGGTTGATGATACCTATGCGCGGTGTAGTCCTCCTCGCGCTCTTTCCCCCAGCCGGTGGGCCTGCCGACGTAATCATTTCCGGCGCCAATGGACAAAGATGGTACTCCCGCCTTCGCGAACGAGAAATGGTCCGACCGATAGAAATGTCCCTGCTCCGGGTGATCTTCAGGTGCAATCTGCAGCCCGCGTGCCGACGCGAAACGCGCCAGGGCGGGTCCAAGGGCGCTTTTCCCGTCCCCGAGCGCGGTGATGTCGCGCACTCGGCCGAGCACGTTGCCGCCGTCGATGTTGAGATCGGCTACGACGTCTTCGATGGGGACCACCGGGTGCTGCGCGAAGTATGCGGAACCGAGAAGACCAGACTCCTCGGCAGTGACGAAGACGAATAGCAGCGACCGTCGGGGGCGCGGCGCCACGACCGCCGCACGAGCCATTGCGAGCACGTCAGCTACGCCCGACGCGTTGTCCTCGGCGCCATGGTAGATAGAATCGCCGTTCACGGCGGGACCTATGCCGAGGTGGTCCCAGTGCGCGGTAAACACAACGCATTGCGTGTCTACGGCGGGGTCGCGACCGCGGACCACGCCGACCACGTTCTCCGACTGCACGTGCTCCACCCGGTTCGGGAAGTTGATATCGAGCGTGATTCCCGTAGGGACCGGACGAAAGTCCCGAGATGCGGCTTGAGCGCGAAGCCGGCCCATGTCGAGTCCCGCATGTGCGAGGAGTGCAGAGGCCGCGCTGTCGGTGATCCATCCGCGAACGCCGAGCGGCGCAGGGGCCGAAGGTTCGCGGGGGAGCATGCGGAGCTCCCTGTCCCAAGAGCTGACCACGGTATGCCAGGGATAGCCAGCCCGCTCGGCAGTGTGCACGATTAGTGCGCCAACCGCGCCCCGTCGCTCGGCTTCCTCGTACTTGTACGTCCAACGACCGTAGTACACCATCGCCTTGCCACCGAACAGGGTCGGTTCTTCTGGCGTGGCTGGCGGGTCGTTGACGAGTATGAGGAGAATCTTTCCGGCCATATCGAGGCCTTTGAAGTCATCCCACTTGTATTCCGGCGCAGTCGCTCCGTAGCCGACGAATACCAGCTCCCCGCGGGCCTGGCTCGACTCCGTCGCCGATCCCGGGCCAACCACGACGTCTTCGGGATCGCGAAGGACATCCGTGGCCTTGCCGCTCGCCTGTGCACGCAGGCGCGATCGGTCGGGAGTCACGACGTCTATCGGCACTTGCTGGAAATACGACCCACTCACGGCGGGCGCGACGCCTTCTGTGGCCAAGTGGCTCGCGATATATGCCGCGGCCAGCTGTCCCCCGCGTGTGCCTGGCGCTCTTCCTTCGAGCAGATCGGACGCCAGGAACTTCACATGTGCGTCGATTTCCGCGGTGGTTATGACCCCGGCCGAGAGCGGGTCTGGCTTTTGCGCAGTTAGGCCGAGCGCCGGACACAGCGCCGCGATGGCACTGGCCACCAGAAACCTCAACCCGTTCACGTAAGTCTGTTCAGGTAGGTTCGCCCATGGAGCTCACGGTCTATTCTAGCGCCTCTACACGTCAAGTGAGGGCCCCACTTATGCTCGGACGTCTCTGCGCTGCCGCAGTTCTGACTACGTTCCTCGTAGTTCCGCAGTCTGCTCGGGCCCAGGCGCCCCAGAGCGCCGGCGGCGTTCCCGGGCCGACGATGGCCGCCGCCACGGCCGGGTTCCATGTGTCGCGTGCCGCGGATGACCCCCAAAGCCGGCACGAAGCCGCAGACGAGGCCGCCCACGGTAGGGTGGGCGAAGATGTCGCTCTCATGATAGTCGGCGGGGCTGGCTTCATTGTTGGGTTGATCATTGGTGGCGACGCTGGCATAGCCATCGCAATAGCCGGCGCGATCGTTGCATTGTACGGGCTTTACTTGTACTTGCGATGACGTAACCCAAGGCTGCGCACAGGCGTCTTTATGTGGTATGGCGCGCGAGCCCGCTGGAAGCAAACTGCACAGCGCGGCGAACGCGCGGTGATTGCGCGCGGGGTCGGCACGACTCGTGTCGTTGCGGCCGCGGGTGAGCGGCTCGCGCACAGCGCCAAGCACGCGGCGTCACGCACGCATCGCCGTCAAACCACGTAGCCCGGTCAATGCGCCGTTCGGACATGACCCCGAGGATCGCTCTGGTGCTCGGCGGCGGGGGACTCAAAGGCTTCGCGCACATTGGCGTATTGCGCGCTTTGGAAGAAGCCGGCGTGCGGCCCGCGCTATACGCGGGCACTAGCATCGGATCGTTGATCGCCGCCGCGGCGGCGACGGGCATGCCGACAGCCGAGATGGCGGCGCGTGCCGAGGCGCTGCAGCGTCGAGACCTGTTTCGACTGAATCACGTGGGGATGCTGTTCGAGCGCCGGCGGGCGGCGTCCATCTACGCGTGCGAGCCTCTGCGCGCCCTCGTCGATGCCAATGTGCCAGCTGGATCCTTCGACAGTCTTTCCGTCCCCGTCCTGGTGAACACTGTGGACGTCGAGCGCGGGATCCAGATGGTGTGGGGCCTGCCCGGACTTCGCGACGTCGCGGTGCGCGACGCCGTGTATGCGTCTTGTGCATTGCCCGGCTTCTTTGCGCCTGGCGTGGTCGCCGGCAGGATGTGCTTCGACGGCGGCACGATTGACAATCTGCCCACGCAGATAGCTGCCATTGGGGCCGAAGCGGTCATCGCGGTCGATGTCGGTAGCACTGACCTGACGCCGGCAACAGGCATCGCCGGTCATGGGTTCGCGGCGATTTACATGCGTGCCGCGACAGTGATGATGCACGCACTGCAGCTCGTGCCGCTTACCCGATGGGCCGGGCCGCCCATGCTGCTGATTCGTCCGCGCATCGGGCACGTGGGATGGCTAACATTCACTCATACGGCCGAAGTCATTCGAGAGGGGTACCGCGCCGCGCGTGAAGCGTTGCAGTCGCTGCCGGAGATGCTGGCAGCGGCGAGCGGCGTGTTTCCGCGCCGCCGTGTGCGGATCATCGTCGATCGGGCCCGCTGTACCGGCTGCGGCGTGTGCGCGGCGCTGGCTCCGGAGGCAATGGCGCTCGATGCGGCTGGCAAAGCCTACTCGCGGGTGGAGGGCGCCGAGTGGTCGCCCGCTGACGGCGATTTCATTCGCCATTGCCCTGCCGGCGCGCTCTCGGTCTCAACTATGGGACTCGCTCGTCGCCCGAGCCATTACGGCGACGAAGCGGCTTAGCGCCACGAACGGAAGACCTGCACGAGCGGGTTATCTTCCGGCCAATGGCACACCCCAACTCATTCGGAAGTCGCTCTACGCTCACGGCCGGCGGACGCAGCTACGTGGTTTATCGACTCGACGCGCTCGCCAACCTCGAGCACAACCGTGTGGCTCGGCTTCCGAATAGCCTGAAGGTCCTGCTCGAGAACCTGCTGCGCAACGAAGACGGCGCGTTCGTCAAGCGCGACGACATCGCGGCACTGGCGCGCTGGAGCATGCGCTCTCCCGAGGAGCGCGAGATCGCGTTCCGCACGAGTCGTGTGCTGTTGCAGGACTTTACCGGGGTGCCCGCCGTAGTGGACCTCGCCGCGATGCGCGACGCGATCGGCACGCTGGGTGGCAACCCCGCGCGGATCAATCCGTTGCAGCCGGTGGACCTGGTAATAGACCACTCAGTGCAGGTAGATGAATACGGGTCAGACGCTGCGTTCCTCATCAACGCCAACTTGGAATTCGAGCGGAATCAGGAGCGTTATGCGCTGCTAAGGTGGGGCCAAACGGCTTTCCGGGATTTCCGCGTTGTCCCGCCCGACACCGGGATCGTGCACCAGGTGAATCTCGAGTACCTCGCCAGCGTCGTATTCACGCGGCGAGATGGCGGCGACACGATCGCCTACCCCGATTCGCTCGTGGGAACCGACTCGCACACGACAATGATCAACGGCCTGGGGGTCGTCGGGTGGGGCGTTGGCGGAATCGAGGCCGAAGCGGCGATGTTGGGACAGCCGCTCTCCATGCTCATACCCGAAGTAGTGGGATTCAAGCTGCATGGCCAGCTGCCCGCCGGTGCAACGGCGACCGACCTCGTTCTCACCGTGACCCAGATACTGCGGCAGAAAAAGGTCGTCGGAAAATTCGTGGAGTTTTACGGCGCCGGACTGTCCGCGCTCTCCCTGGCGGACCGTGCCACGATCGCCAACATGGCGCCGGAGTACGGCGCCACGATGGGATTCTTTCCCATCGACGATGAAACGCTGAAGTACCTGACCTTGACCGGACGCGACCAGCAGCACGTAGCCCTGGTCGAAGCGTACGCGAAGGCACAGGGAATCTTCCGAACCGACGATACACCCGATCCCGAGTTCTCGGAGACCGTCGCCCTCGACCTGTCGACGATAGAGCCCAGCCTCGCGGGTCCCAAGCGGCCGCAGGACAGGGTCCCTCTGTCCGCGGCGAAGGGGATGTTCAGGCAGGCTTTGCATGCCGAGATCGAGCGCGTCGCATCATCAAGCAAGAGCGGTGTCGCCGTGCCGCGGACCGCGACGGCCGCTTCGGCCGCGCCGGAGACGGTAGTCGCCATCATGGCGGAGGACACCGAGGGTGGCGACCAACCACAGCACGCCGGGCCGCTCGGGGGACCGGAGGTCACAGGGGAGCTGCGCGGAAAGTCGTTCACGTTGTGTCACGGATCCGTGGTAATCGCGGCGATCACCAGCTGCACGAACACGTCCAATCCCTCCGTCATGCTCGCAGCGGGATTGCTTGCGCGTAACGCGGTTCGCGCAGGTCTCACTACCAAACCCTGGGTCAAGACGAGCCTCGCCCCTGGGTCGAAGGTCGTGACCGAGTATCTGCGAAAGGCCGGCGTGCTCGAGTCACTCGCGACACTCGGCTTCAACGTCGTCGGCTACGGTTGCACGACGTGCATCGGCAACTCTGGGCCTTTGCCTCAGCCGATTGCCGACGTCGTAGAGCAGCACAAGTTGATAGTCGCCGCGGTTTTGTCCGGGAACCGCAACTTCGAGGGACGCGTCAACCCGCTGACGCGCTTCAACTATCTGGCGTCGCCACCGCTGGTCGTGGCGTACGCGCTCGCCGGCCGCATGGACATAGACCTCGCGACCGAGCCGCTTGGCGTCGGCGCGAAGGGCCCTGTGTTTCTCCGCGACATATGGCCGGCGCCCAAGGACGTCGAAGAAGAGATCCTTCGCTCCGTGAAGCGAGAGATGTTCACGACCGAATACGCCGATGTATTTGCGGGCGACGAGCACTGGCGCGGGCTTCCGGTGCCCAAAGGGGACCGATTTGCGTGGGACTCCTCGTCCACGTACGTCAAGCAGCCACCGTACTTCGAGGGCATGTCCGTCAAACCACCGGACGTGCGCCCTATCGCCGGCGCACGCGTGCTGGTCATGCTGGGCGACTCCATTACGACCGACCACATCTCGCCGGCCGGATCCATACCAGCGGCGAGCCCCGCTGGAAAATGGCTGATCGCGCACGGGGTCGCCGCGGCTGATTTCAATTCGTACGGCGCCCGACGCGGCAACCACGAAGTGATGGTGCGCGGGACGTTCGCCAACATTCGCCTGCGCAACGAGCTGGCTCCCGGGTCGGAGGGGTGGTGGACGTCGACCACCGCCGGTGGCGAGAAGATCACGATCTACGATGCGTCGTTGGAGTACGGGCAAGCTGGCACCCCGCTGCTCGTGATCGCGGGTAAGGAGTACGGCTCTGGCTCCTCGCGCGACTGGGCCGCAAAAGGAACGCTGCTGTTGGGTGTACGTGCAGTGATAGCCGAGTCGTTCGAGCGAATTCACCGTTCTAACTTGCTCGGCATGGGCGTTCTTCCGTTGGAATTTGCCGACGGAGCGACGCGCCAATCGCTCGGGCTGACTGGTTTCGAGACTTATGACATCGAGGGCTTGTCCGGCGGCATGTCGCCAAGAGCCCAGGTGACGATTCTAGCGCGCGCGGCGGATGGTTCCGTCACGAAGTTCTCGGCACGTTCGCGCATCGACACGCCCGAAGAGCTGCGCTACTACAACCACGGTGGCATCCTGCCGTACGTGCTTCGGAACCTGTTGTGACTGGAGTTTCAGCGATTTGCTCGTGACCAAACGATCACGAGCAGGGCGGCGAGCGTGCCCACGGACGACACGGGGATTCGCCGCAGCACGACCACCTCGGTTACCGCGGCGCCCAGCATCAGGGCACTGAGCGCGGCCGCGCCAAGACCGCTGGTCCTCGGCAGAGCCAGCAGCACCGCGCCCATGATCTCCCACCCCCCGGTCGCGTAGCGGAACCACTGGCCGAGACCCACCGCGGAGAACAGCACCACCATGGCCGGCATGCTCAGGAGCTTTGCGGCACCGGCAACGAGGAACTCGGCGACGAGCGCCCATCGGACCAGCGTAAGCACGAGGCTGGGGAGGTCACGCCCGGCGTGTACCGCGACGTCGTGAGTCGAGCCGGCGCCGACAGCGCGCTGTGCCTCGGGCGCGGTCATATCCTGTACCGAGCGGCCAGGCGCCAGGTCGTCAGGTCAGCCGGCACGCTGTAAACCTCCGCGCCCGCGTCGAGCGGGCCCACGACCCGGACGCTCACGCCGCCGAAAACCGCGGCTCTCCGCAGTCCCACCTCCACTCTCGTGTGGTCGGTGAATCCGGTCGCGTCCGTAAATCCCACGCGGAACCGAGGGTCGAGCCACAGGTAGCCCAACCCGGCGTCAGCCGACAGCCGGTTGAACAGCGGACGCGCCGCGATCGCGGCCTCCGTCCCAATGGAGCGCGGGTAGAAGATGTCATTCGACGGCGTCGTGCCGTAGCACGGCGCGGCTGGATCACTGAGTTGCAGCGATGCCTTGGGACATGTGATCGGCGCGTGGATCGAGCCCGTCGTCCCATGCACGCGGAGCTGCAGCAGAAGGCCCGGCACTCGCCGGTTCTCCTCGGAAATCGGGGCGAGCAACTGGCGGGTATATGAGACTGCCAGACTGCCGAAATTGGGATTCGCGCGATCGACCGTTATTTGGGGCTCGTAGCTCCCCTCGACCGCGAAGCCAGCTGGCAACCCCAGCTCCAGCCGGACCCGCGGAAGTATCGGCGCGACGTGCGTGCCCTCCTGTTTCGCCCTGAAGCAATAGCCGGTCTGCAGAAGAGAATTGGCCGGCGCCGGTACGCCAGTCAGCTCCCCGACGATGGCGACGTGGCCAGGCCGCAGGATCTCTGGAGGCAGGACAGTGGCGAAGGCGACCGGCGCCTCATAGAACGCCAGCAGCTTCGCCTCGTTGCTGCCGGGCGGTGGGACGCACTGGGCTCTCACCTGCGCGGCCGCAACGACCAGGCCTCCGATGACCGCCACGACGCGAGCGCTCACACGCACAGGCGCGACGGCCATCAACGACCGAAGAAAGATCACTTCACGACCACCGTGCCGTGCATGTATGGGTGGATCGTGCAGTGATAGGGATATGAGCCAGCGGTTGGAAACGTCCGGACGACCGACCCATCCATCGTCGCGGGAATGTCCGCCGGAGCGCCGGCCACATCGAAATGCACGACATGCGCGACGTCGGCGAAGGTGAACGTCACCGATGCCCCTACCGCTACCGTGTCTGGCGTCGGGTTAAAGAAGAACGTGGCGCCGCTCGCAGTGCCGCTCGCCGCGACCGTCGAAGAGCTTCCGCCAGTTGACTGCCCACCGTTTGACTGCCCCGGTGAAGTCGGTGAGCTGGACCCGCTGCAACCCGCCGCAGCTATACCCCCCGCCATAATGGACAAAAGTGAAAGAGACCTGAGTACCGTCGCGCACCGCATGAGACCAACTCCGTCGTGAGGATCACGCGCACACGCCGCAGTGCGTTGTGCGCGGACGTAACGTGCGGCAATCGGACTGGCCTCACCCCGTTTTCGGGGTGAACGACAAGTGCGCCGGGGTAAATGGCCGAGAAGCCGCGCTGGTCGCGCGGCGGTCTACAGAGAGCGCGCTAGGAAAGTTTGAACCGCGCTCCGGTACCGGCGTCCCGTGGTCACCTTGGTCCCGTCGGTGAGAATCACGACGTAGTCGCCGCCAAACCACGGTTGGATTTCGCGGATGCGATCGACGTTCACGACTGTAGAGCGGTGCACGCGTAAGAATCCGCTTGATGGTAGTCGTCGCTCCAAATTCGTCAGCGTATCGCGAATCACGTGGGTCTCGCGGCCCACGTGAAGCCTGAGATTGTTGTCCATCGCCTCGACCCAATCCACGTCGCGTGCCTTGACGAACACAACGCGACCGTTCCCTCTCACGGCCTTGATCGCGAGGCGCGGCTCATCGGCCGCGGAAGGCATTGTCCCGCCGGCAGCCGTGCCGGCCACCGCGGCGACATCGGCCACCAGCGCGGTCAGCCGTGAGCGGAGATCGATGATCGCCGCCGGGTCGGCGGTGGCGCCATACAGACGCGGGATCTGTGACTTCGCGCGCCGCAGTGCTTCCGACAGGCGCTCGCGCGAAACCGGCTTCAGGACGTAGTCCACCGCATGAACCTCGAACGCACGAACGGCGTGAGCATCCGACGCCGTCACAAAAATCACGACGGGCATGCGATCCGGTCCGACGGCACGTACAACCCCAAACCCGTCGAGCTCCGGCATCTGGATGTCGAGCAGCACGACGTCCGGATCTTCAGACCGGATCGCGGCAATGGTCTCGTGTCCATCCCCGCACTCGGCCACAACCGTGACCGACGCGTCATCCGCCAGCAACTCGCGCACCCGGGCTCGCGCCAAGGGTTCGTCGTCGGCGACAATCACGCGCAGAGGATCCGCCAAGGGCCCCGACACCTCCGACACGCCAGCGGCTGCCATCATTGGTCGATCATGGGGTGGCTCCTGAATTCGGATCACGTCCGCAACGGCAGCTCAATCTCAACGGTGAACCCCTGGCCTGGCGCGGTTGTGACTGTCATACGTTGGAGCTCGCCATATAGGTACCGAAGCCGCTCGCGCGTGTTCCCGAGGCCGATGCCCTCCCGCGCCGGGGGCTCTGGCTGAGGCGCAAGCGTCGCGCCCACGCCGTCGTCCGCGACACACAGCCGCAGCCGATCCTCTTCGCAGGACGCACGCACGCGGACGACACCTCCCGCGGCACGCGGCCCGATGCCATGCCGAATGGCATTTTCCACCAGCGGCTGCAGCAATAGGTTGGGCACGTACGCCTGGCGAGCACGTGGCTCGATGTCGATGCTCACGGAGAGCCGATCCTGAAACCGAAGACGCTGAATCTCCACGTAGTAACCGAGGAGCTCGAGCTCCCGATCTAGTCGCACCTCTTGCTCCGCGCGGCCGTCCAGCGACAGGCGCAACAGCTCCCCGAGTCCATTCACGGTGCGCTCGGCGGCGCGCGCATCGATCCTAATCAGCGCCGTGATCGTGTTGAGCGCGTTGAACAGAAAGTGTGGCTGCAGCTGATGCTTCAGCCCTTCGAACTGGGCGCGCGCGAGCCGCATCTCGAGTTGTTGCCGAACATGAGCGGCCTCGCTGTACCGCACGGCCAAGCGCTCGTGCCATGCGGTGGCATACGTGGCGACGGCGCCGGCGACGGCGAGAAATAGAAGCTTGGCCCCTTCGTCTAGCGGGGCAACACCGGTCCCCGCGGCAGCGGCGAGTGGACTGGCCGTCAGCGCGACGCGCCCTGTACCGATCATAAACACCACCAGCGCGGCGTACTCCGCGACAGTCAATGCCGCTACGCCCGCGGCTGTCCGAGTAGACGAGGTTACCGGCCGAGCCGCAAGGACGGCAAAGTAGGCAAGAAACATTGGCGCCTTGAGCGCGAGCGCCGGCGACTGCGTTAGTCCGTAGCCAGCCATGCTCGCGGTGACGGCCGTGATGTCCACCATCGGATTTGCCACCGCCAACCAAGCCGGCAAATGCGGCCGGTTATACCACAACAGATACTGCCCTAACGTCCATGCCATCACGATGAGGAGAATGCACGCGTTGACCAGTCGTAGAGACGGAGTCAGGCGAGGTGCGTACGCAACTGCCGCCATCACGAGGAGCGCGATGATGGCGGCGCGCACGCCGTTGAGCTGGCGCTCGGCGCGATCACGCAGCTCGCCGAGTGGCTCTCGCAGCGACTCGGCGGGAGACCCGAGCATCGTGTCAGCCATTCTCGAAACTCTCGCGTTGCCTCCCGTCTTCATACGAGTATAGCAATCGTCCACCAGTTTCGAACATAAGGAATACCCGTGGCCACAGCCGTTGCGCCAAGTCAGGCACGAACATCGACATCGGACGTCAGCGAATACCGCTGGCTGATCCTTCTGGGCCTCATCACGGCCGCAATCATGGAAGTGCTCGACACCACGATCGTGAATGTCGCACTTCCGCAGATGGCCGGAAACCTCGGTGCCACGCGGGACGAGATTGGATGGGTAGCGACGGGATACATCTTGTCAAATGTCGTGGTGCTGCCGCTCACCGCGTTTTTCACGGCGCGATTTGGCAGGAAGAACTATCTGTCCGCATCGATCCTCATATTTGCCGGGGCATCGTTCATGTGCGGAACATCGCATAGCCTCGTCGAGCTGGTGGTGTGGCGTGTCGTTCAAGGCGCGGGAGGCGCGGCGCTGCTGTCCACCGCGCAGGCTACGCTCCGCCAGGTCTTCCCGCGCGAGCAGCAGGGAATGGTGCAGGCGCTTTTCCTGTTGGGAGTCATCGTAGCCCCGACGGTCGGTCCCACTCTCGGAGGCTGGATCACCGAAAACTACACATGGAACTGGTGCTTCTTCATAAACCTGCCGATCGCCGCGGCATGCCTGGTCCTCGTGACGACGTTTCTGCACGATCCACCGCAGCAGCGCCGATCCACGGGCCAGGTCGATTGGACGGGAATTGCCCTCCTGACTGTCGGCCTCGGGTCGCTGCAATACGTGCTGGAGGAAGGCAACCGATACGACTGGTTCGAGAACAAGACGATCACTCGCCTCGCGGTCGTCGCCGCCATCTGCCTCTCCGTCATGCTCTGGTGGGAGTTGTCGCGCCGCAACCGGAACCCGGTGGTGGATTTCAGGGTCCTCAAGAATCGGGACCTCGCCGCCTCAATTTTTCTCTTTGTCGCACTGGGATTCGGCCTCTATGGCGGCGTATTCATCTTCCCGCTGTTCACGCAGAGCATCCTCAACTTTACACCGACCGCCACCGGGCTCGCTTTATTCCCCGGCGGTTTGGCGACAGCCGCGGCTGCGCTGATCTGCGGCCGGCTGCTGACCGGCGACCGTCCGCTCGTCGACCCACGCGTGTTGATCGCGCTCGGCGTCGTCATCTTCGGCGTGGCGATGTGGAAACTGGGCCATCTCACTACACAGGCTGGTGAACCCGATGCGCGTGCCGCGCTGTTCGTGCGCGGACTGGGGCTCGGCTTTCTCTTTACCCCGATCAACAATGTCGCGTTCGGCAGTCTCAAGCCCGAGACGGCCCAACAGGCCTCGGGGCTCATCAATCTGGCACGGCAGCTCGGCGGTTCTTTCGGCATCGCCATCCTGACGAACTACGTCACGACGCACACGCAGTACCACCGGGTAGATCTCCTTACGAACCTGTATGCGTGGAACCCGGTAGTCGCGACGCGAACACAAATGATCGTCGGCAACCTCGTCGCGCATGGCTACTCGACGCTGGCCGCCCAACGCGCCGCCCTTATGCAGCTCGACCAGATGGTAACCCGCCAGGCAGCGATGCTGAGCTATAACGACGCCTGGATGCTCATTCTGCTCACTTTCGTATGCGCTTCACCGGCAATTCTCGTCTTGCGGAGACCCGGCCGCTCCGGCGCCGGCGCTGACGCGCACTGAAAGCACGAATCTTGGTCGATATCGCGCGACGTTCTTCCCCGACGCCTCGCGCGACGCCACATTCTTCTCGACATACAGCTCACACGAACTAGCGGAGGGTCAATGGCAGCAACGGATGCACCACTTGCACGAGTGACGCAGCGGGTACGAGCGATGCGCAAGGCGGGAGATTCGGAGCGGAGAATCGCCGCGGCGCTCGGTTCCACCCGCAATGTGGTGCACACGATTCTCACGAAAGGAGCCCTGGTCACGCGAGGCAAAGCGAAGCAAGCGCTACTGCGGTGGGCGAGTCGCAACGGTGCCGCGCCGTTGCACGTGGCACGCATGGCAACTGCCAAGGTGACATCTGGCCCGGTTCGCGTCGAGCCCAAGCGGCGCCGACGCCGGCGTGGCGCTAGAAGAGGATTACAGACTTTCACCGCAACGCATCAAGGCGAACATTCGACCGCCCAGTCCGGATTCGCCACGCTCGAAACCGAGCATGGACACGTGCTCAGGCTCGCGGTCGGTTCACGTTACGTGCTTCGCGACGGCGCTCTGTACCGTGAGGTGGCCTGAGGTAGCCTAGGGACCCTCGGAAGAATCCACCGCGTCGCCTGGGCTGCTCGGGATTCTGGCTGAGAACACCGCGGGCGTCGTGTCGTTCACCACGGTGTGAATCGTCAGCTGCGACGGAAGGAACGCGTCACCCGCGCCTTCCAGTGACACGTAGTGGATCCCGGGATCGACAGGGACGATGAGTGGGCTGAATCCGTACGTGCGTCCGTCAACACGCACCTTGGCCGTGCCCCCGCGCGTGATCACCTGGATGTACGCCGGCGCATCGGGTACCGCGGGCGCCCGCCTCGGGTACAGCGTTGTGTCGAACGACACCGGGCTCCGCCGGACCGCCGCGCCGCTGCGATTCCCGCTCCGATTATCTGGCGCGCCGACCTGCGCGGCGGAGTCGGCTGATTGGCCTGCTAGCGATGTCGAATCTGCCATTACCGCCTGTGGGGCAGTTGATGTCATCGCTGGCGCGGTCATGTGCGAGCCCAGCCCGGCGGTTTCACGATTGGAGAGATCCGACCCGGCGAGACGAGCCTTCGTGACGACAACCGCCAGAAGAACGGTCGCCGCGACCACGCCGAGCCCCGTCCAAACACCGATCGCCGCTTCAGCCGGAGGGCGCTCGATGATTATCGGCGCCGAGGTCCGGGTGGAGAACGTCGGACGCTGACCACCTAGCGCATCCACAAAGGCCGACGCATTTCGGAAGCGGCCGCTGGGAGCCTTGGCCATCGAGCGCCGGATTGCGCCATCTATATGCGGCGGAAGAGCTGCGCGCAGCATCGAAGCGCTCGGTACTTCGGCAGCCAAGTGAAGTCTCATGAGATCTTGCACCTGGACGGTCTCGAAGGGACGGTGCCCGGTCAGCATCTCGAACGCCATCACGCCAAGGGCATACTGGTCGGCTTGCGGACCGATCTCCTCTCCTCGCCACTGCTCGGGAGCCATGTAACCCGGCGATCCGACAACGCTGGTTATGGCGGTGGGAGTAGCGAGACGCGTTCCAACGCCCAGCGCGCGCGCGATCCCGAAATCCGACACCATCGCGTGCCCACTGTCCCCAATGAGCACGTTGGCCGGCTTGATGTCGCGATGGATGACGCCCTGGCCGTGCGCATAGTCGAGCGCGCTCGCGACGTCGCGGAGAATGCTGAGGGCGCGCCCATACACAAGCGCCGAATGGCCGCTGATCGCGGCCTCCAGCGCGCCTCCGCGCACGAGCCGCATGGCGTAGTACGCGACCGCGTTGTGTTGACCCACGGCGAAGATCGGCACGATGTGTGGATGATCCAGTCGCGCCGCGAGCCTGGCCTCGCGCTCAAATCGGGCGTAAGCCTCGGGAGAGGCCACTGGGTCGATCGCCAGAACCTTCAGCGCTACCTCGCGATCGAGGGCCCGTTCGTATGCCCGGAATACGAACCCCATGCCACCGCCACCCAACTGTTCCAGGAGCTGGTACGTCTCTCCCACGGCTTGTTGCAACTTGTGCCGCATGCGCTCCGCTCGTTCCGTTGCGCTAGACGCGGTAACGGGGGCGCCACATTGCCCGCAGGAATCCCAACCTGTCGCGATCGGAGCACCACACTGGGGGCACGCGCCGGTCCACGCCGTCGGGGCCGTGACGGCGGCGTACGAATGCGAGGGACGACTGGTAGGCATCTGGTGTTGACTGGAGCAAATGGGGGCGAGTCACTCGCGCTATAGCGGGGCGTCCTCTCGGAGGGACATTATTGAAGAGCCACCCCCATCATGACGAACACCCGTGAGTTGCTGACCGACTTGTACCTCGCGGCCGTCGCGGGGGCGTTGCCGGAGCGCGCGACACAGGAAGCGGTTAGTGCGTTAGGTCTCTCCCCAAGCTCGCCCGTCCGGATCATCGCGTTGGGCAAGGCGGCGCACGCAATGGCCGCCGGCGCCGTGTCTGCTATCCGAGCGCATGGGCACGAACTGGCCGGCGGCGTGATTGTCGCCCCAACGGACCAACCGGCGCCGGATTCGGCCCTGCGCGCGCTTGTAGGCGACCACCCGGTGCCTGGTGACCGGTCGCTCGCGGCGGCCGCCGCTATCGGCAACGCGGTGGCGGAGGTGGGGCCTGCCGACGAGGTGCTCGTGCTCGTGTCGGGCGGAGGCACGAGCCTCGTTGCGGCACCCATCGAGGGAATTTCAGGGTTCAGTCAAAACGACCTTGGGGCGCTGTACGAGGCATTGCTCGGATCCGGCGCCGATATCGTGGCTATGAACGCAGTGAGGAAGCGATTCGCGCGGTGGAGCGGGGGCCGCCTCGCCAAAGCATTGGCGCCTGCACGGGTTCGCTGTCTCATCGTGTCTGATGTCTTGGGCGATGATCCGGCATCCATAAGCTCGGGCCCGTGCACTCCCGATCCGATGACGGCGGTCGCGCTCAACAACTCGCTGCACCGGGCTGCACTGTGGGACAAGCTCCCCGCAAGCGCGCGCGACCACCTTGAGGCGGTGGCCCGCGGAGCGGCGGACGAGACACCGAAGCCAGGGGATCCAGCGTTTGCTTGTGTCTCCACACGAGTAATAGTGAGTAACGCCCACGCCGTGCGCGCGGCGGCTGGCACAGCGCGCGCTGCCGGGATCGATGAGGTGACGGTCGTGCCGGAGCCACTTACTGGGGAGGCTGCCATCGCAGGAGTACGTATCGCGAGCGATCTGATAGCGCGGCGCAAACGCGAACGCGGTCCGCACCGCACGCGTTGTGTGGTGTGGGGAGGCGAGACGACAGTCACGCTCGGTCTCGACCCGACCAATGGGGAACCGCCGCTCGGCGGGCGGAGCCAGGAACTGGCTCTCGCCGCTGCGCGCTCGCTATATGATGCCGGCGAACAGGCATGCGGGATTGCTCTGCTCGCGGCGGGTACCGATGGTCGTGACGGACCAACCGATGCAGCGGGCGCCATTGTCGACCAATTCACGTGGGGCGCGGTTGATGGCGCCGGCCGTGACCCAAGCCGTGATCTCGCGCATCACAATGCGTATCGCGCACTTGATGCCGCACATGCCTTACTGCGCACTGGTCATTCGGGGACGAATGTGATGGATGTCGTCATCGGCGTAATTTTGTAAGTGTCCCGATTCACGGTTGGACTCATTCAGTCCGCGGTGTCCGATGATCCCGTCGCGACGCTCCGTGAGACAACCACGCGTGTGCGGGAGGCCGCGGCGCGCGGCGCTCAGGTGATCTGTTTGCAGGAGCTGTTCAACTCGCGCTACTTCTGCCAAGCTCAAAAGGGTGAGCGCTTCGACATCGCCGAGGCGATACCGGGGCCTACGACGGAGAGCATGCAGCGGCTGGCGAGCGAGCTCGCGGTCGTGATAATCGTTCCGATATTCGAGCGACAGGCCGCCGGCGTATACCGAAACTCGGCCGCCGTGATCGATGCGGATGGGGCGCTACTCGGCGTGTATCGAAAGATGCACATCCCAGACGATCCCCTGTACCACGAGAAGTACTACTTCACGCCAGGCGACGCGACGCAAGACGAGCATGGCACCAAGCCTGGGTCGGCGAACGGTTTCCGGGTCTGGGCCACGCGATACGCCAAGGTGGGCGTGTTGATATGCTGGGACCAGTGGTACCCCGAGGCGGCTCGCATCACGAGCCTGTTGGGCGCAGACCTGCTCCTTTACCCGACGGCGATTGGGTGGCACCCGTCTGAGAAGGCTCAATTCGGCGCTGATCAGGTAGCAGCTTGGCAGACGGCGCAGCGCGCGCACGCGATTGCAAACGGCGTTTATGTCGCCGCGGTCAACCGCGTGGGACACGAGCCCGAGCCGGGTACGGACGGCCTGGAGTTCTTCGGGCACTCGTTCGTGAGCGACCCATTCGGCCGCCTCATCGCCGAGGCGGGGACCGAGCCCGCTGTGCTCTTCGCGACGTGCGACACCGAGGTGATAGAGGACACGCGACGCAACTGGCCCTTCTTGCGCGACCGGCGAGTAGATGCCTACGGGCCGATCGTGCATCGTTACCTGGGGTGACAATGCCGGGCTCGCAGGTCCCGCCTCGTATGCCCGGCGAATGGGAGCCACACGCATCCACTTGGATCGCGTGGCCGCATCACGAGGGGGACTGGCCTGGCAAACTCGCGGCGATTCCCTGGGTTTACGCGGAAATCGTCCGGGTCATTGCGCCTCACGAACGCGTGGAGATTCTCTGCCAGGACAAGCCGCTCCGCGACGCCGCCGTCAAGACGCTCGACGCCCACGGCGTGCCTCGCAGCGCCTATGGGCTGCACGTCGTACCGACAGATCGCGTGTGGCTACGCGACTCCGCGCCTACGGCGGTGGCGCGCCAGGGTGGCCGCAGGGAGCTCGTGCGGTGGCGGTTCAATGCTTGGGCCAAGTACGACAATTATTCGCATGACGCCGCAATCGGGCCTGTCATTGCCCGCCTCACCGGTCTCCCGATCGTGGATGCGCAGCGGCCCGATGGAAAGGGCCCGGTAGTGCTCGAAGGGGGCGCGATTGATCCGAACGGTGAAGGACTCTTGCTCGCGACCGAAGAGTGTTTCCTTTCCGACGTTCAGGTGCGCAATCCGGGGCTTGACCGCGACGGATACGAGCAGGTTTTTCGCACGTACCTGGGAGTGCGGCAGACGCTGTGGCTCGGTGCCGGGTGTGTTGGCGATGATACACACGGACACGTGGATGACGTTGCCCGCTTCGTGGCGCCGGACATCCTCGTGCTAGCGTACGAGCCCGACCCACAGGACGAGAACCACGAGCGCTCCGAAGACAACCTGAGGCGGCTTCAGCTTGCTGGCGCTGACGATGGCGCCTTTCGAGTCGTGACGCTTCCCTTCCCCCGGCCGCTGATGATGGATGGTCAGCGGCTTCCCGCGAGCTACGCCAACTTTTACATCGCCAATGGCGTCGTTCTCGTGCCCACCTTCAATGATCCCAGCGACCGCGTCGCGTTGAACAGTCTCGCCGATCTGCTCCCCGACCGCCAAGTCGTTGGAATTCACGCAGTGGACCTCGTATGGGGTCTGGGGACGCTTCATTGTCTCACGCAGCAGCTCCCGCGCGGTTGAGTACCGCGGCGCTGCTAGGCATTGCGCTGCTAGGCACCGCGCTGCTCGGCGTGGCACCAGGCGTACTGGCGGTTCGAGCTGCGAGCGCGCAGGGCGCCCAGACCGCGCAGGGCGCCCAGAGCACACAGCGTGCGCGCGACCCACGCGCGGGACAGGTCTCCAATTTGGCGGTTGGCAATGCTGCCGTCGTGGTAAAATCCGGTCGGGACCACACCGTCTACGTGGGCGCAAGCTCGCCGACCCGTACCGTGGCGCTCGTCCTCCTGCCTACGGCCGTGGACCAGTTCGTGGCCGACGCCCGCACTGTTCTAGTGGCGGCGCGCACGCTCGACAGAGCTGTACTCAACGACAAGAGCGGCACCGGCTCTGTGTCGCTATCGCGGGTGACAACCAAACACCGCGCGACATATCACTTCTTTTTTTCGGACGATCCGCTCACCGGCTTCGCGCTCCCGGCAACCCCGGCCGAAGTGCGCTCGGTGATGCTTGCGCTGCATCGCGCGGCGCGCGCGGCAACCGCGCGGCCGCAACAAGGCCCTTCGCCATTTGCGGTGCTGCCGCCCCTATAGCGAGAGGCATATCGGGAGCGAGCCCCATTCGGACTCACCCGCTTACCACAGTTACATGTGATGCGAGGCCGAAGAGTCAGCGGGCTGCGCGGGCGCAGCGGGTGTGGGCGCAGCGGGTGTGGGCGCAGCGGGTGCGGGCACAGCTGGTGCGCCTGGAGTAGGACTCGCTCCGGGCCCGGCGTCCAGCTGCGCCGAGCCGTGCACGATTTTGCCGCCTTGAAGCGCGGCGTAGGATACCGTGCCCAGGCCGGCAAGCCCAGTTACGAGCACGAGACCCTGGAGTATCTTGCCCGGGAGCACATCCGCTCCCGCCTCGTTACGCCCAGCGCGGGCGATCCGCCACCACGCGAACGCGTTTAGAACGCCTGTCGCGATCAGTACCCAAGTCGCGATGTCGGCTGCCTCCTCGTGATTCTCGATCGCCTCCTTCGTGACGTACCACTTGTGTTTCATGACGTCCTCGGCGCCGTGCCCAGTCAGCATGACCGGGTATGCCGTCGCACCGGCAATCGTGAGAGAAGCGGCGGCGTACAGCCACGCGGCGCGACGGTGCACAAGGAGCGCGACAATAGCCGCCGCGACCCCCATGATGCTCAGAATGATCGGAAAATGATTGACTAGCAGGTGTAGGTAGGCGGCGTCCATGGCCGCGGAACTTACAACGGCGTTGCTCCGCTGTCAGCAGCCCACACGCAATCATTAGCTTGCGATACAAAACGCGCCGCACAGAATGACCA